>ERZ808240.4958-NODE-4958-length-11230-cov-31.331633_pt1 | contig 11230 bp, 6 predicted proteins | sample MGYA00521084_ERZ808240 | MGnify/ENA primary metagenome ERZ808240 (study PRJEB31516, sample SAMN03275571) | gut metagenome | biome: mammalia-associated habitat; material: feces | host: Papio cynocephalus | place: Kenya | collected 2012-08-06 ... | reverse complement strand
CCCTCATCTTCCGTACTGCGCGTATTCGTTGTTGTCGAGCGCACCGCCGGAGTAGGAGACCTGCACGGCGGGAATCGGATAGTAGCGGTGGCACGGGAGTATGTTCTCCTTGATTCTGGTCGAACGGGTCTGGGACTCGGTCACCTCGTACCATGTTCCCCAGCGCACGAGGTCGAATTTCCTCTGGAACTCGCCGAATAGTTCGCGCCCCCTCTCGACCTTGACTTCCTCCATGATGCGCTTCCAGTCACGGCGCGTGTATTCCCTGATGCCGGCGCGCTTCTTAGGCATATTCAGGTAGCGCAGAGCCTCGTCCATGTCGTCCTGAAGCATACAGTGGGCCTCGGCCATCATGAGAATGACGTCGGCATAGCGGAAAATCTTGTAATTGTTCGAATCGTGGTTGGTCTGCATATTCGGACACCAGAACTTCGGGCCGAAGAAGGCGGTAGTAGATTTCGTGTTTATGGAGTTGAACTCCTGACCGTTCCACTCCTGAACTATGGTCATCGCCCGCCTCTTGTCCGTCGCGGACGGATTGGCTTCGTCGAGGGGATAGACTGTGCTGACGGTGTAGCCGTTCGCCTGCGCCGGGGCGTATGCTGTGGCGTTGGAACCGAGTTCCTCGATGACCACGCCGTCATACTTGTTGCCGCTGCGCTTGTACGGCATACAGAGACAGGCCACATTGGAGGTGTAGCTCAGCCCGGCCGCAGAATAGGTGTGCTGGACTTCAAGTATGGACTCCGGAGTGTTCTTCATGCGGAACGGGATGTCGGAGAGAGGGTACTGGTCGAGGTTGCCGTAGATGGCCTCTATCTCCTTGCAGGCCGCAAGCGACACGTCCCAGCGCTCATTCCATTGGGCGAGCTTCGAGAGCAGCACATATCCGACTGCCGCTCCGACCCTGTTGTCGGAAATTTCGCTTGAACGAACCTTGGAAAGGGACGGAAGACAGCCCTGAAGGTCTTCTATAAGCCAGTCACGGGTCTCAACGGCCGACATCCTCGGAAGCTTTGCCACCTTTGCGAGCGTGGCCTCGTCGGCGACGTCCTCCGTGTAGAAAGGCACGTCCCCGAAAAAGCAGGTGAGAATCCAATAATAAAATGCCCTCATAATCTTGCCTTCGGCCACGAGCGGAGCCTTCACGTCATCGGCGAGGGACGAACCCTCGATGCCGGCGATGGCCCCGTTGCACCAGCGCACGCCCTGATAGCCGTATTTCCAGACATCGGCTCCGAAACGCGGATTGGCCGGTGAGATGTCGAGGAAGGCGTCCTGGGTCGATGAGCGCGAGTAGGCGAGGTCGGTGACGCACTCGGTGGCAATCAGCATCTTGTAGGAATATATGTCCTCCATCGGGATGTAGCAAGTGTTCAGGGCCGCCCGGCACTGCTGCGAGTTCTTGTAGAAGTTCCCGGAGGTGGCGAAGGTCGAGTCGTCCTCCTTCAGACTGCACGAAGGAAGAAGGGAGACCGCCAACAATGGCAATATGATATTTTTCAATTTCATAATCTGTCTATTTTATAGTCTTTCCCAATCTTAGAATCTTGCCTGAATGCTGAAGACTATGGTGCGCGCCTTAGGATATGCGCCCATGTCGAGACGCCTCAGGGTTGAAGACTCGCTGTCTGAGCCGGAATAGGAAACATCCGGGTCGAATCCGTTATATTTCTTCCACAGAAGCAGGTTCTCGCCGCTGACGCTCAGGGTGATGTCCCTCATCCACTTGACCCGTTCCGAAAGGTCGAAGGTGTAGCCGAGGGAGACGTTCTTGAGCCTTATGTAGGATGCGTCATAGACCATCCTGTCGCTCGGCACATCCTTGCTCATCGAACCTCCGGCACGCGGAAGGTCTGAGTCCGGGTTGCGGACAGGATGCCAGGAGTTCACCATATAGCGGTACTGGTTGGTGTTGTTTCCGCCGGCCATATAGAGTTCGGAGAAATTGTAGAGCTTGCCTCCGAAGGAGTAGGCGATATAGACTCCGAGCTTGAGGTTGCCGAAGAAAGTGAACGTGTTCTGGAAGCCGCCGTAGAGCCACGGGTCGGCGTTGCCGAGATAGACGAGGTCGTCCTGGTCAAGGGTGCCGTCGCCGTTGATGTCATGGTAGCGAGGCGTTCCGAGATAGGAGGCGTAGTTTGCCTCGGTCAGGACGGATGCCGACGTGTAGGCGTGGCTTACTTCGTTGCGCTTGAATTCGTCGAGATTGTGCCAGACACCCGCATAGCGGAAGCCCCAGAGGGAGTTGAGCGGATATCCCTTCACGAAGCCGTGCATCATGAACGGGTTGTTTCCGCCGGAGTCGGCCACCGAGATGTACTCGGAAGTTCCGATGTCATCGACGGTCTGGGTGTTGTGCGAGAAGGTGAGGTTCGTGGTCCATGTGAAGTTGCGGCGCACGATGTTGCGGCTCTCGATGGAAAGTTCGGCCCCGTAGTTGGATGTGTTTCCGAGGTTCACGAAATGCGAGCTGAAGCCTGTCTGGTCTGCCACCTGCACCTCCATGAGAAGGTCACGGGTCTTGGATATGTAGCCCTCGGCCGTGATGTTGAGACGGCTGTTGAAGAAAGACATATCGACAGCGAGGTTGTAGAGGTCGGTCTTCTCCCATGTAAGGTCCGGGCTCGGAAGCTGACCGCGATAGTAGGCAGCCTCCTGACTGCCTCCGAAGATGTATCCCTTGGAGGTCGTGGTAAGCCTTTCGAGACTCCTGTAGGCATCGACCGCGTCGTTTCCGGTGCGTCCGGCGCTGAAACGGACTGCGAGGTCATCAATCCACCTCACCCTCTTTAGGAACTTCTCGTTCTTGACGTTCCACTTGAGGGCCGCCGAAGGGAAGAATCCCCATTTGTTGTTCGCCGCGAAGTTTGACGCGCCGTCGGCACGACCCGTCACGGTGATGTAGTAGCGCGAGCGCCAGTTCCAGTTGGCGCGGGCAAGCACTGACATCTTTGTGGTCTTGAGCGTCGATGAGGACGGCACGAGGGTGTTCTTGTCAGTCACTCCGGCCATGTTGTTCCACTTTACGGAATCGACGAGATAGCCCGAACCCGTGAGTCCTAGGGTGTTGGAGACATAGCGGTAGGCGGTGAATCCTCCGAGAACGTCAAATTTATGCCCTCCCCTTTTAAGGTTATAGGTAATCGTGTTCTCCGACGAAAGCGTAATGTCGTCGCGTTCGGTTCTCGTGGCGTCACCGCCCTCGCCCGGATTCTTTGCAGGAAGAGAGCTCGGGCTATAGACGAAATTGTGCGACTGGTAGCCGTAGTATGAGTTGCTGCTGCGCAGCTTGAGATCTTTCACCGGCTCAATTTCGAGATATACGGAATGGTTTTGGGAAACCTTGTTTATATAGCTGGTCTTGAGCGCGATGAGCGCCGTAGGAGGGTTATATGTCGAGGATACGCCGTTCTCATCATCCATGATGCTGTAGTCCGTGGTTTTCAGCAGCGGGCTGAGGTACATCGTGGAACGGATGCTAGTGCCGCCGATGGACGCGACGTTCTTGTCCTGATGGCGATAGGTGAACGAACCCTTGTAGCCGGCCTTCAGCCACTTGTAGAGCTTACGGTCGAGGTTGATTCGCCCCGTGTAGCGCCTCTGGCCGGTGTTCTTCACGATACCCTGAGTGTCGTTGTAGCCGAATGAGGCGTAGTAGCTGCTGCCCTTCGCTCCCCCGCTGACGGAGAGGTTATAGTTCTGATAGACAGCGGTCCGCATGATTTCACTTATCCAGTCCGTCCCTTCCCCGAGCGAGAGAGGGTTCTTGTAGGGATATTTCGAAAGAGGAGCGCCGGCAACGGCCTCCTCGTTCGATGAGGTGAAATAGGCTATGTCGTTGCGGTACTGGGCATATTCATACGCCTTCATAAGGTCCAGTCCCCTCGGAAGCTGGCTGATTCCGGCCTCCGCCTTGAAGTTGATGCGAGGACGGTCGCCGGTCGTTCCCTGTTTGGTCGTGACGATGATGACGCCGTTGGAGCCTTTGGAGCCGTAAATGGCCGTGGATGAGGCATCCTTGAGAACGGAGATGGACTCGATGTCGGCGGAGTTGAGGTCGCCGAGGTCAGAAACCGCGTCCATCACGCCATCGACGACGATGAGAGGCTCGTTTGAAGCGATAATCGAACGAGTTCCCCTGATGCGGATGGATGTCGATGCTCCCGGCTCGCCGGTGGTGGACATGATGTCCGCTCCCGCGATGCGCCCCTGAAGAGCCTGATCGACGGAGAGCACAGGCGCGTCCTTGATGTCCGCCATCTTCACGTTGGTGACGGAACCGGTAAGGTCCTGCCTGCGTACCGAACCGTAGGCGATGGTCACCGCCTCGTTCAGAGTGAGGTTGCTGTCCGGAAACATCGCCACGGTGACATTCTTGCCCTTTACGGCATTCACCTGACTGTTCGCAAAGCCGAGGAACTGAACTTCGAGCTTCGCGCCGGCGGGCACATCATTGATGGTAAACCGGCCCTTCGCATCGGTTGTCGTCCCGTTCGTGGTCCCCACAACCATCACGAAGGCGCCGGTGAGAGGTTCCCCGCCGTCATCGACGACGGTTCCCGAAACAGAAAAACGCTCCCCTTCATCCTGCGCGTGCACCCCCGTGAAAGGAACAGCGGAAAGAAGGACAGCGATCACTGAAACAATAATTAACCGTATCTTCATGGAATGAAAATGTTATTAGTTGTTTTTCCGCAGGCTGCAGCCCACAAAATTGGTTTCTGCAAAATTGGAGATTTCCCGAGAAAAAAGATATAGGGCGGTTGTCAAATATAGATTAAATCAGGGTTGCATTTTTGTTAAATAAAATACAACTTACTATCAAACAATAATATACAACAACACATCGACAGCCACACCACCCCACTTGAATATAGATTTCCTTAAACCTTTTTTGAGGTTTTAAGGTCTATATTCAGGCTGATGCCGGGCATCGATTCCTATGATTTTCGGACTAAATTTCGAAGATTCTCGCCTCAAACTCATCTTTAGGGCAGAGGGCGGCGCGCTTGAGCTTGGCGCGATAGGTATAGACGGTGTTCGGGGAGCACTTTAGAAACTTGGCAATCTGCCCGCTCCCGGTTATTCCGATTCGGATGGCCGCGAGCATCCTCAGTTCCGTAGGAAGAGCGCCGTTTTCAGAAACGGTAAAGCGGCATTCCTCAGACAGGAGTTCATTCACTTTCTCGACGAAGTCAGGGTAGAGACCGAGAAAGGTCTCGTCGAAGGCACGGTAGTAGTCTTCATACTCACGGTACATCACCGAAGGGGAGCGGAGTGCCTTCATGACCGCCTCATAGCCCTCAGACTTGCCTAAAGCGCGGAGTTCGTTGCGGGTCTCCCCTATGCGGTCGATGTAATGAAGGGCAAGATCCATGTAACGGAAGACATAGCCGTTCTTAATCTTGTTCGCGTCGGTCAGTTTCCTGTTGGTCTCCTCAAGCCCATGCTGCAGACGGATTCCCCTCTGGAAGAGGATGAAGATGACGACCAGCAGCAAAGACACGAAGCCGGCCCCGATTGTGAGCCAGACAAAACGGCTGCGTTCGACGCGGCGCGAGGCCTCGGTGATAATGAGTTTCGCCTTCCCCGAATTGAGCAGGCGCTTGCTGAAGTTCCCGGCGGTCACATCCATCAGGTTCTGGCTGATGTACCGCTCGGCCCGTCGGTACTGCCTGCGGTCGTATAGCATCAGGGCAAGCTCGTAGAGGGACATATAACCCCGTTCTGCGGCCTTGAAATCCTGTTCTGCGCTGCGCACGAGCCAGTCGAAGCGAAGTTCATCCTCGCCGGCGGCCTCATATATCCTGGAGATGCTGTAGGCGGCCGACGCCTTGGAATGATGAATGTCCTCCTCTTCATAAAGCCGGCCGAAGGCCTCAAGAGCCGCCGCCGTCTCCCCCTCGTCACGAAGCATCTGGGCATTCACGCGCCGGGCATAGAAAGAAGTGGAGTCGATGCCGAGGTAGCGCCGCCGGGTCTGCGAGACGATTTCCCTGTACTCCCGTCCCTTGGCTTCCGAGGCGGAGTCCGAGGCAAGCTCCGTGTAGAGGACCATCCGGCATCGCAGCCACTCCAGAAGAAACGTTCTCTCGCAGCCTATGGCGGATGTGTCGGTGTCAAGGAAAAGCCCCTCCGCGAGGGCATTCTCGTTTTTGTCGAGCAGGATGCGGACTTTGGCCATGCGCGAGAACAGCGTCTGACGGCTGTCAGAGGCGAGCTTCTCCATTAGATGCTGATAGCGGAACACTGTGTCGCGGCTCCAATGGATGCTGCTCTGATAGGCCCGCCGCGCCGCCTCCCATTTCAGCGAATCCGTCGGAGCGGAATTGAAGACATGCCCGAGCGTGACTATGCGGTTTTCAATCGAGTCACGGTACTTGTTCTGCCCGGCTATCGCCTCGTCAAGCCCCTTCAGACGGCCGTCGTAGCCGTTGCAGGAGACGAGACCCGGGAGCAGCAGGCCAAGGCACAAGGCTGCACACACAGGTGCGAGCCCATGAGAAATGGTCAGGTGCAGCCGGGAGGACAATATGCAGTTCATGTTCATCATTATCGAAAAGGCTCAAATTTAAGAATTTTATCGCAATTACGGAATGATTCACGAGGCCTTCACCCGTCCCGTGGTCCCTGCACCCAAACGGAAGCCGTGGAAGCAGTTCGTGAATCGTGAAGACAGGCAGGTGCACCACTATGTACGCTGCGTCCGTGACATCAGGGTGAATTAGAGCACAATTTTTGCTGTAGTCACCCGCGTGGCTTGCGGCACACTGCCGGCAAGCCATTTCAGCAAGGTAATCCGGGGTTCTACCCGATTACATATATACATACAACAACGCTTCCGGGCCCCGATGAGAATCGCGGCCCGGATTTTTATGCCTTGTTGAACAGCAGCAGAAATTATGATGAAGTCCCGCAATCTATCGCGCAGGCTTGAAAAGGCTGCGGCAGAGTTCGGGAATGTCGCCTACGCGGACTACCTCGATGCCGCCGACGCCGAAGTCGAGGCTGGAGAAGGAGGAGATGAATATGCGGCGGTATTTCAGACGCGCCGCCTCAGCAATGCGCCTTTCGGTCTGGGCCACGGGACGGATTTCCCCGCTCAGCCCCACCTCGCCGGCGAAGCAGACGTCGGAAGGAATCGGGAAGTCGATGTTGGAGGAAAGCACGGCGCTGACAATGGCGAGGTCGCAGGCGGTCTCGGTAATCTTGAGCCCTCCGGCCATGTTCAGGAAGACATCCTTTATGCTCAGCTTGAAGCCGGCGCGCTTTTCCAGCACGGCAAGCAGCATATTCAGCCTGCGGGTGTCGAAGCCCGTGGCCGAGCGCTGCGGAGTTCCGTAGGCAGCCGTGCTCACAAGCGCCTGGACCTCAATCAGGAACGGACGTGTCCCGTCGAGAACCGCGCCGACGGCGATGCCGCTCAGATTGTCCGCGTGCATGGGAATCAGCAGCTCGGACGGATTTGGAACCTCGACAAGCCCGGTGCCGGTCATCTTGAACACCGCAATCTCCGAAGTGGAGCCAAAACGGTTCTTTATGCTGCGCAGAAGCCTGTACGCCCCCCGGTTGTCGCCCTCGAACTGAAGCACGACATCGACGATGTGTTCAAGAATCTTCGGTCCGGCTATGCTCCCCTCCTTCGTGATGTGACCGATGAGAATGACAGGAACGCCGGTCTCCTTGGCGAAGCGGAGCAGCATGGCCGCGGTCTCCTTAATCTGCGAGACTGAGCCTGGAGATGACTCGACGGCCTGCGAATACATGGTCTGCACCGAGTCGACGACCATGAGGTCCGGCATCAGAGCACGAGCCTCAGCAATCACGTTTTCCATCAGGGTCTCGCTGTAGATCAGGCAGTTGGAAAAATCGGAAGCACCCTCTCCCATACCGGCCGCAAGCCGTTCCGCCCGCAGCTTCACCTGCTTGGCAGACTCCTCTCCCGTGACATAGAGCGTCCTGAGATTCGGACAGTGCAGAGGAATCTGAAGAGAGAGAGTCGACTTTCCGATGCCTGGCTCACCGCCCACAAGCACAAGCGAGCCCTCAACCATTCCCCCTCCGAGTATGCGGTCAAGTTCCGCGTTGTTCAGCGACACACGCGCCTCGCCCCCGGTCTCCACGGCCGAAAGCGGCTGGGGCTTCGACGCCGTCCCCACGGAGTTCACGCCAGCCGCGCCGACAGGCTTCTTCCCCGTCGCCACCGTCTCCTCGACCATAGTGTTCCATTCCCCGCACGCAGGGCACCGTCCCATCCACTTAGGGCTCTCGTTTCCGCATGACGTACAGAACCACGCCGTCTTAATCTTTGTCGCCATATATCATCAGCTCCGTTAAATTCCGAGCAGCAAATTTAATAAATCTACCGCAAATGTTTGTTTATATAAAAAATCATTGTACCTTCGCGACATCATATAAAGATTAGCAAACGAAAAAGAGACATATTTTTATCTGTTGCAAGATGGAAATGTGTCTCTTTGTTTTTTGCTACAGGTTCAGAGGACGTAGTGTGAATATGGGGCAATGGTATCCTTTCCACTTTGCTAATCAAATATTTATATGATAAAGGATAACTCATTCGACCAAATTCGCTTTATTGAAAGCGAAAAGTCTGTCCATGTAAACGCTTACCGGAGTTTCCGCAATGGACGATTCGAGTTCGTCAAAGAGCACCTTCGTGCAGGCTGGGGAACTCGCAAGTAGAATCAGCTTAAGCTGACAGCCTATTGGGGCTTCTTGCTTTCCCTCTGAACCTTTTACTCGTGATATTTGTCAGAAAAGGAATAAAGACGAACAAAAAAAAGATATTGTTCCTTTGCGGACAATATCTTTGAAGCGTCCGGGGACGCTTTTGCAGTTGAGAACCGAATTACTCGGCAACGACTGTGCTGTCGCAGGCCGTGCAAGTTGTGTCAGCAGCGGCGCAGCAAGAATCGCAGCACTCTGTTTTTGCAGCTTCCTCAGTAGCCTCAGCCTTCTTCTGATTGTTGTTGCAGGCGCAAGACACGGTAGCGAGCATAAGAGCTACAACTGCCAAAGACATAAATACCTTTTTCATAATACTGAAAAATGATTTAATTAAACAAATACCACAGTAGAACAAAACACTAACTGCAAGATTACCGTTTTTCTACCAAGCCGCGAAAATACACATAATTTATAAATCCGCAAATATTTTTCTCAACTTTTTTACTCATTTCCTCTTCAATTTCCCACCAACCGCACCAAGAAACCTTCATAAAATAGCCTGAATTTTCATTCATGCCTCTAAAAAAGTAGTTCCGTGCCGCAATCCTGGCATTACTGCCCCGACACCGGCTGCTCGCGGTCAAGCCTGAACACCTCCATGTCGTGAATCCTGCCCTCGTCGATGTGGAAGCGCAGGGCGGTGCGGACTATGTGGAAGCCCTGGAGTCCGGCAGCGCCCGGGTTCAGCACCATCATCTTGAAATTTTTGTCATAGACCACCCGGAGGATGTGCGAATGGCCGCAGACGAAGATGTCCGGCCGGTAGCGCATCAGCAGCGCGTAGGCATTGCGGTCATACTTTCCGGGGTAGCCGCCTATGTGGGTCATCAGCACCTTCATCCCCTCGCACTCCCAGAAACGGTGCATGGGGTAGTCGTAGCGCAGGTCATAGTTGTCGCAGTTCCCGCAGACCCCGACCAGCGGCTTGAAGGCGGCAATCTCCGCCGCCGTCTCGAATCCCCCGCCGAAGTCTCCGGCGTGCCAGATTTCATCCACCGGAGCGAGAAATTCCCTGAAAGGGGTGTCAAACACCCCGTGAGTATCAGAAATAAGTCCTATAAACATAAAATTAAAAGATTAGAACAGCGAGCCGAAGAGACGGGCTATCGGTTCCATGATTTTACTGACGCGGGAACGGTGCTCCCATTTTTCTCGGGTAACCAGTTCGCTGTCGTTAAGGTCGGCGAGGAAATATCCCTTCAGCTCGCGGCTGATTTCCGGGGCGTAGATATATGCCTGGACCTCGAAGTCCGTGTCGAAGCTTCGGTAGTCGAGGTTCGCGGAGCCTATGGAACAGAATTCGTCGTCGATGACGAGGAATTTCGAATGATTGAACCCTTTTTTGTAGAGATAAACCGACACGCCGGAGTCGAGCAGCGTGTCTATATTGGAATATCCGGCCCAGGCCACGACCATGTTGTCCCCTCGCACGGGGATGAGAATCCGCACATCGACCCCGCTCATCGCCGCGACCTTCAGAGCCGTCACAATAGGCTGGTTAGGAAGCAGATACGGGGTGGAGAGGTAGATGTAGCGCCTGGCGTTTCCGATGGCGGCGAAATAGGCCTGCATAATGGTCGCGTGCGGGGAGTCCGGTCCGGATGTCGCAATCTGAATGGGGAGGGTCTGAGGGATGTCCGGTGTCGGAAAATATTTTCTGTCATAGAGCAGTTCCCCGTCGGTCACGAAGGACCAGTCGTTTATGAAGACCGCGTTGAGCATGGTGACCGAACCGCCCTCAAGGCGAATCTGGGTGTCCCGCCACACGCCGCGCTTCGTGCCGTGGAGATAGCGGTCGGCGATGTTCATGCCGCCTGTGTAGCCGACCTCGCCGTCAATCACGACAATCTTGCGGTGGTTGCGGTAGTTGAACTTGTTGGCGAAATGAGGCAGCCAGACGGGCATATAGCTGTAGGCTTCGATTCCCGCCGCCCGCATGCGCTCCACGTCGCGCAGCTTCAGGGCACGGCTGCCCACGCTGTCGAAAATCACGCGGACCTCCACGCCGGATGCGGCACGCTCCGAAAGTATGGCAAGCAGCTGCTCGAAGAGTTCCCCGCTCTCGATGCCGAAGATTTCTATGTGAATGAACCGGCTCGCGTTCCTGAGGTCGGCGAACATCGCGGGGAAGCACTCGCAGCCGTTGTTGAGAATCTTCAGACGGTTTCCGAGGGTGAGCGCAGCATCTCCGTTGTTGAGAAGAAGGGTGACGAAGTTGCGGCCTACAAGTTCCGCATACTCCGGCTTGGAGATTTCCTTCAGCTGTTCGGAACATATGGCGCGGAGCTTCTTCGACACGGTGTCGTCATCGTAGCTGAACTGCCGGCTCTTGCGCCAGCTGCGGCCGAAAAGCATATAGGCGAGCATACCGCCGACCGGGATGACAAGTATAATCAGTATCCATGCCAGAGTCTCGGCGGGGTCGCGCCGTTCCTTCAGCAGGATGTAGATAATAGCCGCAATCAGCAGCGCATATATG
>ERZ808240.4956-NODE-4956-length-11244-cov-10.731254_pt1 | contig 11244 bp, 10 predicted proteins | sample MGYA00521084_ERZ808240 | MGnify/ENA primary metagenome ERZ808240 (study PRJEB31516, sample SAMN03275571) | gut metagenome | biome: mammalia-associated habitat; material: feces | host: Papio cynocephalus | place: Kenya | collected 2012-08-06 ... | reverse complement strand
AGCATCTGCCTTACAAGCAGAGGGTCGGCGGTTCGAATCCGTCAACGCCCACTTCAATGAGACGATTGTTAAAGGTTAAACAGTGAGAAAGAGTAATCTTTCTTTTTATCTCGGGCGTTTAGCTCAGCTGGTTCAGAGCATCTGCCTTACAAGCAGAGGGTCGGCGGTTCGAATCCGTCAACGCCCACTTTTATTAGGTTTGCCAACGGCAAACCTTTTTTGTTCTCTTTGAAATTGTATGGAAAGTAAAGAAAAACCTGCATCCATTATATTCTTGGATACAGGTTTTTGTGTCCGTCGTGAACTAAAACTTCGCTTCTCTTTTTATAGAAAGACGGCTGCGCCTCAGCTATTCAAACAAGGTTGATGGCGTCTGGCTTGCACTTTTTTACGAAAACGAAATGTTGGTGATTACTTGTGCTCCTACTTTTTGGTTGAGTTGATGCACAAGCTCGGCTCGGTGCATGAGTAATTCTGTGCGTAGTGCAGCTGAGGTCATCGATACGTGTAAAGTCTGGTTGTGTATGCTTAGTTGACGCGTTTGCCTATATACATTGCTGCCTACAATTTCGCTCCATGCTTGCATTAGTCTGTATTCGTTGAGAGGTGACTCCAACTGTGATTGACGCAAGAATCGCATAATTACCTGCCCGATGTCTTCTTCTTTTCTTCGTTCCATGATGAAGATTGGATTTATTTGTCAGGGCTTTCTGCTTTAATCTTATAGATGCCGCCAGTGGTAGGGTCGAGTTGAACGCTCGTTGTATTCTTCTTATTGAAAAGTTCGCCACCTAAGTGCTCTACACGACCAAACTGTGCCATGGGGAAAGATTGAGAGATGAATTCTTGGCTGTCGTTGAATACTTTAATCTCAGCTCGGCTCGGTACGATATAGCGCAAGTCTTCATTTTCTTTCTTAGCTTTTGCGTTGGGATTAACGCTGACGGCAGGCAACGTTTTTAAATCTTTTACGCTGAAGTAAACTGGTGTGCCTGCAGGATCATCGTTGTCTACTATACCAAGGTATTTTGAGAAGTTGAACAGCACTTGCTTCTCTACGTCTTTTGTCGGTGTAATGTCGAATGTCAATACGTGAGTCTCTTTGCTGCTTGTGCCGCGGAACAGTTGTAAGAGTCCATCTTCTTGCGTATCGAGATTGGCAAGCATGAGCTTGAGCTGCTCTCCGTCTTTGGGCATGAAGTCGGCTTGCCCTTTTGTCAGAAGTCCACGATTTTCGCGTATGTCGTAGATCTCGTTGGCCGTCAACTCTGCCATTTTTTCTGTGCTACCAGCCGAGAGAATTTCTTCTGTCTTGAAATTCTCTGCATTCTGCTTGTTGCTTTCCTCTCGAGTTACAGAAGAAGTGGGCAACTTGTCGTCTGTAAGCGTTACTTTGTCGTTGATCGCTAACAAGCGTCCATCGGGTGAAAGGCTTACTAGTGGGGCGGACGTCTTCTGCTTCATCTTGATGCTATAAGCCTGGCTTTTATTAGCAGTACCGAAAGCGTAAAGTTTGATGCTTTCAATATGCCATTGGTCGTAAGCAGTCTGAGTAACGTTCTTCAGTCGTAGAAAACGTTCGGCATAACTGCAAAACTCTCCAGGTTCGAAGTGAGTCTTAGTGGCAGTAACAACTACGCGAATCTGTGTGCTAGGTAGAAAATAAGTAATGCCATCTTCTGTGATACCTGGCTGATAAGTTGTGACTTCTGTCTGAGCTGTGCAGGGGATGACGCTTGCTAAGAGACAAGCTATTGAGAGTATCTTCTGTTTCATATCTGATTGAATTTATTAATTAATGTATGGGCTATATTTCTTAGCAGGAATCGTGTAAGATTTCTTACTCGATTTATGACAATATGCCGGTAATGCTCTTTATTACTTTTACAATGCTTTAAAAGGAAGACTTTCTTCTTCAGTGAAGGATTCTTTTTCTAATGCCTTGAAAGCCTCTGGGAGGAATGTAATAATGTCGGAGGCTGTTACGGAGTGCTCGCCGAGAGCCTTTGTGGCATAATCTCCAGCAAGTCCGTGAAGGTATACGCCAAGTAAGCAAGCTTCTTCTTGAGAGTAGCCTTGTGAAGTAAGGCTTAGGATGATTCCTGTCAGCACGTCACCGCTTCCTGCTGTAGCCATGCCTGAATTGCCTGTTGGGTTGAAGTATACTTTGCCTTCAGGTGTGCAAATAGCTGTGTAATGCCCTTTCAAGCAGATGTAGAATTGATGGCGTTGTGCCATGTTGATGGCTTCAAGCAAAATGCTATACGAATCGCTATTACATATGCCAAGGCGTTGCATCTCCTTGGGGTGAGGGGTAAGAATGGCTTGTTGTGGAATCTGAGAGATCCATCCTTTGTGGCTTCCTAAGATGTTGATACCATCTGCATCGATGATCAGAGGTACTTCGGTATGACTTGTTTGCTCTATAAATGCCAGGGCGGTTCGTTTGTCTTGACCGATGCCGGGACCAATAGCGATAGCTTGTAATGATTCCGCTTGCGAGGGACTTGTAAAAATACGCTCATCGTCATCGTGTTCTAAGATCGCTTCGGGGACAGATATTTGCAGGATGTCGTTATTGCGAATGGGGGTATGTATTAAAATCTTGCCCACACCGGTCTTCAGACAAGCTTTTGCTGCAAGGATAGCTGCACCTGCCATACCATATTTGCCAGCTATAAGTAGTGCTGTTCCAAATGTTCCTTTGTGTCCAAATGCAGGACGCTGCTTGATAAGGCGAGCTATTTGCTCATGGCTTACAATCTGGAACGGAGTGTCAATCTCTTCTATTTCCTTCTCAGAGAGGTGAATGTCAAGCGTGAAGGCTTTTCCTATATAGGACTGGCAGTCTGGAAGTAATAGCGAAAGTTTGGGTAGTCCGAGTGTAAGCGTATAAGTGGCTTTGACAATGGCGGAGGGAGAATTGTAAGTATTGTCTTCACACATCAATCCTGAGGGCATGTCGATGCTCACCACGTCCGTATGCGTAGCATTGATAAACTTTACCAATGCTGCGTAACCACCTCCAAGGGGCTTATTTAGCCCAGTGCCAAAGAGCGCATCGATTATCAGCGTCTCTTGTGAGAGTTCTGGGGCTTCAAATTGTTGCTGCACTTCAGTAAAACTTACTTGTGGGCATTCTTCCTGTAGTCGCGTAGCATTTAGCTCGCAGTCTTTGCTGAGTGCGTTATTGGTATTGAAGAGAAATGCCTGAATCTGCGAATAGCCGTTCTTACTGAGAATCCTTGCTACGGCAAGTCCGTCACCGCCATTATTTCCTGGACCAGAGAAAATGACAATAGGGCGTGATTTGATAGGGAATGTGTGAAGGATAAACTCTGCTACTCGTAGTGCAGCTCTTTCCATCAGTTCGGCTGATGAAATATCTTGTTCTTGGATGGTCGATGCATCCAAGTCTTTCATCTGATGTGCGTTAGGCAATTTCATAATTTATAGCGGTTGAGATTGACTCTTGTGAAGATTTGATAGAATTGTGTGGAGTATGTACGAAGCGTAAAGAGACAGAGGTTAAAATTTCCACCAAGGTTTTTTTCTATTACTCTGTCTGTGAGAATCATCTGTTGCGCTCATTTCCAATATCTGAGCGTAAGTGGCTCTCTTTGAAATCATCTGGTAGATGGTGCCCCAATCGGGCAATCCGCCTACGTTACGGTCGTCAATGAACACGTCTGCTTTGATCTTCCTGCTATAATGTGCAGTTCCTTGGTGAGCAGCCGCATCTTCATCGAGATCGGCATTTACAGCATAAAATCGTACACCGCGTTGTTCGCACCACTTTACGGCTTCTTCAAGTAGTTCGCCTTCTCTCACACTCCACAGGATGAGTTTATGTCCATCCTGAATGAGCTGGCGTAGGCTGGCTGTGGCAAAAGGTATTTCCTTGCCAATCGCTGGATATTTATGTTCTACGATGGTTCCATCGAAGTCTACTGCAATAATCATTTCTTATATATAGGTATAGGTCATTTCAAACAGCTCAACAAGATGGTGGAGCGATTTGAATAGAAGTTGTTATGGTAATATATGGAATGTGGATGGTGTTGAATAGGACTTTTTCAAGAAGAATTATTGTAGAATCTTCAAGAAGCACTTCCTTATTTTGTGGACAATTCGGTATATTCGTCGGCCAACTTAAGTAGGTACTGTCCGTATTGATTCTTCGACATGGGGAGTGCTTGCTCTCTTACGCGCTCGGGGCTAACCCATCCGTTGCTCAGTCCGATGCCTTCCAAGCAAGCCACTTTCAATCCTGTGCGCTTTTCTATCACTTCGATAAAGGTAGAAGCTTCACTCAGGCTATCGTGTGTGCCTGTATCAAGCCATGCGAATCCGATTCCGAGCGTCTGAACCATGAGTTGCTTGTCGTCAAGAAATTGCTGATTGACGGTGGTGATTTCCAACTCTCCGCGAGCAGACGGCTTAATGTTTTCGGCAATCTTTACCACTCTGTTGGGGTAGAAGTAAAGCCCCACTACAGCGTAATTAGATTTCGGTTTTTCCGGTTTTTCTTCGATGCTTACGGCTTTCCCCTCTTCGTTGAATTCCACTACGCCATAGCGTTCGGGATCGTTTACGCGGTAACCAAAGACTGTGGCCAATCCATCGTCTTCGGCTCTTTTGACCGCACTTTTTAGCATAGAGGCAAAGTTGCTTCCGTGGAAGATATTGTCACCCAAGACGAGGCATACGCTATCATCACCAATAAAATCTTTGCCAATGATGAAGGCTTGAGCCAAACCATCGGGTGACGGCTGCACGGCATATTGTAGATGGATGCCAAAGTCCGACCCATCGCCAAGCAAACGCTGGAAGCTGGGCATGTCTTGTGGCGTAGAGATAATGAGAATCTCGCGAATGCCTGCGAGCATTAGTACCGAGATGGGGTAGTAGACCATCGGCTTGTCGAATATAGGGATGAGTTGCTTACTGATTCCCTTAGTGATAGGGTAGAGGCGTGTGCCGCTTCCGCCCGCAAGTACGATTCCTTTCATGTCTTATGTGTGTGGTTATACAAGCTGTTGTAGGTGACTTCTATAGAATGTCTGCATGGGGATTTTTTTGGGGGGGTAAGGTCGCTTCCGATTGCCAATAGCAGAAGTATTTGTCAAACCTTTGACTCTCTAATATGCCCATCTTCGATTGATAGAATCACACGAAGTGTGAATAATTGCCCTTTTAGAGGGCGCTTTGTTGGTATGCAAAGGTAATGTTTTTTTATAATATTCGTTGCTCACAACCTTTTAAAGTGCGTATCGTTCTTTTCCAATGGGTATAATCATGCTCTGATATAACGTCATTCGCAAGGAAATATTGTCTTGATGGGGAACGAACGAAGTGTCTCTAACTTGTAGATGTGTGGCTCCGTAATTTAAGTTTTGGATTCAGCCCGCCCATCCTAAATCTGAAACTTCAGTTACGTATCTTATAAGTGTACTATTAGGTGCTGTAAATAATATCGGCGAATTGTTTTTAGAAGCCCTTTTAAGTGGCTCATTTCGAACGATATGAATGTTCATTTCGTTCGATATGAGTGTTCATATCGAACGAAATGAGTGTGTGTATCGAACGAAACGAGCCGTCAATTACTTGATTTAAGGCGACAATACACGAAGACTCGTGTTCTTTCTTGCCCTATATAGTTGTACAAATAGAATACTTTGGCGAATTTCTTGGTTGCCGTGTCGAAAAGAGTAAGTATCCTAAGTTTCGGCGTTGGTAAGGGTAGATTAAGGTTTAGACTTTAATCTTAAATAAAGGAAACGTCAAGTGCTTATGTCAGAACAAGGGAAACCATCCTTAATTTGAATAGTATAGCTGAAAAAAATGGGCAAATATGACGAACTTACATTTAAAAGGCTTATTTTTGCTTCTTGATAAAATGAAATACCAACATGAGACTTATAGCTTTTAGTTTGATGATGCTTGTGTTTCTGGTGGCTTGTAATAAAACGAAAACATCAGATCCTGAGCAAAAAGTAGTTGATTCTGTGAGCGTTAATAAGGATAGTGTAGCTACTGACAGCGTGGCTGCACCGCCTAAAGCAGCAGATGGGCTTTTTGATGATTTTATCTATTCTTTCATGCGTAATTCGCGATTCCAGCGTGAGAGAATTAAGTTTCCGCTTGCGCATATCGTAGATGGTGTAAATACTCCTATTCAAGCAAAAGATTGGAAATTTGATCATCTTTATAAGAATCAAGACGTATATACGCTCATCTTTGACGATCAGCGTTCGGTCAAGGCTGAAAAAGATACCACGCTACACCATGTAGTAGTAGAATGGGTCTATCTTAACAAGCGCAGAGTAAAACAATATGTGTTTGATAAGGCCGAGGGACAATGGCGGCTCACAAGCATAGACGAACATAGTATGGATAAGAATATCAATAGTGATTTTTATGCCTTCTATCGCCAATTCTCTGTAAGTCTCTCATATCAAGAGAAACATATTTTGAATCCATTCCGCTTTAAGACCTATGATTACGACAATTTCCAAAACATAGAGGGACTGCTTGATGTAAATCAATGGCCCGACTATCGTCCTCATCTTCCATCGGGGACCATTACAAACATCAACTATGGACAAAGTTATGGCAATGCCAATCGTCGCGTATTGATGATTTGTAGCCAATCTGGCGGTATGGGATGCTCGCTTACGTTCGTGAGAAAGGGTAAGAAATGGATGCTCGAAAAACTTGAAAATTAATCTAATTATGTACTCACTCTTACATCATAACACCTTTGGCATTGATGCAAAGTGCCGAGAATTTAAGGAATACACCACTGTAGAAGAACTGCTATCTATCCTCCCCAAAATAAGAAATGAGAAATGGCTGCAAATAGGCGGTGGGAGCAATCTGCTCTTTGTCGACGACTTTGAAGGTACGATATTGCATTCACGAATCCTTTCGTGCGAAGAGATAAAGCGCACAGATAGTGAAGTGTGGCTGAGAGTAGGTGCTGGAGTAGTATGGGATGAGTTTGTGGGCCAATGTGTAGCTAAAGGCTACTATGGACTTGAGAATCTTTCACTCATCCCAGGTGAGGTGGGTGCGAGTGCTGTGCAAAATATAGGAGCTTATGGCGTAGAGGCAGGACAGCGTATTGACTCGGTCGAAACGGTAGAGGTCGCTACAGGTAAGTTGCAGGTATTTAGTCATGAAGAGTGTGAATACGCTTACAGAAGCAGTGTTTTTAAGCATGCACTTCGTGGGCAATATATTGTGACGCACGTAGTCTATCGCTTGTCACTCAATTTCAGTCCAGACTTAGACTATGGAGCTATTCGTCGAGAACTTGAAAGTCGTCAGATATCTGCTGAAGAGGTAACAGCTGGAAGTCTGCGTCAGCTCATTATAGACGTGCGTCGATCGAAGCTGCCCGATCCTGAAGAGTTAGGTAGTGCAGGATCGTTTTTTATGAACCCAGTGGTCAGTCAAGATAAGTTTGAATCACTGCTGAAACAATACCCACAAATGCCACATTTCCCTATGACGAACGGGGTGAAGATACCTGCAGGGTGGATGATCGAACAGTGTGGATGGAAAGGAAAAAGTCTGGGTGCTGCCGGCGTATATAGCAAGCAGGCTCTTGTACTTGTCAATTTGGGCGGAGCTACAGGACAAGATATTGTGCGCTTGAGCGATGCTGTAAGGCAGAGCGTAAAAGAGAAATTTGGAATAGATATTCATCCAGAAGCTAACTTCATAGAATAGCGTAATGCCTTCAATTACATTCTTAGGAACAGGAACAAGTACAGGTGTACCGCAGATAGGCTGCCAGTGTGAAGTGTGCAGATCGAAAGATCCGCGTGACAAGCGCTTGCGTACATCAGCCTTGATAGAGACAGATAATGGCGGCCGTATACTGATTGATTGTGGACCAGATTTTCGCCAGCAAGCACTTTCCGTGCCTTTCGCTCAGATCGATGCGGTACTACTGACGCATGAGCATTACGACCATGTGGGAGGATTGGACGACCTGCGTCCTTTTACCTTTATGAAGAGCATGGATATCTATGCTGAATCTATGTGTGCAGAGCACGTGAAGCAACGCATGCCCTATTGCTTTGTAGAACATCAATATCCTGGTGTACCCAAGATTTCACTACATGCTTTGCGAGGTGATGAATGCTTGAATATCTTAGGTCAGAGCGTGCGTCCTATTCGAGTGATGCATGACCGAATGCCTATATTGGGCTATCGCATTGGCCGTATGGCTTATATTACAGATATGAGTCGTATGGCAGATGAAGAGAAAGTAAAGATAGAGGGGCTTGATCTGTTGGTAGTCAATGCATTACGTAAAATGTATCATCATTCACATCAGACGTTGCAAGACGCCCTCAGATTGATAGATGAAGTCAATCCGAAACAGGCTTATATAGTGCACATGAGTCATGATATGGGGCTGCATGCGGAGGTGGAGGGAGAACTTCCTCCGCATGTACATCTCGCTTATGATGGATTGTGCGTAAGGTATTGAAATGGGAAGAAACAGACGAGATGGAGAAAGACGTTAGTTACGTAGGTTAGAATTGTTCGGATTTAATGCTAACTCGCAAAGATTAGTAATGATTAAACGTATATATTTGTGCATGATAAAAGAACGCTCTACTTTTGCGGTGTTAGAAAAGATATTACAATGACTCTAAAAACATTCACCTTAGTATTAGGCTCTTTGAGCCTATCACTTGCAACATTTGAGAGTTGTTCGGATGACGATGTTTGCCAATCGTCAACTACTAAATCGGAAATTCAGCAAATGCTTGAAAACTTTTATCAGAGCGTTTCCTCTCCTTCCTCTCGAGGCACGGCATTAACCCCTGTGATTGATGACATTGATCGACAGACTTATGAGATTGTAGGCGATTCTGCTATACAAGTCCCTAAGAATACTCGTGCAGTAACGCAACAAGTAAATGCTGATAGCTTGTTTGACTTGGCTTATGTGACGTTCCATATAGGTAAGCAAAAAGGCTATTCCGTCATGAGCGATGATAAGCGTTTGCATCGAATCTACTTCTATACTCCAGATGGAGAAGTCGGAGATACTGCGCAGATTCAAGCCTTGAAAGCGTATTTGAGTTTCGTGCCGCAGTTCGCAAAAGACAATATTCAAGACACTAAACTCACACGTGCTACAGAAAGTAGTACTTTGGTAAGTCAGGTCGGTCCCTTACTCAAGACATATTGGGGACAAGGAGCTCCTTATAATAATTATGCCCCTGTATGTACAAATGCAAGTTGCGATGATCAGATATACAATGGTGGTCACAACCCTATAGGCTGTGTAACAACGGCAACAGCTCAGTTCATAGCCCATTGTGGAAAATTTCATGGGACGTTTTATGGGAATAAGAATATAGATTTTGCAAGTCTAACCTCCCATCGTTATCCTTATACGAATGAATATCAGCAAATAGCCCAATTCTTCCATGAAGTTGCATTGTGTTGCCAAGTAAAGTTCGGTTGTGGTGCAAGTAATTCTTCGTTAAAATCTGCCTACCAGTATTTGCGAGATTTGGGCTACAATTGTGACTATGTAGAGGGCGGCATTGATACACAGCGTTTGTACAGCGAACTATCTAAGAATATACCTCACCTAATAGCTGGTACAACAGGAAAAAACAAACCTGGACATATGTGGGTGTTAGATGGTTTACGACAATACTCCGATGGTAGTTATTACTATCATTGCAATTGGGGGTGGAATAGTGATTATAGTTGGGTGTATGGTAATCCTTATACTGCGGAATTGAATGGAGCAAAAATTGCAGAATTTGGTTATAATCTAAGACAAGTTTATACACAGTCATTTTAAAATAGCAAATCAATGAAATACTTTAATCTATTTATTGTTGTGTTGTTCTCTTTGCTTATCGTTAGTTGTGTTGATGATCAGCAACTGAATTATCGTGGTGTAGTGTATAGTTATACGATAGAAAATACTCCAGACTCCATTATGTCTGCTGATGCACATGATTTTATTCTTGATGTCTCAGCCAAAGATTTGCGTGATGAAAAATATAATTGGTCTATTATGACGACTAATGTTCTGTCTGTTGACCCGACAACGAAAAAAGCATATGCTATGACTTACCCTAATGACAATATAACTTGTATAAAGGGCGATACTTTGTACTTTCAGAATTGGCTGAAAGTGTATAAAACATGGAAGGATGGAAAGTATAAATTAAGAGTTGAAATGAAGGAGAATACGAGTGATAGTATTCGTGGTTGTATGCTTTCTGTCGGTAGACTAGAAAACAATAAGAAATCTAACATATTGTCTTATGAAGGTAAAATCGAGATAATTCAAGACTACAAGCGAGACAATGATGAATCATTCGCAGTAAACATCCGTTTTAAGGGAAAATTACACACGAGCCAAGCTACTCTTGACAGCAATGGAAACTTAGTCTATCAAGATAATTCATTCGCTCAGCTAATGGATAGCCTCTCGAATGCAAAAGACATTCATGCTATTGTAACGGAGAGTGATGTGGTGGATTATTACGATGCTCAAGATCTGCAATATGACAATACACTGCGTAAGATTATACAGCGAGCACATAAATCTCCATTAGTGCGCAGAGGGGCAGAGAAAACTGCTAGTAGATTGTCGTATACAGATGGCTTTCGTTTCTGCGATGCCAATGCTTTAGGCTACTTTGCTCTGTTCGACGATACAAAGTTTAGAGATACTCACTTCTACCAAAACCTAACGGATCTGACAGCTTCGTATGATAACACTTTCTTGAAGAATATAGGACTTAATGACAAAGTGTCATCGCTCGCTGTTGCTTATCAAGGCACAGACCCATCGCTTTGCAGCGTTCTGACGATCTGGGAGGACAGTAACTATAACTTTGGAGACAATGATCGTACTAAACATCGTATTAGTATAATCGCCAGTGCGCAAAATCCGCAGGTAAGTTACCACCGCTTACAATCCTTGCCATTGATACATGGAGCAGGTACGTGGAATGATCGTATATCATCTATATCGTTCCACTTCGGATATGTTGATAGCGCATTAAAAGATTACTAGAGTGAGAACTCTACGTAAGAAGTGTTCAAAAAATGCTCCTGCATGAGCAAACTCGCAACTTAGGTGAATGACGCTTTTGTTGCGAGTTTGCTTTATGTAGAGGGGTATAGAGTCCCTAGTTATGATATAGAGTCTAGTTTGAGCTTACTACTACAGATGGCTCGTTGACT
>ERZ808240.4953-NODE-4953-length-11245-cov-69.194727_pt1 | contig 11245 bp, 8 predicted proteins | sample MGYA00521084_ERZ808240 | MGnify/ENA primary metagenome ERZ808240 (study PRJEB31516, sample SAMN03275571) | gut metagenome | biome: mammalia-associated habitat; material: feces | host: Papio cynocephalus | place: Kenya | collected 2012-08-06 ... | reverse complement strand
TTTCAACTTCAAAATATTTTGGCCGAAATACGCGAATTTTCGGCACTTTTCATAATCGGTTGGTAATTAGACGTTTATAAAATTTAGGATTTTATTCGACCTAAAAAGTAAATACTTTTCATCAAAGAATACCCTTTATCATGTTGCGATATACCCTTTATCATGACGCGATTAACGCTTTATCGCATCGCGATAAAGGGTATATCGCAACACAATATACCCTTTATCGCAAAATTACCCCACGCAAATCGAGGCGCGACCAGTGAAAAACGCCATTTTCGCGCTCTATTTCAACAGCCGTCCGCGACAAACTTTTCGACCAAAAATCGTGACAGAAACTCATCCGTGTCACCATGCCGGCTCACTCCCGATAGATCCACGAGAAGACACCGTTGAGCCAAGTGGGCAGCAGACTGAACCAGCGATAGGTGCTGGCGGGCTTTCCGCCAAAAGAGAGGATGAAGTCGCGAAAGGGACTGTGGGGCACGGGAAGGCCCACGTCCAGGAAGAAGATGTGCGCGTAGTTGTGCACCCACGCCCAGTTGATGGCATGCCAAATGGTCATCATGTTCGGGTGTAGGTGCGGATAGCGCTTGCGGCGCGAGGCCAGGTACCACAGGTAGCAGTTGCCCTCGGAGAACAGGCAAAGGCTGCCGCCAATCACCTTCCCCCTGTAAAGCGTGATGAACACACGCGCCCGGTCGCTACAGTCAAACTGGCGCAGCTGCGCCTCCGACGGAATGACGCGCCGCATCTTGAAGCGGTAGAAGCCATTGAGCAACCGGTAGAACTGATGCAGCTCGGCTTCCGTCTCCACCTCGCGCGTCTCCACACCCATCTTTCTCACACGCTCGATGCGGTCGAGCATACGCGGGCCCAGGCGGTCACGCGGCGCCATGGAGTGGAGCGAGTTGTAGACCTCCATCCACGAGATGGGGAAATAGCCGTTCTCGCGAAACAACCGGTAACCGAACATCTTCTTCGACAGGTCGCTAAACTCTATCACGAAGCACAGCCGGCGGCGCAGCTTGCGGGTGATGGCCCGGAGCAACACGCTGAACACCTCCTCACGGCGCGCCTCATCCACATACTCGCCTTCGCCGTAAGCGCGACCCTGCCAATAGCGGAAGGGCGGCACCCACATGCCGTGCACATGCGTGAAGGCCAGCAGATGACCCAGCTCGTGCCCTGCCTCATCCGTGGCGACGGCCATGTAAGGGCGCTGTCCGGGCGACTTCTCCACAATGTGGAAAAGCTCGGCACTATGGAAGAAATTGCTGCCATGCAGGGGCGGCAATGTCTCGCCATGCGAATAGATGGTCACGCTGATGGGGTTCATGTCAGCAAAATTAGTAAAAAATGTGGGGACAGCATAGCATTTGTCTCACGATTTTTGTAACTTTGCGATGAAACGTTAAAAACTTCCATCCATGAAAGATTTCAAGACATTGGTACAAGTGCGGCGCAGCCACCGCAAATACACCAGCGAAAAAGTAAGTGCCGAGGAGGTGCGCCTCATCCTACGCGCAGCCCTCATGTCGCCAACAGCCAAGTGCGTGCGCGCCTGGCACTTTGCCGTGACCGACGACCCTGCGGCCATCGCCGCCCTGTCGGAAGCCAAGGAGAGCGGTGCCACGTTCCTCAAGGAGGCTCCACTGGCCATCGTCGTCATGGGCGACCCGAAGACCAACCCTTGCTGGATTGAGGACGGAGCGATAGCCGCCATCATGATGCAACTGCAAGCCGAAGACCTCGGGCTGGGCTCCTGCTGGATACAGATGCGCGACAAGCAACAGGCTGACGGCACACCGTCAGACAAGGTCATACACGACATCCTCGACCTGCCGGCAGACCAGGAGGTGCTGTTCGTGCTGGCCATCGGACATCCCGCCGATGAGCGCAAGCCGCAGAACGAAGAGAAGCTGAAGTGGGAAAACGTCATCAACAAGTCGAGCATGGAGCTCTGAAACGCTCCCACCCCACTGCATCATGATCAACTACGACTTGAAAAAGATACGGGCCATCATCTTCGATGTCGACGGTGTGCTGTCGGCCTCGACCATCGGCATGGATGACGAGGGCATGCCCGTGCGCACCATCAACATCAAGGACGGCTATGCCATCCAGCTGGCACAGAAGGAGGGCATCCGCTGCGCCATCATGACGGGCGGACAGGCCGAGGCCATCGGCAAGCGCTATGCCTACCTGGGCGTGACCGACATCTACCAGAAATGTGCCGTGAAGATCAAGACCTACGAGCAGTTTGTGGCGCTGTACGGCCTGCATGACGACGAGATCATCTACATGGGTGACGACATCCCCGACCTGCAGGTCATGCGACGGGTGGGCTGCCCCTGCTGTCCCGCCGATGCCTGCCCGGAGGCCAAGGCGGCCGCTACCTACGTGTCTGACAAGCGGGGCGGCTACGGCTGTGCCCGCGACGTCATCGAGCAGGTGCTCCAGGCTCAGGGCAAATGGCTGAGCAGCGCCCATGCCTTCGGCTGGTGAGCCACATCAAAGAAAAAATCAACATGATCAAACCCATTCCCTACAAAATCATCCTGGCCAGCAACTCACCGCGCCGGCGCGAACTGCTGGCCGGGCTGGGTCTCGACTTTGAGGTGCATGTCATCAAGGGCATCAGCGAGACCTATCCCGCTGACCTGCCGGCCGCAGAGATTCCGCAATACATCGCACACGAGAAGGCTGACGCCTACAAGGTGCAACCCGGCGAACTGCTCATCACCGCCGACACCGTGGTGGTGGTGGACCACGACGAGCATGACTTCAGCGTGCTGGGCAAGCCCAAGGACGCCGACGAGGCGCGGCATATGCTGCATGCGCTCAGCGGTCGCTCGCACCGCGTCATCACAGGCGTCTGCCTCACCACACACGAGCGCCAACGGCAGTTTGCCGTCACCACAGAGGTCGCCTTCCGCCAGCTCACCGATGACGAGATCGACCACTACATCGCCCACTACCGTCCCTTCGACAAGGCGGGTGCCTACGGCATCCAGGAGTGGATAGGCTACATCGGCGTGACGGGCATCCGCGGCAGCTACTTCAACGTGATGGGCCTGCCCGTGCAGCGCATCTGGCAGGAGCTGCGGCAGATGTGCGATGAAGGCAACATACTGTAAGCGGCACACGAAAGAACATCAACCAAACTATAATTCCCTGCATTTGCCCACAACAGCAAGCTCTGTCTTGCTTGCCGCTTGCTACAGCCTGCACTGGCTGTTCCACTTGCCAGGGTCTGCAATGGACGCACCACTTGCCAAGGTCTGCATTCCAGTACTACAGCTTACAACGGCCTGAAAGGCCAAAAGTGCATGCGCATGTTGCGCCTGACTTTTGCCGTATGCGCGCGTTGCGCCTGACTTTGCCGCATGCGCGGGCTGCGCTCGACTTTGTCGCTTGCGTCAGCAAGAAAGCCCAATACCTACATAGCCCGGGGCAAGCGAAGCGGCGCCCTGGGTTGGCATGGCGATAGCAATCACGCCCTATAAGGGCAAAAATGTTCATAATCAGTATAGCCACACAATTTGCTGGTTATTCACACTTTTGGCCTTACAGGCCGTAGTTACATCGGGCATACTGGCTTGCTCACTTCATACATCGGATGAACACGAGAAGCCCCACGCTTGTGAACTCTTGGTCACAAGCGTGGGGCTTCTCTTTTATCGGTGTCCTCAGGTCAGCGCCACCTCCATCCGTCGGCGCGGACATCACATATGTCCCTGGTACGTGAAGCAGTCGGCGAAGGTCTCCTCCAGTCCTTGCGGCTCCTGCCGGAAGATGCCGAAGAGGGCCGATCCCGATCCGCTCATGGCGGCATAGGCGGCACCCATGTCATAGAGCTTCTCCTTGATGCGAGCCAGCACAGGATGCTGCGCGAAGACAGGTGCCTCAAAGTCGTTGACCAGTTCGGCGCGCCACGTATCGATGGGCTGGCGCACGATGTCGCGGCAGCTCTTCGCGGGCTGCCGGCAGACAATCTGTGCGTAAGCGTCACGCGTGGAGACTGCCACGTCGGGCTTGACGATGGCGATGTGGTAACCGTCGAGGTTGCCCTTGGGCCCGTCGGCAGGCTGGAGCACCTCGCCACGCCCCGTGGCAAAGGAAGGCTCCGCAGTGATGAAGAAGGCGCAGTCGGACCCCAGCTGTGCCGCATAACGCTCCATCTCGGCATTGCCGATGTTGAGACGGAAACGCTCGTCGAGCAGCCTGATCATGAAGGCACCGTCCGAGGAGCCGCCTCCCAGTCCCGCCTGCGAGGGGATGTGCTTGTGGAGATGGGCATGGATGGGCGGCAGGTTGAAGTCGGCGGCCAGCAGGTCGTAGGCCCTGACCACGAGGTTCTTGCGCTCGTCACAGTCCACCTGCGTGCCCGTGACCTTCAGGTCACAAGGCGCCTCATGCGGGAAGCGTGGGTCCATGAGCTTGATTTCCAGCGCGTCGGTGAGGGGAACGGGATAGAACACCGTCTCGAGGTCGTGGTAACCGTCGGCGCGCTCCGCAGTGATGTTGAGACCAAGATTGATTTTGGCACAAGGGAATGTCAGCATAGTCGTGTATTTTGTTTACTTGTCGATGCTAATGAGTTTGTACTTCTTGGATCCCAGTCCGATCTTCTCCGCCCAGTCGATGGTGTGCGTGCCGTGCTGCTTGTCGATGCGCTTCAGCAGGTCGGTGGGGTCACTCTCGGCCGTGGCCTTCTGCTGGTTGATGATGTCGACACAAGCCTGGTCGAGCGCCACGGGGTCGGTGGAGGCCAGGATACCATAGTCCTTGAGCTTCACGGGAGCGGGATGGTCCACACAGTCGCAGTCGACCGACATGTTGTTCATCACCGATATGTAGATGATGCCCTCCTGCTTCTGGAAATAGTTGACCACGGCCTGCGCTGCGGCGGCCATCGACTCGAGGAACCCGTCCTGGTCGCCAATCATCTCGGGCGTCCACAGCTTGCGTGCATCGAGCTTGTTCATCTTGCCCGCCGAGTGGATGTAAGCCTTGCCGTTCTGGCTGGCGCAGCCTATGGAGAGGTTCTTCAGCGCTCCGCCATAGCCGCCCATGGGGTGACCCTTGAAGTGGTTGAGGGCGATCATGAAGTCATAGTTGGCCATGTGTCCTCCCACGATGTCATAGTTGAGATGCGTGTGGTCGCGCACCGGGATGCGTATCTCGTCATACTCGTCCATGATGTCCACAGGGAAATACTTGGTGAAGCCATGGCGGTCGATGACGCGCCAGTGGTTCTCCGAGTTGTTGCGCACGTCGTTGGGATCGCCGCCATAGGCCGTGTTGTTCTCCACGATGGTGCCGTCGACCTCATAGACGAGGTCCTTGATGAGCTCGGGCTTGAGATAGTTGGGATTGGAGCCCTCGCCCGTCGACACCTTGACCGCCACACGCCCTTCCGCCTTCACGCCCAGTGCCTTGTAGATTTTCACCAGCGCCGCGGGAGTGATCTGGCGCGTCACATAGACTTTCGACTGTGCCGAAGCGGCAAGCGTCATCAGCGCGACGCAAACCATGGTAAAAAGTTTCTTCATGCTCACGGATAGTAAATGGTCTTACTTTACATGTGCAAAAATAATGCTTTTCGCTTGAAAAGCAGCTGTTCCAGTTTGTTTTTTTTCTTTCTTCCAGACAAAAAAAAGTCGAGGGACACGCATCCATCGCATGTCCCTCGATTGTCGTTACGCCTTTCAGCGGCTTGTTTGCTGTCTGTCGCGGTCTATTTCACGACGACCTTCTTGCCCTGGTGGATGTAGACACCGTGCGTGGGCTTGTTGACCCGACGGCCCGTCAGGTCATAGTAAGCATCGTCTTGCGTCAGCGGCACGACCGTCACGCCTCTCACGCCTGCCGACACCGGACCATTGTAGGTGAGCGTGAAGTTGTCCCACACGAGCCATGTGGTGCCCGACGTGGGCTCCGCGATACCATAGGTGAGCTTGCCGTCTGTGACGTTGAGCGCCACCTTCAGCAGTCCGTACTGACTGTTGGCGGCCATCTTGTCGCGCTGGGCGTCGAAGTTGGAACCTGCACAACTCTGCTTCACCACATCCTTCACGGTCACACCATCCGACGTGGCGTAGAGGTAGCCCGTGTTCTTGCCCTCACCATTGGCCATCTGGCAGGTGACGGTGTAAGAGCCATCAGGCAGCCCCGCGAGCGACTGCGAGAAGTCGAAGTTGGTGGAGTGCCATACCTCCACGGCGCCATTGTATCGCTGGTTGCCCCAGGTGCCCGTCATGTTCCAGCCAAAGCCCTTGCCGATGAAGGCCGGGTTGACGATGAGCGGCGTAGCATCAAGCGGTTCGCCCTCCTGGGCCTGCGCGATATAGTCGGCATAGAAACGGCTGAGCTGGATGGCAAAGAGCTGCCAGTGGGCTATGTCAGCGCCCGTCTTGTTGCAAGCCAGTTCCTCTCCATCCCGATAACCGTCGGCCGGTGTCCACAGGCCGAGCCAGTTGCCGGGGTACTTGCCGTTCTCCACGGTCCACGCACCATTGTCGAAGGCCAGCGCCAGTCGCGACCACTCGCAGGCCAGCGGTTGGTCGTGCGTGCGCATCTGGTCGGGACGGTCCCACTCGGTCTGCAAGAGCAGTCCGTCGTAGTCGATGTTGCGCAGATGGAAGTAGCCACCGTTGTCCTCGATGGTGAAGACCTTCGACAGGTCGGTGACGGGGGCGACGGGTGTCTCGACAAAGAGAGCCTTGTTGCCGTTCTTGGGTGCGTCCTTCAGGCCCACGAGCAGGTCAGCCTCATCGCTGGCCAAGACGAAGAAATGGTCATCGGCCAACTGCTTCAGCTCATCCGTTGAGGTGACAAGGCTGTATCCCTTGTCGGTGGTCAGCAAGTCATAGTAGGAGAAATTGCCCAGGGCCTTGACATTCACACTGAAAGTGTAGTCCACGCCCTCATAGGTCGCAGTCAGTACGATGTTCTGCTGCACGTCATTGAGCGTGCGCTCACTTCCTCTCACGCCGTCGCTCCACACCACCTTGTCAGGATTGGCAGCCTCGGGTATCTCCAGTTGCAACGTCACCGATGCTCCCTTGAGCACCTGCGTCTCGGTGGCCTCAGCGCCATTGATGAGCTGGCGGGCGGGCACCACGTGGAGCACGAAGTGGGTCTGACTCACCGCTCCACTTTGGTTGGCATACTGGCAGGTGTAGGTGCGAGAACTCATGACAGCCGGCAGCACGATGACACTCGATGTCTCGCCTGTGTCCCAGAGATAGTCGTTGGTCCATCCCGTGGTCGGTCCAGCGTAGAGAATGACCTGCGTGCCGGCCAAGACGGTCTTCTCCGTGGTGCGCTCGACCACGCCGTCGACAGTGACCTCATTGGTCATCTCGTCGGGATCGGCATCGCCGCTGACGGCGATGGCAAACGACTGGTGGCTCACCTGGCCGTTGGCGGCCGTGTAGGCCACTCGGTAGATGTAGCTACGGTCGGCCTTGACGGTGATCTGGCGTGTGGTCTCGCCCGTGCTCCAGAGCCAGTGCCCGGTGTCGGCGGTGCCCTCAGGCAACTGCGGCACAAGCGTGATGTCGCTGCCATCGGCCGGAATGCCCTTGGAGGGCCCCACCTCATAGTTGTATTTCAGTCCGCCAAGATTGGTCTGGTTCTTCAAGGTCTCACCTTTATATACGATGTCGCCATGCAGCGGCGTGATGGCCTGGTCGGCAGTGATGGCCGGTCGCCAACTGGTCAGCGTGGAGAAGCCGACGGCGTCGAAGCCGCCCGAGTTCTGGCTGTAGTTGCCGCCTCCGCCATCGGGGCACACCTTGGCGCTGGCCTTCTCAGAGTACTGCATCTTCACACCACGCAGTCCCTCATAGTAGCCGATGACGCGATCCCAGTAAGGACGGTATTCGCCCTTGCCTCCCTCGTTGACACCCGTCTGCGCCCATCCGGCGCCCATGGTGCCGCGGCAGTCGGCATAGTTGTAGGTGATCCAGGGCAGTGACGAGGCGCTGACGCCGCCGAAGTTGACGGCAGCCACATGCTCCGCGCCCGCCGCGATGCGGTCGTCCATGTAGGCGAAGAGGTCGTCGCCCTGCGTGAGGCCCACCTGGCAGATGTCGAGCGCCAGGCCGAGCGCCATCAAGGCGTGGCCCTGGTCGCGTCCGCTCTCCTGCATCTGCCCGAGGTAGCCGAAGGGACCACGGTCATCGGGCAGCACCACAGGCACAAGGTTGCCGATAAACTCATTGCAACCGTCGTTGAGGATGACGCTCTGCTTGGAGCGGTCCTTGTAGGTTCCCACGTGGTCATACTTGTAGAAGCTGACGCCCTGGTTGTACATGTGCACATCATCGCAGAGAATGCCGATGCTCATCACGCAGAGGGCATTGCACAGTCCCCAGTTGCTCCAGTAGTGTCCGGGGCGCTCACCGAGGTTGGGATAGCGCCAGTTGGCCCACGTGTCGTGGCGGCGGCGCAGGAAGTCGATGGCGGGATTGTAGAACACCTTGACCATCCACTGCTTGAACTTGGTGAAGTCCTCCTTCGACCAGCCCTCGTAGTCGCGCATCAGTTCGGCGGCATTGGCGAACTCATGTCCGTAGATGCCAGCCGCGAGCGACACGTTGGTGTCGCCACCGAGGCCCTTGCAAGCGTTGGCCCAAGCCATCATGATGCGCACGGCAGCGTCGGCATTGGCCTTCGTGCCGCCTATTTTCCAGCGCAGCGCGTTCTGGTAGGCCATGGCCGCTCCACGCGCGCAGTTCATATAGTTCTGTCCCGAACCACCGCCGCGGATGACGGTCTCCGTGGGCCATGTCGCCACATCGGCCTGCGAGTAGGCATTGGCGCAGAGGATGTCCCACGCCTTCTTGATGCGCTCGTCACCGTCGGCCAGCAGTTGCTTGGCACGGTCGATGTCGTCTTGCGACACGATGCCGCCGGGATGGCGGAAGCCGTGGTCGTCGCTGTGCTCAAAGACGGTCTTGGCCTGGTAGCCCATGGTGGCCTTCACCTGGTCTTGCACGGCCTGGAGCTCACTGACATATTGGTCGATGAGTGCCTGCGAGGCGCGTCCAGCCTTCAGCTCCATCTGGGCCTGCAGGATCATGTCTTCCATCTTGGCCACCGCTCCGGGGGCATAGCCTGTGGCCGACGAGAGAAACGCCTGTCCCTCACCGATGGCCGTCTGCAACGTGGCGAAATCGCCGGGCGTGCCGTAGCGGTAGTCTTGCTCTATCTGGTCGGCCACCTTGGCGAGCATGGCCACCTCACCGTCAGCGAGCGCGGTGTCATAGACACGGAAGTCGCTGACAAGCGTCTGCTTCAAGTAACGGTCTGTGGCAAAGGGCGCACGGCCGATCCAGCAGTAGGCGGGCACAGCCGTGAAGGTCTTGCTCAGCACGGGCATGCCCGCGGCTTGCGCCACCTTCTTGCCGCCGACGAAAAGCTCACCCTGCTGGCCGCTCTGGCGATAGAGCACGTGGGTCCACTTGCCCTTGGTGGCCTCGGCGCCGGTCTCCATGCCCACCTCTGATCCCCAGCCGCCTGTGGAGGTGGCCATGCGCTGCGCGTTGAGACGATAGGCGGAGTAAGGTGCTGAGGTCTGCGTGTTGGCGGCCGACTGCGAGAAGCACCAGAGGAAATAACCCGCACCAGAAAGCGAGGCGTTTTTGTCCACGCGGTAATAGACCGACACGGTGAAGTCGGCCAGGCCTTTCACCACGGCACCGGCCTCACGGGTCATGTCGAGATAGCCCGTGCCGTCGCCCAGGTCGAGCACATGGCGCGAGCCGTAACTGACCACGGAGGCCTCGTTCATGAGTTGCGCCGTTACGCCCGACACGGGGTCGGTGACACTCTTGCCCGAGACATGGTCGAAGTTGAACTGTAGTTTCAAGTGTTCTTGCGCCGACGCTGTCCACGTCGACAAGAGGATGGCCAGCAACAGGAAGGCGCTCCTCATCTTGCTCATCTTGGATGTCATAGGTTTATGTCTTGATTGTTCAGATTTCTCTTCTCCTTTTTATAACTACGGCCAACAAGTCCATCACACTCATGATTTTCATAAAAAATCCCGCCTAAAAAAGCAAAATATAGCAGAATGATGCTTTTATTTTGAGTTTCAAGTGGTTGTGGCTGTCGTTGGCTTTATGTGGCATAGACTAGGAAATGCGAAAAACGCAGATCGATGAAACAGAAACGCTTTCAAATCATTACCTCGCAGAAACGCCATAACAAGCATTTTTAACGGTGATGGTTCATATTTCCCCATTTTGCGTAAGTTTTGGTTTTGCCATGCAGCTCTCATAGTTTAATTTTGCACCGAACAAAAAAGTAAGAATTATGAGATGCACTTTCAAGACAGTCTTCTATGTAAATGGAAGCAAGGAGAGAAACGGAATTGTCCCTATCATGGGACGAGTGACAATCAACGGAACTATCGCACAGTTCAGTTGCAAGCAGAGCGTGACCAAGGCTATCTGGGATGCCAAGGGCAACAGAGCCACTGGCAAGAGCAAGGAAGCCAAGGAGGTGAACTTTGCGCTTGACAACATCAAGGCTCAAATCGCCAAGCATTACCAGCGACTTTCCGACCGTGAGGCGTTCGTTACCGCTGAAATGGTGAGAAACGCCTACCAAGGCATAGGCACGGAGTACGAGACCTTGCTCAGAGCCTTTGACAAGGAGAACGCTGCATTTGCCAAGCGTGTGGGCAAGGACAGAGCCAAGAACACTTACAACAAGTATCTTGTGGTGAGAAAGTATGTTGCCGAGTTCATCAAGTATCAGTACAAGCGCAGCGATATGTCCATGAATGAGCTTACCGAGGAGTTCATTCGTGACTATTGCCTGTACTTGAAGAATGTCGTTGGGCTTACGCAGTCCACCATTTGGATATACTCCATACCGTTGAAGCATATCGTCACGGCTGCACACTACAACGGCAAGAGAAATCCGTTTGCCATGTACCATGTTGACCCAGACCATAAGGAACGTGAGTTCTTGATCTTGGACGAGCTTACCGCCATGGCAGAGATAAAGTTGGAAGACCCGAATATGGCATTTGCGAGAGACCTCTTTCTCTTTGGTTGTTGGACAGGTATCTCTTTCATCGACATCAAGAACTTGACAGAAGATAACCTCAGCATGATAAACGGTGCTCCTTGGATTGTTTCCAAGCGTCAGAAAAGCCTACTTGAAAAATTTGGGTCTATGTTGATTCGTGTGGGTAAAATGTAGCTTAATTTCTCAAATAGTA
>ERZ808240.4952-NODE-4952-length-11247-cov-3.021086_pt1 | contig 11247 bp, 9 predicted proteins | sample MGYA00521084_ERZ808240 | MGnify/ENA primary metagenome ERZ808240 (study PRJEB31516, sample SAMN03275571) | gut metagenome | biome: mammalia-associated habitat; material: feces | host: Papio cynocephalus | place: Kenya | collected 2012-08-06 ... | reverse complement strand
ATGTTAATAATATTATGTCAACTTTGTCAATCAGAGGCCGGCTGACTGCCTGTTTGCCGGCCCACTCTTCCAGATATGGTGGTGTCGGCCCCTTCCTCGCCACCATATCTTTGGAAAAGGCAGGACAGCCGCTCCAGCCTTCTGCGTCCCATCCTCCGCAGAGAAGGTTTGTGCTTGTTTTATCAAAATTGTAGGCTTCGTCAACCCACGTCCCCGGCTTATCTCCCCGCTCGGACAGCCGCGCGCTTTTTACGGCGCTTTTGCTTTTTCCCTTTTCCAGCTAACAGGCCGGCTGTCAGCCCTCCCCCTGCCGCCGCAAGAAGCCGGATAACTGTTTCCGTCGTTCCCGCGATGCCGTCATAGCAAAGCAGTCCAATCAGAGCCAGGAACGCGGCAAAGCAAAGCGCCGTAAGCAGAGAAAACACCATGGTTCCCAATTCGGAACGCCTGGCAAAATAAGCCGTACCCGGCAGTATTGCCAAAAAGCCGGAGACTGCCTGCGCGGTAAACAGACGCGTCTCCGGCAGAGCTCCCTTCACCAGCATCAGCGCCAGCAGCATCTGAAGAAGCAGATAGGCGCCCAGCGCGGCGCCGGTTGATTTCAGGATTGCCACCATAGAAGTTTTCTGTTTTGCCATACGATAACCTCCATACGAAACCGCATTTCATAAAGCCGGATTCTTCGCCCGCAGAGCATTCCTTTTCGCAGACGCAAAAGCCTCCCCTGTCACATGCCCTGCTGGAGCATATGATCGGGGAGGCTCTTCGTATGATGGAGTTTCAGAAATTTTCCGGAACTATTACTTTTCTTCCTGGGTTTCCGCCGTTTCTTCGGACGGAGCGGGAGCTTCCGCGGCAGGAGCTTCCACAGCGGGAACCTCAGCGGCATCCGCTTTCTTTTCCTTCTTCTTGGAGGCAGGCTGATCGTTGGTCTGAACGCCGGTGGTGGAAACCGCCCACTTTGTCAGCTCCATGCGGACGCGGTCCTCGCTGGTCTCGATCACGATCGTACTGTCGCTCACGTGAACAATCGTGCCCACAATGCCGCCGATCGTAGTAATCTTATCTCCCTTTTTGAGACTGTTCCGCAGCTGCTCCGCATCTTTTTTCCGCTTATTCTCCGGACGGATGAGCATAAAGTAGCACAAGCCAAAGAGAAGAACTAACATCAGGATGGATTGCATAGTGTAAAACTCCTTTGTGAAATCAGAATAAAAATATTATACCAAATACGTCCGGTTTTGCAAGACTTTTCTTCCGCTTACGCCCGCTCTTCCAGCTTTCCGCTGTACTGCGCGCGGAATTCCTCAAAGCAGCCGTCATCCAGCGCCCGGCGGATCCGCGCCGCCAGCTCATTGTAGAAATACAGATTGTGCAGCACCGCGAACCGCAGAGCCAGCACCTCGTCCGCCTTAAACAGATGCCGCAGATACGCCCTGGAAAAACTGCGGCACACCGGACAGCCGCAGCTTTCGCTGATAGGCCTGTCGTCAAGCGTATACTTCTCGTTGAGAATGTTCACCGTCCCCTCCCAGGTAAACAGCTTTCCGTGCCGGCCGTTCCGGGAGGGCATAACGCAGTCGAAGAAATCCACGCCGCGGCTGACCGCCTCAATGATATTGCTGGGAGTTCCCACGCCCATGAGATACCGGGGCTTCTCCTTCGGCATATACGGTTCCACCGCGTCGATGATATCGTACATGACCTGAGTCGGCTCCCCTACCGCCAGTCCGCCGATGGCGTATCCATCGCAGTCCACCTCCGCAATCTGCTTCATATGCCATACCCGCAGATCCGCGAAGGTTGCGCCCTGATTGATGCCGAACAGCATCTGACCCGGATTGACGGTGTCCGGAAGGCTGTTCAGACGGTCGTGCTCCGCCTTGCACCGCTTCAGCCAGCGCAGAGTCCGCTCGCAGCTGGCTTTTGCGTATTCATAGGTCGCCGGATTCTCAACACATTCATCAAACGCCATGGCAATGTCGCTGCCCAGATTGGACTGAATCCGCATGGATTCCTCCGGCCCCATGAAAATCTTATGGCCGTCGATGTGCGAGGCGAAATAAACGCCCTCCTCCTTGATTTTCCGCAGACTGGCGAGGGAAAATACCTGGAAGCCGCCGGAGTCCGTCAGGATGGGGCCGTCCCAGTCGATGAATTTGTGAAGCCCGCCCAGCTGACGGACAACCCGGTCGCCGGGGCGCAGATGAAGGTGATAGGTATTGCTCAGTTCAATCTGACAGCCCACCTCCTTCAGGTCATGAGCGGAAACGCCGCCTTTGATGGCGCCCTGTGTGCCGACATTCATGAATACCGGCGTCTGGACCACACCGCCGTGGGCGCAGGAAAATTCGCCGCGTCTGGCACGGCCCTGAGTCTTAATTACTCGAAACATAGCATATTCTCACTTTTTATTTGTATTTGGCGCAGCGCCGAACCGAAATCACCGCCTGGAGTTTTCAGCTGATGAACATCGCGTCGCCGAAGCTGAAGAAGCGGTATTTTTCCCGCACCGCCTCACGGTAGGCCTCCAAAACGTGTTCCCGTCCGGCAAAGGCGGATACCAGCATAATCAGCGTGCTCTCCGGCAGGTGGAAATTCGTCACCAGTCCGTCCATCACCTTGAATTTGTAGCCGGGATAGATATAAATATCCGTCCAGCCGGCTTTGGCCTCCATATGGCCGTCCTCCGCCGCCCAGGATTCCAGTGTCCGGCAGGAGGTGGTTCCCACGCAGATACACCGCCCGCCGCCGGCCTTCGTCCGATTGATCAGATCTGCCGTTTCCTGCGGGATCGTGCAGAACTCACTGTGCATCTCATGGTTCTCAATATCGTCCTCTTTCACAGGGCGGAAGGTCCCAAGTCCCACGTGGAGCGTCACATAGCCAATGCCCACTCCCTTTGCGGCGATTCTCTCCAGCAGTTCTTTTGTAAAATGAAGACCGGCTGTCGGCGCGGCGGCGCTTCCCAAAACCCGGGAGTACACCGTCTGATACCGCTCCTGATCCTGTAATTCCTCCTTAATATAGGGCGGCAGAGGCATTTTTCCCAGATGTTCCAGGACTTCCAGAAAAATACCGTCATAGTCAAAGCGCACCAGACGGTTCCCGCCTTCCAGTTCAGCCGTCACTTCAGCGGTCAGCTCTCCGTTTCCGAAAGACAGCTTCGCACCGGGGCGCATTTTCCGCCCCGGCCGGACGAGACACTCCCACGTTTTATCTCCCCGGTCAATCAGCAGCAAAACCTCGCAGGCTCCGCCCCCCGGAAGCCGCTGACCCAGCAGGCGGGCCGGCAGCACCCGGCTATCATTTAAAATCAGGCAGTCGCCGGAATTCAGAAACTCCGGCAGCTCATAGAAATGATGGTGCCCCACCGCGCCGGTCTCCCGGTCCAGCGTCATCAGACGGGAACCGTCCCGCCGCTCAATCGGAGTCTGCGCAATCAGTTCTTTCGGTAAGTCGTAGTAAAAATCGCTCGTCTTCATAGTCTTCCTGTTCCCGTTACCGGATGGTAACGTCTGTGTAATAAAAATGCAGGATATCCTCGTAGCCGTATCCCTGCTTTGCCATGGCACTGGCTCCATACTGGCTCATGCCGACATTATGGCCGTTTCCGGTGCCGGTAATGACAACATTCCCGCTCTTCGCCGCGTTCTGGACGCTGCTTCCACTGAGGCTCAGAGCCTTCGTCCCGCCCGCGGTCACAACATAGGGCGTCCCGCCGGAATATGTTTTTACCGTTCCGGTGCCGGAAATGACGCTGACTCCGTCCAGCGACGGCAGAAGCCCGCTGTCGTTGACGCGGTATCCTCCCGTGCCGATGCCCGGATCGGGAGCTGTGCCTGTATCCTGTCCATTGATGGTGAAGCGCATACTGCGGACGCTCTTATGATAGGTGCTGCTGTAAAAAGCGGAGCGCGCCTTCTGACCCTTCAGAGTCAGCTGCTTCCCGTCCGTGTCCACAAACGTCACCTTGCTGACGTTTCCCATCCGGGTAAACTCCGACACATAGGCGTCCGCAACCGTGCCGATGGAATAGCCGCTGTGCTGGAGAATCCAGGTCAGCTCCTCCGGCGTATAGGAGACGGAATACGCATAATCGGGAATAGAGACCGCCGCCTCGTAGGGATCCCGCTTTCCCACCAGATATGTCGTGGCGCCGCCGAAGACATTTTCAGAATCCTCTGTGGCTCCGCCGTCAGAGGAAAAGTACAGCGCCTCAATCAGCTTGCCGTCGGCGTACAGGCACTCCCCTGCCGTGGCCTCCACGGCCGCATCCGTGGAAGCCGCCGCGCCGGAGCAGCCATTGTATACCTGACAGTCCGTGGTATTGCAGACGTCAAAGCCATAGGCGGACAGGTGCTTGGTATTCCGGCAGGCGAACGTCCGGGCGCAGACCGCCTGCGCCTTCAGCGCCTCCTCCGGCCAGCCGCCTCCCATTTCATGGGGCAGGACGCCCTTTACGTAGTCCTCCAGATCCACCACGTTGATGACATTGAGATTTCCGCCGGTGACCCGGTCATACTGAAAGCCGCCGTTGTACCGGTATCCCTTGAACCAGGTCACAGCGTCCATCCGTCCGTCCGGCAGGATACCCAGGCTTTCCGCGCCGCGGCAGTCGAACTCCAGCAGCACGTCCGTGGTTTTTGTCACGGTTACCACCACGCCGGTAGCGCTTCCGGATACCACCTCGCCGGAAACGCCCAGCTCTTCCAGCGCGTTCTCAGCGTCCTTTCTGGAAACATAGCTGCCTACCCGCACCGCGAACCCGCCGGACAGATACGCCGGATAGCCGCCGGAGTATTCCGCGGCCCGGTCCGCCGCGTCGTCGTAGTCGGAGCAAAGCCCGTCCAGCTGGACGTGATAGGTTCCAATCGTCCCGCCGCTGCCGGAAGTACCGGAAGAGTAAGTACCGTCCCTTCCGACGGCGATGTTTCCGGCGGCCGTAATGGAAATCGCGGTCTCTCCGGTACTTCCGAAGGCATGGAAGTTCCGCCCGGCATCAAAATAGCCAAACTCATAGCCCCGGCCCTCTTCATTCAGCAGGTTGGCGGAAAACAGCGCGCCGGAGCCATACCGCAGTCCTACTTTCAGGGTGTCTTTTTCCGCCGCCGATGCATCCGCGGCGCCGCAGAGAAAAAATATCACAACAAACAGCATGACAATCCCGTACTTTTTCATGCAGCCTCCCAAGTCCTCTTTCTTGACGAACGGCAAGAAACGTGTTAATATACATACAAATGTCCGTGTTGGAAGAACAGGCTTTCTTCCTGAACAACGGAAAATTCCAGCGGTTTTATTATAGTACACGGAAGCGCCCTTTTGCAACCTTAATTGACAAAAGCCGCTTCTGAAATCCGCAATCATGGGAGGACAAAGTCATGGAAAAGTATAAGGTTGGCATTATCGGCGGCACCGGCATGGTGGGGCAGCGGTTCATCACATTGATGGAGAACCATCCCTGGTTCCAACTCACCGTCATCGCCGCCAGCGCCCGCAGCGCCGGAAAGCCCTACGAGGAAGCTCTGGCAGGCCGTTGGGCGCTGGACATTCCTATGCCGGAGGAAGCCAAGAAACTTGTGGTCATGGACGCGGAGGCGGACGCGGAAAAAATTGCCTCCATGGTGGATTTCGTGTTCTGCGCCGTCAACATGAAGAAGGAGGAAATCCGGGCCCTGGAGGAAAAGTACGCCAAGCTGGAGTGCCCCGTCGTATCCAACAACTCCGCCAACCGCTGGACCGACGACGTCCCCATGGTCGTGCCTGAAATCAACGCGGATCATATTGCTATTATCGACCAGCAGCGCAAGCGTCTGGGCACCAGCCGGGGCTTTATCGCGGTGAAGTCCAACTGCTCTCTCCAGAGCTATGTGCCCGCCCTGACGCCTCTGCTGAAGTACGGTCTGGATAAAGTCCTGGTGTGTACCTATCAGGCCATTTCCGGCGCCGGAAAGACCTTCCAGCGCTGGCCGGAAATGGTGGACAACTGCATTCCCTACATCGGCGGCGAGGAAGAGAAGAGCGAGCAGGAACCCTTGAAGCTGTGGGGACACATCGAGGGCAGCAGGATTGTGAAGGCCGACAGTCCCTCCATCACCGCCCAGTGCTTCCGGGTAGCCTGCCAGGACGGCCACATGGCCGCCGCGTTTATGAAGTTCAAGAATGGCTGCGCGCCGTCCATGGAGCAGATCCGGGAGGATTGGGCCAGCTTCCGGGGCCCCGCCCAGGAGCTGAACCTCCCCTCCGCTCCCAAGCAGTTCCTCCACTACTTTGAAGAGCCCGACCGGCCCCAGACCCGGCTGGACCGGAATCTGGAGCATGGCATGGCCGTCTCCATCGGCCGTCTGCGCCCGGATACTCAGTACGACTACAAGTTTGTCTGCCTGAGCCACAACACCCTCCGGGGCGCCGCCGGCGGCGCCGTCCTGCTGGCGGAGCTGCTGTGCACCAAGGGATACATTACCAAGAAGTAACGCCGCTCAGCGACAGAAAGCCCCCCGGATGCCAGCATCCGGGGGGCTTTTTGTCTGTTTCCGCTATTGCTCCGCCGTGCGGAGCCGGTCCAGATTCTCCGCCAGGGTCAGTTTCTCATCATACGGACACGCTTCATCCCAGAAATCCATGTCCTCCCGGAAATCCGCGCCGCTGCCGCCGGTGCGGAACTCCCCGTTGTTGGTGGTCATCAGCAGAGTGCTCTCATCCAGATAGCCGTGAACCTCCGTGAGAAAGGCGGCAATCTTTTCGGGCTCAAAGGAATCATGGGCGGTCGAGCCAAACATCATATCAAATTCCACGCTGTTTTCCCGGTACGGAATTTCCGTTCCATCCGCCGCCAGGCTGAAAATCTCGTATATGTACGCATAGCTTCCCTGTCCAGCCGCCGGATTATACCGCAGCAGGTAATCCTGCCCATCCAGACGGCAGGCGAAAACCGATATCCAGCCAGCATGAGCCTCCGCGGCTTCACAGCTCCAGAGACCTCCGGCCGTGGGAATCAGCAGCTCATAGCACTCCCCCCGCCGCTCTTTTCCGCCCTCGCGGCTCCAGAAGGTCAGGACCTCCCCGTTCTCCGGCTGGCCGTCATGGTCAAAATCCCAGGTTTCCGGCAGCGGTTCCGCAGTCTGCTCCTCCGTCACCCCGGTCAGCGCGCCGCCATCCATCAAGGGCACGCAGCGATAGACCGTCTGTTCCTCGCCGTCGCCGCCCCTGCCAACGGTCAGCCGGAGGCTTTCCGGCAGGATCTCTCCCTCCGGAAGCCAGGCCCCCCAGTCCTCCGGCAGGAAGGTGTATTCCGGAATTCCGCCCCCGTCCGGCAGAGTAACGTCCCACGCCGTCCACGTGCCGGTCTCAAAAATTTTCACCTTGCTCCAGGTCCGTCCGGCGCAGGCCAGCGCCAGATAGCGGCTGTCCTGCGACCACAGGGCGGACTGCCATAAGTACCCCTCGTCCTGCCACAGAATTCCGCCCGTCCCACAGTCGGTGATCTGAATCGCCTCCGGCGCCGCGATGCCGCTGCAGACAAGCTGGCTCTTCCCAATGGCCCGGATTTCAAACCGTCCGTCCGGTGAAACGGTCTGTCCTTCCATTCGCGCTGCCGGCGCGGCGTCCAGAAGCTTCTCATAGGCCGCCGATCCCCCTTCTCCGGCGGGCTTCTCTTCCGGAAGCGCCGACGCCCAGGCAATGCCGGCAGCGGAGACCAGAGCCAGCAAAAGCAGCCCCGCAAGTTGTTGTTTCTTCAAAAAAACCGCCCCATCTCTGTTGACTTCAGCAACAGGATAGGACGGTTTTGGGACAGGTTCAACCCTAATCCGGAACAAAGAATGACAAACAGTTACAGGTTCGCCGTGCCGGCGCCGCCCTCCCGTTTCCATTCAATATACTCGTCATATGTGCAGGGCTTGTCGATCACGCCCTCCGGCGTGAACTCCATGATGCGGTTGGCCACGGTCTGGACAAATTCATGGTCGTGGGAGGCGAACAGCACCACGCCCTTGAAGTCGATGAGGCCGTTGTTCACGGCGGTGATGGACTCCAGATCCAGATGGTTGGTCGGCTGATCCAGCACCAGCACATTGGAGTTGAACAGCATCATCCGGGAGAGCATGCACCGTACCTTCTCGCCGCCGGAGAGGACCTTTACCGGCTTGAACACATCGTCGCCGGAGAAGAGCATCCGTCCCAGGAAGGAGCGCTTGAAGGACTCCGTGTTGGCCTCCGCCGTATCCGGTGTGTACTGGCCCAGCCATTCCACCAGATTCAGGTCGCAGCCGTTGAAGAACGAGGAGTTGTCCAGCGGGAAATAGCTGGTGGTAATGGTGGTGCCCCACTTGTAGGTTCCCTCGTCCGGCTCTTCCTCGCCCATGATGATTTTAAACAGGGTGGTCTTCGCCAGCTCATTCTCTCCCACAAAGGCGATCTTATCTCCCCGGTTCACCCGGAAGGAGACGTTGTCCAGCACCTTCACCCCGTCCAGCGTCTTGGACAGGTTCTCCACAGTCAGAATTTCCTTGCCCGGCTCCCGCTCCATGGTGAAGCCCACAAAGGGATACCGGCGGGAGGAAGCAGGCATCTCTTCCACCGTCAGCTTATCCAGCAGCTTCCGGCGGGCGGTGGCCTGCTTGGACTTGGACTTGTTGGCGGAGAACCGGGAGACAAATTCCTGAAGTTCCTTGATCTTCTCTTCCTTTTTCCGGTTCTGATCCCGCATCATGCGCTGCATCAGCTGGCTGGACTGATACCAGAAATCGTAGTTGCCGACATACATCTTGATCTGGCCGTAGTCCACGTCCACGATATTGGTGCAGACCGTGTTCAGGAAGTACCGGTCATGGCTCACCACGATGATGAGGCCCTCGTAGGACATCAGGAAATCCTCCAGCCACTCGATAGCCGCCAGATCCAGGTGGTTCGTGGGCTCGTCCAGCAGGATGATGTCCGGCTTGCCGAACAGCGCCTGGGCCAGCAGCACCTTGACCTTTTCCTTGGCGGTGAGGCTGGACATTTCGCTGTACAGGATCTCGTTGGAAAGGCCCAGGCCCTGAATCAGGCGGGAGACGTCGCTCTCAGCCTCCCAGCCCCCCATCTCGGCGAACTCCGCTTCCAGCTCCGAGGCCTTCACGCCGTCCTCGTCGGAGAAATCCTCCTTTTCATAGAGGGCATCCTTCTCCTTCATGACGTCGTAGAGGTGCTGGTTGCCCATGATGACGGTATCCAGCACCGTGTACTGATCGTACTGGAAGTGATCCTGCTTCAGGACGGACACCCGTTCCTCCTTGGGAATGATGACCTCTCCGCTGGAAGGCTCCAGGTCGCCGGAGAGAATCCGGAGGAAGGTGGTCTTGCCGGCGCCGTTGGCGCCGATGATGCCGTAGCAGTTGCCGGGGGTAAATTTCAGATCCACGTGCTTGAACAGAGACTGGCCCGTGAAGTTGAGACTGACGTCGTTGACTGTGATCATAATGCGTCCTTTCTGGATTTCAAATGTGCAGATGGCTTTCCGGAATCACTTTGCCGGAATTACGCCTGAGTAAACGCCCGGTGATAAACCTTTTTCCCCTTCTTGATGATAACGCCCTCGCCCCGGAAGTCATTCTCATCAAACGCCGTGTCAATCGACGCGACCTTCTTTTCGTTGACGGCCACGCCGCCCTGCTGAATCAGCCGCCGGGCCTCGCCGTTGGAGGCGCACAGCCCGCAGGCTACCAGCAGGCTCATGGCGCCGATTTTTCCATCGGTGAATTTGTCCGCCGTCAGCTCCGTGGAAGGCATGTGCTCCGTGGAGCCGTTTCCGGAGAACAGGCCCCGGGCCGTCTCCTGCGCCTTTTCCGCCTCGGCCTCGCCGTGGACCAGCTTGGTCAGCTCATAGGCCAGAATCTCCTTGGCCCGGTTCAGATGGCTGCCCTCCCAATGATCCATTTCATCAATCTGCTCCAGCGGCAGGAACGTCAGCATCCGGATGCACTTGAGTACATCGGCATCCCCCACGTTCCGCCAGTACTGGTAGAACTCAAAGGGAGTGGTCTTGTTGGGATCCAGCCATACGGCGCCGCTGGCCGTCTTGCCCATCTTCTTGCCCTCGGAGTTCAGCAGCAGGGTGATGGTCATGGCGTAGGCGTCCTTGCCCAGCTTTTTCCGGATCAGCTCCGTGCCGCCCAGCATATTGCTCCACTGGTCATCGCCGCCGAACTGCATATTGCAGCCCACGGTCTGGAACATGTGGTAGAAGTCGTAGGACTGCATAATCATATAGTTGAATTCCAGGAAACTCAGGCCCTTTTCCATCCGCTGCTTGTAGCACTCAGCCCGCAGCATATTGTTGACGGAGAAGCAGCCGCCTACCTCCCGCAGCAGATCCACATAGTTCAGCTTCAGCAGCCAGTCCGCGTTGTTCAGCATCATGGCCTTTCCCTCGCCGAAGTCAATAAACCGCTCCATCTGCTTTTTGAAGCAGTCGCAGTTATGCTGGATGGTCTCCGGCGTCATCATGGAGCGCATGTCGGTCCGGCCGGAGGGATCGCCGATATAGCCGGTTCCCCCGCCGATCAGGGCGATGGGCTTGTTGCCCGCCATCTGGAGCCGCTTCATCAGGCACAGCGCCATGAAGTGGCCCACATGGAGGGAATCCGCGGTGGGGTCAAAGCCGATATAAAAGACCGCTTTCCCGTTGTTGATGAGATTTTTGATCTCCTCTTCGTCCGTCACCTGGGCAATCAGCCCGCGGGCCACCAGTTCATCATAGCAAGTCATAGTTGTTTTCTCCTTTTTTGTTTTCGGACAAAAGCAAGCCCTCTGTCCGTTCTGGACAGAGGGCGAATGATCGCGGTACCACCTCTGGTTCACCGCCCCCTCGCGAAGACGGCCTCACGCCGTGCCAACACACGGCAGCGCGGTAACGGGCGCCCCCGGAACACGCCTACTGAGCTTTCTTTGGAAGCCGTTGGGGTGCCAACTCCGCGGTGTATTCGCCGGAATTTCCTCTCCCCTTTCCACCATTCAGGGGCTCTCTTGGCAGGTCCGTCCGGGTACTTCTCCGCATCCTCGCTGTATTCCGTTGGAAATTATAGTCGATCCCCTCCGGAAAGTCAATGGTGCACGGCCGATTTCCCGCTGAAATATTCTCTTTTTTCTTACTCTGCCGTTTTTTTCTCCCGGTTTTGGTCGATCTGATGATACAGGTCCTCCAAAGCGTCCGACAGTCCGCCCACCCGGTCGATCAGTCCCAGCCGGACCGCCTCCTGCCCGTAAATG
>ERZ808240.4951-NODE-4951-length-11251-cov-5.367185_pt1 | contig 11251 bp, 9 predicted proteins | sample MGYA00521084_ERZ808240 | MGnify/ENA primary metagenome ERZ808240 (study PRJEB31516, sample SAMN03275571) | gut metagenome | biome: mammalia-associated habitat; material: feces | host: Papio cynocephalus | place: Kenya | collected 2012-08-06 ... | reverse complement strand
AGGCGGAGCGTAGCGGTAACCACCTACGCCCACGTCAACCTTGTCGCGCATAAGCGCCGTGCCCGTGGTGGACACATAGGAGATGCTCACCGTTTGCGTGGCAGTGCTTACCTCGCGCCGCGGCAAGCAATGCACCGTGATTTCCGGCTGAGCTGCGGAAACGGTTACCGTGGGCATTTTGGAAACCGGCACGTACACGCGGCCGTTCGCTTCAACGGTTTCGCGCACTGCCGTGGTTTGCGATTGGCCGACCGTCAGCGTGCCCAAGCTGTCGCGCACAAGCACGGCTCCGCTTTCGTCCACGTACGTGACGCTGGCTTCAACGCCAGCCGCGTCAACCTTTTCGTAATTCACATACAGCACGCCATCTTCAAGCGTTGGCGTTGCGGAAGACCCCCCCACCAGGCGATACGTGTTGTCGCCGCGCACAATCAGGCGCGGGGCCTCAAACGGCTGCAGCTCGTCTCCCGCAACCGCAGTGCGGATGCCCACCATGGCATCGGACACCGAGCCTACCGCCTGACCGTCAACCTTCATGGCGACGGCATACACCGTTGCAGAAAGCACGGGCGCAGCCTGCTGGCGGTCCGCCGTAGCTGTCGTGTAAAAGTCCAGGGAAATCTTGCCGCTGTGCGAGGCCACATACCCCGCCTTCGCGTTCAGCGACACCACGCCAGCCTGGTCGGTTGCGTTATCGTAGGTGTACGGCAGGTCGTGCTGGCGCACCGTTCCGCCCACCGAAACGTCGGCGTACAGTGTGTTGCCGCCTAAGCCCACCGTCGTTGCCACGTCAAACGCGTCGCCGCCGATGGCAAGTGTGTCCATGCCGCGCACTACCAGGTTATCGTTGGCAGTTGCAGTTTGCGTAGCCTGCTGCTGCGCGCTGGCAGCCGCCTCGTCGGCAAGCGCCGAAGCAGCCGGCAACATCGTAAGAGAAAGCGCCAAAGACAGGCTGACGCACGCCGCAGCACGCGACTGCGAACGCGACGATTCGACACATCGAAATGCGCTCATATGTTTCCCCGCTCATTCTCGTCTATGCACCCGCAGAGGAAGACCTCTCCCCCGGGTGCGTCGCGTTGTCCGAGGCTCGCAAGGCTAGCGCCTTGTGCTCCGGGGGCCACGCGAATCCCATATAAAAAGGGGCGACACCTGAAGGTATCGCCCCCTACATACATGCCCTCAGGTTCATACAAAACTGATTTTTGCAAGAACCCCGCAGCCCGTCAAGACTTCATGCGGGCACATCGGCAAAATGCAACGTTTTTTGTAACGACCTGCACAAATGCATGCTGTTCGTTACACAATATCGCTCGCTTGAACACCGCCGTCGCCTTCGCGGCGGCATAGGATTTTTCTCAGCCTCCATGCAAAGATAATACGAGCGCATCACTGCCAATGCAAGCAAACTATCTTTCGAAAACAACCCTATGACCAGGCATTTCGCAATTTCTTACGCGGAAATTACGAAACAACTTTTACGAACGGGAAAACGTAACGACGCGGTTACTGAATGGCGCGAATCTCGTTTGCCAACCAGGTTGCCCATTCCTCAACGCCCTCGCCCTTTGTGGCGGCAATGGGGAAAATAGGGGCCTGCGGGTTAAGCTGGCGCACGCTGGAATCAAACGCCTCGCGATTGAAGTTGAACACGGGCATGGTGTCCACCTTGTTCAGGATAACGGCGCGCGACACCTGGAACACGCCCGGGTACTTCAGCGGCTTGTCATCGCCTTCGGGCACGGACAGGATCATCACCTTCGCGTTTTCGCCCAGGTCGAAGTCGGTGGGGCACACCAGGTTACCCACGTTTTCCACGATGATCAGGTCAAGACGCGAAAGATCCAGCACGTCGATGGCACGGCTGATCATGTTGGACTCCAAATGGCACGCCCCGCCCGTGTTAATCTGCACGGCAGCAATGCCCTGCGCCTTGATTTTCTCGGCATCCACGTTGCTAGCGATGTCACCTTCGATCACGGCAATGTTGAACTCGTCGCGCAGCGCTTCGATGGTTGCCAAGATGGTGGACGTTTTGCCCGAGCCGGGGCTTGCCAGCAGGTCAAGCACGTACACGTGGTTCTCGGCAAAGCGACGACGCAAGTCTGCCGCCAGCTGGTCGTTCTTGTCAAGAATAGGCTGCTTCAAATCAATTTGCATTGTTATTCCTCCTCATCGGGCAAATCAACCTCAATCGAGTCGATTTGCAATTCGCGGCCAGCAATCAGCTGCGTGTTATAACTGCCGCATTCAGGGCATATCATATGGAAGCGATCATGCTCGTATTCTGCGCCGCAGTCCAAGCAACGGCTTTTCGGCTTCACCATGTTGATGATCAACTCGGCACCCTCGCTCATGGTGTTTTCCGTAAGCACCTCAAACGCAAAGCGCAGCGAGTCCTCAATGGCCTCGGTCATCTCGCCAATGGACAGCGTTACCTTCAGCACCTTTGTGGCGCCGGCTTGCACGGCGGACTTCTCCACCGCGTCCATCACGCCCGTCATGATTCCCAATTCGTGCATGTTGCTCCTTTGCGCGCGAATCCGTGCAGCGCCCCCGGCCGCACGCGAATGTTACGCCCTCATACTAGCGCATGCGCTCAAGGGCAACACCAGCAAACCCGCCAAAGCACGCAACAAGCGAATGCTGCTGCAACGGCCGATTCCTCTTTGCAGGCGACTTTGCTTCAGCTGCTGCCAAAAATTGCGATGGTGTGCTCTTCAAGAGGGTTCCCTTAGCGCGGTTAACGTATCACATGTACCGATCGCGGCGATTTAAGCCACGAACGAAATACAAGCAGGCAGTTCGGCGCTTTTGCGGCCCCTTTCTTATGAGGCAAGCACACATTATCGCAATTTTTGGCAGCAAGCACACGCGTACTCCCCTAAAACAGTCTCGTGACGGCCGCCGCGGCCTCAGCGTCATGCTTTGCCCCGCGGCCTGCGCGCATAAAAAAGCCCGCGCCTATACTTGCGCGGGCTTTCTCGAATTCATGTTGTTTAGCAACCCATGTTACTTGGTCGACAGCATTACTTGCGCTTTACGGCCTTGAGCTTCTTGGTGCTGCTCGCGCCAGCTTCCTCGGCTTCTTCTTTCGCAAGTTCCTCGTTCTGCTTCTTGATGCGGTTGCGCAGCACAATACGCGCCAGCAGCAACGACACCTCGTACAGCACGACAAGTGCGGCAAACATCAGCAGCATGGTAACCGGCGACGCGTCGGGCGTGATGATAGCGCAGAACACCAGCAAGCCAACGTAGATGCCGCGCCAGCTGTTGCGCAGCTTCTTGTACGGCACCACGTTGAACACCACCAGGTAGAAAATCACCAGCGGCAGCTCGAAAGCAATGCCAAAGCCCAGCTCAAACTTGATGATGATGTCAACGTAGCTGGACATGCGCGGGGTAACGGTGCCCAGGCCAAGCGCCTGGTCGGTCAACCACTGAAACGCCGGGTTCAAGATAATGCAGTAGCAGAAAATGGTGCCTACGATGAACAGCGCCACTGCCGCGGCAAACGTGGGGATGAACCACTTGCGCTCGTTGGGCTTAAGCGCCGGCAGGAAAAACGCCAGCAGCTGCCACAAGATAACCGGCGAGCACGCCACGATGGCCGCCCAAATGGAAATCTTGAAGCGCGTGGAGAACGCCTCGAACGGGTCGATGGCCATAAACGACGGCATGCCATCAGGGCCCTTCGGCAGGTAATCGGCAATGGGGATCATCAGGAACTGGCCCATGGTAGGCGTGGCGAAGTAGAACACGCAAACGCCAATGAGCAGGCACACCACGATGCGCACCAAGCGCATGCGCAGCTCGCCCAGATGATCGAATAGGGGCATACGCGCCGGTCCGATAGGCATCGGTTACTCCCCCTTCGTTTCGGTAGAGGCGGACTGGGTAGCAGCGGATGCAGAAGCGGCAGGCGCTGCGGCAGGAGCAGCTGCGGGCGTTGCGGCCTCGGCCGACTTTGCGTCGGCGGCGGCCAGGGCGGCCTGCTTGGCAGCCTCGGCCTTTTCGGCGTCGGCGGCTTGCTTGGCGGCGCGCTCGCGATCGTAGCGAGCCTTGCGCTCGCTGAAGCTTTCCTGCTTGGCAACCGTGCGCGGCTGCTGGGACGCAGCCTTCGACGGAGCAGAATGCGAAGCAACCGCCTTGGTTGCGGAGTTCACGGCTTTGCTTGCACCGTTGGCAGCCTTCTTGCCGGCATCGGCGGCTTTCTCCATAACGTCAAGCGGGTTTTTGAACGGTTCGTCGGAGTCGGGGTCGTACACCTCGTTCTTGATAACCTTATTCATTTCCTCTTGCGCATTGCGGAATTTGCCGATGGCCTTGCCAAGCGTTTTCGCCATGGCGGGCAGCTTGTCGGGGCCGAACAGCAAAAATCCGAACAGCAGAATGAGGAATAACTCAAATCCACCGATACCAAACAAAGCAATCCCCTTTGTGCGTTGTCCACTACATCCGTTGCGTCATTCACAACAGCCATTCATAGTAGCACAAACCCCGTTCACGCCCCTGCGCGCAGCTGCTCTACAGAAAAAGCATTCCCGAGGAATTACACAGAGGCCCGCACGCATGCACCACGAAGGCCGGCGCCCTTGCGGGTGCCGGCCTTCGCTACTCATATATATGTTGCGCGAGCCGCCCTTAGGGTGCCCGCCGCGCAACGCCGCGCTACATAGACAGCACGGACAGCGCGATGGTGGGAATGCCCAGCGCCAGCACCAAAATGACGCACACCACCACGGTGAAGATTTTCTTGGTGCGCGCTGCCGCCTCGCGGCGTGCCTTTTCGCGTGCTTCGCGTTCCTGAGCAGCCTTAATGCGTTCGGACTTTTGCTTTGCCGTAAGTTTTTGATTCGATCCCATGTGTTACCTCAACTTGCTGCGAATCTCAATGACGCGCGCAATGTTGCGAGCGATTTCCACGCCCACATGCCAGTGATTCTTCTCGTACAGCACCTTGCCACCCACCATGGTCATCAGCACGTCGGTGCCGTTGCAGGCGTTCACCACCGACGAGACGGGGTCGGTGCCGGGCGTTTGATGCGAACCGGACAGGTCCACGGCAATAACGTCGGCAAACTTGCCCACGTCTAGGCTGCCCACCTTGTCGTCGATTTTCAGCGCGCGGGCGCCGCCTATGGTGGCCAGCTCAAGCATGGTTTCCGACTTCATGAACGAGCGCTGGTTCACGGCGCGCTGGATGAGCATGCCGATGTGCATCTCAGCGATCATATCGGTGGAGTCGGTAGCGGCGGGGCTGTCGGTGCCCAGGCCCACGCGCAGGCCGTTGTTGATGAACTCGTCAAGCGGCGCCACGCCCATACCCAGCTGCGCGTTGATGCGCGGGCAGCTGGCAATGGCCACGTCGTATTCCTTCAGCTTGGCCACGTCGCGGTCGTTCACGTACACGCCGTGCACCACCATGGTGTTGTCGCTTTCGAACGCGCCCCAGTTCAGCGCGTAGTTGATGGGCGTGGTGCCCGTGGGCAGCCACGGCGGAATTTCCACGAAACCGCGTTTGGAATCCATGGAGTGCACGGAAAACGGCGACGAGCCATAGCGCACGAAGTCGCATTCCTCGCGGTCGCCCGCCAGGCGCAGGGCCACGGGCACGTTTTGCTTGGCGGCGAACTGCGCAACCCTGCGGAACATTTCGGGGTGGCACGTGAACACCGGCGAGGGCGACAGGCCGATGGTCACGCGGTTGGAGTCAACTTCTTCGCGCCAGTGCATCAGGTCGTTTTCCGCCTGGTGCATGGCGAAATCAACGCGGCGGCGATCCATGGCGCCCACTTCGCGGTAGATAACGCTGCGCATGCCCAGCTTCTGCGTTGCGGTGCAGCTAGCGCCCGACGACGTGATGTCGGCCACCGTGGTGATGCCGCTCGACAGCGCTTCCAGGCCGCCCAAAATAGCGGAGTCATACCAGTCGGCAACGTCAAGCTTGGCGGAAAGCTCGCGCATGGCCATAATCCACGTGGCGTACGGCACGTCGTGCACAACGCCACGCAGCACCGCGTTTTCCAGGTGCGTGTGCAGGTCTACGAAACCGGGCAGCAGCGCAGCCTGGCCGTAGTCGGACACCTCCTCGTCGGGATAGCGCAACTTGAGCATGGCAGCGGTTCCGACGTCGCGAATTTTGCCGTCGCGAACGAGCACCGCGCCGTTTTGAATGGGCTCCGATGTGATGGGAAGCACGTACTGCGCGCACAAAAGCATGGATGGCCTCGCTTGTTCCGTGATTTGCAAGTAAACACGTATGATAGCACCGATACGACCGCGCGCCGCGCATCCACGAAAGCAACGCGGTGAGCGGGCTGGACCCGGCTTGCCGGTTGCGTGAACGGGGGACGGAGGGGTGTTCACGGTAGGCCTTTGGGAAATGCGAGGTTTATCGTGAACACCCGCTCCGTCCCCCGTTCACGGCGGCTTCGACCCGAGCGCCCGCCCGCGCGGCCGCTACTTCAGCGGCAAGGTGGCGGTGAAGGTGGTGCCGGCTTCTTCAGTGCTGGTTACGGTTAGCGTGCCGCGGTGCTCCTCGGCGATGGCGCGGGCGATGGCAAGCCCCAGGCCATGGCCGCCGGTGCCGCTTGTGCGCGCCTTGTCCGCGCGGTAAAAGCGGTCGAACACGTGCGGCAGGTCCTCGGGCGCAATGGGCGCGCCGGTGTTGCGCACCGTCAGCTTCGCCTGCTTGCCCGCGCGCGCAAGCGTTGCCTCAACGGCGCCGTGCGCATCCACGTACTTGCATGCGTTGTCGATGAGCGTGCTGGCCAACCGGCGCAGCCGCTGCTCGTTGCCGGTAAGCGCAATGCCAGGTTCCACCTGTGCCTCGAACGTTACGCCGCGTTCGAACGCCACGGACTCGAACTGCAGCAGCTCGCCTTCCATCAGGTCGGATAAGTCAACGCGTTCCATGGCAACCGGTGCCGCGCCGCTTGACGCGGCGGCCTCTTCCTCATCCATTTTCGCCAGCGCCAGCAAATCGCCCACCAGGTGCTGCATGGCCTCGGCCTCGTGCTGCGTGCTTTCCAGCCACTGGCTTTGGCTGGCCACGCTGCGCTCGGGATGCTCAAGGGTGATAGACGTGTTCGCCAGGATGACAGTAAGCGGCGTTTTCAGGTCGTGCGACGCATCAGCCACAAACCGGCGCTGCTGCGTCCAGGCGCGGGCCACCGGGCGCAGCGCCCAGCGGCTGAAAAACAGGCTGATGATGAAGAACACCGCCAGGGCGCCCACTTTCACCACGGCAAGCGTGAGTGCCAGCGACTGCCAGCCATTTGCGGTGCACGCGTCGGCGAACGCCAGGTACATGGTACCGTTCACCTGGCGTTTTAGGTAGAACAGGCCCAGGTCGGGCAGCGCGGCGAAACCTTCGTCGGCGCTAGCAAGCTCCGTGCCGGCCTGTTCAAGCACGTCGTCGCTGATGGAAGCGGTGTTGAAACGGCCCGATGCCGCCATGGTGCCGTCGGCGTCCACCGTGAACAAGGCGATGGGGATGACCTGATCGCCGTTGCGCTCGTGCCCGCCGATGGTGGGCGGCGTGGCGCTGTGGTCTGCGGTAGACGCGCTTTCGGCCGCAAGGGTAAGGGCCGCGCCCTGCGCACCCGATTCACTCGCGGCCGGCACGCCCTCGCCCGCTGGCTCAGCCGCTTGCCCCTCGGGCTGCTGCGCCTCGCCCGCTGCCGCGTCTTCCGGTTGGCCCGCATCGGCGGCCGGCTGCGCATCCGTTGCCGGCTGCGCGCTTTTGTCGCCCGCCTGTTTCCCCTGATGGTCGGCCGCTTGCGAGATGGCGTCGTCCAGCGCCGCGTTCACCATGGCAACGCTTTGCTGATGGTTCACCACGCAAATGGTGGCGAACACCACCGTAAGCACCACGGCAACGGTGGCCATGTTCAACGCGATGAACTTGATGCGCAGCTTCTTGAGCATATGCCGCCCGCCTTACGCCGCGGTTTCGCCGTCGGCCGCAAAGCGATAACCGGCTTTACGAATGGTTTCGATGCACGCGGTTGAACCCAAAAAGCGCATCTTCTTACGCAGGAAGCTTACGTACGCCTCCACGTTGTTGTCCTCGGCCGTAGACTCCATGCCCCACACGCGCTCGATGAGCACCTCTTTCGACACCACTTGGCCCGGGTTGCTCATAAGCACTTTGGCCAGGGAAAACTCCTTGAACGACAGGTGGATGGTTTTCTGGCCGCACGTAAGGTCGTAGCTTTCCAGGTTCAGCGTAAGGTCGCCGGCCGTCAGCTTTTCGAAGATGACCTCGCCCTGGCGGCGCGTAAGGGCGCGCAGGTGAGCCAGCAGCTCGGCAGGGCTGAACGGCTTGGTCATGTAGTCATCGGCGCCGCTGTCTAGGCCCGTGATTTTATCGGGCACGGCGTCGCGCGCCGTAAGCAGCAGCACTGGCGTGCTCACGCTTTTGCGGCGCAGCTCGGCCACCACGGTGAACCCATCCATTTTCGGCAGCATCACGTCAAGGATGACCACGTCGTAGATGCCGCTTTCGGCATACGCTAACCCATCGGCGCCGTTGTGCACCACGTCGGTGCCGTAGCCGTTTTCCTCCAGGATGTGCGCAAGGGCGCGCGCCAGTCGCACGTCGTCTTCCACAATGAGGATTTGCATGATTTGCCTTCCGTCCCGTCCGCCCGCGCCAACACGCGGGCGCATTTGTTCGGATACCAGTATACGGCCCAGCCTGAAAACGGGCTTAAAGAACAGCCGCAGGCTGGCGGCAAAGGCAAAATGCGCAGCAAAACGGGGTGCGCTGCACGGAAAAGTCGATACGTTTGGATTTTAATGCGACCCTGCGAAGTAGGGCCGCAGATTGGATTCACGTTTTCCCTGGTCAGGAGCTTGGCGAAAAACGGGTTCCCTTGCTGTTGCGAATTAAAATCCAAACGTATCGACTTTTTGGCTTGCCGCGTCGGGCTGATACCTTCCGGCAGCAGGTTCGCCCCCCACGGCCGGTTGGCGCCCCCGGCATCAGGTTGACGCCGCTTCGCGACAGGCTGACGCTCCCTCCCCTCGGCGGGCAAACATGGCCCGAACGCAGCGAAGGCCGCCCCGAGGGGCGGCCTTCGCTGCTTGTTGACGCTTCGCTAGCGCTAGCGTTCGTATACTTGATCGCAGCCGAGCAGGTCTTTCATGGTGTGCCAAATTTGGTGCGGGTCGTCGATGGGATGCGCCAGCGGCTTCATCTCGTAACGCTCCACCGCGCCCGACAGCAGGTCAACAGCAAACACCTCGTCGGACAGCGTGAGCGCGTGCTTCGGGCAAATGTCCGTGCAGCAACGGCACTTCACGCAATCGCCCGGGAAATGCTCCACGCCAAACGTGCCGTCCTCGTCAGTGAACTTGCTGATGGCACCCGTCGGGCAGAACGTGGCGCACATCTGGCAGCTGCTGCATTTGTCCGGGTCGATGATTACATGGCCCCACAGGCGCGTCTCAATCATGACGTCTTGCGGCTCGCCTAGGCTGGCCAGGCTGTTCAGCAGCAGTTCGCGGCGATCGGGGATGAAGTGCGGCAGCGTGCCGTCCTCCATGACCTTCTGGAAACGCGGCTCGGGCTTGTCCTCGATACCCAGCGTTTCTTTCACGGCGTAGTCGGCCGTGGTGCCGGCGGCGGTTTTCGCCTCGGACTTCATGTCGGTGAAGAACTTGCGCTTGTCGGCGTCGAAGGAAGCCTTGCCTTCCAGACGCACCTGGTGCGGGAACTTTTTCACCAGGTCAACGCGCATGGGGCTGTTCCAGGTTTCCAGCAGCGTGTTTGCCGTGTCGCGCACCTTTTCAGCCATATGGAAGCCGGTGACATGCTCGCACTCAGCGCACTTGCCCTCAACTAGGCTGACGTGCTTCGCGCCGGCAACCGCCAACGTGGTTAGCAGGCTTTCCTCCACACGGCCCAGGCACGTAACGGACACAACCTTTTCCATGTCCAACAGGCCTTCGGCGGCTTGCACGATTTGCTCGCAGGCGATAACCACCTCGCCGTCGGCCGCGCGCATGGCCTGGATGCACTGATGCAGCAGCTCGGCGTCGTTGGGATGATGAGCCTCAAGCGCGCACGTTGGGCACACCGTGGCGCACGTGCCGCAGCCGATGCACTTTTCCGGCGAGATGATCAGCTCGTTGTCGTCGTAGGAAATGCAACCCGACGTGCACACTTCCGCGCACTTCATGCATTTGGCATTGCGATTGCGCACAACGGCGCAGCGGTTCTGGTGAACCGTAATGTCAACGCTCTGCAGTTTTTCGAGCAGACCGAAGAAATTCTTAGCGCTTGGCATTTCTGCCCCTTTCTCGTCTACCCCCTTGCAAACCGCCAGTATAGCGGTTTCCCTCCACCAGTTGCCCCCGCAACCTGAAACGTTAACGCTGGCAAACAGCAATATACCAGCGTTAAACAGGCCCGCCCGCAAAGGCGGACCCGCCATTTTTGCGCGACCAAACGCGCAACGGCTCACGCCCCCTGCTTCTGTGCACGGTTTTGCAGGGCGCAAGCCGCTGGTTCCTTTCAGCCGCGCAAGCTAACCTGGGGTTTTGCGTCTTCGCGCTCGGCTAAGCCTTCAGAAACCGTGCACGAAAGCTACCCCATGCCGAATTTCGACGCTCCAAGCTGCAAAGCCGCGCACGGAAGGACACCCCCACGCGACAGCCGTGCCCCGAATGCTCGCGCAGCACGCACATCGCGAGACACGACGCAGAAGCCCAGCTAGCACGCCCGCACACAGGGTACAAGGCGGGCGCCTTGCACAAACAGTACGGAGCCCGAAGCAGACGTCTTACGCGAACGCGCCAGTTTCGGCATCGAACTCGCGGATGGCGCCATCGGCGTACTCGATGCCCCACGTGCTGTAGTCCACGTCGAACGCAGGCAGCACCGGCGCAGAGAACGCGGGTTCGGGCTGCTCCTCGGCAGCCTGGTCGTCTGCGCCTGCAGGCGCGGCCTGGTCGGCAGCCTGGGTGCCTGTGGCTTCGGCGGCCTGGGCAGCTTCGGCGCCAGCAACCTCGGCGACTTCCTCGGCAGCTGCGGCTTCCTCGGCAGCGGCGGCTTGCTCGGCAGCAACCCGCTCGGCCTCGGCAGCCTCGGCGGCTGCCAGCTGTGCCTCGTAGCTAGCGCGCGACGGAATGCGCACACATGCGACGCCGTCGCCGAACGCGCCCTCGTTCATGAGGTCGCGCACGCGCTCGACCATGTCAACGCCGTCGGCCGGGAACGACGAATCGCTGCCCGTTTTCA
>ERZ808240.4948-NODE-4948-length-11255-cov-13.886786_pt1 | contig 11255 bp, 10 predicted proteins | sample MGYA00521084_ERZ808240 | MGnify/ENA primary metagenome ERZ808240 (study PRJEB31516, sample SAMN03275571) | gut metagenome | biome: mammalia-associated habitat; material: feces | host: Papio cynocephalus | place: Kenya | collected 2012-08-06 ... | reverse complement strand
ACTGAAAATCCCCGTGTCAGGGGTTCGATTCCCTTCCCCGCCACCAGAAAAGATGCAGGTCGGAGGCCATGAGCTTCCGGCCTGTTTTCTTTTACGCGAAATCGTACGTGCCGACCAGCGAACGCTGCGATTGTCGCACATATACTGTCCGCTAAATGTGTGATAAGTGCGATAATCGCAGCGTCTGGGCGTCAGTGGCGATAACCGCAGCGTCTGCGCGCGTCACGTCACGTGCGCCCCCGCTACGCCTCGTCGATGGGCGAGATGACCGAGCAGAGCTGGACCTGGTCGGTGATCTGCTCGTAGTAGCGCCCCTCGATGCTGCCGCCGATTCTCATCGTGTTGATGATCGTCTTGATGCGCTCCTTGGTGAGCGTGGTGTTCTCGTGCAGCAGCCAGTTCCTCACGAGCATGAGGTGCAGCTCCACGAGAGACTCCGCAAAGCCGGTGCGCAGCACGTCGTCGGGCATGCCGTCGGCATCCATCGAGATGTGGACGTGGCGCATGAGCTGGCTGCGCAGCTTCTGCTCAAAGTAGGGGTCGCCGTGTGGCCCGAGCATCGCCCGTAGCGGTGCGCTCATGCTCTCACAGACGTCAAACCACAGGTCAAAGCCATAGGGCGGCATGACGGGAAAGCCCCACTCCGTCTTTGCGCGCTTGGCGTTGATCGAGGCCGCCCCCTCGGCCTCCACGTCGACCCAGTTGAGCTTTGAGATGAGCTGGTCCTCCACGTACTGGGCCACGGCATAGATGTCGGGGAAGTACGTATAGAACGTGCTGCGCACGATGCCGGCCTGCTTGCACAGCGCGCTCACCGGCACGGCGTCAAAATCCCTCTCGGCCAGCATCGACACATAGGCTTCGACGATGGCGTCGCGCGTCTGCTCGCGCTTCTTTGTCTTGAACTCGCCCTCGCCCATCGCTGTCACCCCACCTGGGCTCTGCCACTCACCCGTTGCGAGCGGCAGCGTCCAATCCTTTGATTACGACACTGTTAACTCAATTCTACAGGCATCTACCAGCAAAATCGAACACCCAATAGATGAACGGTCAATTCGGACGCCCCTTGTCCGCCGTGTACGAATCGAACACGGACGCCCCTGCCTGTATCGGACCAACCCCAGCTCGCCCCATAGCATTTTTCTCGCAAGGCACCCATTCGGGCCTCACGAGAAAGAAGCGATCATGGCCAACCAAACTGCCAGAAGCCACTATCTGCGCGCCTGGCCCCTCCTGGTCTTCAGCGTCCTGTGCTACTTCATCACCTCCACGGTCGCGAGTTCCATGAACATCGCGGCGGTGCTGCTCGAGCAGACGCGCGGCTGGGACGGCGTCCTCATCACGTCCATGATCTCGGTCGCGAGCGTGGGCAACGTCGTCGCAGGCTTCATCGCGGGCCGCGCCTGCTCCAAGGTCTCGGCCAAGAGGCTGTGCGTCCTGTGGGGTGTGCTCTACATCGCCGGCCTTGCCCTCATGGGCATCTCCAAGGAGTTCGCGCTGTTCTCGGTCTCCATGGTCGTGGCAAACGCCGCCTCCTCGGCGCTTGGCTACAACACCGTGCCGGTGCTGCTCGCAAACTGGTTCCCCACCAAGAAGGGCACCGTCCAGGGCTTCGTCTCCATGGGCATCCCGCTGGGCGCCGGCTTTGCCTCCATCGTCTACAACATCGGCTTCAACGCGCTCGGCGTTGACGGCGCCTTCGTCCCGTTCATGGTCATCGCGGCCATCGCCCTGGCGCTTCTGGCCTTCGGCATCTCCGACACGCCCGAGGAGCGCGGTCTTGTCCCCGACACCCTCGAGCGCTGCGAGCCCCACAAGGTCGACCGCTCCCAGGCAGGCGAGGCCGTTGGCGACAAGAACCTCGCGAGCCAGCTGCTGCGCAACCCGCGCTTCATCCTGCTGTCGCTCGTTCTGGGCATCCAGCTCATCTTCTCCGGCGGCCTCATGGTTCAGCTCGCACCACGTCTCATCGAGCTCGGCTACACGATGGACGAGGCCCTGGGCGCCATGCTCGCCTCCGCGCTGTTTGCCTGCGCCGGATCGTTCATCTGCGGCGTCATCGGTGACAAGTTTGGCTCGCGCGTGGGCGCCATCCTCTCGTTCGTCCTGGGCATCGTCGCCATCGCGCTCAACCTCTCGGGCAACTCCGCCTGCGTGTTCGCGAGCCTCGCGCTCATCGGCGTGGTCGTAGGCGGCGCTGACAACTGGCCCGTGAACATCTGCGCCGAGTACTTCGGCCGCGAGGGCTTCGCGAGCTCCTTTGGCCTGATGCTGCCGATCATCCAGCTCGTGGGCGCCATCGGTCCCAGCTTCTTCGCGCTCATCTCCGGCGCCACGGGCTCCTACGTCGTCTCCTACATAGCGGGTGCCGCCCTCATGGCGGCGGGACTCGTCGCGTTTCTCGCGCTCACCAGAAACGGAATGCTCGGGGAGGGTGAGGCCAAGGCAAACGACTAGCACTCCCCAGCTCACGTACGCAAATCCAACCAAGAAGGAGGAATCATGACCAAGGACAAGCTCAAGGTGCTCGTAGGCATCTACAGCTGCGCGCTGTCCCTCATGGCGCTCATCGTCCCCGTGTCGGTCCTGGCCAGCATCGCCCAGGCGTTCCCCGACACCCCCATCACGATGATCCAGCAGATCGTCACCCTGCCCTCGCTCATCGCCATTCCCACCGGCATCATCGTCTCCAAGCTCGCCTCGCGCGTCTACAAGAAGTACAGCGCGCTGTTCTTCACCGCGCTCTACGTCGTCGGCGGCTCCATGCCGGTGTTCCTGCACTCAGACTTCTCGCAGCTGCTCGTCTCGGCATGTCTCGTGGGCGTGTCGCTCGGCGGCCTGCAGAACGCCATGACCACGCTCATCCCCGACTACTTCGAGGGTGAGACCCGCGGCACCGTGCTCGGCCTGCTCTCCACGTTCGTCTGCCTCGGCGGCTTCATCTACACGAGCGCCGCGGCCACCCTCGGCGCCCAGGACTGGACGCACGCCTTCTACGCCTACTTCATCGTCGCGATCTTCTTCGTCCTCGAGCTCATCTTCCTGCCCAAGGGCAAGCTCGAGCCCAAGGCCGAGAAGGGCCAGCACGTCGTGGTTCCCAAGGAAGTCATCTTCCTGTGCGTCTTTGGCTTCGTGCTCTACACGTTCGCTCAGCTCTTCAACTCCAACGAGGCCCTCATCGTCGCCGAGCGCGGCCTGGGCGGCACTGCCGAGGCTGGCATGGCCTCCTCCGCCTACACCCTCTCCGGCCTGCTCGCCGGCGTGATCGTGGCCCCGCTCATCAAGATCTTCAAGAAGCAGTCGCCCACCGTCACGTTCGCCTTCACGCTCGTGGGCCTCGTGCTGTACGCCATCGCCCCCAACGTCCCGATGCTGTGCGCCGGCGGCTTCCTCATCGGCCTGGGCTACCAGACGTTCACCCCGTTCGGCGGCATGGGCGCCTCGAACTTCTCGAGCGCCATGGGCATGGCCTTCAACATGGCCCTCTGCAACGCCTGCTGCTCGCTCGGCCAGTCGCTCTCGCCCTTCACCACCTCGTTCCTCGGTGGCCTCGTGGGCGGCTCCATGACCGCGATGATCTGGATCGGCGTTGCCTTCATCGGCGCCCTGTGTGTCGCCGGCTTCATCTACTTCAGCAAGCACGACATCACCCAGCCTGCCGCCGAGTCCCAGGAATAGCAAACCGCGGGCGGGTGCCCGCCGCACCCGCCCCAAACGTCTAGGAGGATTCACATGTCACGCGAGACCGTCACCAAGACCGTCATCTGCAACGGCAACCCCACAGAGATCACGATGCGCCAGATGCTCAACCCCGCCACGCAAGCCGAGCTCGACGCCATGACACCCGAGGAGCGCGAGGACTACAAGTTCCAGTCGCCGCTCAACACGAGCACCTACGAGTGCGCCCCCGGCATCATCTGCATGCAGGACCAGCCCGTGAAGATGCGCGACGGCGTCGTCATCTACGTCGACATCTACCGTCCGGCAAACGAGCCGGTCGTCCCGCTCATCGTCTCGTGGTCCTTCTACGGCAAGCGCCCGTTCGACGGCCAGTCCGAGTGGCAGATCATGGGCGTGCCGCCCCAGACCGTTTCCAACATGTCCAAGTTCGAGAGCCCCGACCCCGGCTACTGGTGCCGTCACGGCTATGCCGTGGCAAACGTGGACCCGCGTGGCGTGGGCCACTCCGGCGGCGACTTCGTGCAGTTCGGCACCCAGGAGGGCAAGGACGGCTACGACTTCATCGAGTGGGCCGCCGCCCAGGCCTGGTGCAACGGCCACGTTGGCCTGTCCGGCAACTCCTGCGTCGCCATGACGCAGTGGCGCATCGCCTCCCAGCAGCCGCCCCACCTCTCCTGCATCGCCCCGTGGGAGGGCACCTCGGACATGTACCGCGAGAGCCTCTACGAGGGCGGCATCCCCGCGCACACGTTCGTGGGCATGGTCGTGCGCGAGGCCGTGGGCCCCAACTACATCGATGACACCGCGGCAAACGCCGAGCGCTACCCGTTCATCGACTGCGACTACTGGAAGGACAAGGACCCCATCTGGAAGAACATCACGATTCCGGTCTACGCCACGGCGTGCTGGAACCACTTCCACCTGCGCGGCTCCATCCAGGCCTTCCGCAAGATCAAGAGCCGCAAGAAGTGGCTGCGCTGCCACCGCGACTTCGAGTGGCCCGACGCCTACAACAACAAGAACCTCCAGGAGCTCGAGCGCTTCTTCGCCCGCTACCTCAAGGAGGAGAACAACGGCTGGGAGCTCACGCCCACGGTCCGCATCGAGGTCCAGGACGTCGCCGACCTCAACTACCAGGAGGACCGTCCCGAGACGAGCTTCCCGCTCAAGCGCACCAAGTACGAGAAGCTCTACCTGGACGCCTCCGACATGTCGATGAAGGCCGAGCCCGTGGCCAACGAGGCCATGGTGGGCTATGACTCCGAGACCGAGGAGGTCACGTTCGACTACACCTTCCCGGAGGACACCGAGCTCACCGGCTACATGAAGCTGCGCCTGTGGGTCGCCGCCGAGGACTACGACGACGCCGACCTGTTCGTGAACGTCCAGAAGCTCTCCACCACCGGCGAGTTCCTCCCCATCACGCTCTTTGGCGAGGAGCACCCGGGCGCCTGGGGCAAGATGCGCGTCTCCCGCCGCAAGCTTGACGAGAAGCTCTCCACGGACTTCCAGCCCATCCAGGCCCACACGTGCTCCGAGAAGGTCGAGCCCGGCCAGATCGTCCCCGTTGACATCGAGATCTGGCCCACGAGCCGCTTCTGGCACAAGGGTCAGCAGATTCGCGTCCAGGTTGCCGGCCGCTACATCCGCGAGGGCTGGTTCGAGCCGCTCATGTGGGACACGGACAATCACGGTCGCACGCTCATCTACACCGGCGGCGAGCACGAGTCGTTCCTCCAGATCCCGGTCATCCCGCCGCGCTTCCAGGATGGCGACATCATCATCCGCTAATTTTTTCCGATCTCTCCTCCGGCGCCGGGCCCTGTGCCCCTCACCTCTCCGATGAAGGGCCCGGCGCCCTCTTCCCCACGCCCGCGGCGAAGCGCGGGCGAGCCTGCCGCGTGCGGGCGCCAACAGAAAGGAAATGCCATGAACCAGGACGTCTTCGACAAGCTCTGCGAGCGCTGCGCCTACGTCTGGGGCGTCGACGCCGCAGACATCACCCCCGAGACCACGTTCGAGGAGCACAACACCAAGTCCGTGCAGATTTCCCAGATGACGACCTTCCTCGAGGACGAGTTCGACATCGAGGTCCCCTACATGCAGTTCAAGCGCAACAAGACCGTCGGCGAGGCCGCCGAGTTCGTGACGGAGCTGCTCGAGGAGGAGTAGCGAGCCGTCCCACATGCTCCCCGGATTGGGCCCCTGACGTCCGCCTTTGCGTAGGTCTGGGGCCCTATCTGTACGCATTCGATACACGCATTCGTCCCCAAGGGGTGACATCATGAACGATTTTCTCCAGGGCATGGTCGAGCGCGCCAAGCAGGCGCCCAAGCGCGTGGCCTTCCCCGAGTCCGCAAGCGTAGACATCCTCCGCACGGCCGAGCAGGTCGTGGCGCTCGGTATGGGCACGCCCGTGATGGTCGGCGCGCGGCAGGATGTCGAGGCGCTGTGCGAGGACAACGGCATCAGCGCCGAGGGCTTCGAGTATTTCGACAACACGAGCGCCGAGGAGCGCGAGTCGCTCGCGTGCAAGTACGAGGAGCTCGGGTTTTCCGACTACTCCCACAAGGCCGTGGCGCGCAAGTGCAAGGACGCCGTGAACTGCGGGATGTTTCTCGTCAAGTGCGGCATCGCTGACTGCTGCGCCGCCGGCAAGGAGTACTCCACTGGCGACGTGGTCTTCTCGGCCATGAGCTTCATCGGCCTTGCCGAGGGTGTGGCCTCGCCCTCGAGCCTGGGCATCGCCGACATTCCCGGCTTCGAGGGGCCACAGGGCTCCATGCTCGCGCTCGCGGACTGCGCCATCACCGCCCAGCCCGACGCCGAGGACCTCGCGGGCATCGCCATCTCCTCGGCCGACACCGTCTCGGCGCTCACGGGCTGGGAGCCGCGCGTAGCGCTGCTCGCCTTCTCCACGAAGGGCTCGGCCGAGCACGAGACGATCGACGTGGTCCGCGCCGCCGTGCAGCGCGTCCACGAGCTGCGTCCCGACATCCTGTGTGACGGCGAGCTGCAGCTCGACGCTGCCATCATACCGGCCGTCGCGGCCCACAAGGTCAAGGGTGACTCGCCGGTGGCGGGCCGCGCCAACGTGCTCATCTTCCCCAACCTCCATGCCGGAAACATCGGCGTGAAGCTCGTCCAGATCTTCGGCCACGCGAACGCCTACGGCCCCGTGCTGCAGGGCTTTGCCCAGCCCGTGTGCGACTTCTCGCGCTCGGCACCCGTCGAGGAGATGCTCGGCAACGTCGCCATGCTCATCATCCGCGCCAACTAGGGAGGCCCACAAGTGACCAGCGCCAAGCACCGCATCCTCACCATCAACCCCGGCTCCACGTCCACGAAGGTGGGCGTCTTCGAGGGCCCCGACGTCATCTTCTGCGAGACGGTCAGTCACGACGCGGCCAAGCTCGCCGAGTTCGAGAGCGTCTCTGCCCAGATGCCCTATCGCCGTGACACGATCGTGGAGCTTCTCGACAGGCACGGCGTTGACCTCGCGGCCATCGACGCGTTCGTGGGCCGTGGCGGCGGCCTCATCTCGCTCGAGGGCGGCACGTACGAGATCAACGAGAAGATGTACCGCGACGCCGAGCGCACCGCCAATGGGGTGAAGCACCCCGCCCAGCTCGGCCCGCAGCTCGCCTACGAGTTCGCCCAGACCTACGGCAAACCGGCGTTCGTCGTGAGTCCGCCGGACACCGACGAGTTCTGCGACGAGGCCCGCATGACCGGCATCAAGGGGGTCTACCGCCGCTCGCACCTCCACGCCCTCAACCTCAAGGAGACGGCCATCCGCCACGCCGCGTCCATGGGCCGCGCCTACGAGGACTGCAGGTTCGTCGTCTGCCACATCGGCGGCGGCATCTCCATCTCGGCCCACGACCACGGCAAGATGATCGACGGCTTCGACATCGTCGAGGGCGAGGGCCCCATGGCCCCCACGCGCTGCGGCGCCGTTCCCGTCACCGAGCTGCTCGACTACCTCGACGCCGGCCACACCACGGACGAGGCGCGCATGCTCTGCGTGAAGAAGGGCGGCTTCGTGGACCTGCTTGGCACGTCGGACGCCATCGAGGTCACCGAGCGCGCGGCTGCCGGCGACGCGGCTGCCAAGCGCGCCTGGAACGCCATGTGCTACCAGATCTGCAAGTGCATCGGTGCCATGGCCTGCGCCCTCGGCGGCCACATCGACGGCATCCTGCTCGGCGGCGGCATGGTCCACTCCAAGGACCTCGTCACGCGCATCGTGGCGCGCTGCGGCTGGATCGCGCCCGTCTCGGCCTATCCTGGCGAGTTCGAGCTCGAGGCCATGGCGGCCGGTGCCTGCCGCGTGCTCGACGGCGCCGAGGTTGCCAAGACCTACACGGGCGAGCCGGTGTTCCGTGGTTTCGATGACTAGCGACGCGTGCACCACGGCGTCCGTGTCCGAGCTCACGCGCAGACGCTGGCTCGTGCTCGCGGCCTCGTGCCTCATCAACCTGTGCGTGGGCTCGCTCTACGCCTGGAGCGTGTTCGCGGCTCCCATGGCAGAGCACCTGAGCGAGCTTGCGGGAACGCAGGTCACAGGGCTTGCCATCGTGTTCACCATCGCCAACGCCGTGGGCCCCATCACCATGATCGGGGGCGGCGCCGTGACGCGTCGCCTGGGGCCGCGTGCCGTGGTGCTGGCGGGAGGCTGCCTGTTCGCTGCGGGCATGGTGGCCTCCGGCTTCGCCACGAGCAAGGAGATGCTCATGCTCACCTACGGGCTGGGCGTGGGCCTGGGCGTGGGCATGGTGTACGGCGTCACGGTCTCCAACTCCGTGAAGCTCTTCCCGGACAAGAAGGGCCTTGCGGGCGGCCTTGCCACGGCATCCTACGGCCTGTCGAGCGTCATCGTGCCGCCCATCGCCAACGCGCTCACCGCGAGCCTCGGCGTGGCCTCCTCGTTCAAGGTGCTGGGACTTGCCATGCTCGCGCTCATCGTGCTCGCCTCCACGCAGGTCGTGGCCGTGCCGGACGGCTTTGTGCCCGAGGGCTGCTCCGTGGCCGCTGGTGGTGCCGCGCCCGCCGTGGCCGACAGGGACTGGCGCCAGATGCTCGCGAGCCCCGTGTTCTACGTCATGATCTGCATGCTCTTGTGCGGGGCCTTCTCGGGCCTCATGGTGACGTCCTCGGCCTCGCCCATGGCGCAGGCCATGGTGGGGATGGATGCCTCCGCGGCGGCGCTCGCGGTGTCCGTGCTGGCGCTTGCGAACGGCGCGGGCCGCGTGTCGGCGGGCTTCTTGTCGGACCGCCTGGGCGCCGTGGCGTCGCTGCGCATAACGTTCGTCCTGCTCGCGGCCGCGATGGGCACGCTGCTCGCCTGCGGCGGCTCCGTTGCCCTGTTCTACGTGGGCCTGTGCCTCACGGGCCTGTGCTTTGGCGCCGTGATGGGCATCTACCCGGGGTTCACGGCCGCGCAGTTCGGCGCGCGCAACAACAGCGTCAACTACGGGATCATGTTTGTGGGCTTTGCGGCCGCCGGGTTCTTCGGGCCCCAGGTCATGGGCGCGCTGCTCGAGACCACGGGTGGCTATGCCGCGGCGTTCGGCGTCGCCTGCGCGCTGGCACTTCTCGGCGTCGCCCTGTCGCTCGTGTTCTCGCGCATGACCGGGGCGGGCGAGCGCAGGTGAGCGAGCTCATCCGCGCCCGCCGCGTGGCCAGGGGCGTCTGGCAGCTCGCCGACGTGCTGGACGACCGCGCCTACCTCGTTGTGGGCGAGCGCCGGGCGCTGCTCGTGGACACGATGTTTGGCTACGGCAACCTGGCGACGGTCGTCGAGGGGCTGTGTGACGTCCCCGTCGAGGTGGCGCTCACACACCGCCACTTCGACCACGTGGGCGGCGCCTTCCAGTTCGGCCGCGTTCTCATGGGCGAGGGGGACATGGGCCACTTCGACGTGGAGCTTGCGCGCGGCAGGCAGGGATACGCCGGCCTTGTCGAGGCGGGCGTCGTTGACCCCGCGCTTCCCTGGTGGCCGAGGGACGGGCACCTCCCGCGCGTCGAGCCGGTGGGGGAGGGCGACGTCCTCGACCTCGGCGGCGTCACGGTCGAGGCCGTGGCGCTGCCCGGGCACACGCCGGGCGGCATGGGATACCTCGTCCGCGAGCGGCGCATCCTGCTCTCGGGTGACGCCGTGACGCCCATCATGTGCCTGTTCTTCGAGGAGTGCCTGGGCGTGGACGCGTGGCTGCGGACCATCTCCAAGATGGAGGACCTGCCCTTCGACCAGTTCTACACGGGCCACCATCGCAACGGCTTCTCTCGCGAGTCGCTCGCAGGCTTTCGCGCGTGCGGGGAGTCGTTCGAGTCCGAGCGGCCCTTGCCCTGGCAGCACGCGGCGCTTCCGCAGTACAGGGGGTCGCTTCGCATCCACGCGGGCACGGACGCGGAGTCGGAGGACTTCCGCGCCATCATCACCCCGGACCTGCCGCCGCGACGTGCCCGCGTCCATACAGACAACGGATAGGAGAGAGCAATGAACATCGGCATCATCGGCTCTGGCATGATCAGCGGCCGCTACATCGAGAGCATCAAGAAGAACTTCGGCGAGCTGGACATTCGCGGCATCGCGTCAAACGACATGCCCCAGTGCCGTGCCAAGGCACAGGAGTACGGTCTGGACCCCATGGAGGTGGACGAGCTTCTCGCACGCGAGGACATCGAGCTCGTCATCGTGCTCGTTCCCGTGGGCGTTCACTACGAGCTCTGCCGCCGCGTGCTCGAGTCCGGTAAGCACTGCTACTGCGAGAAGACCCTCACGGACGATCCCGCCAAGGCCCGCGAGCTGCTCGAGCTCGCCCATGACCGTGGCCTGCTCATCGGTGCGGCGCCCGACACGTTCCTTGGCGCATCGCTTCAGACGGCCCGCCGCGCGGTCGACGACGGCACGCTCGGCGAGCCCACGTCGTTCGTCATCGCGCACAACCGCTCCAACGAGTTCTTCCTGCCGCGGTTCCCGTTCCTGCAGCAGAAGGGTGCGGGCATCCTGTATGACTACGGCGTCTACTACATCACGGCGCTCGTCTCGCTTCTCGGCCCCGTTGACTCGGTGTTCGCCAGCGTGGAGAGCCCGATTCGCGAGTACCCCGGCCTCGAGCCGGACGACGCGCCCATCGAGAACCCCAACGAGAGCCGCGTGAACGCCCTCATTCGCATGAGGAGTGGCGTCGTGGGCACCTACCAGGCAAACTGTGACTCCAACATCTGGGACTTCCACACGTTCAAGCTCTGCGGCACCTCGAGCATCCTCATGCTTGGGGACGCCAACTTCTTCGGCGAGCCCGTCCAGGTGCTCGCGCACGACAAGTTCCCCGATGCGGTGGAGCAGCTGCCGATGCTCCTGCCCGAGTACGCCGAGGAGAGCCGCGGCCTTGGCGCCTGCGACCTCGCCCGCGCCGCCGAGGAGGGCCGGGTACCCCGTGCGTCCGGTGAGCTTGCCTGCCACGTGCTCGACGTGCTCACCGCGATGCTTCGCAGCGGCGAGACGGGCCGCTGGGAGAGCGTCGACTCCACCTGCGAGCGCCCGGAGCCGCTGGCGTAGGACAGCG
>ERZ808240.4946-NODE-4946-length-11255-cov-30.447500_pt1 | contig 11255 bp, 14 predicted proteins | sample MGYA00521084_ERZ808240 | MGnify/ENA primary metagenome ERZ808240 (study PRJEB31516, sample SAMN03275571) | gut metagenome | biome: mammalia-associated habitat; material: feces | host: Papio cynocephalus | place: Kenya | collected 2012-08-06 ... | reverse complement strand
AGAAAAGGAAATCAAAATCTCGCGTAAGATTCGCCGAGATGAAGGCAGTATGGAGTGAAAAGCCTGGGAGCGCCGGGCTTGTGGCAATTTGGAGGATTTCCAATTGTTGGAAATATCGCTTTGAACTTCGTCTAGGTTCAAGATGATACTAAAGATAGGCAAAACAAGAAAAAGAAAGAATAAATAAATAATGAATGAATCAAAGTTCACCGGCGGCGTGTTGGGTCTGATAGGAACACGGTTGCAAATCATGTTCCTCTATGTTTTCACATTGGGCATTGGTTTGCCGTGGTGCATTTGCATCTGGAACAAATGGATTGCAGACCATACTGTTATTGACAACAAACAAGTCGTCTTCGACGGTAAAGGTTCTCAGGTGTTCGGCAGCTTTGTCAAGTGGTGGTTGCTTTGCTTCATCACGGGCGGCATCTACATGCTCTGGATGAAAGTCAATATCCAGAAGTGGGTGACAAAGCATACGCATCTGCAGTAAAGACATAATCCTGAAATTGCAGCAGAAATTCGGCTGTCTCGAGTGGAGGTACTGAGAAACGAACGGACTATCAACCTATTCGCACAGTCGCTTCCGCCCAACCGAACAGAGTTTTTGGCGGGGTGGATCGGCGACGAGTGCCACATCCGAGATATAACGGCAAAGGAAAGCAAACAAGATCCCAACGAAAACAGGAGGAACAGAAAATGAAGAACTATCTATACATAGGATTGGTCGGCGGCGCCATGCTTCTGGCGGGGTGCGGTGCGCTGGAGAATAAAGCGGACAACGTTCTCGGCTTGGATGAGACGACAATGAGCGAATGCGTGAAGGATTTGGCGGCATGCGCCAAGTTGGCGGAGCGGGCGCAATCGTTATCTCTTTCGGACATGCTGGCGGTCGACCGGGTTTCCAGTGCGGTTCTTGCGAAGCTGAAATCCGAATGGGTGCCGCAGCTTGAGGAAAAGGCAAAACAACAGGGCGTCAAGAGTTTCTCCATAGATTTTAAAGAAGATGGCGAGGGCGGCGTTCTTTTGCTCCCCCAAGACGGCAAATTCAAGGGTTTTGTGAGCGGCACGGCTCATGCCGATTCGGACGAGACCGACTTCATCTTTCGTTTGGAAGCGACAGTCTCCGACGGAGCCGTCGACTGGGAGCTGAAACGCTGATTCGCGTCATGTCCCAAAGCAAACGCAAGGAAAACTGCTTTGGGACATGACAAACGCTGATTCGCAAGCAAAAAAAGAAGGTGTGTCGTGGACAAGAAAATATTGGGAAATCTCAAAGAAAAGTATTGCATCCGGATGCCGCTCAGCGGAATTGTCACATCAACATTCGAGAAATTGTCCGACGGCTTTCTCAAGAATATGTTGAATAAATCGGAATCGACCTTCGCATACCTAGGCTACGACGTCAAGAAAGGTTCGAGATGGGAGATGAGATTCTATCGTGACAAGGATAAGGAGCATCCTGTTCTTGAGGTTTTCGAGAACAAGAAGGCATGGCTTTCGTCTTCAGGGTACGAGATCAAGGATCTTGAAACGGGCAAAGTGCTTGGGGCCTGGGTTCCGAAGAAGCGCCTGCTTAAATTCTTTCTGCGCCAGAGATACGATCTGGTGGTGGATGGGCAGGTCGTGATGCAATCTCCCGGCGACTCCGCATTCATGCTTTTCCTTTCCATCTTTCTCCCCCATGCGCGGCGTCTGTTTGCCCGGAGGGTAATGTCCCAGGATAAGACGCGTGTCGCCAAAATTCGTTGCATCAGCACCTGCGGCAACGGTGCCGTTTATGTCACGCCCCAGAACAAGAACAAAAGGATTGAAGATGACGAGACGGCGCTGTTTGTTTCTGTCTTGGCCGCCATTAGCGGGTTGGAAGATTAGAAGGGGCCGATGTGGCGATGTCGGTCAAACGCTTGCGGGCATGGCAATTATGAAAAGGGAGGAGATTATGCAAAAGAAAAGAATCAGTTTGAAACGCATGGGTGCAATAGCGCTGATGGCGATAGGCTTGTCCGGCTGTGTGACAGTAGAGAGTTTAAGGGCAAAATTGAATTCTGGCGATATCGGGCAAGAAAAGGCAGCGGAAGAGACCATTACCGCCATTTTGTGCGATTCATACCGTGATCCATTCGGGTCGCCCCGGTATAGCACCGTGCAAGAGAAGCTGGAATATCAGAAGATAGTTACAGACCAGGAGATGTTGAGACGCATATTTGTCAATTCAGACACGAGGACGGAACCTGCCGTTCTTGATGCAATTGTTCAAAGATTTGATTTTTCAAAACCCGGATCGCTATTGGTGTTCTTAAAAGAGGTAGATAGGAGATATCAAAGTTCGCCCCACGAAGAAGATGTGACGAAGTCACTTCTCAAAAGAATGATCAAGACCGCACCATGGGAAGAGATGGAAAGGGTAGTGGAATGTTATCTAGGCGACGATCAATCGATTTCACATGTTGTCGGTGCCCTGAGATCTCTTTTGATTCCTTATGTTGCAATGAAAACAAACAACAAGAATTTGTTGGTGGATATCATCGCAAAAGATATGTTGCCTGAAAAGCAGGAGAAGAAAGCCCTCGCCAGATTGACGCAGGAAGAACTGTTGTCGGTTATTGCCAAGGCCAACAACAATGTCTCTTCTGTTCTAGAGGGATGCCTTTCCTTCATGACGCCTGAAACGGTTTTAAAGTACGCCAAGCGAGCGGAGAACTTGTCCGAACACGAGGAGGATATGGTTTTGGGGAAGCTGCGCGAGAAAGATATTGTCGAACTGCTGAAAAGCAGACGTTACAGATACGGATCTAGCTTTGAGTGGATGTGGGAACGTATATTCAAGCACATCAAAACGCCTGATTCCTTGGCGGTTTTGGCTGTTGACGCCAAGGGCGAAGAGGCGAGATTGTACGCCGCTTCAAAGTTGAAAGATCCAGAATGCATAGCAAGTGTCTTCAAAAGCGGAAGTCCAATGGACGAGGAGGTGCGGATAGCTCTTATCAATAACATGGAGAAAGGATCTGCAGATTTCGAGCTTTACAAGTTGATGAAGGGTGTTGCCGAGAAATCCGCGTTGTATTCAAGGTTGTCAGACAAGGCGACGGAACAGGTTCGTGCCATGGAGAAACCCCAGTGCGAGAAGTTGATCGCAAAGGCGCGAAAGGAAGGCGAGCGTACATTTGCATTTGCGGGCTTTTATCTGGGCATGTCGATTGAGGATGCGGGTTTGTTGTTGAGATATTATTTCCCGAAAATAGATTCCTGGATCAGTGTCGAGAAAGGCATATCTTACCTTTCCGTGAAAGGGCAACGGTATGCATTCGCCAAGCCGGACGAAACTGGTCACGTCGTAATGTTCCGGTTCGGGCCGAAGTTGTTGAAGAAATGGTACAATTACGATGTCCAAACCAGCGATGAATGGGCTAGCGAGTATGAGAAGGATAATAATATCCATATGGTTCGCAATTCGACTTCGACGGACAACCAGGAAGAGATTATGGCATCTGTCAGTCTGGGCACCTTTGGAACGCTTTTTGGTCCCTCGTCATATAAATCTGCGATCCAAGACACCTATAGTTATAAATACAATTCCAAACATTACAAGCTGACCTATTTTGGAGACGCAGAAGGCGACGGTGTTCCGGCGGAGACGCCGGGGACCTTGCTGATTTGGCAGACCGAGGATGATTAAGCGAATAGCGAGGACGAGAATATGAAACAGGAATCGGCAATGCATAACAAGAGAGATGTGTCGGCAAAGGGAGCACGTGCAAAAGTTGAGTCCGCAAAAAATATCAAGAAAGGGATGTCGTATACTTTAGCCTTTGCTCTTATCAATGACGCTTTGAAGTGCAAGTGCCATCTGCAGGCTATTGCGGTAGAGGAAAGTATTTTGGCGGACCGGCTTGCCTCGGCATTATATTTTGGGGAAAAAGCGACAGCAGGGCTTCCCGACAGAGATACGTTGGGGATGATCTTGAGAAAGTGGAAGGATGGGTGCGACAAACGGAAACGCGGCGCTGAATTCGTGGCGCGAAGAAGGAAGCGCATGGATGATTGTTTTGGCGAACAGCATGATCGCCTGTTGTCCTGGTGGAAAGCACGGAATGAACTGTTGCACGGCATAGTCAAGTCGTTTCCGGGAACTTCGCCCATTCACACCCCGGAACAATTTCTGGAAAAGGCGCAAACCGCCGCGGAAGAGGGCTATAAATTGGTTCGCGAGATTGACAGACTGTCTAAACGTGGAATACGAAAGACTCGTGCCGCCCAGAAAAACAGTTCAAACGACGAACGAAACAATATGAAAGCGTAGTTTGAGGTAGAGACGAGATATGTTTTGTCCGAATTGCAGGAAAAAAGTTGTTGATGACGCGCGATTCTGCACGTCGTGCGGCAACGCTCTGGACCGTCGGACGCATTCCGCGCCAAGGACGAAGCCTTTTTCGGGGAAGACGTCCGACTTAGGAGATTGGTTGGTAGTATTGTTGATTGTAACGGTCTGCATTGTAATGTCGTTCTGGAAGATGGAAGCGAAGAAGACCAAGGCTCTAAAGGATCTAGACGATGAATTCGAGGCGGAGAAGTCCAAGGCTATAAAGGAATTCGAGTCTATAAGGACTATAGATGTTACAAAGGATCTAGCCGATGAATTCGAGGCGGAGATGTCCAAGGCTATAAAGGATCTAGACGATGAATTCGAGGCGGTTATGAAGGCTGTAGGCGATGAATTCAATGTGCCCGAAACGGATGCGTCAGAAGAAATGTAAAATGACAAGATCAATAGACTGTCAACAAAAAGAGTAAATTCTGTGTAAAAGTGGAGGATAAAACAATGTATTGTCCAAAGTGCGGAAAGGAAATCGCCGAGGGAGCCAAATGCCGCACCAGTTCCGCGGGCGGCAGAACGACAATTCGTGAATTCCGGCGACAAATACGAAAACAGGCGACAAAAACAAAGATGTTAGCACAATTCGGAAATGGAAATCTATGCCGGGAGATGATAAAATAGTGCTGTTCTTTTGGAAGAGAAAAGGAAATCAAAATCTCGCGTAAGATTCGCCGAGATGAAGGCAGTATGGAGTGAAAAGCCTGGGGGCCAGGCTCGCAACAGCAAAGGAAAAGTCAAAAAATATGAAGAGAATCATCGTGTTGGCCTTGTTGACGACGGGCTGGGCTGGTTGTGTATCAGTCGAATCGACGCGCGAGCAATTAAAATCGAGGGATGCGGCCGTCGTCAAACAGGCGGAGGATAATATTGTCAGAGCGGCTGTGGAAGGCTTGGCGGGTCCCATTCAACTTGGAGAGAGTGAGCAAATGGAATATGTCAAGCTGGCTCCAGACAACAAGACTCTTGTCAGGATTATAGAAGGCTCATATAATTCGGATATCATCTTGCTGGCTCTAAGCATGGTTGATATAAAGAAGGAGACGTCGTTGGATGCTTTTGCGGGGCTCTGCTTGAAAAAGAACTTATACGACAGCACTTACTGGGAGGTGTTTGAACGCTTTTTGCCGTATTTCAGCGAGGGGATACTGGAAGAGCTTTACAATGAAGACCAGGGTTATTACAGGAGGAAGGCGTATTTGGCGCAGATAGCACGCAAGTCCAAAGATATGGACAAACTCTGCAAGTATGTAACATCGTCTGATTCTGACGTGTGGCGTCCTGTTGTCGAGGGTTTGATCGGACGTTTAAATGAGATAGTCGATGAAAACCTCATATGCGGAATGCTTTCGTGGAAGTCCAAAGATACGAGAATCGGAGATGTCATTTCCTCCGTTGACGAAGAACGGCTTCGCGACAAAGAGAGGCTGGTCGAGGAGAAATTGGGTGCTTGGCGCGAAACGAAAGAAAAACAAATAGAGCAGATGCCGCCTTCCCAGCGCGCCGCCGCCCGTGAACGGCTTAAAGCGGAAGTTGGGGCCCGAAAAGAAAAAATCGCAAAGAAGTGCGAAGATCTTAAGGCTGCTACGCAAGTCAAAGTAAACGATGCAGTACGAATGCTCGCGTCGAAACTGTCGGACGAGAACAAGCGCAAGGTGGCTTTAGACAGCATTGAACGGATATGGTCGCTTGATTTCTGCAAAGAGGGCAAGAAGGTGGATCTTGCGCTTTATCTGAGCAACCTAGCGAAGGATCCGTCTATTAAAGAGCAGATATTCTGCGAATTTTTGAAAAAGGCAATCGATTCAAAGAAGGCATGCGAGTCGACGCTGTCCGCTTCTTGGACGACTAATGACGAGTCGTTTACCGAAGAGACCATAGAGAAGATGATAGGGGAGCTGCCTCCTAAAGCTATCGCAAAAAGCGTGCTGGAGATTCCGGACGGCTACCGTTATGTCGAATCTCACGTTACGCCCGATATCGCGATCGAGATATTGAAGGCGAAGAGCGTGGATTCGCCTCGATTGGAAACCAAGCTTTGCGAGAAAGTGCCCGGCGACAGGATTACGCTCGACCTTGTCTCGTGTGTGAAGTCCGACGCGGCGCAAAAGGCGCTTAGGGATGCAATGCCGCAGGATGTGAAAAAGAAACTCGAGAAGGCCAACGCCGAACGGTTTGCCGTTGTTTTGAACAAGGCAAAGGAGGCGGCATCCAAGACATTTGAGCTTGACGGTTTCTATCTAGGCATGGATTGGGCAGACATGAAGATCGTGCTGGCCCATCATTTCCCGGACTATGTGTGCAAAGACATCGAAGACAGTGACGGCGAGCATGAGCTGTACGTGCCGACTCAAAGGGCTCCTTTCGCATTGGCGGATAAGGATGGAAAGGTCTATCGGCTTGCTTTCGGCAAGAAGATGCTGAAAAAGTGGTACAACTACGATGTTCAGGACTACATGGGTTGGGCATCGGCCTATGGTCGCGAAATGCATATGGATTTCGTATACAAGATGTTGCGCAAGGAAGCGGAAATCTTCGACTTCAGTTTTGGCGAGGCCAATACGTATCATGTGTTGTTTTATCAAGAAACGTATCAGTCAAAGAACAACGCGAAGGGCTATAGATTGATATTTTTCGGAGATGAGAAGGATTTGACGGTCCAAGGGGGGCTTGCCGGAGCGATTATAAAAGAACAGGCGGCGGGGAAATTCAAGTATTTCAGGGGCGATCCAGGTTCGTTGCGCGTGGTGTACGACAAGGACTGACGGCAATACAGGAAGTTTCGGTTTATATTGCAAAGGCAATATGTCTGCAGGATGTTTTCTCCTTTGGAACTTTTGCAGAATCTACAACAAAAGGAAAAGGAAAGCGGAAATGAACAAGTTGATCAAGATGGCCACAGTTGTGGTTGGCGCTGCGGCGATGTCATGCATCGTCGGTTGTGGAGGCGGCTCCCCGGACAGCGTTGCCAAGAACGTTGTCTCGTGCCTCAAGGACGCGGATATCGAGGGTATTGGCAAATACTCTACCGGCGACTTCAAGCGCGGAATTCTCATGTACAAGGACATGATGGAGGGCGCTCCCAAGGAAGAAATCGAGAAGATGGAAAAGGAGTTTGGAAATAAAAAGTATGAACTTGGCGCGGCGGTCGTCAACGGTGACAAGGCTACGGTTCCCGTAAAGATCGATGGCAAAGAGACCCCGATCAAGCTTGTGAAAGTAGACGGCTCGTGGAAGGTCGAGGATTTCAATTTCAAACGTTGACGTCCTTGGCATGAAATTGCAGTTCGCATTGATGGTCGCAATCGTCTCGCTTCTCTCCCATGGGGAAGTGAGGCGGTTGGCCATTGAAGATTGGCGGACTTTCCCCCCGCGGCCGTTGATCGAAAATGGCGATTTGGTTTTTCGCCGCGACAATGGCATATGGTCGAGGATATTTATAAATGCATCGACGCGGGAGCGAAGATTTTCGCACACAGGAATTGTGGCAATCACGAATGGCCGTGTCAGAATCATACATGCAGATGCAAATGAACAAACCGGGAAAGGACGTGTTCGTTCAGAGGAATGGTGCTCGTTCTTTTCGGAAAGTGCGGATGGCGCACTGTTCCGCTACAATGGCGATGCGGCAATTCGCAACAAGATCGCCGACGAGGCAAAAAAACGATTGAATGTTCCCTTTGATTCCGGTTTTGATATGTCACAAACCAACAAGTTGTATTGCTCTGAATTTGTCCGTGAATCCGTAAATGCAGCTGTCGGTCGACAGGTGATTGGCTATACGAAGGTGACGGCCGATAGAGGATTTGTTGCCGTCGACGATTGCTACAGGAGCGAAATGAGCATGATTGCGGAGTGTGGTGCAAATGCATTTGCAGCGCGAAAAAGTTGCGAAAGGCGAGTAGCACAAGGTCGACGATAGGACCCTTGGCCCCCGGCGGAAGGACCTTTGTTGCCGGGCTCGCTGCGCCATTGGAAAATAAATGTCAGGAATCTTGTTAACAAGAACCGCTTTGAGGTCTTGCCTTTGGGTCTCGTGCGGATTGAACATAAAAGGCGAATAAGGAAAGAAAAATGACAGATGCACAAACAGCAGGGGTGACGGTCGATGCCGTGACTGGACTGGTATATATGTTCAAGGACGCAGGATTCCTGTATTGGGTTATTACCCTGTACTCGATTCTCGTCGGCGCGGCGATGACCTATGTCGGGAGGCGGCATTTCAAGAAACTGCTCTTCTTTGTCGGAGCGTTTACGGTGTATGTTCCGATGCACTATTTTGCCTCCGAGATGGTTTCTCTCATCGCGGCGGCTGTTGGAGGACTTGTGATGGTGTTCTGCTATCCCGTGTTCGTTTTCCTCATAGGCATGACTCCTCTTTGTGCGATTTATGCAGCCTGCGGCGTCGAGCACCCGGGATTCATTCTCGCTCTCCTTGCTGCTGCGTGCGGTGTCGCCGCGGTGATCTTCCGCAAGCACATCGTCATTCCTGTGTCGGCCCTGTCGGGTGGTATGATGCTTGCGCTCGGTCTTGCGTTCCTGTTCAAGGGACTTCATCCGGTTCTCTTCCTGCTTTTGATCGTTCTCTTTACGGCAAGCGGCATTTTTGTGCAGTATAAGTTTACCGCCAAGGGGCTCAAGGACGAAAAGAAGCCTGAACCAACGAAGCCTGAACCAACAAAATAATAGATTGATATCCCGCGGATCAACGCACGGAGTTGGTCTGCGGGGATGCCGACAACAGGAGGTGAATATGTCTCGTACAAGTTGGATTGTCATTGGAGTTGTTGCCTTTGTTGCTGTTCTGTTGATTGCGATTCTTGTGGACCGTAATTCTCCCGAAAACAAGGCGGCACGCCTCAAACGTGAGCAGGTCGCTGTTGGGGATTCGCCTAAAAAGCAAGCGACTTGGGGCGATGTGGCGAAATCGTGGTCCGAGGCAAAGAAAGCCAAGCAAGATCTGGATAAGAGCGTCGATGATTTGAAAAGTCAGTGGAATGGACTGAAGAAGCAAGTCAGTGATGCTGTTGCGGGTGTTGATGCACAACGTGCATTCGTCAAATCCGAATCTGAAAAAGAGGCTGCGGCAGAAGAGCCCAGGCCGGTTGCCAAAGAGCCAGAAAACACGCTTGATAAATTACTCGGAGATAGCGATTTGCAGGAGAAGGCCAAAGAGCTCAATGCCCTGTTGCAGGATTTACAGGACGCTAACAGAGAGCTTGAGGCCGCATTGCAACAGAATTGAACTCTAAGAGGACGGAGCAGGAAATTCTAAGTGAATTGGAGGATAAAACAATGTATTGTCCAAAGTGCGGAAAGGAAATCGCCGAGGGAGCCAAATTCTGCCCTTCATGCGGGTGCGCGGTTTCGGACGGAAATCCAAACACGGCGCAACCTGAGCCTGTCGCAGACGCGACGCAGTGCGGACAGGCAGGCGCACGGTTCGGGAAATCCCGCTTGACGTACATCTTGCTCGGGTGGTTTTTCGGGCTTCTCGGTGTCCACGATTTTTATGCGGGCTACACGGGACGCGGCGTAGCCCAGTTGCTGCTGACGATTTTGCTGGGATGGCTCGTCGTTCCGTTGGTTATCGTGTGGATTTGGGTTCTTGTCGAGATTTGCGTTGTGCGCAAGGATGCGGCGGGAAGACCGTTTGACAGGTGATGGATGCAGATGCGGGCAAATTGCTTGCGGGACTGTGCGCGGGGACCGGCTTGTCCGCCGCGTGCGGTTTCCGCGTCTTTGTGCCTTTGCTGGCGATTTCCGTGGCCGTGCGTTTTTTTGGCGTCTCCGTCGGTCCGGATTTTGCGTGGATTGGCTCGTGGATGGCGCTTCTTGTTTTTGCGACAGCCACGCTGGTCGAGACGTTCGCCTATTGTATTCCCTGGGTCGACAATGCTTTGGATGCGGTAAGCACGCCGTTGGCATTGGCGGCAGGCGCACTTGCAATGACCGGGATGTTGCCTGATTTGCATCCGGCCGTGAAGTGGACGGTCGGCTTGCTCCTGGGAACGGGCGCGGCCGGCGTGACGCAACTGTCCACGGTTGCCCTTCGCGCGACAAGCAGCGCCGCGACCGGCGGGGCGGGAAACTGTGTCGTGTCCACGGCGGAGAGCACAAGTTCCCTGCTGTTGTCCATCCTGTCTTTCGTGCTGCCCGTTGTCGCCCTTGCTGTCGGTCTCTGGCTGGCGGTCGGTCTTGTGCTCATAGGCAAGAAGATCCGCATGGGCAGGAAAATCCGCAGCAAGACGGGGATGCCGCGATGTCTGTCGTTTTTGTCGTCCTGAGCGGGCTTCTGCTTCTTGTCGGCTGTTGCGCCTGCATCGTGCCGGTTTTGCCGGGTCCGCTTGTCGCCTTTTGCGGACTTCTCCTGATGAATCTGACGCCTTATGCGCCTTCTGCGGGTGCATTGGTGGCGTTCGGTCTGTTGACGGCGCTTGCGAGCGTTCTGGACAATGTCGTGCCGGCGTTGGGGGCCAAGCGGTGCAAATGCTCGAAATGGGGCGTATGGGGATGCGTCCTCGGGACGTTTATCGGGGTGTTCTTCTTTCCGGCAGGTCTGTTGCTGGGGCCGTTCCTGGGCGCGTTTCTCTTGGAGTTGGCGCACAGCCGCAATGCCGGGCAGGCGTTGAAAGGCGGACTGGGCGCGTTTTTGGGGTTCTTGACGGGTGTAGCGCTCAAACTCCTGGCGTGTCTGGGCATGGCGGCATGGTATGTCAGGCTGCTCGCATCCGGCCCCGCGTGAACGCCAGGGCGGGAAAATACTCCTTTCATTTCGGGATGGGGTGTGGTATAATTTGAGCCGGAATGAACAGGAACGAAACGAGAAGGCTCCATTCAAGGGGGTGCAGGCCATGGCGACGCGGCATTTGATCGGCAT
>ERZ808240.4945-NODE-4945-length-11257-cov-6.905642_pt1 | contig 11257 bp, 3 predicted proteins | sample MGYA00521084_ERZ808240 | MGnify/ENA primary metagenome ERZ808240 (study PRJEB31516, sample SAMN03275571) | gut metagenome | biome: mammalia-associated habitat; material: feces | host: Papio cynocephalus | place: Kenya | collected 2012-08-06 ... | reverse complement strand
GCCGGTATGTCGGAGAATGTCTTGTAACCGTCGGTCCTTCGGAGGAGAAACCCTCAGAGCCGGTTTCGGAAACTCCGTCCGAAGAACCAACCGAGGCACCGACGGAAAAACCGACCGAGAAGCCTACTGATAAGCCCACCGAAGCTCCCACGGAGAAGCCCACTGAGGCACCCACCGAAGCGCCGACCGAAAAGCCCACAGAGAAACCTACCGAGGTTCCTACAGAAAAGCCCACCGAGGCTCCCACCGAGCCGACGACGAAGGCTGATAAAAAGCTCGAATTTGCCGATAATTCAAACGTAAACGGCAAGATTGACGAGGAAAACAAAAAGGTTTCGATTGTTCCGAGCGCGAGTGCGGGCATTACATTGGACGAATTTAAAGAAATGTTCAAGGGCGCGGTAAGCGTTGCGGGCGAAAAGATTGAACGCGTATTCAACGGCATGAAATTTACGTTCAACGATAACGAATACACCTTCATTCTCAAGGGCGACACCTCGCCCGACGGCAAAATTACCGCCAAGGACGCCAGATCCGTTCTGAGAATCGCGGCAAGACTCGACAGTCCCGACTCAGTTACGAAGGAAGCCGCCGATATTGATTCCGACGGTAAGGTGTCGAGCAAAGAGGCGCGCAGTATTCTGCGCTTCGCCGCAAAACTTCAGACAAAAATCGACGGTTAAAAAATCAAAATAAAAGAGCCCGCGCACATTATGAAGTAAAAAATCATTGTTCCGCATGAAAAATGTCCGCGCGGAATCGCCGGATATTTTGCCCCAATCCCGCCCGCTCTTTTTTATCAAAAAACGAAAACGGAGAACGCCCGAAACAAGGCATTCTCCGGTTTTTTTTGTGCACAGTAAACAAAATTGAAAAAAATCGGAAATAATGCTTGTTTTTGATTTTCAATAGTGGTATAATTCATTACAAATAATACATTATGTGTTCTATTTTGCAAAATATAAACAGGATTTTTTTTGCAAAAAAAATAAAAAAATATTAAGGAGAGAGACGATGAGAAAACCATTTAGAACAATTATTTCGCTTTTTCTTGTTATCGGAATGATGCTGACGCCTTCTTTCGGTGCTTCTGCCGCGGCTTTTTACGGCGAAGGCGAAAGCGCGGTTTCGGATGAGGATGAGAAAGAAACCGGAGGTACTGCGGATATTATATTTGCAGTAGATTCTACCGGTTTTATGTCGACTTACATTGAGCCTTTCAAAGAGAATTTTGCAGATTTTAGCAATAACCTTACCTCGAAGGGCGTAGAGCTCAATATGTCCGTAATCGAGTACCGTGACATATTTGAGGACGGTCCGGATTCTACCGTATGGCATGATATCGACGGTGAAAAGTGGACCGGCGACGCGGAAAAAATTATCGGCATTCTTGATTCGATAACGGCCGACGGCGGCGGAGATAATCCCGAAACCCCGATTTCCGCATTTGAAAAGTTTACTGATTTTTCACGCCTCGGCTCCTATGAGTCAATATTTGAATTCCCCGGCGAAGATTCTTCCAAATTCGTCTTTCTTCTGACCGATTCGGATTATAAGGATTATGATGATACGTCAGAAAATGCCGAGGAAAATCATTATCCCATGTCGTGGTGGTCGGAACGTTTCAGCGATGAAAAGGTTAATGTCTCGGTTATCGGAAAGAGCTTTTATAAAGATAATTATAAACAGCTTTACAGCAAAACCGGCGGAAGATTTTTTGATATCACCGCATATGATTACGGCAAATTACTGACCGGTTGCTCCGATTTCGTTTACAATAATACGGTTAATGCCGGCGGCAGTAAAACTGAGGATATTTCCGGAAACGCGGATATAATATTCGCAATAGATTCAACCGGCTCTATGAGCGGATATATAGGCTCGGTAAAAGAGAATCTTAAAAATTTTGTTAAATCTCTGAACGGCAAAGGCGTTTCGCTTAATATGTCTGTTGTTGAATTCCGCGATATTTACGCGGACGGTACGGATTCTACCGTTTATCATGAAATAGACGGTAAAAAGTGGACGGACGACGTTAATAAAATAATCGAAGTTTTTGATTCGATATATGCGAACGGCGGCGGAGATACGGACGAAACTCCGATAGACGCATTCGAAAAATTTACAGATTTTTCAAAACTCGGTTCTGACAAATCCATATTTGAATTTCCGAGAGAGGATTCTACAAAATTCGTATTCCTGCTTACGGACGCAGGATTTAAGGATTATGAAAATACCGACGAAAATATAGCCGAAAACCATTATAATATGGATTGGTGGACGGAGCAGTTCCGCAGTGAAAACGTTAAGGTGACGGTTGTCAGTGAGGACTACTGCGAACCGGATTATAATTATCTTTATACCATGACCGGCGGCAGATTCATAGATATAGATACATATGACTATTATGAACTGATGCAGGAATATTCCGAATGGATATACGAAAACGCGATTGACTCCGATTCGGACGGCATTCCCGACGACTGGGAGATAAACGGCGTTGATACAGACCACGACGGCATCCCCGATCTCGACCTTAAAGCAATGGGGGCAGATCCCAATGTCCCCGACATCTTTATAGAGGCTGACTGGATGGAGTATGACGGCGATGAGGTCAACATAATGGGTGCAAAGGAAAAAATCCATAAAAAAAGCACCGCTCCTTCGCCGGAAGCGTTGAAAATGGTTTATGAAAGCTTTAAGGAGCATGGCATAAACGTACATATCGATGCCGGTCCCGAATCGATAATGAATTATGAAACGGGCGAAAAATGGGGAAAACTTTCATCTTCGTACGAGCCTGAGTCCGCGTCCGCGTCTTCGTCCGCGTCCGCGATTGAATACAGCGATAGTTTTGAGCTTGGCAGCAGTTTTGAAAATTGGAACAGAACCGCAATTGAAAATTTCACCAAAAACAGATGGACTACATTTAAATATTGTTTGTTCGTAAACCGTTATGATAACGGCTATAGTACCGGTATTGCCGAAAACATAACGGGACAGTTCTTCATTGTTTCAAGCGGAATGATATCCGAATCCGAAACTATCAGGGATCACGATACGGCTCTTGCCGGTACCATAATGCATGAGCTCGGTCATACTCTCGGTTTGTCCCACGGCGGAATTTATACAGATTGTTATACCGGCAAGACTGTTAATGATCATGTAAATCATAAGCCCAATCATTTCAGTATAATGAATTACAATTACCAGCTCGGTGGATTACAGACAGGTACCGACTCGTATAAGATAGACTATCAGGAGTTTAATCTTCCCGAAATTGACGAGGAAAATATTGACGAAAGCCTCGGTATAGATCCCCTCGGTGCAACGAAGGACTGCGGATTAATGTTCAACTTCCGTGATTTTGACGGAACGACAATAACCGATATCGCAGAGCGCGCAATCGATTTCAATGAAGACGGCGTTTTGGATTATAATTTAAAATACAATCTTAATGGCGATAAGGATGAAAAAACCGGAGAGGACATTTTCGGTACTCTGACCGCAACGTCGAACGAATGGGTCAACCTTAAATTCACCGGAGGTCTTATCGGCGGATACGGAGAAGATATTGATTTGGATAAGGTTGGTTCTCTTATACCCGATCCCGGCGAAAACAATGAAACTGCGGAGCAGTCTGTTCAGGAAGCGTTTGAAAAAGGTTTGCTCGGAGAAAAAGACGAATGCGCTTTTGCTTCGACGGACAGAAAAACCGCATACAGCGAAATTTCCGGACAGAATATTAATTTAAATATTAATAATCTTTATCCCGATGATACTTCTGTTGAGCTTACTGTTAAATCTGACGTTCTTTCGGACGTTTACACTTCAAAAATCGACGTAAGTAAATCCGGCGCGTCCGTCAGCATTCCTCTTAAGGATAATCTTACTGCCGGAGAGTATAATATTACTTATTCAATGCTTCTCAAAAACGGAAAAACCGTTGAAAAAACCGGTATTATTGAAGTAAAGGCTCCGGAATATAAACAAATGAAAGTCGGAGAGAGTGCGGACATTTCCGTAGACTCGATTAAATCGTGTGAAATCTCCGATGATAAAATTCTTGAAATCATCGACGGCAAAATTACCGCAAAGGCTGAAGGAACCGCGTTTGTTTTAGTAAAAGCAGATGAGGAAAATTCTTATTGTTTTAAAGTAACTATCGGACATACCGAAGAAAAAATCGACAGCAAACCTGCAACCTGTACAAAAACCGGACTTACAGAAGGTACAAAATGCTCCGTCTGCGGTGAAATCATAAAAGCACAAGAAGAAATTCCCGCATTGGGACACAAGGAAGTAAAAGTTGAAGGCAAGCCTGCAACATGCACCGAAAAGGGACTTACCGACGGCACAAAGTGCTCCGTCTGCGGTGAAGTTGTAAAAGCTCAGAAAGAAATTCCCGCACCGGGACACAAGGAAGTAAAAGTTGAAGGCAAGCCTGCGTCATGCACCGAAAAGGGAATCAGCGACGGCACGAAGTGCTCCGTCTGCGGTGAAGTTGTAAAAGCTCAGAAAGAAATCCCCGCATTGGGACACAAGCAGGTCAAAGTCGAAGGTAAGCCTGCAACATGCACCGAAAAGGGACTTACCGACGGCACTAAATGCTCCGTTTGCGGTAAAACAGTCAAGGCACAGGAGGAACTTCCCGCCCGCGGTCACAGCTTTAAGGACGGCGTCTGCACCGAGTGCGGAGCAATCGACCCCGATTATAAACTTATCCTGAAAAACGGAAGCAAACTTATTCTTAACGCGGATAAAATGTTTATTTATGTTAAGCCCGAAAAGATAAGCGGAGTTACTGCGTCCGAATTTAAATCGGAAATAGAAAGTAATATAACGCTTTCTGTATCGGATTCGGATGTCGTTGTTAACGGTTTAAAATTCAAATTAGGTGTTAATGAATATACCGTTATTGTAATGGGCGACACCTCGCCCGACGGCAAAATTACCGCCAAGGACGCCAGATCCGTTCTGAGAATCGCGGCAAGACTCGACAGTCCCGACTCAGTTACGAAGGAAGCCGCCGATATTGATTCCGACGGTAAGGTGTCGAGCAAAGAGGCGCGCAGTATTCTGCGCTTCGCCGCAAAACTTCAGACAAAAATCGACGGTTAAAAAATCAAAATAAAAGAGCCCGCGCACATTATGAAGTAAAAAATCATTGTTCCGCATGAAAAATGTCCGCGCGGAATCGCCGGATATTTTGCCCCAATCCCGCCCGCTCTTTTTTATCAAAAAACGAAAACGGAGAACGCCCGAAACAAGGCATTCTCCGTTTTTTTGCTGTCTTTTTTTTTGTTAAAATACGCGGTGTTTTTCAATTATATCACAATCCGAATTCGGGGTTAATTACCTCGTATTAAACGGCATTTTTCCGTTCTCAACGCACGATATATACCTTGACCCCGTGGGGCTCAACGCACGCGTTTATTTCGTCCGGCGAAATAAATTCGCTGTCCTCCCACACGTCGGTTACGCTGTATCCGCTCTTTTTTTCAAGGCTTACAAAGCCCAGATTTGCTGTTTCGCTGAGGTCGATTTTAACATTTTTCTTTTTTGACGACTTGTTGAACACGCAGACGGCGATTCTCGAATTTTCAAGCGGTTTTACGAGAATGTCGACGAGTCCCGTTTTTATTCTCCGGCACTGAACGCCGAGAATATCCTGATTTATCGAAATCATTTTTTTATTCGTAATGATTTTATAAACAGGATTTTCGCTGTCAACCGTGCCGTCCGTTTTTATAAATCTGCGCACGTCGTTGCCGAGTATCAGCGGGGCGCACATCATGCACCACAGCGAAAAATGCGCCCTGTTTTCCTCGTTCGTGAGTCTGCCGTTGCCGACCTCGAGCATATCGGGGTCGTTCCAGCCTCCGGGGGCGGAATATTTCCACAGACCGACCGTCCGCTCGTAAATCATGACAATCCACGGCCAAAACGGTTTGATATCGGGCGTTGTCCGCCACAGATTACCGGCCGAACGCGCCCATTTCCACGGTGAATTTTTGCCCCATTCGCAGATTGAAAATACTATCGGCTTAACTTCCGATGAATTTTTTTCAGCGTAATCCCTCGCCGCGCGCTTTAACTCTCTGCCCATTAATGAGTACTGCATTGCGGCGGAGTCGGCGGCGGAGCCTACGGGGTTATAAAATTCGATAATATTTGTACCCTTTTTCAATTTAATATCGCGCTGAACGCGTTTTACTCTGTTGCCCGCGAGATTTTTATCAAAATACAGCCAAATCTCCTCGGAATTGACATTTGCAATCAGGAATCTGTCGGAATCCTTTGACTTTCTGACCGTCAGCGACATTACAGCGTCGGAATCCGTCTCACTCTCGAGCGTAATTTCAAACGAACCGCCGTGCGACGAGAGGGATGTTATATATTCGTAATTATCCTTGTCGCAGTCGCTCATTTTAATAATTCTCGCACTGCCCTTCAGCGTGCAGCCGGACGGCGAATATTTTGCGAACGCCGTCTTTGAGGGGTGCGAAAATTCGACGAATGCGACGTCCGGCGCTTTTTCCGTCAGCGGAATGTTATGGCAGAAGTCGTATTTGAAATATTCGACTCCCCATTCTGCGAGCGTGTCCGCGTCTTCGCGTTCGTGCGTAAGGCTTCCGGGATAATCCTCGCACGTCCTCACGCCGTTTGACGAATACAGACCGAGTTTCAGCCCCTTTGAATTTATGTACTCGCTCAGCGCCTTAATGCCTGAGGGGAAAGTTGCCTTGTCACACTGAAGCCTGCCGTTTTCGTCACGTTCCGAGCTCTGCCAGCAGTCGTCGATGTTTACGTATTTATATCCCGCGTCGAGAAGACCCGAGTCCTTCATCGCGTCCGCAATTTCCCTGATGAGTTCCTCGTTGATTTTCGAAGCGAAAAGATTCCAGCTTGACCAGCCCATAGGGGGCGTGAGCGCCGCCGAATTGTCATAACCGCCGGCGGATTTCTGCGAAAGAGTCAGCTTGTGCGCCATTCGTTTAATTTCACATACGGGGCAGATGTGCTTTTTCTTTAAGAGTGCCGCAGTTCCGGCGAGAGAAGCCGTCAGTACTGCCGCCGCCGCTTTTTTCCCGTTAATCTTTTTCATAATTTATCAGAAGTTCGAGCCGTTGAAGCCCCAGTTTTGATATCCCGAATATTTAACGTATGTTCTGTCCTGCGAAATGCCGAGTTCGTTCTCGATGATACGGCAGAGTTTTTCGGTCATTTTTTCGCTCGCCGACGCGTCAACGTTTCCGAGCAGACTTACGTCAACCATAGCCGAGTCAGTCGAATTGTCGCCGCCGAACCACATTTTTTTGTCACCCTCTACGGCAACCATGAGCCATCTCTCCGTCTTGCCGGGGAAACATTCGATAGCTTTGCCGAATGCTGTTTTGAGCGCCTCCGCCTTCTCGCCGGAAATATTTGCTGTTGTTTTTAATTCAATATAAGGCATGAAAAAGACCTCCTGAAGTGTTTTTTTATTATTATAAAATAAATTTTTGAATATTTCAATATAATACTGTCCGTTCGGCAGCTGACGGATAATCTAAAAGACGATATTATGAAAAAAGGAGGCGGTTTATGCGGGAGACTTGAACAGGGATGGCGCCGTCAATGCAAAAGAGGCGCGGGCAATACTCAGATTCGCAGCAAAACTTGACAAAACGTTGGATATCTGACTGATATATGATGAGAATATAATTAAAATTTGTAATTCTGACAGGATGTGAGCCGAATTTGCATCCTGTTTTTATTTTTGGAAAATAATATTGACATAATGGGAAAGAATGTTATATAATATTTCCGTAAAACAACAATTATGTTTTTCGGAGGCAGGGTTTTATGAAAAAGTGTTTTAAACGCATTATGTCGTGCGTGCTCTGCATTCTCATGTTCGCGGGTATAATCCCCGCGGGGCTTGAGATGAAGGCGAGCGCGGGCGTCTCTGACTACTGTTCCTCAGCCGCGGTTGAGTGGGCTAAGGAGCATTGGAACGACATTGACTCCGTTCTGCTGGGCAAGGGATACTATGCGCCCAAGGACGGCGGAGACTGCGCTAACTTTGTTTCGCAGTGCATTTACATGGGCGGTATCGACATGAATTCAAGCTGGAATTCGTCTGGATATAAGGCTCATTATTCATCCTCGAGCAACGGCTCGTTTATCAGAGCCCAGCAGCTTTACGACTATGTCGTTTCACTGGGCGGAACGAGCGTGCGCAATCCGTCGGCCGGTGATGTAAGCACAGGCGATTTGATATTCTATAAAACGAAAAAAGACGGCAAAATGCACCACAGCGCTATCGTTGTTGACATCGAGGACGGAACGCCCGTTATCGCCGCTCATTCGACGATGAAAAACGGCGTTGAGGTAAGATATAAAACGTCAAACTGGCACTGCTCAGTCACAGGGGACAAAACGTATCTTGTCAAAATGAACGGCTCGCCCTGCGTCGCTCCCAATCCCAGAAGTTTTGACGTTTACACAGCCTCGTCGAGTTCTAAACTCCGTAAATCGGCTTCGGCCTCAAGCTCGGCTCTTACAACGTTCATGAAGGGCGAGTATGCCCACGTCTATGAGACAAAAACCGTTTCGGGCGTTAAATGGGGCAGAACTCAGCGCTACGGAAAATGGGGCTGGGTCAAGTTAAGCGGCTTTAATTATCAAAGACATGTCGAGTCGTATTCCCCGAGCCATATTTTCGGTGACTGGCACGTCGTTAAACAGTCAAACTGCCGTGAGAACGGATATGAAGAGAGAGTCTGTCAGCGGTGCGGATATACCGAACAGCGTACGATCACCGGCGGACATAAGGTTACAAAATCGCCTAACTGCTTAAACGGCTCATTCTGCGATTACTGCGGAGTCAAGGTAAAGGACGCTCTCGGTCATAATATGGGTTCGTGGACGACCGTTACCGCCGCGTCGTGTACAAAGGGAGGCAGCGAAAAACGCGTGTGCTCGAGATGCGGATATTCCCAAACGAGAAACACTTCTGCGCTCGGACATAATTATTCCGGCGCCGTGTCCTCAGCGCCCAACTGCGTTCGGGCGGGCACCGCAACGTACAAGTGTACGAGATGCGGGGATATTTATACTAAACTTACGAATTCGAGCAGCCCGTGGTCGGAGTGGATGACGGCGGATTATTCGTCGAAAATTCCCGCTGACCGAATTCAGAAAAAAACGCAGTACAGATACAGAAACAAACAGACGACCCGGTCGTATGCAACCTCAATGAGCGGATGGACGAGAGGCGGTTACGAGCTTGTAAAGGATTCGAGCAAGTCGGGAACGCGTATCTATGCGCCCGAATGGCACTCGGGTTTTGATAAGTCGAATTCTTTATATAAAAAATACTACGGAACCACCCTTACTCCGTATGAAAACGATACGACTAAGTTTGAAGTTCCCGACGACCGCGACTTTGTTATCGGCTACATATACTGGCACTGGTGCCGAGGCGGAAACCACGGTGCAATAAACCGTAAAATTGCGTGGGAAAAATCATCCGAATTCGATACATTCCATGCGTTTTACCGTGAGGGTTCCGCCGCGGAATATTATCCGCCCGACCCCAAGTATCCCAACGCGTATAAAATTAAAGACACCGACGAGTGCAAAGACACCTATTGGTGGAACGGCAGAAACAGCGGAGTCGACGAGTGCACGTACGTAAAACAGCAGGATTATATTACATATAATAAACGTTATACATATACAAAATGGGGTAACTGGTCAAACTGGCAGGACAGCGCTGTTTCGTCGAATTCAAACCGACAGGTCGAGACTCGAACGCTTTACAGGTATAATCTTCTGGCGCTCGGACACAATTTCAGCGTCAACGCAAGCTATCCCGCGACGTGTACGACGGCGGGCTATAACGGCAAAAAGTGTTCGCGCTGCGGAGCGCTCGACCCTAACGGAAAGACGATTCCCGCGCTCGGTCACAATATGCCCGACTGGAACAAAAACAGAAGCGAATGGTATAAAATCAGCGCAGAGGGCGCAAAAACCACTGTTTACAGAGCCGACTGCCGAAGAAAGTGCGGATATTTCGAAACCAGAGAGGAATCCGGCTGCCGTTATGTTGTAAATAAAACGGTTGCTCCGACGTGTACGGAAAACGGATATACTCTTATGAAGTGTTCGTCTCACGGCGAGACAATGAAAACCAATATCGTCTCCGCGCTCGGTCATGAGTTCGACAGCAAACTTCCCGATAATGCATGGATTACCGACAGCGTTCCGACGTGCGAAAAGGCGGGCAGTATGCACAGAGACTGTATTCGTCATTCCGCATGCGGTTATACGGAGAAAAAGACGATTCCCGCCTCGGGTCATTCATTTGAACATCATGACGCGGTTTCTCCGACATGTACGCTCGACGGCAATTTCGAATATTACGAGTGTTCGGTTTGTCATAAATTATTCGATTCAAATAAGAATGAGACGACAAAAGATAAACTTGTTGATCCGGCAAAAGGTCACGTTCCCGGCGAATGGGTTCGTACCGTCGAGCCCGGCTGCGGAAAAGACGGCTGGGAAGAACAGAGATGCGATGTGTGCAATGTCCTTCTTGACGAACGCGCAATTCCCGGATGGGAGCATGATTATAAGATAACGGAAGACGCGGAGTCTACGTGCATAGAGCCCGGATATACGATATATACATGTTCGCTCTGCGGTGAGGAATATTCCGAGCTCAAGGATTTAAAAGACCATACATGGGGCGAATGGGATGTTAAAGATACAATTTGTATTTATCCCGGAGAAAAAACGAGAGAGTGCTCATACTGCCATATCGAAGAATTTGAGGAAATCCCCGCGAAATACACGGAGCATGACCTTAAAGAGGTAACCGCATCCGACGGATGCAAAGCGTATGAGTGCACGCGCTGCGATTATAAAGAGGACGGCTCTCATAAATTCGTACGCGACACTGCAAACGATATCAAGCCTGCATGTACCGAACCGGGAAGAGAAGCATATAAATGCTCTGTCTGTTCGGCTGTAAAATACGTTGAGCTTCCAGAAACGGGACACGATTATAAAGAGACCGAATCGGTTCCCGCATCGTGCGTAAAAGCCGGTTATACGCTCATGGTCTGTGCAAACGATTCATCTCATCGTTACAACAAGGAGACTTCTCAGCCTCTCGGACATGATTACGATTATTCATCACCCAAATCAAACTCCGATAAAACTCACAGCTACGAGTGTAAACGTTCCGGCTGTACAAGCGACACAT
>ERZ808240.4944-NODE-4944-length-11258-cov-3.140409_pt1 | contig 11258 bp, 8 predicted proteins | sample MGYA00521084_ERZ808240 | MGnify/ENA primary metagenome ERZ808240 (study PRJEB31516, sample SAMN03275571) | gut metagenome | biome: mammalia-associated habitat; material: feces | host: Papio cynocephalus | place: Kenya | collected 2012-08-06 ... | reverse complement strand
GGATATTATACGGGGATTATCTTCCGCGGTTATACATTTGGAACAGGTGATGCAGTTGTCAAAGGCGGACGTTACGATCATCTGTTAGAGAAGTTCGGAAAGACATCCGCTTCCATTGGATTCGCAATTGTAATTGATGAACTGATGAATGCACTTACCCGTCAGAAAATCCGTATTGTATATACAAGAAAGAACACGATTATCCTTTACGATGAGGGCAGGGCAAGAGATGCCATTAAGCTTGCAAAAGATTTTCGGGTAAAAGCAAAGAATACAGAGTTGATCATGAAATCTCCGGAAAAGCTTCTGGAAGATTATATCCGGTACGGAAAAGAATATTATGCAGGAAGTCTTGTCTATATAAAGAAGAGCGGCGAGATTACCATGGTAAATCTTGTGACCGGAGAGCAAAAAGACGTAAATAAGCAATAGAAATTGGAATAGGAGTTTGAGTATGAGATACCTGACATTTGCCCTTGGAAAAGGGCGTCTTGCCAATCAGACACTGGAGTTATTCGAAAAGATTGGTATTACCTGTGAAGAGATGAAGGATAAAAATTCCAGAAAGCTGATCTTTACGAATGAAGAGCTGAAGCTTCGGTTCTTCCTTGCAAAAGGTCCGGATGTGCCGACTTATGTGGAGTATGGAGCAGCGGACATCGGAGTTGTCGGAAAAGATACGATTCTGGAGGAAGGTCGTAAAGTTCATGAGGTCTTAGATCTTGGCTACGGAAAATGCAAGATGTGCGTCTGCGGCTATAAAGATGCAGCACCGCTTCTGCAGCATCATGAACTGATTCGCGTGGCAACAAAATATCCGAATATTGCAAAGGATTATTTCTATAATAAAAAACATCAGACTGTGGAAATCATTAAACTGAACGGTTCTATCGAGCTTGCACCGATTGTCGGACTTTCTGAAGTAATCGTTGACATTGTGGAGACCGGTTCTACACTTCGCGAAAATGGATTGGAAGTATTAGAAGAAGTATGTCCGCTTTCTGCGAGAATGATCGTAAATCCGGTCAGTATGCGTATGGATAATGAGAGAATCAAGAGTTTATTAATGAAACTTCGCGCACAGATATAACAAACAGCTTCTGTTTCGATAGGGGAATGAAGAAGCTTTTAATAGGAGGAAGAACTACAATGAGAATACAGAAATTAGACGAGAACAGCAGAAAGAATCTTTTGGAAGATCTGTTAAAGAGAAGCCCGAACAATTACGGACAGTATGAGCAGGGAGTCACAGAAATCCTTGCAAATGTAAAGGCGAACGGGGATCAGGCTCTGTTTGAGTACACAAAGAAATTTGACAAGGCAGATTTAAACGCCGAAAATATTAAAGTTACAGATGCTGAAATTGAGGAAGCTTATACACTGGTTGATCCAAAGCTTGTTGAGATTATCCGTAAAGCACTTGTGAATATTCGTACTTACCATGAAAAACAGCGTCAGACAAGCTGGTTCGACAGCAAACCGGACGGAACGATTCTTGGACAGAAGGTGACAGCACTTCACAGAGTCGGTGTGTATGTGCCGGGTGGAAAAGCAGCATATCCGTCTTCTGTACTGATGAACATTGTACCTGCAAAAGTCGCAGGTGTTGATGAAATTATTATGGTGACACCTCCTGGAAAAGACGGAAAAGTAACTCCGACTACACTGGTTGCAGCAAAAGAGGCCGGCGCAGACGCAATTTACAAAGTCGGCGGCGCACAGGCAATCGGAGCACTTGCCTATGGAACGGAGAGTATTCCAAAGGTTGACAAAATCGTAGGACCTGGTAATATTTATGTGGCACTTGCCAAGAAAGCGGTTTACGGGTATGTAAGTATTGATGCCATTGCAGGACCAAGTGAGATTCTTGTTATTGCAGACGAGACTGCAAATCCAAGATTCGTGGCAGCAGACCTTCTGTCACAGGCAGAGCATGATGAGCTTGCTTCTGCAATTCTCGTTACAACAAGCGAAGAGCTTGCCAAGAAGGTTTCTGATGAGACTGACAAATTTATCAAAGAATTATCCCGTGGTGAGATCATCCAGAAATCTCTGGATAACTACGGATACATACTGGTAACAGATACGATGGATGAAGCGATTGAGACAGCAAATGAGATCGCGTCCGAGCATCTTGAAATCCAGACAAAGAACCCATTTGATGTGATGACGAAGATCCGCAATGCCGGAGCTATTTTCATCGGTGAATACGCAAGTGAGCCTTTAGGAGATTATTTTGCAGGCCCGAACCATGTTCTCCCAACTAATGGAACCGCAAAATTCTTCTCACCACTTTCTGTAGATGACTTTATTAAGAAATCAAGTATTATTTCTTATTCTGAGAATGCACTTCGTGCAATCCATGAGGATATTGAAGCATTTGCGACAGCAGAGCATCTGACAGCACATGCAAATTCAATCAAAGTTCGTTTTGAAAAATAGGGAGGCATGAAAGATATGGCAAGAATAGCAACTAAAAAGCGTACAACAAAAGAAACTGATATCGAAGTAACACTGAATCTTGACGGAACCGGGAACAATCAGATTGACACCGGAATCGGATTTTTTGACCATATGCTGGACGGAATGGCAAGACATGGTCTGTTCGACCTGAAAGTAAAAGTAAACGGAGATTTGAATGTAGATTGTCATCATACCATCGAAGATACAGGTATCGTAATCGGCCAGGCAATTTCAGAAGCAGTCGGAGACAAAGCCGGAATCAAACGTTTTGGACATATGATCCTTCCAATGGACGAGACACTGGCTCTGTGTGCTGTGGATCTTTCCGGACGTCCGTATCTGAAATATGATGCGGAATTTACCGTGGAGAATATCGGCGAGATGGATACCGAGATGATAAAAGAGTTTTTCTATGCTATATCTTACAGTGCAATGATGAACATTCATCTGAAAATTTTAGATGGAGAAAATAATCACCATATGGCAGAGGCCTTATTTAAAAGCTTTGGCAAGGCTCTTGATATGGCGACAATGAGAGAGCCGCGTATCGATGAGGCGTGGACGACGAAAGGAAGCCTGTAAAAGGAGAGAATGAAACCCAATATGAGTTACAGAAAATTAATCCCGTGCATTTATATCGCGGGAGGAAAAGCGATAAAATGGTTTAATGACCGTGAGATTCTGGCAGACAATGCAGTAGAACTGGCAAAGCACTACAGTGATCTGGGAGCAGATGAACTTTTGATTTTTGATTTGTCAGATTCTGATGAAGATCATGAAGCAGCGTTGAATCTGTTAAGACAGATTCACAATGTGATCAGTATCCCGATGGTGGCAGGAGGTAATATTAAACGGATAGAAGATGTCCAGAGAATCCTGTTCTCCGGAGCCAAAAGAGCAATTTTGAACTTTTCAAAACCAGACAGTGCAGATATGATGGCAGAGGCAGCCAGCCGTTTTGGAAAAGAAAAAGTAGCAGTTTCATTAGATGATTTTGATGGATTATTCAAGCATCAGCATCTGATTGAAGATAATTGCAGCGAACTTATTTTTATGCACAGACTGGATCTGAATTCTGTCGTATCTGTTACGGATATACCATGTGTTATCGTAACGGATACCATGGAAGAACCGGAATTATTTAAGATTTTGAAATCAGAAGGTGTGAAAGGACTCTCTGGCCGATATATCAGTCAGCCGGAAATGAATTTTAACGATTTCAAAGATCTTTGCGAAAAAGAAGGTATTAAGATGACTTCTTTTGAAAGTATTATGGAATTTTCTCAGTTTAAGAAAAATCCACAGGGACTGCTGCCGGTTATTGTGCAGCATTATCAGACTGGTGAAGTACTGATGCTGGCATATATGAATGAAGAGGCATTTAACCAGACTGTCAAAACCGGACGTATGACATATTTTAGCAGAAGCAGACAGAAACTTTGGTTAAAAGGTGAGACAAGCGGTCACTTCCAGTATGTAAAATCATTGACGATAGACTGTGATCTGGATACATTGCTTGCAAAAGTAGATCAGATAGGAGCCGCATGCCATACGGGGAATCCGACCTGCTTTTTCCAGCCGATTGTTGGAAGCGACAACAGTGAGAAAAATCCGGTTCAGGTATTGGAACATGTATATCAGACTGTTATCGATAGAAAGCGGAATCCCAAAGAGGGATCTTATACGAATTATCTTTTTGAACAGGGGCAGGATAAGATTCTTAAGAAGCTTGGAGAAGAGGCGACGGGAATGGTCATTGCTTCCAAAAATCCGAATCCGGAAGAATTGAAGTCTGAGATGGCTGATTTTCTCTATCATACGATGGTATTGATGGTGGAAAAAGGAATTACATGGGAAGATATTACAGATCAGCTTTTACAGAAATAAAAATATTTAAAATGGCTGGTCCGTATATAGAAATGTTTCTGGTATAGAGTAAAAAGTCTGTTCATAGAATAAAGTAAAATTAAAAGAAAGACTGAAAACTATGAATGATGCTGAAAGACGCAGGCGGGAATTATTGGAACAGACCAGGTCTTTATACAGCGATAGAAAAGAAACACCAGTGGTACATCCGAGATATGGAAGCACATATCGCTATCTATATGGACGAGAAGATAATGAACTGACAGAAGATACAAAAGGCGGAACATTTGGAATCCGCCTTTTTTTATGTGTATTGATATTTGCAGCATTTTTAACAATGGATAAACAAAAACAAGAAGTGTTTCATATGGACAGCAATGAAATCGCAGATCAAATTACAAAAGATTTGAACCTGAAAGAAATCTGGAAGGCATTATAAATATATTGTAACAAAATGTAACAAAACCTTAAGGAAATCATAATAACTATCCCGTTGAGAAAATGACGGAACTGATATATACTTAATTGAGAACATGAGAAAAGTGGGGAAAGGTACTTATGAGTAAGTTTCGAGATGAAGATGAATTTGACATAGATGGAGACGGAAATTACAATTTTAATGATGAATGGGATCTTGATGGAGACGATGATTTTATAGATGATGACAAGAATGTTGATTATCATTTTGCAGATGATTCGGATGAAGATATAGATGATGATTACGACAATGATTACGACAATGATTATGATGACAATCTTGAGGATGATGAATTTGACGATGATGATTTGGATGATAATTGGCTGAGTCATGGAGGAGAAGAATCATCTTCCGGGATGCGTGGACGAAGGAGGAAGAAACACGGCACTCCGAAAAGTTTGAAGAATCGTAAGCGTGTGCAGCAGAGAAATCGTAAGATTATCGTGGCAGCATTTATTGTGCTGGCATGTATATTATTTGTTGGTATTTTAAAGTTCGCAGGTGTAATCGGAGTGAAGACAGAAGTTACAATGAAAGCGGACAAGGTAAAGATTCAGCAGGGAAGTCAGGATCAGACGAATCTGACGGTAACAGTAACTTCCAAAGATGAAAAAAGAGCTGCGAAAGTCTGGCTGGATAAGAAAAACGGTTACAGTGTAGCAGATTTTATTCAGGAACTGCGAGATGGAAAGAACTATAAGATTTCAACAGATGCCAAGACAGATACAGAAGGTACATACAAGATTACAATTAAGATGAATCCGGATATTCAGAAGAAACTGGATAGTGATTGGAAGCATAAAGTAAAATTGACAGTTAAGAACAGTACATTTGTTGTGGCAAATGCGACCGGAACCTGGGATGGAGATAAGTTTAAAAAGTATGATGGTACATATGTAACGAGTGATTTTGTTGTTTCAAAAGGTAAGACATATTATTTTGATGCAAACGGTAAGAAAGTGACCGGAAAACAGACGATAAATAACGCAACATATTTCTTCGACAAAAAAGGTGTTATGCAGACTGGCTGGCAGAAGACCAGTGATGGAACTTATTATCTGGGAGAGAATGGTGCGGCAGTTGTAGGATGGCAGACAATTGACAAGTCAGATTATTATTTTGATAATAACGGAATCATGGCAACAGGAGAAGTTCAGGTCGGCCTGGTAAAATGTAAATTTTCCAAGGAAGGAAAGTTAAAATCAAAAGGTGATGTCAATATTGATGCAAGTAAACCGATGGTCGCACTGACATTCGATGATGGACCGGGAGAGCGTACAGGAGAACTTTTAAATCAGTTGGAAAAGTACAATGCTCATGCAACGTTTTTTATGCAGGGAAAGAACATTTCAGGAAAAGAAGATTTTGTAAAGAAGATGAAAGAAATCGGCTGTGAATTAGGAAATCATTCTTATGATCATCCTCAGCTTACAAAACTCAGTGCTGACAAGATAGCAAATCAGATAGGAACAACCAATAGTCTGATTCAGCAGGCAGCCGGATCAACAGCTACGGTTATGCGTCCGCCATATGGAGCGATTAATGACACGGTAAAATCCTCCGTAGGAATGCCGATGATTTTATGGAGTATTGATACTCTGGACTGGAAGACAAGAAATGCACAGTCTACGATTGATACTGTTATGAAAGATGTTCAGGATGGAGATATAATTCTGATGCATGATATTCATACAGAATCGGTAGATGCTGCACTTGTGCTGATTCCTCAGCTTGAAGAAGCAGGTTATCAATTAGTGACAGTTTCAGAGATGGCGCAGGCCAAAGGTGTAACTTTGCAGAATGGCGAAAAGTACGCTGATTTCTGGGCAAAAGAGGTCGAGAAATATAAAGCTGCTGCGACAGCAAAATAAATGTAAAGTAATTTGTGTACAGGGCGTGGAGTAATCCACGCCTTTTAAATTGCTTTGAAATGTGTTACCATATTTTTTAAAGAATTACTTTAGGAGGCGTTACACAAGATGAGAACAAGTAAGATTACAAAAGATGAGGCATTAAAGTTACTCGAAAAATATAACAAAGAGCCATTTCATATTCAGCATGGACTGACAGTGGAAGGTGTGATGCGCTGGTATGCAAAAGAACTAGGATACGGTGAGGAAGAAGAATACTGGGGGCAGGTCGGACTGCTTCACGATATTGATTTTGAGTTATTCCCAGATCAGCACTGTATCAAAGCACCGGAATTATTAAAAGAAGGCGGCGTTGGCGAGGACATGATTTATTCAATCTGTTCTCATGGGTATGGAATTTGCTGCGATGTAAAACCGGAACATGAGATGGAAAAAGTATTATTTGCGGCTGATGAACTGACAGGACTGATCTGGTCAGCAGCATTGATGCGTCCGTCTAAGAGTGTGATGGATATGGAAGTGAAGAGTCTGAAGAAAAAGTTCAAAGATAAGAAATTTGCAGCAGGCTGTTCCCGTGATGTAATCCGTCAGGGAGCAGAGAATCTTGGCTGGGAGCTGGATGAATTATTTGAGAAGACTATTCTTGCAATGAGAAGCTGTGAGGCACAGATTCAGGAAGCTATGGAGGAAAGAAAATAGCAGGTGAAATGTGAAATAAGTATGAAAATGTTCGATAAGCTTTTTATTTGAGGAAAAAAGGTGTATAATGATTAATTGTCTAGATACCGGTGAGAAAGTATGAGATTCTCCGTGACATAGGTATCTGGTTGAGGTTTTACTATAACATTATATATTTACATAATTAAGAAGGGACAACTTGTGAAAATAAAAAAGACGAACATTATAAAAAAACAAGGAACAAAGACATTAGCAGGAATTCTGGCTGTAGGTATGACATTTGGCGCACCAGTGTCAGTGCTTGCAGATGATAATATAACTGACAGTGCATTAGAGCAACAGGCGGAAGCACAAAATGTTCTGGCTAAAAAAGTAGATGGTTCCGAAACTCTTGTGAAGGTTTCGGATGCTGTGCTTGGTATGATTCAGCGAGGCGAAGTGAAATTAGATACAGATAAGTTCTTGAAAGATGTGACAACCGGACAGAAGGTAAATCCGACAACCGGAGAACGCGTGACAGAAGTGACAGAACCGGAGACACCAAGTGAGCCGGAGACACCAAGTGAACCGGAGACACCAAGCGAGCCGGAGACGCCAAGTGAACCAGAGACACCAGGCGAGCCGGAGACACCAAGCGAGCCGGAAACACCAAGTGAACCGGAGACACCTGCTGATAATACAGGAAATACAGAGATGAATCAGGCTGATCAGTCTGGGCAGACACAAGAATCTCAGACTGAGAATACAGAGTCTTCAAGTAATGAGGATTTAATTTCCAGACAGCAGATTATAAATCTTCCGCAGATGATTGACGATTTCAGATTCTGGACGGTTGCGAGAACATATGCATTTGCAAAAGAAAATCTTTATGTACGTGAAGCAATTCCGGAAGGTATTGATGGTACAGCGGATACATCTGATGAAGCTGTAAAGGCGGATAAAAAGGCTGCTAAGAAAGAAGCTAAAAAACTGAATGCCAGCTATGAAAAAATAGAGCAGAATAAAAAAGAACACGTACAGGATGAACTTACAGCACAGGTGGATAATCAGGATAGCACAGAGTCTAATATTTCTGAACAGGATCAGATTAATGCAGGACAGTCTCAGGAACAGGTACGTTATGTAGGAAAGCTTGCTAAAAATGGTCTCCTTTATATTTTGAAGGAAGAAGATAATGGATGGCTTTATGTGGAATCCGGAAATGTCAGAGGTTTTGTGAAAGCATCAGAAGTTTATACAAGTGATGCTGCCCAGAAGCTTCTGAACGTTTATCAGAAAGAAGCTAAGAAAAATGCAGCAGAGAGTGGTACAGAATATAATGGAATCGAAGGAACTGCCAATACTGCACAGACATTGATTGATCCACATGAAAATCAGGCTTATACGTATCTTCGTGCAACAGTCAATCAGACTGTCGTAGATAAGATTTATGCTACTGTGAATGCCACAACGTTGAATGTACGTGAAGGCAAAGGTACAGAGTCCAGAATTGTTGGTATCATGAATCGGGGAGCACTCTGCTATGTACTTGCAGATGCAGATTCCGACTGGGTATATGTTGAGTCTGGAGATGTACGTGGATTTGTAGCACGTCAGTATTTGAATATGGGTGATGAAGTGACAGCTCAGGTGACAGCTGCCGGTGAGAATGCTTACCAGACTGCGGAAGAAAAGATAGCACCGAAAGATAATCAGGCACTTTATTATACGCTGACTTCTACAAAAGAAGGTACACCGAATGGTGCAGTCCGTCAGTCTATGATTGAATATGCGTCACAGTTTATAGGCAATCCGTATGTCTGGGGCGGAACAAGTCTGACAGAAGGAGCAGATTGTTCCGGATTCGTACAGCAGATTTATAAAGCATATGGATATGATCTTCCAAGAGTTGCAGCTGACCAGAGCCAGTATGGTACACAGATTCCGGTAGAAGACGCACAACCTGGAGATTTGATTTTCTACGCGAAGGCTGGACATGTATATCATGTTGTTATGTATGCCGGTGATGGAAAGACAATTGAAGCAGCCAATACGAAAGCCGGAATTATCAGCGGAACTGTCAATACAGAGAATGCTGTATGGGCGACTCGTATATTGGATGACAATGAGACTGTAGTCGACGGTGGTATTGGAGAGATTAATGCAACACCGGATATGTATGGTACTTGCCTTGGAAACTTTAAGATTACATATTATTGTGCATGTGAAAAATGCTGTGATAAAGCAGATGGAATCACGGCAACAGGAACTCGTGTTGCAGAAGGAAGAACCATTGCGGTAGATTCGAAAGTGATTCCGTATGGAACAAAAGTCATTATCGGAGGACATGTATTTACAGCAGAAGACTGTGGCGGAGCTATCAAACAGAACCACATTGATATCTATGTGAACAGTCATGAAGAGGCACAGGCTCTCGGAGTGGCAAATGCACAGGTATATCTTGCAAAGTAATCGGAATATGATATAGTGAATGGTATGAAACTGCAATAATATAAGAGACAGTAAAGAGATGAATATCCCTTTGCTGTCTTTTCTGAGCTATAATATAGCTATAATATATAAGTGATTTTAGACTTTTGCAAAAAAATGCAATCTCTTGAACAGGGAGTTATAGATATAAATATAAAGGAAGAGAACATATGAGTAGAGAAAATAAATATGAAATCGACATGTGTAACGGGTCGATTATGGATAAGTTAATATCGTTTGCATTGCCATTGATGCTGTCCGGCATGCTGCAATTAATGTTCAATGCAGTAGATATTGTTGTTGTAGGACAATTCAGCGGAAGCAAGTCTCTTGCTGCAGTAGGGGCAACGACGGCTCTTATTTACCTTTTTACAAATTTGTTTATAGGTATTTCTCTTGGGGCAAATGTATTATCTGCCCGTTATTATGCAGCAGACAAACAGGAAGAAATGTCTGGAACTGTTCATACGGCTATGATGTTTGCACTACTGAGTGGAATTGTCATGATATTTGTAGGATTGTTTTTTTCAAGATTTGCTCTTGAAATTATGGGGACACCATCTGACGTTATTGACCAGGCAACTCTTTATATGCGCATTTATTTTCTTGGAATGCCCTTTTTTATGCTCTATAATTATGGTGCGGCAATTTTAAGAGCAGTAGGGGATACGAAGCGGCCACTGGTGTTTTTGATTATTTCCGGTATAGTCAATGCATGTTTAAATATGCTGCTTGTGATTGTTTTTCATTTGGATGTTGCCGGAGTTGCGATTGCAACAGTAACTTCGCAGTTTATTTCTTGTGTACTGGTAGTGTCCTGTCTGCACAGAACTAAGAGCAGCTATCAGTTACGCTTTTCAAAATTAAAGATTAAGATGAAGTATCTGAAACCAATCTGTCAGGTCGGAATCCCGGCAGGAATTCAAAGTACTGTAATTAATTTTTCAAATGCATTATTACAGTCTTCTGTAAATTCATTTGGTTCGACGACTATGGCAGGATATACGGCAGCTAATAATATTTTTGGATTTTTATATGTGTCTGTCAATGCAGTTACACAGGCGTGTATGAGTTTTACCAGCCAGAATTATGGATTGAAAAAGCTGAAACGTATGGATAAAATCTTGATTGACTGTCTGATTCTGACTGTCACAGTGTCTATTGTATTAGGAGGCGGAGTCTATCTGTTTGGATCAGAAATCCTGAAATTATATACGGAAGAACCAGAAGTTATCCGCTGTGGAGTAGAGATTTTTGCATATACAACGGTTACTTATTTCTTATGCGGAATTATGGATCTTTTTCCGGGAGCACTTCGCGGTATGGACAGATCGACAGTGCCGATGATTTTATCTGTTATCGGTACAGTCGGCACAAGAATCGTGTGGGTGTTCTGGCTGTTCCCCGCACACCGGTCTTTGTCTTTTTTGTTT
>ERZ808240.4943-NODE-4943-length-11258-cov-10.298224_pt1 | contig 11258 bp, 8 predicted proteins | sample MGYA00521084_ERZ808240 | MGnify/ENA primary metagenome ERZ808240 (study PRJEB31516, sample SAMN03275571) | gut metagenome | biome: mammalia-associated habitat; material: feces | host: Papio cynocephalus | place: Kenya | collected 2012-08-06 ... | reverse complement strand
CGTTTTCCGGGAGATCAAACTGTTGTTTCAGTGTCGGAATGACTTGCTCCATCAGGAAACGCAATGTGTCCGTAGCATTTCCGCCAAAGCCTTGCTTTCCCCACACAGCAGGTTCTCCCCATGGAGAAAGTTCATCGTTCCAGTTCAGCACAGGGATGGCCGCAAACAAAAAGCGATATTTGCTCTGTGCAATAGTGGCAACTTCGCTGTTCATGCTTTGCAGTTCCTGCTCATCCGTCATTTGGAGCAGCAGATACTCTGCATTGGCCTCACCGTAAATGCGGCAATGCCTGTTTCCGATTTGAATTGTCTGTGTGGTCACTGTGACACCTTCCCGAAAATTTTTGATGAACCAAGTATAACAACTGGAAAACGATTTGACAATTCAAAAGCAAAGCAAGGCAGCTGCAAGCAATGCTGCGTGGTACCATTCTGTTACGAATGCAACCACAGCAGGGCAGATGTATATACATCTGCTATTTTGCGTTGCAAAATGCTTGTTGGGAAATCCCAAACCCTTGAACTGCATCCGTTGGATGCGGGCTTCGCGTTTTTGCAAAACGCTCTTTCGACACTCCGCAGGAGTGCGCAGCCATCATGGAACCGTGATGGTTACAGGGATTGGGATTGCATCCCAACAAGCAAATGAACACAACAGAATCTTCATTCTGCATGCGAATTTGGTCTTTGTGCGCACAAAGGCACTGCCGAAATTGGATCAATCAACAAAGACAGATACCATTTTTTGTGGAACGATACAGAAAATGCAAGTGACTACGGAGATTTGACTGAAATACATTGCCTGAAAATCAAGCAAAGAGTATACTTTGATATAGTAAATTAAAAATTGTCAATTACTGCTTTACTTTGGCAGAAAGAAGATGGAATCATGGCAAGACTGAAAGAAAACAAACCAACTGCGGATGTTCTGATGAATTCCATGCGGGCAATGGGGTATTCCTTCGAAGCGGCTATTGCAGATATTGTAGATAACAGCGTCAGCGCACAGGCTAAGAATATCGTTTTGCGGTTTCCGGTAGGACCAGCTGAATGCTGCGTTGCGATCTGCGATGATGGCATCGGAATGAGCAAGAAAGAATTGCTGGATGCCATGAAATATGGCAGCCAGTTAAAATCAAGCATTCGGGCATCGGATGATCTTGGAAGGTTTGGCCTTGGAATGAAGGCTGCTTCGCTTTCGCAATGCCGCCGACTGACAGTTGTAAGCAAGAAAGAACGGAAAACCTCTGCATACATTTGGGATCTGGATGTCATTGAGGAAAAGAAGGATTGGTACATGGTTGACTGTTCAAAAGAACAGATTGCGGGGATCAAGTATGTTGACTATCTGGATGACAAGGAAAGCGGTACGATTGTTCTATGGGAAAATTTTGACCTCATAGAAAAGGCAAGCGGGAATGTATATGCGGAACTTGGAAAACATCAGGGCGCAACGGCTGATTATCTGTCTTTGATTTTTCATCGGTATCTGAATGGAGAGGGTAAAAATCCATTGTCCATTATGGTCAACAATTACAAGCTGACCGGATTGGATCCTTTTCTTGAAAATCACAAAAAGACGAACGTCCGGCGAAAAATTGAAATTCCAATCAAAGATTCAGATGGGAAAGAACAGATTGTAAGTGTTCAACCATTTGTTCTTCCTTTCCAGAAAGACCTTAGTGCAGAAGACAAGCGGCTATCCGGAGGAATTGAAAATTATCGGGCGAAACAAGGCTTTTACATTTATCGGAACAAGAGATTGATTATCTGGGGTACTTGGTTCGGACGGCACAGAGACGAGCTGACAAAATATGCCCGGATCAAAGTGGACATTCCGAATTCGCTTGATGATATCTGGGGCATCGACATCAAGAAGCAACACGCCACAATTCCGGCAATTATCCGCAATCGGTTGACAAAGGCAGTTGATGAAGCGATGGATCTGGCAGTAAAAGCACAGACATATCGTGGACGAGTGGAGAAGGTTGATGAAAAAGTTGATTATATATGGGATCGCATAAAGGAGAGAGATAATCAGTTCTCTTATAAAATCAACCGGACCTCGCGTATTTTTGATCTGCTGAAAGAAAAGATGGACGATGAAACGTGGAATCGGTTGGATATGGTTCTGGACGAAATCGAAAATTCTGTTCCCTACCAGCAGATTTATATTGATAAGTCCCAGAATCGGGTTGAGGACACAGTGGATGATGAACGGATTGCAGAAATTGAAAGCAAAGCAAGAATTCTGATTAAAATGTCCATGGATATGGGAGCGGTTGACCGGGATGCAGTTGTTGACCGACTGTTTCAGGCGGAGCCGTTCTGTAAGTATCCGGATCTGCGAAAAAAACTCAAGGAGGCATAAAATGAGTCTCAACAGAGAAAAAATTGCAATACTTGCAGGCATGGTCGATAAGCTGATACAGATCAGACAGTTGGACAATGCACTGGATGATAATGTCGTATCTGAATTGATCCAGTCAGCACTGACTATTGCTGGCGTTGCTTATAGCGATGAAGAGATTGCCGCGGTCAAACGGGACGTTGCATATAAATATCAGATACAGGCGCATCCGGGTGAGAGTATTCTGGCAGATTATGATCAGACGAACTGGTATGATGACAGAAAAGCAGAAATCGAACAGAACTTCTGGATAAGGTATAAGGACTATCTGATTGATGAAAAGCACTTTAGTCCGAACGTTGTCAGCACATTGGGAAATGACACGCTTGACCAGAAGCTGATGAATTATATCCTCGACCCAAAAGCGGACTATGGAAAACCTGTTCTTAAACGCGGATTGATTATCGGTGACGTGCAGTCCGGTAAGACATCAACGTATATTGGCTTTATCTGTAAAGCGGCAGATGCCGGTTATAAAGTATTCATTCTTCTGACCGGTACAATCGAATCGTTGCGTAAACAGACACAGGAGCGCGTAGAAGAAGGCTTTATCGGCATCGATATGTCTGCCAACACCACTGGAGGAAAACGTGTCGGTGTCGGTCTTGATAACAAACCGATTCATGCGATGGCCTTGACTTCCCGTGCGAGCGATTTCCGTGGAAACTCGGACAAAATTGCAGTATCTCTCGGTGCTGATAAAGATGCAGTCGTGTTTGTGATCAAAAAGAATACCACAACACTTACCAAACTGACAAAATGGTTGATTGATCTGAACGCAGATCCACTGACCCATAAAATTGATATGCCGATGCTGATGATTGACGATGAAGCTGACAATGCGTCCATCAATACCAGTTCGGACAAAGAGGATCCGACGAAGATCAATAAGTTGATCAGGCGTTTGGCGGATGTGTTTACAAAATCGAACTACGTTGGTTTTACAGCTACTCCATTCGCAAATGTTTTCATCGATCCGGAAACAACGGAAAAGATGGAAACGCATGACCTGTTCCCGGAAGATTTTATCGTTGCGCTTCCGACGCCAAGTAATTATATCGGACCAACAAGAATTTTTTCCGAAGATGGCGAATTCCATTCCCAGTTGGTTTATATAACGGATGCGGGCCGGGAAGAAGAAGATGGATACTCTTTTTATTTCAAGCACAAGAAGGACTGGCAGGGCAAGCTGCCAGAAAGCATGACAGATGCGATTTACGCCTTCTATCTCGCAAATGCAATCCGTGATCTTCGGGGAGATCAGAAAGAACACCGTTCCATGCTGATCAATATTTCCCGCTTTGTCAAGGTTCAGAAATATATCAAGGAAGTGGTGGAGAAAATTCATGCGGTGGCTTACCGTTCGCTGAAGTACAATCTGTGCAGCGATTTTGAAATGTCCATGCAAGATCCTGTTCTGAAGCAGATTTATAAAGTCTGGCAGACACACTATCAGAAGTGTGAATTCACGTGGGATGAAGTGGCAGCAACTCTGTTTGAATCCATGGAGAAGATTCAGATCAAGGTGGTAAACAGTTCCAGATCGTCGGAAAAACTTGAGTATCCCAAAAACGAATCGCTCCGGGTTATTGCAATCGGTGGTCTGGCATTGTCCCGTGGCTTGACGCTTGAAGGATTGATCATCAGCTATTTCTATCGGAATACCTGTACCTATGATGTTCTGATGCAGATGGGCCGCTGGTTCGGGTATCGTCGTGGATACGAAGATCTTTTCCGTATTTGGACGCATAAAGCATCTGCGGAATGGTATGCAGAAATTGCTGATGCAACTGAAAAGCTGAAAGACGATATGTTCCGGATGCGGGATCTTGGACAGAAGCCACGTGATTTTGGTATCCGGGTACGTAATAACTCCACAGAACTCAATATCACAGCATACAACAAAATGCGTAATGCTACAGATGAGTTTGAAGTGACCAGCTATTTCGGAAGCATTGTCGAAACCCCATATCTCCGATTCAATGTGGCGGCGCAGAAAAACAACTTCAAGGCGGTGACAAACCTTGTTGCAGAATGTTTGGCCAAAGGATATACTTTTGAGCGCAGGATGATCCCGTCTGGTAGAAAAGGTCGGTATATGCTTCAGGACGTACCAAAAGAGTTGATTGTTGAGTTTCTGGATAGCTTACAGATGTCCCGATACAGTTCGGATTTTGATCCGAAGCAGATTTCGGATTTTCTGAACAGCTGCGCGGATTCTTCCATTGATATGTTTGATGTTGCGTTCATGGATGGAAATAATCCGGATAACACAGTCGATGTATGTGGACAACAGATAATTCGGGTCAAGCGTGAAAACTGCGTTATCAGCAGCGAATTTGATCGTCTTAGCATTGGCCGGAGGGGACGGCTTGGCGGTCCATCTGATGGAATGACAGGAATTGTTGATTACAATGGAAAAACGGCTACCCAAATCATTGAAGATGCAAAAGCAACCTTCAGAAATCGGTATGAAAAAGAGAAGGGTATTCCATTTGAGGAAGGAAGAGTTTACCCATCAGATACATGGTTTAGGTATGTGGAAGACAGAAAGCCTTTGTTGTTGATCTATTTGATTGATGTGTATGCAGAAGATCAACATAAGCAACAGGAAGAATTCCGTCTTGCAATGGGCGATACTCCGGCAGTTGGCTTGGCATTGGGACTGCCGCGCAATGATAAGGAAGCAGGCCTTACGTCTACCCGCTACAAGGCAAATCGTGTCTATAACTGGTTTGACCGGGATGAAATTCTTGCGGAAGGAAGGGAAGAATAATGGCTGGCGTGATGGAGGAACGGTTTGCGTTTTTTCAGCGACCGGGGTATTTTTCGCGGGTGGACAATCATCACCCACTGGAACTGTATATTGGTCTTGACGAAAAAGGGCGGAAGGCAATTGAGCTCCGGGCAAGATTCACAGCGCGGAAGGTTACCGGTACATCTGCAATTGAGGTGAATCAGTACAGGAACGATCAGTACAACACCATCCGATTTTCCTTGTGTGACGAAGAAATAAAAGGACTGTTCTTTAAATTCTGCGATGACCTGATTGAACAGTCGAGAATCACCACAGAAAAGGAGCAGGGGTATCAGACCATTGTGAATCGCTTCTTTCAATGGAAAAAATTGTTCGTTGGTTCTAAGCATATCTTCCTCACGGAACCGGAGATTATGGGGCTGATCGGAGAAATTCTTTTCCTGCGCGGCAAACTGGCGGAAAACATTGGTCTGGAAAATGCCTTGAAAAGCTGGAGTGGGCAGGAGTTGACTCATAAAGATTTCTCTTATGACGATTCATGGTATGAAGTGAAGGCAATTCACCGGGGAGTGCAGTCTGTAAAAATATCTTCGATAGAACAGCTGGAAAGCAGTACCGATGGAGAACTTGTGGTATTCTTTCTGGAGAAAATGAGCACCGCTTATAATGGTGTGAATCTGAATAAGCTGATTCTGGAAACAAGAAAACTCTTCGCATCAGACGAAGACAAGAATGATTTCATGACAAAGGTTGCCTTGCAGGGGTATGTATATAATGATTACTACGATGATTTTGTCTACGAGGTGAGAAGTTGCAATTGCTATCGTGTAACAACCGGATTTCCAAGACTGACACACGAACTTCTGCCGGAAGCAATCTGCAAGGCATCATATGAAATACTGCTTCAGAAGATTGAAGCGTATAAAATGAAAGACTAAGAGGCCGGATAATGGACTATCAGGAATATAAACAGGAGTTTTTGGAATCACTGCGGCATGATTCAGCAATCAATGGAACGGATACAGAAGACGAATTCCTGAACCGGACGCTCAGCATGCTGGTTGACTACGAAGAGGTCGATGATCCTGTTCGTTTTGGTATGGGCGATAAAAGAGGCCGTGGAAACCGTTTGATGCGTGCAGATGGTTATTGTTTTGATGAAACGGATCACAGTCTGATTCTGTTCATCAGTGATTTTCAGGATTCATTTGAGACAGCAAATCTCACCAGAAGCAGGGTTGACGAATTGTATTGGAGGCTGTATTATTTTCTGGATGAGGTTTGCAATGGTCAGATGGAGGATTATTTTGATGCTTCAGATGATATTCTTAAGGTCACGAGGCTGTTCCGCAGAAGAATGACCTGTAATGTTGACGATCCGCAGCTGATTCTGAAAATCAAGTTCTATGTTCTGACCAACAAGGAACTGGATACCGCTCTGCTGGATGCTAATCTTCTGGAGACAACAGTACGGAAGAAAAAAGGCGCTGTAAAGAAAACCCGCACAACCAAGAAAATAAAGAAGGCAGACTTCAATGGAAAACCTCTGGAAATCAACCTTTGGTATCCGGAGCGTTTCTACGAAATGGAAATGACGAACAGCAACGAGCCTGTGGTCATTGACATTCCAAAGGATTTTTCTGCGGTCGGAGTACAGGGAATCCCTTGTATAAAGGGCGATATCGGCCAAAATCTCGGATATGAAGCTTACATCGCAATTATTCCGGGGAAACTTCTTGCCGAGATATACATCGCATACGGAAGTAAAGTGCTTGAGGGTAACGTTCGCGCATTTTTAGGTACAAGTGGAAGCAAAAGTGTCAACAGTGGAATAAAACGGACGATAAATAACGACCCTACAAAGTTCTTTACATATAATAATGGTATTGCAACGACTGCTGCGGACGTGGAAATTGAAAATGTCAATGGTCAGAATCTGATCACAAGAATCGTTGATTTTCAGATTATCAACGGTGGGCAGACAACTGCAACACTTGCTGATGCAGTTCTGAAAAAGACCAATATCAATCTGGACGGCATTTACGTGCCGATGAAATTGACTGTGATTGAAGATCGTGAAACCGAAAATGAAGATGGTGTCCGGTTTTATGATCAGATGGTGCAGGCAATTGCCCGCTATGCAAACAGCCAGAACAAGGTTACTGCGGCAGACCTGTTTTCCAATGATCCATTCCACATCTGGATGGAAAAAATGTCGAAGAAGTGCCTGGCACCTCCGGCGAGGTATGCAATTCCGACAGGCTGGTATTATGAACGTTCGCGGAAGAAATATCAGCAGGAACAGGTGAAACTCCGTGGTGACGAGTTGAAGCGATTCCTCAAGAAGTTCCCGAAAGATCAGGTGATTACAAAAGAGCAACTCGGTATGTATCTCACAACGGTGGCTTGCAAACCGCACATCGTATCCAAAGGCAAAAACTGGGTTATGAAGGAATTCGGAAATGACATCAGCAAGGAATACCGTGGCAACAACGATATTTTCAATGAATTCTATTTTAAAAAAGGAATTTGTGCTGCCATTATTTTCCGGACAGTCGATAATTACCTTGAAAGCAATAAGGACAGTGAAAAGCGTCCGACTGGCTTCTGGTATAAAGTCGGCGGATACAAACTCAACATTGTGCCTTATACGATTGCAAAGATCCTCAGCAAAATTCCGGCAGGATATTCACTGAACTGGAATGCTATCTGGCAGAAGCAGGCACTGTCCCCTGCATTTATGCGGGAAATCGAAATCGTGACCAAACAGACCAATGACTTTATCTGCGATAGTCATGGTATGATTGTCACGGAATATTGTAAAAGAGAATCCACATGGGAAGATTATAAAGCCGATAAGACATATACTCCTTCTGCCGCCTTTATGGACGAGCTGATTCCTGTATCGCTTATCAAAGAGGATGAAACCTCTGCGAAAAAGGAAGCAAAAGAATCCAATGAGTTGAAGGCTGTAATGGGAGTTGTTGCGTTGGGTCCGGGATACTGGAGCAAGCTGATGGATGCGGGAATCAGGCATTCGATGCTCTCCTATCAGGAACAGACGCTGCTTCGACAAGTCGTGCAACTTTCGTCAACAGGAAGAATTCCTGTTTCCGCTTCAGGGAAAGTGCCGTACAAAACAATGAACATGATCAGGTCGGTGCTTTCTATCAAGGAAAAACTGGAGTCGGAAGGAATATCAGTTACAAATGGATAAAACATATAATATTGTTGAATTGTTCAGCGGAATCGGAAGTCAGGCAGCTGCATTAAAGAATCTTGGCGTGAAGATCAATACGGTTGGAACGTGCGAATGGGATGTTCACGCAATCGTTGCGTATGATATGATTCATGGTGGAACAGACATCCCGGCAGAGATTTCAAAGATGCCAAAAGAGAAGCTTCTTGATGCAATGCGCTGCTATACATTCAGCAATTCTGGGAAGGCTCCCTTGGAATATGAAGCATTGCGCACATATTCAGTGGAGGCGTTGAGACATATCTATACCAGTGTCAAGCGCAACCATAATTTTGTTGATGTAAGCGCACTTGAAGGAAAAGAGATGCCTGGCGGAATAGATATCCTGACATATTCTTTCCCCTGTCAGGATCTTTCCAATGTCGGAGCCTTCCATGGGTATAACAAAGGAATAGACAAAGGTTCAGGAAGCCGATCCAGTTTGCTGTGGCAGGTAGGAAGAGTGCTTACAGAAATGAGAGAGTGTGGAAAAACACTTCCACGGTTTCTTCTTATGGAAAATGTTCCTACCCTTCTTTCACAGCGACATAAGAAAAATTTTGAGACATGGATTGGGGACCTGAAAGATCTGGGGTATATCAGCAAGTATTATCAGCTGAACGCATCTTCTTTTGGATTGCCTCAGAACCGTCCGCGTCTTTTGATGATCAGTGTATATGTAGGAAACGATTCGGAAAAAAGGACTTTGGTAAACGATTACTTTGCAGAAAAAAAAGATCCGGAAGATGTTATAAGCGATTTCCGCAGGTCCGAACATTATTGCGCAATAAAAATCAAGGATTTACTCAGGACGGATTACAGGAATCCGGTCTGGTTTGATGAAGCTGTTGAATGTACACCGAATGATACTGTATCCAGAAGAAAAATCTGGGAAGATAACCCACAGATTGTTCTTGAAGGAAATATTATCAATCCGGAGATTGATACGATCCGGACGATAACTACCAAGCAGGACCGGAATCCGAATTCGGGCAATCTTTATTTTGACAGTGGTATTGATGGAAAAGGCAAATTCCGGTATCTGACACCACGGGAATGTATGCTTTTCATGGGATTCAAGGATACGGATTACTGGAAGCTGAAGAACAATAATGTTGCATTCCACAAGGGTGACAGATTGTTCTCCAGGGATAAGATCATAAGAATGGCTGGGAACAGTATTCCGGTAAAACTTCTGGAAGGCGTTTTCTGGCAGATTCTTCAGATTGATAAGCTGATGGATAAAAACAATGGATGTTCACAGTAAAGCTGTCCGGAGTTATAACATGTCGTGTATACATGGCAAGGATACAAAGCCGGAAGAAATCGTAAGAAAGTATCTTTTTTCAAAGGGATTCCGTTATCGGAAAAATGACAGAAAACTTCCGGGAAGTCCTGATATTGTGCTACCAAAGTATAAAACTGTTATCTTTGTGAATGGATGCTTCTGGCATGGTCATGAAGGGTGCAAATACTTTGTCTGGCCTAAGAACAATGCGGAATTCTGGCATAACAAGATTGAAACTAATATTGCAAGAGATGCCCGGAAAAGAAAACAGTTGGAAGAAGCAGGATGGAATGTGCTGATTATCTGGGAGTGCCAGTTGCGCTCTGAAAAACGCGAAGACACACTTGAAAGACTCGAATCTGAACTTCGGAACAGATTGATCAAACAATAAGAGACAAATGGCAAAAGGAGGAAAGATTATGCCGAGAACCAAAGGTAGCAAAAACAAGGCAAAGCATGATACGGTTGAGATGGACTATTCTGTAGTATTGGATAAGAAAAATTCAGAAAAATGCACGTTGGAATCTGATGTTGCTGCATTAGAAGCTGATATTAACGGTTTGAAGGTTCAACTCAAGGAAAAGAAAACTGCACTGAAAAAAATCAGCAAAGAAATTGCAGTTTTGGAAGAAAAGAAACGTCAGCAGGACGAAGAAGCGTTGAAAAAAGAACAAAAAGAGCAGATTGAAAATGCAATTCAAAAACTTTTGGATGATGGCATAAGTATGAGCGATATTTTAAATAAATTGGGCAAGTAAATTAAAGCGATATACCAAGAGAAAAGCCAAACCTCGGCCTGTACGGTGAGGTTTGGCTTTTTGGTATCAGGCGTAATATTTCTGTGTGCGGCTGCCGGGATGCTCCGGATTCGTCATTTTGAGTTTGCCGCTTTCCAACAACGGTGTCACATATCGCTGCATGGCGTAGGTCGTTGTTTTCAGCTTCAGGAAATCTGCAATCTCCTTGCGACTGCGCGGGGTTTTGCAGAAGTCCAGCAGCGTATCTGCGGTATTGGTAGAGGAAGTCGTGGTATCAGTAGCCACCGGCGTATTGTAAAGCGTTACCACAAATTCATCGCGGCGGTTCTCAAATACTGGTGCTGGCAGGCCGTAGGCTTCCATTTCGCGCCGGATGGTGGGAATGCCAGAGTAGCGATTTTCGGAATCGGTCAGGGTTTCTGCCATAACCGCCAGGGCTGGATTGCGCAAATCGGGGCGGGAGTGGCCCAGCTGCTCAATGGTGGCACGGCCATACAGACAGCCCGGACTATGCACTTCAACACGGTCGGCGAAGAAGTCCAGCTGAACAGGAGTACCTTCGGTATAAAGGCTGTAATCCCGATGGATCAGTGCATTCAGGATAATCTCGCGCAGCGCATTGATAGGGTACTCCGTCCGATCTGTGCGTAGTCCGGTATCGGGCGCAATGACAGTCCGTGTTTTCATGTTCCGTTTGCAGAAAGCGAGGGCTTCCTCGACCATTTCTGCAATGGTTCCTTCGATGCGCTTATTGTCCAGAAAACGTGCGGAATCTTCTGCAAGGCTTCCGATTTCCGTGCCGGGAA
>ERZ808240.4942-NODE-4942-length-11263-cov-12.400517_pt1 | contig 11263 bp, 10 predicted proteins | sample MGYA00521084_ERZ808240 | MGnify/ENA primary metagenome ERZ808240 (study PRJEB31516, sample SAMN03275571) | gut metagenome | biome: mammalia-associated habitat; material: feces | host: Papio cynocephalus | place: Kenya | collected 2012-08-06 ... | reverse complement strand
GTCACGGCATAAGTAAAGTCACGGCATAAGTAAAGACAGCGATTTGTGCGCAAGCGCCCGTCGCTGTCCTCACTATGTCTATGCATGGTTCATTGCACGCGTAACTCTCCATTTGTATCAGTAGTACATGGCTCCCTGCAAAAATCCCCAGAAGTAATACAAACCACACACCAAATGCCATAGGTAAGCGAGCCACTGCAAGGCAATCACTGCCTTTTTCTTCCCGGTATCCGCTTTCACCGTCGCGCGCAACAGCACTAACAGCGCTCCCACAAACGCGAAGAAGATTCCATACATATATCCCCAGGAGAAATTGAAATCCATCTCCCTGAACCCCTTCTCATACAGGCAGAACGCCATGAGGAAGCTCATCACATACACCTGCCAGGAGAACCGGTAGATGCTGTCCCTGCGAAGTTCCTTATAATTCAGCAAAAGTACCAGCAGGGGGAATCCGATTGCCAGCCCGACCGCCAGGGGAATATTGTCACAATACTGCATCCAGACATGCCCGAAGGTAAATCCGATGCCGCCCTCCTGTCCTTCCTGCGGTACAAATACGCCGCGGAACTGGTACAGCAGGTCGATAAATGTAGGAATAAAGCACACTCCCAGCCAAATTGTAGGCAGGAAATTTTGGAATTTGCTCCGGAGCATTCTCCATACCATCAGGATTCCGGCAGCCCCCACCAGTACAATCGTAAAACTCGGCTTTGCCATGGTTGCAAGCAACAGGTACAGTGCAAAGAGAATGTAATCTCTGCGGTGTTCCTTCCAGGCATTTTTCTGCTCATATACCGGCAACAGCTCTCCGTATTTGAAAAATGCCAAAATTGCAAAAGGTCGTGCCGCCATATATGTCGCATTATGGAACGGATTCGCCGTAAACACACCCAGATACTTATATTTGATCCCCGGGAGGTAAATTCCCGTGGGCGGATAGACCATGGATACGAAGAACAGAGATACCGCCACCGTTCCGGTCAATACATCCGCAAGCCACTCTTTTCCGGGCAGGCTCTTTTGCAGTTCCGCACCCACATGCTTATCCAACATGACTTTCAGGCATACCATTGCCGCGCTGTTTAACAAAAGCGTTGACAGTGCCATTGCCAGTTCCGCTCCGTTATTCATGGAAGCGGTCACGAGATGGATCAGTGCTGCCAGCTTGAACAGAATCGGATAGGGGAAACTGTATCCGCTGTCCAGTCCCTGCATTTCCAGAATGTATGCCTTCATGTCTGAATGATACAGACCGGATCCCAACATACTTTCCACACTTTGGCGGTAAAACAGGTAAAACGTGACTGCCGATGCAATCAGTACCAGCGCTGCAAACAGTAATGTTCCTATACCATTTCTGTTACTTCTACTGTTACTTCTACTGCTATTGTTTTCCGCTTGTTGCTTCTTACTTTTCATGTTCCGCATATTTTTTGTCTGTTCTGTCCCTATTTTAACTTCGTATAATATGCCACTACCTTTTTCACCGCGTGGATCACATCCTCCACATCGTCATCCGTCAGACCGTAGTACAGAGGAATACTCATGACTTCGTTATAATATTTCTCCGCGTTAGGGCACAATCCCTTCTCGTAACCCAATTTTTCATAATAAGAATGCCAGTATACCGGCAGGTAATGTACCTGAGGGCAGGTATTTTCCGCGTACAATGCATCGAAGAACTGCCGTCTGTCACAGTTCAGATTTTCCAGGTTCAGGTGCAGGACATACAGATGCCAGGTCGTATCGGACTCCGGAATCTCTTTCTGTAAAATCAGCTCTGGCATCTTGCCGAACACTTCATCATAATGCTTCTTGATCTCTTTTCTGCGAGCACAGAACATCGGAAGCTTTTTCAGCTGGCTTAACAGAAGCGCTGCCTGGAAATCCGTCATACGATAGTTGAAGCCCAGCTCCACCTGCTCGTTGTACCACAGGGCATCGGTGGGATGTACCATTTCTTCCGGATCCCTGGTGATGCCGTGGGTACGCAGTCTCATGAGGTGACGATATAGTTTTTCATCGTTTGTCGTGATGGCGCCGCCTTCTCCGCCGGTCACTGTTTTGACCGGGTGGAAACTGAAGCAGGTCATGTCTGCCAGGCTGCCCACCGGCTGTCCCTTATATTTCGTACCGATAGCATGTGCCGCATCCTCAATGAGGAGCAGATTGTGCTCCTTGCAGATCTCACGGATCTCATCCAGTTCCACTGCCTGACCGGTGAAATCTACCGCAACAATAGCCTTGGTCCTCGGGGTGATCAGCTTGCGAATCGATGCCGGATCGATATTGTAGGTCTCGGGATCAATATCTGCGAATACAGGCTTCGCCCCTGCGTACAGTACACAGTTGGAAGATGCCGCAAAAGTGATGGAGCTTACGATCACTTCGTCTCCTTCGCCAAATCCCGCTGCCAGTGCTGCCAGATGCAGTGCCGCCGTACCATTGCATACTACTACCGCATATTTTGCATGAGTCAGTTCACACAGATGCTCCTCCAGTTCTCTGACCTTCGGTCCGCAGGTGATCAGATCGCTGGTCATTACCGCTGCCACTGCATCCACATCTGCCTGATCAATATACTGTCTTCCGTAGAAGATCTTATTCTCTCTTACAGGTTTTCCACCAAAAATAGCTAATTCTTCCATAGTTGCCTCCTGTCTGCTGTCTTGTGTCAGAGTCAATCTCCAAAATGCAGGCATTCACGTCTGATTTGTGAAATTATGCCCGCTCTGAGCAGTTACATATACTGATTTATCTTAACATATTGCGGTAAGAAAAACAACAATGGTATAATGGATCTGTTTCTACTACTAATTTGCTTTGAATTTAATTTATACTTATTTTCGGAAAGGATCCGCATACTCTCATGAAGAAAACACATAGATTTCCCATAAAACTTATCCTTGGTATTGTGACCGTTTTTCTGCTGTTATTACTACTCGCCGCAGGAATTCTCTACCTGAAAATACAGGAACCCGCAAAGCGTTCCGCGGACTTTGCCCGCCTGCAGCAGGAATCCTATCAGGGGGTCTTCTTCTCCATGTCTGCGCCGGAAGCATTCCCCGAAGACATCTATCCCACCTACATGGGCTATGATGCCGTAAGTTGCTCCCATCGCATTGCCTCGTTTTCCGACCTGTCCGCCTATTTAGAGACCGCTTTTGCCTCCGGCAATGAGGTCACCCATGTCTTCCTGATGTTGGATCCCTTACGCCTATGGAACAGCAGCCTGCACCGCGACGCGCAATTTGCCGCCGCCCTGGAGGAAGACCTTCTATCTTATGTAGATACCTATGCCGGTGCGGAGTTCACCGTTATTTTCTCTGCACCTTCTCTCGCCTACTGGCAGTCCCATGCCGACGGGACATCCGATACCTACTGCAATGTGATCCGGGTGCTTGCCGCCCCCCTGTCCGCCAGAGAGAATGTCTCTCTGTATTTTCCGGCACAGGAAGAATGGCTCATTTCCAATCCGGATGCCTACGATACTCCTGCGGAGTTAAATGCCGTTGCTGCCCGTTCCACCATGCTGTTAGTGCTGAGCGGTGCCATGCAGTACCGGGATGCCGAAGACTACAGCAGCCTGGAGCGTTTTTCCGCACTGGTACAGCAGGCAGTCTCTTCCCCTGCCGACTATCCCGACCTGTCCGATTACGATCTTGTATTTTTCGGTGACAGCGTCATGGGCAATTACAAAGATTTCGCCTCCATCCCCGGAGTCATCGGTGCGCTGACCGGTGCCAAAATACATAACCTGGCTGTAGGCGGCTCCTCTGCCACCCGGAGCGATGGGGAAAATGCATCCTTTAACGAGGTCGTCGGATACCTTGTAAGCACATCAAGTCTCTCACTGCCTGGCGATGATAAACTGTGTTTTGTCATCAATTATGGTCTGAATGATTATTTTGAGGGATATCCTCTGGAAAAATATTGTGACGGACTCGAAAACGGCATTCGCACCCTGCGGGAGGTCTATCCGAATGCCCATATTCTCGTGATCTCTTCCAACTACATTCTGTCTTTTGAGAAAGGTACCGCCCGAAACGGATCCGAAGGAAATGTGCTGGCAGATTATGTTGCTGCCGCAGAAGAGACCGCTGCCGCCGAGGGTGTTGATTTCCTGAATATTAATGAAGCGCTGCAGTGGAATGCCGATAATGCCGCAGAATATCTGGCGGATTCCATCCATCCCAATGAGGAGGGACGGTGGCTGTTCGGCGTGGCGGTGGTGAAGTTTATTTTTTCTCTGTTTTAAAGCTATGTCGTAATGCAGTATGTTTTCGGTAAAGATCCGCCCCCAGCTTGTCCTGCGCTCTCTTCAAAAGCTGTTTCTTCCTGGGATTTTTTTCTTCTTTTATTTTCTGTTCCAATTCATCATAAATTGTTTTGATTTCGTCCATAAGCCATGCCATATGCTTGGTTGGACGATACAGCTGAAGTTGACGAATCATTTGTTTTCCCAGCGGATCTTCCGACCTGATATGCCCGTCTTCATCTCTATAAAAAATTGTATTATAGTCCACATCCACCGGGTTATACAGATAGGGATTTAAAATGTCATTCTCCGGAATTTCTCCATCAAAGCAATTGCTTTTTAATCGATTGCAAACCGGGCAGGAATACATAAGGTTACGATAGTCCGTGTCCAAATCTGTTCTTCCTGCTTTTTCAAACTCTGCCCGTGGAATAAAATGATCAATTTGAAAAGGCAATGGATCAATCCATTCATCAGACATATCACAATAAGCACATCGATGATGGAAATCTTCCTCCAAATACTCCCTGTAACTATGATAATCTTTATAGTGTTTCTCACAATTTCTTACAATAATGTGCTTTCTGAATTCTTTTGTCATTTTCGAGTTTTACTCCAAAAGTCCTTTGTATTCTTTTAACAGTTCAAGAGCCTCTTTCATATCATCCACTTTATAAGTATTATCGATTTCCGTCATTCCAATGGGTGTATATTTGTTCAGTTCTTTTTCTGTCTCCAACAGTTCTCCATACGTCTCATTCTCTTGTGCGTTATCCACTACACAATTCAATAATTGTTCCCTTCTTGTCTCCAGTTCCACCCGTTTTTTCACATATCGCTCCAAATTTCGAACAATATTGTATACCATATCGCGGGTTTCTTTCTTTTCATTATTCAGGAAAACGTTCTTAGCGTATACCTTATCCGGATCCGCTTTATCGTTTTTCTTGCTGTCATCCGGAACATTCGTAAGAATGATCACCGGGAATTCCGGAACCAGTTCATGTACAAAATTTACTACCTCAATGCCTTCAAGCACCTCATCCATCTTCTCCAACTTATAATCTACAATAAGCCCTTGAATTCTATTATTCTTAATATCTTCGGTTATCTTTTCAAACAATTCCTCTTTGAAATTTTCCTTTTTCATCATAGGATACAGTTTGAAAGACTGTTCTTCTATCTGGTCCGAATTTTCAGTTAATGACAGCATAGCAGAGCTTGCCTCTGCTATTTCATCTTCAATTATCCCTATATAAAACATACCTGCCTCCATCACTTTTTGAAGTAAATATCCAATCCAAAGCCTTTCGGTTGTTCAGACGGGATTATAGTACCGCCATATCTTTCCACCGCCCGCTTTGCGATCCACAATCCGATACCAGTTCCATCTTCCGGGTTCTTGCTTGTCTCTCCCAATTCAAAAATTCGGTTCTGCACCTCCCGATATTTCTCATCCAACTCCGGTCCATTATTCCATAGATTGAAATAATACTGATTATCCTGCTCTTTCATCTGAATGCAGATCTTTCTCTCTGGATTTTTAGTCTTTTCCAAAAAGTATACCGAATTCAGGAAGAAATTATTCAATATAATATAAAGGTCCGCCACCGCGATTTCGTACGTTGCTTCAGGATCTATTGTATTCTCGACTTCCACTTTGATTTCCTTGGAATCCAACAGTTGTCTCCATATGTCCACAACTGTCGTTACTGTCTCTCCCCATTTTAACTTTTCAATCTTAAGATTTTTCTTTTTTACTCCTTCCATGGCTACTTTCAGCCATAATGCTAACATATTGTCTGTCGTCTCCATCTTATCAATGATGACCATCGGATCATAGACAATACCGGGATGCAGATCCTCCATATCTATCATATGCCTGAAACGCGCTTTTAACTGTGCTGCCCGAGAACCATAATGTCCCTGTATTGCCCGAAACTCATGAAAAAATGTATTCAGAATCAATCCGGAAGAACTAAACATGGACAATATCTGCTCTGCATTGAGTTTTTCCTGATTTTCCAGCATAAGATGATAGACTGTATCCTGATATTCTTCCTCTGTATAGCGCTCACCTGAAGAAGATTCTTCCTCTTTTGAAGTATTTGCATCCCCTTTTCCATCACTGCTTTTCCTTTTACCGTCTTTATCACGATTAGCAGCGGCGGCAGCACGGATTCTCGTATCCTTGCTGTACTTTTCTATTTCCGCTTTTTCCCATTTCGTGTATTCCCGATAAAATCCCCGACGATCCGTTTCAAATACATGAATCGCCTCCTGCAGGATTTCCACAAAAATCAAATACTCATCATTTAATGTGAGTCCTTCACGATTTGCCATGTCATATAAGAGGGGATTCGTCTCACGTCCGATCTGTACCTGTCCCATCAACTGATATGCCAAAACTCTCCAGGATCCACTATCACTACCTACACCACCGGGACTTTCTGCCGCCCTTTTCCCAAGCTCAAGCCAGTCGTACAGCGCGCCTTCATCGCCATAAGGGCGCACCTTGAAATTATCTCTGTATATTTTCACCCCGGAAAATTTGTTTAGTAATTCCCTTCGTCTGCTTGCCGTGACCTTTTTTATAATCTGCGAACCACTTTTCTGGCTTTTCGCAAAAAACAATTCTGCCTGAAATGCTCCAACGTTTCTAATTCTGGCAGCATCATCCTTCAGAATATTGCTCATATCCCTGCTTATCTGGATTACACCTGCAAAATCATCCCTATAATACTTCTCTTTTTGAAAATAAGGTCTGTTCCAAAAAGAATCTACCTTTACTACTTTATCAATTTCTTTCAGAGTAACGGTTTTCCGCTTAACATCCACTTCATTACGATGCAGCGTTACGGTCAACATTTTTTCGCCATCAAATGCTACATCTATCTTATAATCATAATCTTCTTCCGCAATGGAAATATCACTTGTCTCATAATCATATTCCGGATAGTATTCATTTTTGACATACACTTTAAAAGGATCTGCTGTCCCCAACGGATTAATGCTACGAAGATTTTTATTTACTTTTTGGAATAATCTTTCTGTCCACTCTTCCCTAATAGGCGACAAAATAATAGTGGTCCCGTTATCCCAGGAATATTTATCTCCAAACGCTTTCGGAAAATTTTTCCTCAAAAGATGTCTGACCGTCTGACAATAGTTTTCATCTCCTACACCCAGTTGTGCTGTGACCTGATTCAGTAATTTGGAATTATCGAACTGATCCCACGCAATCTCCCAGGTAATAAGTTCGTCTTCTCTATGCTGCGTAAACATCTTCGTTGTAACAGACAATTTATCCAATGCAAATCGCCCGATTCCCTTGGCTCCGGTTTTGATTCTGCCTTTCTCACTGGTGTAATTTACTTCTTTGTCACTGGTACCGATGTACATCCATTTTGTCTTCACATCCGACATAGACATACCCGTTCCGTTATCTGCAACAATCAGCTTGTTATATCGTGAGAAAATTCCACGGAGTATGGCGGCATCTTCTTCACTCAGGTTCTCTTTTTGTACCAGCCCCTCTCCTTCTTTCTCCTCGTAAAAAGAAAGTGCTTTCAGACGGTCTTCCTCTGTCATAACCTGTTGTAACCGATATAAATCCGGCTTCGTCGGCACATATGGGAATGGCATATCAATCCATACACATACACAGGATGCGTCGGCATCATAGGCATTCTTAATTAATTCAATCAATGCACCATCCACATCTGTAATGTTTTCTCTACCAATAAGCCGGGCGGCTTTTGCCCCTACCTCGAATTGAATACTTTCCATGTAACCTACTCCCAATTGTCAAACGTATAATTTGCAATATCCTTGACGGTCAGTCTCCGGGACTTTCCCGTTGTAAAAATACCTATTAGTTTCAGATAATTGTAAAATTCAGCACTTTCCAATATTTTTTTCGCTTCCGCTAGGGTATGCTCCCCCTTTGCAGTGATGAAAAATCCGGCACAAGGGATCGTATTTGCATCTTCTTCCGTTACGTTAACCGCAGACGATATGATAGAAGGCATCACCAGCTTCTCCTGTGTGATCTTCGTAATAGCCTGGCTCCTTCCATACTCGAACCATTGGGCAGATTTATCTACCGCTCTTTCACCAAGCTTAACCTCATGTTGTAACAAGTGAACTGTTGCATAAGGGAACTGCTTCCGAAAATCCTCATCCTCATAGTGGGTAAGCACACCGTTCTCCCATTTATACGGAAAAATAATATGCAGTTTATCCTGCTTTCGCTTTTTCTTACTTACCGCAGGGCGCACCAGCGCTGCTTCTACCTTGTCACCGGTCTTTGACTCATAATATTCTCCGTTAAGAGCATATCCTTCCAGCAAAAAGGCTTCATTATATAGCGTTGCTATCGTATTGTTCACATCAAAATATGTTCCAAATTTGAAGGGCTGTCTTTTTGCCCTATACATCTCTTCGAATGCCTCCAAATAGCGTATAAATATCCATTTACTGGATAATCTTTCTTTTAGTATCTCGATCTGTTCTCCTGTTACTTCATCTGTATACGAAAAGCTTATACTAGGGGTGTTTTGTATCACCAGTATTGTGGAAGAAGTTGTAATTCCCGGAAATTTTTGTTGGCTGGTATAATCACATATCTTCGCCACATACGGTTTGATCTGCTCCCGTAATTTTCTTGCAAAAACATTTTTATAAATGCTGTACGGAATAATATATGCCATTTTTCCGTTCTGCGCCAACTCGGTCATACTTTTTTCTATAAATGCATAGTAATAATCAAATTTTCCTTCTGTGCAACAGGTAAAATGCTCTTTCAGGTAATCTCTCTCCTCCTGCTTAATGTCCCGATACACCACATAGGGTGGGTTGCTCAGGACATAGTCAAAGTGTTTGTCAAACGAATAATGCAGATAGTTTCCTTCAATGATATTCCATTTCACCTCTTCAATGCCTAGTTGTGTCGCTACTGCATGTAGATTCTCCCTGCACTTCGCCGCATGTTTTTCCTCCAGTTCCATGCCGCAGATATCCCGTTCCAGTCCTCTCCGGATCTCTTCATCGGTTCTGCTATCTGCTCTGCAGGATAAAATGTACCTGCGCACAACTCCCATGAGAATATTACCGTCCCCACAGGAATTCTCCAGTACACTCTGTCCATATAAATGTTCTCTGTATTCTACCGCATCGAGCAGTTCCTCTACATACTCCTCCGGAGTGAATATCTTGCAATTATTAGCCATAGTACGACCTTTCGCTTATTTCATTACTCCTAGCATAACAAATTTAGAGGTGGAAGTACACTATTTTATTGTCGTGTGCAAGATTTCCTTCCCCGTTGCCATATACTTTACATAGAACAAACATCTGACAAACGGGAATTGTGAAATACAAAGGGGGAATTTCATATGGCAGGAGTAAACCGTGCCCTGGCTGACGCCTATCTCAGAGGTCTCTATGAAAAGGAAATCAATGACGGGAATATTCGGAAGAAGTGCGTCTATCTGTCTTATCGAGCGGAGGATTTAGATGCCGCCGACGCAGTGGCACAGTATCTCATGGGAAATGATATTGACGTGTTCCTAGCGAAAAATCTCATTGCCGATCAGGACGCCGAGAAAAAAGTCCGGCGCATGGAGGACGGCATGCGCACCAGCACCCATCTGCTGATCCTGCTGTCAAAAGCATCCGATATCTCCTGGCTCGTGCCTTACGAGATCGGTTATGCCCGCAGATCCGGCAAAGGCATTGCCGCCGCTCTGCTCAAACGCGGGACGGAAGATTCTTTTCCGGAATATCTGAAAAAAGAACGCACGATACAGGATGTCGCCGATTTTCGCAAATATGCGGAGGAGGTCAGACAACGGACCGGGATGTATTATAAGCTGTTTGAAAAGCCAATTACGGAGCCGATAGGCTTGTATCCGTATATTAAGAGCATACATATGATCACAAATTAAATACCACATTCACGCCAAAAGGACTTCTATTATACCGAAGTCCTTCTTTACTAAAATAACTAAAATTCAAAAACATCTATGGTTCTCTGTATTGCATTAACATTTCCAAATAATCGTAGAGCTTTTCCTGCTTTTGGGCAGAAAGGCTCCTATACATTTCTATAATCTTCTGCTCCTCCTGTACCCGATGATCTGTCAATTCTTTTTCATCAAAGAAAACCGTCATGGAGATTCCCAATTCATTGCAAAGCATTAACATCGTATCTAGCCTTGGAATTGTCTTGCCTGACAGGAAGCAACTAATCGTAGATGTAGATAAGCCTGCCTGAATGGCTATCTTGTAAGGTGTCGTACCTTTGGCATCGCATAGTTCTTTAAATTTCTGCGCGATTTCTTTACATTTTTCTTTGGAATTGTACATTTGTCCTACCGCCTTTGTCATGTATTTATGTCTATATAAAATATATGGCAAGAAACGACAGAATCTTACAAATTTTATTTTTTGCTTTGATTTAATCAACATCCCCTTGCATTTTATCGATATTGTCTGATATCTTTTAATTGTAACAACCAATTCTATTTTTCTCAAAAAGGAGGACCTCTTTATGAACACTTCAGAAGAGAAGAGATTAATTGCTTTCCTACAGTCTCCAAACTGTTCCGCAGAACAAAGATCGGAAATCATATATCTTCTATGGAAGAATAATGAAAATTACGTACGTGGACAGATATTTCAATTCTTCAGTCAAAGTCCTTATGTGGATTACGAAGAAGTTCTTAGTGAATGCCTTATTACCTTTTGTGAATTTCTGGATAAATTTGATCTATCTCGAAATAGTTCTCTACGAACCGCATTACGCTTCCCTCTTAAACATACCCTGTATATATACATGTGCAGCGAAAACGGATTTACATCACATGAAAATCAGGTCTGTCTCCGCCTTCAAACAATATTTGATCAATACAGTCTTACGGCAATTTAATATGTTTTAATCTTTAAAATCGAGTAGGAGGCGGCGATTAACCGCCGTCCTCTCACACCACCGTGCGTACC
>ERZ808240.4940-NODE-4940-length-11267-cov-12.926329_pt1 | contig 11267 bp, 11 predicted proteins | sample MGYA00521084_ERZ808240 | MGnify/ENA primary metagenome ERZ808240 (study PRJEB31516, sample SAMN03275571) | gut metagenome | biome: mammalia-associated habitat; material: feces | host: Papio cynocephalus | place: Kenya | collected 2012-08-06 ... | reverse complement strand
GCGCAAAACGTAGCGTTTGGCAGCGCTCATCGGACGCGCAATGCGCCAAGATAGGGGGCATGCCTCCACGTACCAACCGAAAGGCCCGCATGTCCTCGTTCGAGATTATTCTGCTGCTCATAGGCTGCCTGCTCGCCTCCAGCGTGTTCAGCCAGGTGCTGCCACGTGTGTCGCTGCCGCTCGTGCAGATTGCACTCGGGGCCGCCGTGGGCTGCTTTGTCACCACCGACCCCACGCAGGTCTTTCGTGACCCAGAGCTCTTTCTTGTTCTGTTCATCGCGCCGCTGCTGTTCGAGGAGAGCCGACACGCGGACAAGCAGGCGCTGCTCGCCGCCTGGGCGCCCATCGCCTCGCTGGCCGTCGGGCTCGTGATTGCCACCATGCTCGCCTGCGGCCTGGCGCTGCACCTCGCCGTGCCCGCCGTCCCGCTCGCCGCCGCCTTTGCCCTCGGCGCCGCCCTTGGCCCCACCGACGCCGCGGCCGTTGCCGCCATGGGCGCAGACGTCACGCTCACGCGCCGCCAGAAGTCGCTGCTCTCGGGCGAGGCGTTGTTCAACGACGCGTCGGGCGTCGTGTGCTTCGAGTTTGCCGTCCTGGCCGCCACCACGGGTGAGTTCTCGGCCGGCCACGCCGCGGCGACGTTCGCGGCAGACTTCTTTGGCGGCATCGTGGTGGGCCTTGCGCTGGGCGCCCTCATCACGCTCGTGGTTGCCCGCGTGCGCGACCTTGGGCTGGAGACGCCCACCGAGCACGTGCTGTTCGAGGTGCTCACGCCGTTCGTGACCTTTCTAGTGGCCGAGGAGCTCGGTGTGAGCGGCATTCTCGCCGTCGTTGCCGCCGGACTGCTCATGCGCCTGAGCCCACGCGGGCTCACGGTGGAGGCCTCGCGCCACGCGCTTGCGAGCGAGAGCGTCTGGGAGCTCATCGTGATTGCCATCAATGGCACGCTGTTCGTGCTGCTGGGCATGAAGCTTCCGAGCACGCTGGGTCCCACGTGGCGTGTCTCGCAGGGTGCTGACGCGGCGCTCATCTGCGGGTTGGTTGCGCTTGCCACCGCGATCGTCGTGGGCGTCCGCCTTGCATGGGTCCTTGTTCTCGAGAAGATCCACCGCCGCAGGCACGCCCACGAGTACGCCGGCACCGGCGCCCGCGAGCTGCTGCGCAGTGCTGCCGTGACGTGCCTGAGCGGGCCCAAGGGCGCCGTGACGCTCTCCATCATGCTCACGCTGCCCTACCTCACGGCAGACGGTAGCGCGTTTCCGCAGCGTAGCCTACTCATCTTTGTGGCGTCTGGCGTGATTGTGCTCACGCTTCTGCTTGCGAACTTCATCGTGCCCGTGCTGGCGCCCGCCAAGGACACGAGCGAGGCAGACACGGCGCTTACGCAGGCGCGCACTCACATCCTGCGCGCCGTCATCGACCAGCTGGCCGAGCGCGCCACGCCCGAGACGCGCGCGGCAACGCGACTTGCCATCCGCTCCTACCGCGAGCGGCTCGACGCGCTGCTCGAGGTGGAGGCCACGCCCGAGACGGTGCGAGACCTGCGCATTCGCGTTATCGGCAAGCAGATCGCGTTCGTGGACCAGCAGGCAGCGGAGGGCCGCGTGGACGCAGGGCTGGCCGAGCGCTACGCGGCCGCGCTCGACCAGCTACGCGGGGCCTATGAGCTGCACCGCGGCATGAGCGGCGGACGAGCGCGGCGGCGAGCCCACGTGGTCCGCGTCTCCCGCGCGCTGCGGGGGCAGGCCGCCGAGCAGCAGCGTCGCGAGCTTGCCGAGCTGCACCGGGCCGCCGAGCAGCACGCCGTCGAGGCGCTCGCGGCCATGGCCTGCGACCTCACGGACGAACAGCGACGTGCCGCGCGCGTGATCGCAGGCGAGCATCGGGCGCATCTTGCCATGGCCTTCTCGGAAGGCTATGGCGCGGCCGCGCAGGCAAGGCGCAAGATTCGCGAGCAGGCGCGCGACATCGAGGCCGAGGGGCTCGGCCTGGAGCTCGAGCAGATCCGTCGCCTGCACGACGCCGGTCAGCTGAGCCGCCGCTCCGCCCGCGAGCTGCGCGAGGAGGTCTACCTGCTGCAGATGGGCCTCTAGCGGGACACCGGTGACGGGTTCTTTTGTCCCACGGGATGTCAAGGAGAACGGCGCCAGGCACGGACGCCCGACGCCGTTCTCGGCCACGCCGTTCTCGGCCACGCCAATAAGCCGCAGCTAGATGCGGTGCGCAAGTTCGCGAACCTCGGCCAGCTTTGGCGAGGAGGCCATGCTGTTGCGCTCCTCCATGCCGCTGACGGTGACGATGCCCAGGCTCTCCCACTTGCAGTAGGCGCACGTTGCCTTGTACTGGGCGATGGCCGCGTCATAGACGCCCTCGCTGTGGCTGTCCAGCAGCAGCGCCACCTTGTGGAACGGGAAGCCCACGCCGCCAAAGGCGTACAGGCGGTCGATCGCGGCCTTCTCCTGCGCCGTGACGTCGAACCAGTAGATGGGCGAGGCAAACACCACGACGTCCGCCTGACGCAGCTTGTCCAGCACGGCGGCCATGTCATCCTTCTGGACGCAGGCGCCCTCGTGGGCAAAGCAGTACCGGCAGCCCAGGCACCCGTGAATGTCCATGCGGCCAACGTCGAGCACCTCGGCCTCGTGGCCGCACGCGCGCGCCTCCTCGGCAAACGCGTTGGCCATGGTCTCGGTGTTGGCGCCCTTGCGCGGGCTGCCGTTCAGGATGATGACGTTCATGCTCTCTCCTTGCTCGAATTGCGAGACGGCAGCTCCCCGGCCGCACGTCACTTGCACGAATACCTTTTACCCCGCTCTGAACGGAGGCGTTTGGGAACAAAGAGAAGTGGTACTTGCGATATTCCGAGGCTAAATGGCGGCTCAGCAAGTAGAGCAGCTTGCGGGATTTGCAAACACGCAGGTAGATGAGTTGACGCTTTTTTGGCTACTCAGAGTTCTGAGATTTAGCCTCGGAATTTCGTTCAGAGTCCTCGCACCAACTTCGCACTCGCACCCAAATCAAGGCTGCACATGGACCCATAAGCCGTCGCGCCCGAACGAGACGGTGGCCGTTGGGTAGAATCTCGCACGTTGAGCATCGACAGAGAGGACGAGGAACACATGGCCGAGAAGAACCTGCACGTAGCGGCCGCAATCATCGTGCGAGGCGGGGCCGTGCTTGCCGCGCAGCGCAGCCACGGCATGAAGGACGGCTGGGAGCTGCCCGGCGGCAAGCTGGAGCCCGGTGAGACTTCCGAGGACGCATGCCGCCGCGAGATTCGCGAGGAACTCGGCCTTGAGCTGGGCGTTCTTTGGCCCTACACCACGGTGCGCCACAGCTACCCGAAGTTCGACATCGAGATGGACGTCTTCTGCGCACCCGTGCCCTCAGACGCCGAGCCGCAGATGCTCGACCACGAGGCGCTGCGCTGGCTTGGCCGAGACGACCTGCTCTCCGTGGACTGGCTGCCCGCAGACCTCGAGGTCGTGCGCTCGCTGGGCTTGGCCTGGAACGACGTCTTCGACAGCATGCACATGTAGCGATGTGCGCCTGCCCGTTCGCGCGCCGAGGTGACAATTGACCCCGTCCCCAAGTGTCACCGCCGTGAGGGCTACAATGAACATTTGGCGCTGGACATTTCACCCCCAAGCCAGCGCCGGGAGGAAACGCATGGCAAAGAACACGGTTCTCACCCTCGCCAAGCAGGTGGCCGAGGGCCAAAAGGTGACCATGGTCACCAGCTACGACTACACCATGGCAAGCATCGTGGAGGCCGCGGGCATCAACATGATCCTCGTGGGCGACTCCCTCGGCATGACGATGCTCGGCTACGACGACACCATCCCCGTGACGATGGACGACATGGTCCACCACACCCGCGCCGTCACGCGCGCCACGAGCGACACGTTCGTCGTGGGCGACATGCCGTTCATGTCCTACCAGCTCGGCGTGGAGCAGGCACTTGCCAACGCCGGTCGCCTCATGAAGGAGGGCCGCTGCCAGGCCGTCAAGCTCGAGGGCGGCGTGCGCTGCGCGCCGCAGATCCACGCCATCGTGGAGGCGGGCATTCCCGTCGTGGGCCACGTGGGCATGACGCCGCAGAGCGCCAACTCCTTCGGCGGATTCAAGGTCCAGGGCAAGAGTGCCGAGAACGCCCAGCGCATCGTCGACGACGCCTTGGCCGTCGAGGAGGCCGGTGCGTTCGCCGTGGTGCTCGAGTGCGTCCCGCGCGACCTCGCCGAGTTCATCACGTCCAAGCTCACGCACTGCTTTACGATCGGCATCGGCGCGGGAGCCGGCTGCGACGGCCAGGTGCTCGTGGCCCAAGACCTCCTCGGCATGACGCCTGGCGGGTTCAAGCCCAAGTTCGTGCGTCAGTTTGCCCAGGTGGGCGCCGAGATGCAGAAGGCATACGAGGACTACGCCGCCGCCGTTCAGTCCGGCGAGTTCCCCGCGTTCGAGAACGGCTTCAAGATGGATTCCGAGGCCATGGACCAGATCAGGAGGAACAACTAATGAAGGCAGTCACCACCGTCGCCGAGGTGCGCGAGCAGGTCAAGGCGTGGAAGCGCGAGGGCCTCACCGTGGGTCTCGTCCCCACCATGGGCTTTCTGCACGAGGGCCACAAGAGCCTCATCGTGCGTGCCGCGGCCGAGAACGACCGCGTCGTGGTCAGCGACTTCGTGAACCCCACGCAGTTTGGCCCCACCGAGGACCTCGAGAGCTACCCGCGCGACTTCGAGCGCGACTGCAAGCTGTGCGAGAAGGCCGGCGCCGCCCTCGTGTTCCACCCCGAGCCCAGCGAGATGTACGCGCCCAACGCGTGCACCTACGTCAACATGGACGAGCTCACGCACGAGCTGTGCGGCCTCACACGCCCCATCCACTTCCGCGGCGTGTGTACCGTGGTCTCCAAGCTCTTTAACATCGTGGACCCCGACCGCGCCTATTTCGGCCAGAAGGACGCCCAGCAGCTCGCCGTCATTCGCCGCATGGTGCGCGACCTCAACTTTGACATCCAGATCGTGGGCTGCCCCATCGTCCGCGAGGAGAGCGGCCTGGCCAAGAGCTCGCGCAACACGTATCTCTCGCCCGAGGAGCGCACGGCCGCGCTGTGCCTGTCTCGCGCCGTGTTCGCCGGCCAGAAGATGGTCGAGGCCGGCGAGCGCGACGCCAAGACCGTGCTCGACGCCATGAAGGCGATCATCGAGGCCGAGCCGCTCGCCAAGATCGACTACGTGAAGATGGTCGACTTCGAGAACATCGTGCAGGTCGACAAGATCGAGGACGCCCCGGTGCTGTGCGCCATGGCCGTCTACATTGGCAAGACGCGCCTCATCGACAACTTCATCTTTGACCCGGCAGAGGCCGAGGACTGCGGTTGCGGCTGCGACGGCGGCTCATGCTGCTGCTGTGGCGCGTAGCGTGCGCAAGCACGTCAACATCGCGTTTGTGGGAGCCGGCAAGGTAGGCTGCTCGCTCGCCCGCTACCTAGCGGACGGCGAGGAGGTTGGCCTTGCCGGCTTTTTCTCTCGCTCGGCTGAGCGCGCGCGGGAGGCGGCCGCGTTTGCCGGTGGCGCTGCGTTTGGGTCGCTCGCGGACGCGGCGGATGCGGCGGACGTCTTGTTCGTGACGACGCCGGACGCGGCCATCGAGAGCGTGGCTGGCAAGCTTGCCCAGCTCGACCTGCGCGGGCGCGTGGTGGCGCACTGCTCGGGCGCCACGGGCTCAAGCGCGCTCGAGGCGTGCCGCGAGGCCGGAGCCAGCGTGGCCTCCTGCCACCCTCTCTATGCCGTGAGCAGCAGGTTTGAGAGCTGGCAAGAGCTTGCGCGTTGCTGGTTCACCCTTGAAGGGGACGGCGCGGCCTGCGAGGCGCTCGAGGGGCTGCTCGACGCCCTGGGCGCGCGACATGCCCGCATCGACGCCGGCCAGAAGGCGCGCTACCACGCCGCCGCCGTCATGGCGTCCAACCTCGTGGTTGGGCTGTACGACATGGCAGCCGAGGAGCTTGAGAGCTGTGGATTTGCTCGCGCCGACGCCGAGGCCGCGCTGGCACCGCTGTTCCTCGGCAACGCCGAGCACGTGGCCAGCGCCGGCGTGGCCGCCTCGCTCACGGGCCCCGCCGCCCGCGGGGACGAGGCCACCATCGAGCGGCACCTCGCCTGCCTCGGTGGCGACGAGCGAGCCGTCTACGAGCTGCTCACCGCCCGCTGCCGCGAGATCGCGGCGCGGCGCAAGGACTAGCCAACGAGACGCGTCCAGTCACTGAATAGGTAACGACGCAGCTCGCGCTCGTGCCTCAGATGGGCCGGAGTTGGCGGGCTATACCGCTGGCCACGAAGCTTTGTGATGTGGCGGACGAGCTGCTCGAACTGGGCCTCGTCGAAGACTTGCCCGAACGTCGCGGGCAAGACCGTCAGCCCGGCCATCTGAAGCGCCAGGAATCTGTCGGAGTCGCTCAAGGCGGACTCGCTCGCATCATGGATGAGGCGGCTCTGGCACTCGAGGTCGATGTCTGGTCCCTTCTCGCCCGGGAGGAAGATGTCGGCCACGCAATACGACCTCCCGGCCACCCTGCGCGCCGGAGCCGGCAGGTTGATTCGCTCGTTTACCAGCAGGCTTGTAACTCCCCTGCCACCCAGGCGACGATCGAGCCCAAGAAGGAGGGCAGTCTGGACCTCAAAGGGCGAGGCCGCTGGCCCGCGAACGGCAGTCGCCGCCCGAACAAGCGCCCTATGACCGCGCAAGCCTCCCGTCTGCGCGGCAAACGAGCGAAGATCGTCCAGCGACATCAGGGGCGGACGCTGCCAGAGGTCCGTGTCCTTGCCGTCCGTCGAACGGACGCGACGCCAAGCCCCGGGCATCGCGACCGCGGCGCGATTCCGGGGGCTTGCGAGCGCCTGTTCCAGCTTCCTGGACGGGGCGAAGACGGCGAAGGTTCCGCACATCTCGTAGGCAGCCATCGCAAGCACGGGGAACGGGACATGCGGGACGAGCGTCAGCAGCGTAAGTGCTGGGGAGCAGACGTCGAAGCCAAGCTCACTTTCAAAGACAGAACCCGCAGGCAGCTCACCAGAGCACGCGTGGTTTGCAAAATGCTTCGTGGAACTCCTGCGGCCCTCGTCCAGGAAAAGCCTGTGCAACGGAAGGCCAAGGATGTCCCTTACGACGGGATGCTCAACGAGGCCCTTGCGGCTGACGGGCATGCTCCCGCTGGGCAGAGGCGGGCACAGAGCCAATACCTGCGGCGGAATTCGCCAATATCGGAACGCGCTGGGCCCGCTAACGACTCCGTCCATGGCTCCCCCTCCCCGAGTTTCGGGACAAGGTACCAGGGCGCGGCGCAAAACGAGGGCACGGCCGCTGATTTTTCGGCAAGCGACGCATTGCGACGCCAAGCCTAATCAAGTATTTCATACCAGATGCCGACAGGGGCGAATAGACGAGCGCCATCGAACCAGTTTACTTGGGGTTTACCAATCAAAAATGGGCGCTTACTAGGCTATGAGGCAATTTGGTATGCATAACTTGATTAGGGCTGCGCAAGGATCCAATTTACAGCCTGCCAGAGAGCGAATTGACCGACATGCTCAGCCGAAAACCCACCGTCCCACCGATGGAATAGCAAGTCGGACATCTAATCAATCCGCAAGTCAGCGAAACGCCCGGCCTCCCCGCACCCGAGAGCGTCGTAGGCCACGACAAAACGCGCGGCACCGTCGTCAAAGCCGTTCGCCTCATCCCACAGAAAGCGACGCATGGGAACGATGCCTCCCTCGGGTATTCCCAGCTCAGTGGCCCGGCGCACAACCGCGTCCACATCGCGGACGCCCTCGACGGCAAGCACCGCATGCAGACCAGCGTCGGCCTCCTCGATGCGAATGCGCTCCGCATCCGCTCGCGAGCGCAGGGCGCTCGCGAGCGCATCGCGCACATCGCGGCAGCGCTTGCGCACGCGCGCCACATGACGCTCGTACTCGCCACTCTCAAGGATGCGTGCAAGCGTCACCTGCTGTACCGAGCTCACCGTGCTGGAATAAAACCCCAGCTCACGCTCATAGCGCCCCATCAGCTCCGCGGGCAGCACCATATAGGCGAGGCGCAGTGCACTGCCCAGGCTCTTTGAGAACGTGTTCGTGTAGATGACGCTCCCGTCCGCGTCGATGCTCAGCAGTGCGGGAACGGGACGCCCGGACAGCCTGAACTCGCAGTCGTAGTCATCCTCCACAAGCCAACGACCGTCGCGCGCCGCCGCCCATCCCAGCAACTCATAACGCCTGCTGATGGACGTCACGCGTCCCGTGGGAAACTGATGCGACGGCATGAGGTGAAGCACGTCCGCGTCCCCCAGCGCATCCGCGCGAACGCCCTGTTCATCGAGCGGCACGTGACGCACGAGTTGACCGCAAGCTTCATAGATCCTCGTGAGCCTCACATACCCCGGGTCCTCAACGGCAAACTCGCGCCCGATGCCCACAAGCTGAGAAATCATCACGTCGAGCATCTGGGCGCCGGCACCAACGACAACGCACGCGGGGTCCACCGCAAGGCCGCGCGTTGCCCGCAGGTGGCTCGCGATGGCACGACGCAGGCGCAGCGAGCCTTGGGCGGGTGCCGGGGCGAACGCCTCTTCCTCCGGCTCGCTCGCAAGCGTGTGCCGCAGCGCCCTTGCCCAGAGACGCGCCGCATCGCCCGAGAAGGCCGAGGAGCTCGTGAGGTCAGCCCCGTCATCAACCGCCGGGGCGCTGGGAACATCCGCTCCCACACCCGTCATCGGCACGATGCCCGCGGGCACCTCGCACGCAAAGTAGCCGCTTCGCGCCCGCGAGCGCACGTAGCCCTCCGCCACAAGCTGGGCATACGCGGCCTCGACCGTCACGACGCTCACGCCAAGATGTTGGGCCAGCGCGCGCTTGGAAGGCAGCCGCTGCCCACTTGCGATGGCACCGCGAAGGATGTCGTCGCGGACTTGCTGGTAGAGGTAGTCGTACAGCGAACAGTCCCCACGTGCCGAGAGATCGTAGTCAAGCATCTGGCCTTATCCTCTGCGCAATCTGGCCTTATTCTGACCTGACAAGTTTCTCATCATCTGGGTATTTTGCCAAGGCCAGAGCACGCGTAGGGTATCGAGCCACCAAACGGCACCGCAACCCCAGGAGGCTCCCATGACCACGAACGACCGCGTCCAGCTCAACCGCCAGCTCGCCCAGATGCTCAAGGGCGGCGTCATCATGGACGTCACCACGCCCGAGCAGGCTCGCATCGCAGAGGAGGCCGGCGCCTGCGCCGTCATGGCCCTCGAGCGCATCCCGGCAGACATCCGCGCGGCCGGCGGCGTCTCCCGCATGAGCGACCCGGCTATGATCGCCGGCATCCAGCAGGCCGTCTCCATCCCCGTCATGGCAAAGTGCCGCATCGGCCACATCGTGGAGGCGCAGGTCCTGCAGGCCATCGAGATCGACTACATCGACGAGTCCGAGGTCCTCACGCCCGCAGATGATACCCACCACATTGACAAGACCCAGTTCGACGTGCCGTTCGTCTGCGGCGCGCGCGACCTCGGCGAGGCCCTGCGCCGCGTGGCCGAGGGCGCCACGATGATCCGCACCAAGGGCGAGCCGGGCACCGGCGACGTCGTGCAGGCCGTGCGCCACATGCGCAAGATCAACAAGCAGATCCGCGACGTCGCGGCCCTGCGAGACGACGAGCTCTTCGAGGCGGCCAAGCAGCTCGCCGTACCCCTCGACCAGCTGCGCTACGTCCACGAGAACGGCAAGCTCCCCGTGGTGAACTTCGCCGCCGGAGGGGTGGCCACCCCGGCAGACGCCGCGCTCATGATGCAGCTCGGCGCCGAGGGCGTCTTCGTGGGCTCGGGCATCTTCAAGTCCGGCGACCCCGCCCGCCGCGCCGCGGCCATCGTGAAGGCCGTCGCCAACTACACCGACGCCAAGCTCATCGCCGAGCTCTCCGCCAACCTCGGCGAGGCCATGGTGGGCATCAACGCCGATGAGATCGACATCATCATGGAGGAGCGTGGTCGCTAGTGGCAACCGCAGTTCTGGCCGTACAGGGGGCGTTTGCCGAGCATGAGGCCATGCTCGCAATGCTGGGCGAGCATTGCGTGGAGCTTCGCCAGGCCGCAGACCTCAAGCAGGACTTCGACCGGCTCGTGCTGCCCGGCGGCGAGTCAACCACACAGGGTAAGCTGCTCGCCGAGCTTGGCATGCTCGGTCCGCTGCGTGAGCGCATCGATGCCGGCATGCCCGTGCTTGCCACCTGCGCCGGCCTCATCCTTCTCGCAAAACGCCTGGACGCGCACGACGACCGCGGCACCCCGCGCCTCGCCACGATGGATGTACTCGTGCGTCGCAACGCCTACGGCCGGCAGCTCGGCAGCTTCCGCACCTCGCTTGAGCTCGACGGCCTGGGCCCCGCGCCCGCCACGTTCATTCGCGCGCCGTTCGTGATGGAGACGGGCGCAGGCGTCAAGACGCTCGCCACCTGCAACAGCAACGTCGTGGCCGTGCGCCAGGGCAACCAGCTCGGCCTGGCCTTCCACCCCGAGCTCGACGAAGACACCCGCATCCACGAGCTCTTCCTCGGGATGTAGACAAGCAGCAGACAGACCTGCGCGCAAACACGCGGGGCGGCAGCGATTCCATGGATAGCCAAAGGAGTCGCTGCCGTCCCGCGCCATGCGTTGTAATCTAGGGTGTTGCAATCAAACGGCCGCTCGCGCGGCATCACAATACGGGGAGCACCAACACATGGTTCTCAACATGCTCAAGGGCAAGATTCACCGAGCCACGGTCACGCAGGCCGAGGTCGACTACATCGGGTCCATCACCATCGACCAGGACCTCATGGATGCCGCCGGCATCCTGGAGTACGAGAAGGTGCAGGTGGCAGACGTGGAACGCGGCACGCGCCTGGAGACCTACGTCATCTCCGGCGAGCCGGGCAGCGGCGTGATCTGCCTCAACGGCGCGGCCGCCCACCTCGTGACTCCCGGCGACAAGGTCATCATCATGTGCTATGCCCAGATGACGCCCGAGGAGGCCCGCGAAAGCAAGCCCCGCGTCGTCTTCGTGGACGAGAACAACAAGATCGCGCGCCTCACGCGCTACGAGCGCCACGGCCGTCTCGAGGACCTCGCCTAACGCGCCGCCACCCACGAGAGGACACGTCATGGACGAGAACAGCACGCAGCCAAGCCCCGCGCCCGCGCCGCAGCCCACGCAGCCAAGCCCCGCGCCCGCGCCGCAGCC
>ERZ808240.4939-NODE-4939-length-11271-cov-36.956937_pt1 | contig 11271 bp, 10 predicted proteins | sample MGYA00521084_ERZ808240 | MGnify/ENA primary metagenome ERZ808240 (study PRJEB31516, sample SAMN03275571) | gut metagenome | biome: mammalia-associated habitat; material: feces | host: Papio cynocephalus | place: Kenya | collected 2012-08-06 ... | reverse complement strand
AACAAACACTAACAAAGCTGCTGGTTTCCAGCGGCTTTGTTGCGTTTAGGAGGGTAATCTTTATTTTTTTTAACTACATTAAATGCTATTATTCATCAAAAAAGTGTACTTTTGCTAAAGTTTTCGCATATTTGGGATGGAGGGTGTCGTGAGGACTGTACTCCATTTTCCTTTTTGAGTATATTTTGGGCTTTCCGCCCTTGAGGATTAGTCGTAAAAAAGAATAAGATGAAGATACAACCCGAAGAGCAATATAAATTTTTGAAGATTGATTTGCCGGATGATGCTCTCGCCAACGAACATTCGGTACTGCTGCATGCCTGTTGTGCGCCTTGCTCGGCTGCCATCGTGGAGTGTATGCTGAACAATGGTATCCGGCCAACCGTGTATTTTTCAAATTCCAATATCTATCCACAACAGGAGTACGATATTCGCAAGCATGAGCTCATGCGTTTTCTCGAGCAACAAGATGTGCAATATGTGGAAGACGAGTACAATCATGCCGACTGGAAAGAGGCTATTGCTGGACTGGAGAGCGAGCCAGAAAGAGGTTCTCGGTGTTCGGTGTGCTTCCAGTATCGACTGCACCATGCGGCTCGCTATGCGCAAGCACATGGTTTCAAGTGGCTTACCACCACGTTGGCTTCCTCTCGCTGGAAGAACATACGACAGATAGACATAGCGGGGATGATGGCTGTAAGCGATTGTCCTGATGTGGAGTGGTGGAGCCAGAATTGGCGAAAGGGAGGATTGCAATTAAGGCGCAGCGAGTTGCTGCGCCTCAATAAGTTCTATAATCAGTTGTATTGTGGCTGTGAGTTCAGTCTTGCCGCTTCAGAAGCGATGCGGAAAAACAAGAGAATTATTGGCGACCAAAAGTGAAAAGTGTCTTATGACAAGCCTGTTATCTTGCCATTCACCACATCGATGCGCTCGGCTTGTGGTGATTTGGGGAGTCCAGGCATGCGCATGATAGGACCTGCAATGACAACAATCATCTCAGCACCCATGTTTAGGGCGATGTCTCTTACGTGGAGTTCGAATCCATTGGTAGGTCCATAAGCCTTGGCATCAGTAGAAAAACTATATTGTGTCTTGGCAATACAGATGGGGAAGTGGCTTACGCCCAATTTCTTAATTTCTTCTATCATGGCCTGAGCTGATTCGCTTAAGGTCACGCAACCTGCTCCATATAGACGGAAAGCTACATCTTCTATCTTCTGCAAAACTGGCTCATCGTCGTTGTAGGTCAACTTCAGGGGGGTAGAAGGATGCTCGTCAATGGTTTTCACAACCAACTCTGCCAGTTCCTTGGCTCCTTTTCCACCTTCTGCAAAGGCACTGTTTACGGCAAACCCGCATCCCATTTCCTCGCAATGTTTGCGAAGTACGTCGATCTCTTTTTCGGTATCGGTGGCAAACTTGTTGAAGGCAATCACTACTGTTTGACCGAAGCTTTTCATGTTGCTTATGTGTTTGTCAAGATTCCAGTAACCTTTCTCCATGCCCTCGATATTTGGTTTCTTGATGTCTTCGAGCGATACGCCACCGTGCATCTTGAGAGCTTGCAGAGTAACAACCAATACGGTAAGGGCAGGCTGCAGACCAGCTTTGCGGCACTTGATGTTGAAGAACTTCTCGGCACCTAAGTCTGCACCGAATCCAGCCTCGGTAATGGCGTAGTCCCCATATTCGAGTGCGGCAGCCGTTGCCATCACAGAGTTGCAACCATGGGCAATATTGGCAAATGGACCGCAGTGGACAAAGGCTGGAGTTCCTTCGGTTGTCTGTACCAGGTTAGGGCTCAGAGCATCGAGCAACAAGGCGACGATGCTGCCTCCAACACCCATATCTTTCACTCTGAAAGGCTTGTTGTCCTCGGTGATTCCGAGCAGAATGTTGTCTATGCGACGGCGCAAATCATCCACGCTCGTAGCAAAGCACATGATGGCCATGATTTCGGAGGCTGGTGTGATGTCGAACCCAGTCTGGGTCTCTATACCGTTCTTTTCGCCCAATCCTGTGATAATCTGTCGCAAACTACGGTCGTTGACGTCTATGATGCGACGCCAAAGTATCTTCTTCAGTTTGAAGCCTTCTTCCTCGTGCTGGAAACGATAATTGTCGAGCAGGGCTGCTATCATGTTGTTGGCAGCAGTGATAGCATGGAAGTCGCCTGTAAAGTGAAGATTGATTTTGTCCATTGGCAACACCTGGGCATAACCGCCACCAGCAGCACCGCCCTTCATGCCGAAGCAGGGACCCAAGGAAGGCTCGCGAAGTGCCAATACAGCTTTCTTGCCTATCTTATGCATTCCCAATGCCAAACCTACCGACACGGTAGTCTTTCCATTGCCTGCTTTCGTAGGACTAATGGCTGTAACGAGGATGAGGTGATGGTTCTTAAACTTTTTCTTGTCTATAATGTTGGTAGAAATCTTGGCTATGTATTTGCCGTAGTTCTCAACCAGATTTTCGTTGATTCCCAATTCGGCTGCTATGTCGTCGATGGGTCGTAGTTTTACCGAATTAGCTATTTCTATATCTGTCAGCATAAGAATAATATGTTTTTGTTGCTGCAAAGGTACTCAAAATAATTCACATAAAGCTAATATGTTCATGAAATAATTCATGCAAGATGCCAAAGTAGGATATAAAAGTTTGGAAGTAGGCATAAAACTCGTGAATTCTATTATTTTCATAGGCACAGACATAGTTTATCTATCATTATTTATAAAGCCGCACAACAGCTGATAACTTACGTTTGCTGATGTGCGGCTTTCAAACAATTTGTGACTTTCAAACGACTGTTGTGCGAAAACTTGTTACTTTTACTGTTCTGTCGTGCCAAATATGGGTTGGCCGACGTTGCCATTGGGGGCCTGTATATGAAGCAGGGCAGCGATGGTGGGGGCAATGTCTGTCATGAAGGTTGGACGAGTTGTTGAACCATGCTGTATGCCCCATCCCATGAAGACCAAAGGAATATGGGTGTCGTAGGGATTCCATGTGCCATGGTCTGTTCCCTTCATGCCATGGTCGTAGAAGTTGGGCTTCAATACGATGGCAACGCTTCCGCTTCGCTCCCTGTTGTAACCGTTGATGATTCGTGTCTTTACCTCGTCGGGAATGCTTGCAGTGGACATTTTCTCCATGTCACAGGCGTATAATACATCAGGGTCTTGCTTTAGGATGCTGACCACACTCTGCTTTATCTTTGTCTCGTCCAAGTGGTTCGACTGGATAACATTCTGGTTGAGGAACACCTGGTAGTTCATCACAGTCTTGATGAAATCGCCAGCCTGTGGATATTCTTTAGATAAAGCTTTGCGCAACTTCTGGGCTGTCGCCTTGGAATCCCAACTGCCAGCGGGAATGCGGCGGTCTTGTAGGAACCGTGCATTGTTCATGGCACCATGGTCGGCTGTGAGAAATACAAGGTAGTTGCCTTTTCCTACTTTTTGGTCAAGGTAGGAGAGAAAGTCGGCAAGAGCCTTGTCGAGTCGCAGATATGTGTCTTCGGTCTCTATGGCATGTGTGCCAACCTGGTGGCCAATATAATCGGTGCACGAACAACTGATGGCAAGGAGGTCGGTCTCCTCATCGCTTCCTAACTCCTCGCCCTCTACGGCAGCTTTGGCGATGTCGAGCGTTAGGGAGTTTCCGAAGGGGGTGTTGCGAATGATGCTGTAGCCGTATTTTTTGAAGAGGCCTGGCAGACGGAGGGGGAGCGTGGCTTTCACGCCCTCACGGATGCCGTTCTCGTATTCGTTCTCGTCGGCAGTGCTCTCTGTATAGGTGGCTTTGGGATAGAGGGTGTTCCAGTCGGCAGAGAGGTATTGCTCAGGATAGTGCTTGTCGTTGAACGATGAGACCCATTTTGGCAACTTGTCCATATAGTAAGAGCTGGTGATGAAGTTGCCTGTCTTGTCGTCGAACCAGAATGCACCGTTGGGGTTATGTCCTGCGGGGAGGATGGAGGCTCGGTCTTTGAGCGACACTCCTACGACCTTGGCTCTGCCATTGGAGGCTATTTTCATCTCGTCGCCAATGGTGGTGACCCACAGGTTGCGGGGCGACATGAGTCCAGCCTCGCTTGTCGAACCAACAGGCTTGACGGTTTTGTCATCTGTGCAATATACCTTCATACCGTCTTTCATGAAGTTGTTTCCTGCTATACCATGTATGGAAGGGACACTGCCAGTATAGATACAAGTATGTCCAATGGCTGTTACAGAAGGTACATAGGGAAGGGTAGTGTTCTCGCAAGAGAAACCTTCGCGGAGCATTCGCTTAAATCCTCCTTCTGTGTAACGTTTTTCATAGCGGTAGAGATAGTCCCATCTCATTTGGTCGACTACGATGCCCACCACGAGTTTGGGACGTTGCATTGTTGCCGTTGTTTGGTTACTTTGCGCAGCTACCTTCCCGCCAACCAAAAGCGTCATTGCGATGGCGCTAAAAATCATTGTTCTTTTCATCTTTTTCTTTTGTTTGGTGATTTATGTGCAAAGGTATTTAAGATGTGTTGCAAAAATGTTTCCGTGATATGACGATATTGATAATAGTGTTTTTAATCTTATCGTCATTTGTATATCATATTTTTGCAACAAAGAACATGTAACTTTGTGGTCGGGAAACGGCAGGTTAGTGAAATGTCATGTTTCCACAGATGTTTCAAGAAAAAGATGAAAAAATGAAGGTAATTTTTGTAATACAAGGCGAGGGAAGAGGACATCTCACCCAGGCGTTGGCACTTAGACAAATGCTTCTGCATGAAGGTCATGAGGTGGTGAAAGTTTTGGTGGGAAAGAGCAAGAGCAGGGTGATTCCCGCATTCTTTCAGAATCAGATAGGCTGTGATATAGAACAGTTCTATAGTCCAAACTTTCGGCCATCGAAGGACAATCGCAGGTTCAATCTGTTGCGCTCCATTACCTATAATGCGTTCTTGGTACCTTCGTACGTCTCAAGCATCAACATGATACACAGGAACATAAAGGAGAGCGGAGCCGATATCATCATTAATTTTTATGAGGTGCTTTGTGGCATTACTTGCAAACTCTTCCGATTGGGCGTTCCGGAGGTTTGTGTGGCACACCAGTATTTATTTTTGCACCCCACCTTTCAGATGCCAGGCAAGTCTCCGTTGTCCGAGAGCATGCTGAAACTCTTTACCCGCATCACTTGCCTGGGAGCCGCAGTCAAGTTGGCATTGTCTATCCGATGGTATGATGATGATGAGAATCTGCGCATCAAGGTGGTGCCACCCTTGCTCCGGCAGGAAGTAAAGACCACTATCCGTCGTCATGGTGACTATATCATGGGGTACATGCTCAATACGGGATTTGCCGAGGACGTGAAGGCTTGGCATAAGAAACACCCTCACACCCATTTGCACTTCTTTTGGGACAACCCCGATGCACCAGAGGAATTGAAGGTGGACGACACGCTGTCATTCCATCGGTTGAACGACATGAAGTTCTTGAAGTTGCTTGCTGGCTGTAGGGCTTATGCCACTACGGCAGGGTTTGAGAGCGTGTGTGAGGCACTCTATATGGGAAAGCCCTGTATGCTGATACCAGCACACGTGGAGCAGGAATGCAATGCCATGGATGCTGAGAGGGAGATGGCGGGCGTGGTGAGCGTCGACTTTGACATAGACAAGCTGAAGGCCTTTGTCCATGACTATGAAGAAGATGTGGAGTTCAGGATGTGGGAGAACCATGCCGACGGACGCATCATGGCTACCATAGAAAATATTTACGAAGCATATTATCATAGAAAGGAGGACAGAGCTTATGAAGAAGAAAAGAATGATACCATTGTTGCTGCTTCTTCCATTGTTGTTCCTACTCGCCGTGCATGGGCAGGATAGTCAGAAAGAGGAGCCTCGGGTGGTAGTGATAGCTATTGACGGTCTACGATGGCAGGAAGTATTCGAAGGAGCCAAGCGTGACAGCCTTATGCCTTTCCTATGGAAGATGGGAAAGGAGAAAGGATGCATGATGGGTAACCGTAACAGGAAATCGAGAATGGAGGTGGCCAATGGAATCTGGAAATCGTATGCTGGCTATAGCGAGATGCTCTGCGGTGTAACCGACGACGAGCATATCTTCGACAACAGAAAACAGTACAATCCCAACCGCTCGATATTGGAACTGGCTGAAGCTTGCTATGACTATAAGGGCAGGGTGAGTGCTGTGGCAAGCTGGGACGTAATGCCTTACATTCTGAACATACGCCGCAGCGAACTGACAGTAGACTTCAGGTCGCCTCATAGAGTGAGTACTCAGGTAAGGCGCGACAGCGTAACCCTGCATAGAGCCTTGAAAGCCTTGGGAGAAAAGCATCCCAAACTACTCTTTGTAGAGTTCTGTGAGACAGATTATTATGGCCATCATGGAAAGTGGCAGGAGTATCTCAATGCAGCTCACAGGAACGACAAGTTTGTAAGAGAGTTGTGGCAATACTGCCAGAGCGATGAGTTCTATCGGGGCAATACCACCTTTATCATTACCTGCGACCATGGTAGGGGGACAAGCTTAGGAGCTCATGCCAACCGAGGTGAGGTAGATCCTGCGGCTTCATGGACAGAGCATGGTAGGAAGATAAAGGGAAGTAACCAGACTTGGTTGGTGGCTTTTGGCAAGAATATACAGCATTTGGGCGAGATGGAAGGAGGTCGCATCATATATACCTCTCAGGTGGCGCCAACCATCGCCAATATTCTGAAAGTCCCATTTACAAGCGACAGACAGCCAATGTCCTCACCCATTTACAAGATTCTGAAATAAAGAGAAGAAATAACATGATAGGATTATTCAATGAATGTTTTCCACCCGTCATGGATGGAGTGTCGCTCACAGTAAGCAACCTTGCTCGCTGTCTGTATCAACAAGGCAAAGATGTGGCAGTGGTTACGCCAGAGATACCAGGGCTGGATGCGTCCCTGTTGCCTTATTCTGTCTTTCAGTATAGTTCACTTCCTGTTCCGGGACGCCGTCCTTACCGTTACGGTTTTCCCTTGTTCGACATGAGGTTTCAAAAGCAATTTGTGGCTCATCGTTATGAAGTTTTCCATGCCCATTGTCCCTTCTCTTCGGGGGACTATGCACTGAAGATGTCGAAAAAGATGGGCGTGCCTTTGGTGGCAAGTTTTCATTCTAAATATCGTGACGACTTTAAAAGGGCGATTCCCAACAAGGCTTTGGTAGACTATTTGGTGAGTAGGGTAGTGAAATTCTACGAGAGTGCAGATGAGGTGTGGGTACCTCAGGCTTCGGTGGGCGACACCTTGCGTGAGTATGGTTATAGGGGTAGTTTCGAGGTGGTGGACAATGGTACTGAGTTTGCAGGTACATCATATTCCTTAAGTTTGCAGCACAAGGCAAAGAGCGAACTTTATGTGAATGCTGATGAGCCTTTGCTGCTCTTTGTTGGTCAGCATATCTGGGAGAAGAATGTGAAACTCCTCATCGAGTCGTTGGCTAAGGTTAGGGATATGCCTTTTCATGTTCTGTTTGTAGGCGATGGTTATGCGCGTGACGAGATGCAGGCATTGGCTGTGCGAAAGGGACTTTCTGGCAACCAGGACTATAGAAAAGATAGAATCACCTTCCTTGGGAGTGTACTGTCGAGGGAATTGATGCAGACCATCTATATGGCTGCCGACCTTTTCCTCTTTCCTTCTGTATACGACAATGCGCCCTTGGTTGTGAGAGAGGCGGCCTCGTTGCATACACCCTCGTTGGTTATAAGAGGCAGTAATGCGTCTGAACTGATACGGGACGGATTTAATGGATTTCTCACTGATAATGATGTGGATGCTTTTGCCAACAGGCTGCGTTATATTCTGGAGCGGCCCATCACCATGACGTGGGCGGGAAGGGGAGCTGCCAACACTTTGGTGCGCCCCTGGGAAAACATCGCTGAAGAAGTGGCAGATCGTTATCAACATTTAATTGATAGACAACAAAATAGATTGGCCATTTAGCCGTTATAATACTATACGAAACTTTTGTTACACTATAACAGTATAGTTTTTTGAATGGCAGAACTTATATGAAGAAGTGGCATTTATGGTTGGCGGCATCTATTGGGCTTGTAGTTATCGCTGTTATGATGATCAGGGAGTTCGATGTAGATGCCTTGGATGACATTGACTTGTCTCCAGAATTCTTTTTGGGAGTTGGATTGGCTGTGGGGCTTTTTGTCTTGCAGAATCTGATGCTCAGTCTTCGTTTTCTGCATCTCTCTCATTACAAATTGTCGCTCATGCAGAGTTTCCGTGTCAACGTGCTCTGCGAGTTTACTTCGGCTGTCACTCCTTCTGCGGTAGGTGGAAGCGGATTGGCTTTTGTGTATCTTAATCGCGAGGGCGTGACGATGGGAAGGAGCATCTTCACCATGTTTGCAGCCCTCTTGGCAGATGAGGCTTTCTTGGCTGTCAGCTGTAGTCTGCTCTATTTTTTTGTACCCTCATATCTTCTATTCAGTGTGTCAGACGGCGTGGAAATGTCGGTCAATACAGCCAACGAATGGATAAAAGGTGGTGTGCAGGTGGTCTTCGTGGTGAGTACACTCGTCGTTACAGGATGGACAGCCATTCTGTATGTCTTGCTTCTGTATCGTCCCCGGTGTTTAGGGTGGGTGCTGAAGAGCTGTTGCAAGATACCTGTGCTTCGCAGATTCTTGCCAAAGGTAGAGAAGTTCTCTTCCGACATGACCTTGGCTTCGGAGGAAGCCAGACAGGAGGGATGGCGGTTCTGGCTTCAACTGATTGGCTATACTTCATTGGCATGGTTGTCTCGTTTTGCCATTGTTGTGGCTATCCTTCTGGCTTTTCACGGCCATGGTAATATGCTTCTGGCATGGTGTCGCCAGTGGGTGATGTGGATGATTTCCATTCTGAGTCCCACACCTGGAGGAAGCGGTGTGGCAGAGCTGATGTTTCGCTTGTATTATTCCGACTATCTGCCCGAAGCTTCGGTGGCTATCCTTGCTGCCATGCTCTGGAGGGCAATCTTCTATTACCCTTTCTTGGTAATGGGAGTCATAGTGTTGCCTAAGTGGATAGGCAGGAATGGAGCTGTCAGAAGTTGAGATGGTTCATTCTTCGCTCACCCTGGCTTCTATTTCTCCGAAGTCTATCATGGCATTGAAGAGTCTGATTTGTTCTGCTTTCCTCAGGTCATCGAGGGTGATGTTCTTCTCTATTATCATGCCTTGGTCTAAGAGAAAGGCTCGTTTTGTACCAGCAAGTAATGGATGGGCGGGTGTGAGCCATTGATTGCCGTCGAAGATGGCAAGATTGGTGAATGAGGTGTCTGTGATGAGTCCATTTTTCATGATGATGATATCGTCGCAGTTGCCTTTTTGTGCTTTTAAACGGTTGAGCGCAGAACGGTCTGTACTTTTGTAGCTGTAGTCGATGTCATCTGCCTTGACAATCTTTAATGTCCGTATTTGGTGCATGGTGTAGGGAGTGTATTCTATGGCTTCCACTCCTTGCTCACCGTACACTACTCTGCACTTGAAGAGTTTCATGTCGCCTTCTGAAGTGACAAAGTCTGTAAGATGAGGTATGGTTGCATTACTTTTTTGGGGGAAAAAGTGGCGGAAGGTTCGCTCCATTCTTGCCTGATGATAGGAGAGCGCCATGACTTTACCTTCCTTTATCTTTATTGTTTCTACGAATTGGTGCATATCCTTTGCTGGTTTTAGCTTCGAATGTTCTGTTGTTTAAATCGGGAGATAAATTTTCTGCAAAACCTCGTGGTATTCTTTCTGACAGTCACTCTTCGAGGTAATTCCACCTCCTGCCTTGAAATACATGCCGCTGGCATCTTGCTCTATGAATCTAATCATTACAGCCGAGTTGAGTTCGCCATCCTGGCAGATACCCATGATGCCAGTGTAGAATCCTCGTTCGTAGCCTTCTGCCTCTTGGATAATCTGCATGGTCTTGCCCTTGGGCGCACCCGTAATAGAGCCAGCTGGCAACTGAGTTGCCAGTATGTCGCCGAGATGACTCATATAGCCTTTTGGCAGTTTGCCGCTTATTTTGGAACTTGTCTGTAGTATGTCGCCCTTATTGGTGTGCAGTATGTCAATATAGCGGTATTTTTCCACTTTGACATCTTCTGCCACCCGGCTCAGGTCGTTGCGTATCAAGTCGACAATGGTGGCATGCTCCGCAGCTTCTTTTTTGTCCGCCATCAGTATTTTTTCAGCATGGGGGGTAGAGGCCTCTAACGTTCCTTTCATGGGATAGGAATAAATTTTTCCGTTCTTTATCTTGACAAACGACTCTGGTGAGAAACAAACAAACTGAGTTTGGGTTTGGTTGCCTTCTGTCGTGTCCTTGTTTCCTTTAATTACTGTTCGCTCTCCTTTTTCTTCTGTAAGCTCTCTCCCTTCGGTAGCAGGCATTCCTCTCAGTAGTAGTTTGTATTTTTCGTTAGTGCGCAGAAAGAGGTCGTGGAGTGAGAGATTGCAATTTACGGATACTTTGCAGGTAAGATTGGTGAGATAACTGTTTCCTTCCATGATGCTACGTTTCACGATATCGAAGCTTTGTTTGTAGTCCTCGTAGCGAGGTGCAATAACTTGCCAGTCGATGTGCGATGGAGAAGGTATTGTAGTTTCTGCGTAATTCATCTCTTTCAGATTGTTCACTCCTTCAAAATTATAAAGGCATACTTCAGGATTGATGTCTGCCAGACGCTGTATGAACGCCTGGTTTCCCTGATAGTTGATGACGAAGAGAAAGGGGACACCTTCTTTGCCTAATTGATTAATGCGATGGATGATTTCTTTTCTCATATATTGCGATTTCCCGAAAGGGTAACTTGAATGTTGAGGATGCAAAGATACGATAATTTTGTGAAATGTAGAAGAATTACGCAAGGGAATATGTTTGTAGCAGGAAAAAATAGAAGGAGATATGGAAAATGTTTCTTTGAAATTTGAAATATATGAATGAAAAAAGCGATGACCTTCACAGGCTACCGCTCCAAATCTTCAATAGGTATTAGTTTCTTTTAAGGTAAAAAGATTGTTTTCAGGATAACGTTGACAAAGATACAGTTTTTTTTTGATTCAACCAAAATATTTCTTGCTTATTTTTGGCTTGTTTCCGCTGTGTGGGTGCACAATTGTAATAATTAACAAGTATTAACTATGCTGGCTATCTAATCGTTTGCATTTTGCAACTTTTTGATAATTTTAAGTTGCAGGGCTATAAGAGTGGAACTACTCAACACCCCC
>ERZ808240.4937-NODE-4937-length-11272-cov-5.175715_pt1 | contig 11272 bp, 9 predicted proteins | sample MGYA00521084_ERZ808240 | MGnify/ENA primary metagenome ERZ808240 (study PRJEB31516, sample SAMN03275571) | gut metagenome | biome: mammalia-associated habitat; material: feces | host: Papio cynocephalus | place: Kenya | collected 2012-08-06 ... | reverse complement strand
CGGATCCTCAGTTTGAAGCTGAATCTGGAGTAGGATATTAGGAAGAAACACAGGCGGATCCGCAACGCGAAAGAATGTACGTGGTATGCAGGCAGGCGGCAGGTCTGCCGTACGGAAAGTTAATGCTCGTGACTGCAGTGCGGATCATGCGCGGCGTGGCAGTGTGCGCAGCTGCAGCCCTCACCGTGCATCTTGTGCTCGATGTGGATGAAAGCGATATCGATGATATCGACGACATGCTGGTCATCCAGCGAATAGAACATATTTTTACCATCTCGGCGGCTTTTGACCAGACCTTCGCTTTTTAAGAGACGAAGCTGGTGGGAGACCGCCGATTTTGTCATTTCGACCTCGGCGGCGATGTCATTGACACAGAGCTCGCCGCCGGCGATGGTACATAGGATTTTCATACGGGTCTCATCTCCGACCACGCGGAAAAATTCCGCGGCTTTAGCGATGAGTTCTTTTGAGATATGTGACATAATGGTTCCTCTTTGATGATGAAGTAACGTCGAAGCGGCGCCGAAAAAACTATCGTGCAGGCTGCTTGGACGCCATGTTCAGGAATGTCGCGGTGCAGACCGCTAGCTTCTTGCCGGTCATCTTGGAAGTCAGAACGGCTTCTGCGTGCACAAGGGTCTGTCCGGCGGAAATGATCTTGCCGACAGCCAGAATGGTATCACCCGGCTGGCCGGGTCTTAAAAAGTGCACCTGCAGGTCGACCGTCGGCGCCCAGCCGCCCAGAAACGCAGCGGCGGCCGTGCCGGCCGTATGATCCAGCATGGTCGCAAAAATGCCGCCGTGCAGGATGCCGACCCGGTTCAGTTCCCATTCTTTGATCTGATATTCGATCGTAACCGACTGTTCTTCCATATCGCAGGAAAGGTAGGTCGGTGCCATCATGCCGTTGACGATCTGTGGGTTTTTCAAATTTTCACTTTCCAGCATACGGAATGTTTTTTCAACATCCGCCCGGTCGGTGAGTAAAACGGAATTGCTCATAACAGGATGATCCTTTCAATTTTTTTCGGCTTATGTTCCATGCGCTTCTATGCCGCACATTCGCACTTAGGAACGTACCCTATGCCTGCGCGGATTTTCCACGGTCGTAATACCGCTGCATTTCCTCTTTCGGCACCATGCTGCCGCCGGTCGCCCAGAGAATGTGTACGGCCTTTGCCAGCTTGTCTGTCAGACCTTTGGCTGCAAGGTAATCCGCTGCGTGCTGTACGAGGGCAGGACCCGGGAAGGACGCGCAGGAGGAGGGCTCGATGTACAGGTTTTCGCTGTCAGCGAGTGCGGCAAGGTACGGATACAGTCTGGCGTCGTCCACGGTATAGCAGCCGTCCAGCAGCGTATCCATGATGCTGCCGACCAGACCGGAAGCTCTGCCAACCGCAAGACCATCGGCATCTGTAAGACCATCCACGCCGATGTCCGCGCAGCTAATCTTATTGTGCAGGCCGGTGATCAGACCGAGCGTCATGCAAGGCGCATGGGTCGGCTCCGCGAAAAAGACATGCACATGTGAGCCGAAGACTTCTTTGAGTCCGAAGGTCACGCCGCCCGGAGCGCCGCCGACTCCACAAGGAATGTAGACAAAGACCGGGTGCTCCGCGTCTGGATGGATGCCTGCCTTTTCAAACTGACCGATCAAACGCTTGATGCTGACCGCATAGCCGAGGAACAAATCCGCGGAGTTTTCATCATCGACAAAGTGACAGCGCGGATCACCGGCTGCTTCCTGACGGCCCTGCGCGACCGCGACCTGATAGTCGCTTGGGTATTCGATGACGGTTACGCCTTTGGAGCGTAGGAGATCTTTTTTCCACTGACGCGCGTCCGCGGACATGTGTACGGTGACCTGAAAACCGAGTTTCGCGCTGATGATGCCGATGGAAAGACCGAGGTTGCCGGTGGAGCCGACCGCTACGGAGTACTGCGAGAAAAGGTCGCGGAAACGATCCTCGGTGAGGATTGCGTAATTGTCATGCAGGGTTAGCATACCCTTTTCGAGCGCGATCTTTTCCGCAAATTTAAGAACTTCATAAATGCCGCCGCGCGCTTTGATCGAGCCGGAGACCGGAAGATCGCTGTCGCGTTTGAGGAAAAGCCGCCCGTCAAAGCTGTCCGTCATGGCAGCGAGACGTTCTTTCATGTGCGGGATCTCGGTCAGCTCTGATTCGATGATGCCGCCGGATTTTGCGGTTTCCGGGAAAGCAGCCGCGATGTATGGCGCGAAGCGTGCCAGTCTGGCTTCGGCATCTTCGATGTCTGCCATGGTGAACGGTAGTTTGGCAGGTCGGCCGCTCTGCGGATTGATCCAAAAAATTTCCTTGTAGTCCGCCATTTCGCGAACGAGCGGGTTGTCGTTCATAATTTGATTGATGTTCATAAGAAGTCTCCTTTCAAATTTCTTATGTGTTTTTGGAGAAAAGTCAGCAATGCAATTTGTATAATTCTTAATGTATGCCTCAAAAACGCAAGATTTCTTTGGAAGAGCCCGTTTTTTACGTGTAAAAAAGCAGAAAATTGCGTTTTTTTAGCTCATCTTTTTAAAAACGCAAGATATTTCCTGGATAATGGAAATATCCTTGCGTAAATTTGAAATGCTTTCTTAAAAACGCAACAGCCGACAGGATTCGACCGATTTTATACCTCGTAAAGTAGAAAATCTTGCGTTTTTTCAAATGTGGATGAAAAAAATCCAAATGTTCGGTTCTGTTCCGTTGGAAGCAGTTACTTAGACGCGCCCGCCTAGAAGCGGTCACTGTAGTTGAGCAGGTCACGCAGATGGCCGCCCTGGACTTTTGGTTTGCGGCCGGTTGACGGGGCGGCCGTGCCTGCCGCTGCTGCCGTGCCTGCCGCGCCGGACAAAGCAGCTGCGCGGCTCCCATTATGCTCCGACATGAAGTCATCATACTGGTAGATTTTTCCCCAGACGCCTTCTGCATCCGTGATCAGAAGTCCGAACGTGCCGCCGGAGCCGTCGTGTGGACGGGAGAGACTGCCGGGATTCATCAGATAGACCTCGCCGACCTGCGTGTAGACCGCACGGTGCGTGTGTCCGAACAGCGCGCCGATGCAGCCGTTTTCGCATGCTTTGTAATAAAGGTTCTGCATGCTGAAACCGACGTTTTCCAGATGGCCGTGGGTGATGAGAAAATTACCGGCCTCGGTTTCTAGGATTGAGAAGTCGGTTTCCTCAAAACCGCCGTCGCAGTTGCCGCGGACCGAGGCGACCGGAACGCCCAGGCGCATGCGGATCTCGTCGGCGTCTTTGCAGTAGTCGCCGCAGTGGACGATATAGTCGATCGGGTTTTGGTTTACGAGTTTGCGATACACTTCGTAGACACGGTCACAAACGCCGTGGGTATCGCTGATTACGAGTATGCGCATATGTTTTATTCCTTTGCTTTCTTTCTGTATATCCTGTATATTGTTTTATCTGAGCCGCGCTGTGCGCGCGGGTAGTTGCAGTTTGCAAGATGCGCCGCACAGAGAATGCGCCGCGCGTTCGCCGACCTGATAGGAACGGTTAACGGCAATGCCGGTTTCCCGAATCAGCGCGGAATCAGTATCAAACCCGCGAGTTGCAGGTCGATGGCGGTGAGAGGATCCACGACGGTCGATGCACGGAAGGCACGCGAATATTTTCCACCGTCCAAAAAAACCATAATCAGCGGTGTAAACGCCGAAACCGACTTTCTTATAAAGACCCCTCCCAAAAATCGTATGAATATCACTTCCTATTTTATCACAAACCCTGCTTTTAACCAAGAACGATTTGTGTTATACTTAAAAAAAGAGCAGCCGCGTAAGGCGGCGGCGAGACAGAAAAATTCAAAAAAGGAGCCAAAATGGCATTTACGCATTTACATGTACATACCGAATACAGTCTGCTGGACGGGGCGGCGCGCATTCAGGATGTGGTCGCGCGGGCCAAGGAGCTGGGCATGGACAGCCTGGCGATCACCGATCACGGGGTGATGTTCGGCGCGGTCGATTTTTATAAAGAGTGCAAGAAGCAGGGCATCAAGCCGATCATCGGCTGCGAGGTCTATACGGCGGCGCGCAAGCTGACTGACAAAGAGGCCGACAAGGACAAGGGGCAGGGGCATCTGATCCTGCTCGCCAAAAATGAGACCGGTTACAAGAACCTGATCAAGATCGTCTCCGAGGGATTTATTCGCGGATTCTACTATAAGCCGCGGATCGACAAGGACGTCCTGCGGGCGCACAGCGAGGGGATCATCTCGCTTTCAGGCTGTCTGGCGGGCAATATCCAGCATCGGCTGCTGATGGGTGACTATGCAGGCGCCAAGGCCGAGGCCGAGGCGCTGCAGGAGATCTTCGGGTCGGGCAATTTTTATCTGGAGCTGCAGGATCAGGGTCTCGATGAGGAACGCGCGATCTATGACAACATGCTGAAACTTTCGCGGGAGCTTTCGATCCCGCTGGTAGCGACCAACGATGTGCATTATGTACGGCGGGAGGACGCCAAGGCGCATGACGTGCTGCTGGCGATCCAGACCGCGACAACGCTCGACGATGAGAGCCGCATGCGCTTTCCGAACGACGAGTTTTACCTCAAGAGCGAGGCGGAGATGCGGGAAATTTTCGCGGCGATTCCCGAGGCGATCGAGAACACCAATGTGATCGCCGAGGCCTGCAATTTCGACTTCCGTTTCGGCGAGTATCATCTGCCGGAATTCGTGCCGCCGGAGGGCATGACGAATCGCGACTATCTGCGTAAGCTCTGCCATGACGGCCTGATCGAGCGCTACGGAGAGAATCCGGCGCAGAATCTGGTTAGCCGCCTGGAGTACGAGCTGGGGACGATTGAGTCCATGGGCTATGTGGAATATTTTCTTATCGTCTGGGATTTTATCAATTACGCGAAGCGAAACAATATCATGGTCGGACCGGGGCGTGGCTCGGCAGCGGGATCGATCGTCGCCTACTGCCTGGCGATCACGGACATCGACCCGATCAAATACAACCTGATCTTTGAACGTTTCCTCAATCCGGAACGTGTCAGCATGCCGGATATCGACATCGATTTCTGCTACGAACGCAGACCGGAGGTCATCGAGTACGTGACGCGCAAATATGGCGAGGATCGCGTTTCGCAGATCATCACCTTCGGCACGATGAAAGCCAAGCAGGCGGTGCGCGACGTCGGCCGGGCGCTAAGCGTCAGCTACGCCAAGACCGATCAGATCGCCAAGGCGATCCCGTTTGAGCTGGGCATGACGATCGACAAGGCGCTCGCGACCAGCCCGGAACTGGCCGAGATGTACGAGTCCGATGTGGAAACGCGCGAGGTCATCGACATGGCCAAGGCGATCGAGGGCATGCCGCGTCACGCTTCGACGCACGCGGCGGGCGTGGTGATCTCCAAGGCGCCGATCGACGAATATGTGCCGCTGTATCTGTCGGATAAAGGTCCGGCGACGCAGTTTACGATGACGACGATCGAGGAACTGGGTCTGCTCAAAATGGACTTTTTGGGCTTGCGCAACCTGACGGTCATCCGCGACGCGCTGGAAATGATCGAGAAGAATCACGGCGTCAAGATCGATTTCGCGAAGATGGATTACGACGATCCGGGTGTGTACGAAATGATCGCCGCGGGCAATACCGGCGGGGTGTTCCAGTTGGAAAGCGGCGGCATGACGCAGTTTATGAAAAATCTCAAGCCGACCTGCTTTGAGGATATCGTCGCGGGGATCGCGCTTTACCGGCCGGGTCCTATGGACTCGATCCCGAAATATATCGACAATAAGAAGAATCCGTCGCATATCCGCTATGCTTGTCCGGAATTGGCACCGATCCTCGACGTTACTTACGGTTGTCTGATCTATCAGGAACAGGTCATGCAGATCGTGCGCGACCTCGCGGGCTACAGCTACGGCCGTTCGGATCTGGTGCGCCGCGCGATGTCCAAGAAAAAAATGTCCGTCATGCTCGAGGAAAAGGAGTATTTCATCAACGGCAAGCTGGACAAAAACGGCGAGGTGGAGATCCCGGGCTGTATCCGCAACGGCATCAGCCGCGCGGCTGCCGAGACGATCTTCGACGATATGGTCAGCTTCGCGCAGTACGCGTTCAATAAGTCGCACGCGGCGGCTTACGGCGTGGTGGCCTACGAGACCGGTTATCTCAAAAAGCACTATCCGGTCGAGTTCATGGCGGCGCTGATGACCAGCGTCATGGGCGACACCGCGCAGATCGCGCGCTACATCCGCAACTGCAGCGACATGGGTATCGAGGTCTTGCCGCCTTGCGTCAACAAGAGCATGAAAAAATTCAGCGTAGAAAACGGTAAGATCCATTTCGGCCTTTTGGGCGTTAAGAACGTCGGTGAAGGCGCGATCGACGCGATCATCCGCGCGCGTACCGAAAAGGGCGAGCCGAAGGATATTTTCGGCTTTATCAGCAGTCTGGAGATTTCGCAGGTCAACAAAAAAGCCGTGGAAAGTCTGATCAAGGCGGGCGCCTGTGACTGCCTTTCCGGCAACCGGGCCGCGATGTTGGCGGTCCATGAAAGTCTCGTCGAGTCGGCGCAGAATATGGCCAAGAAAAATATCGAGGGACAGATGTCGCTCTTTGATCTGGCGGGCGAAAGCATGCAGCCGGAACTGACGAGCAGCAAGCTGCCGGATGTGGCACCGTTCGACAAGAACCTCGAGCTGGAAATGGAAAAGGAAATGCTGGGCGTGTATCTGACCGATCATCCGCTCAACAGCTATAAGAAAAAAATGGAACAGATCAGTACGCTGACCGGGGATGACATCGCGCATCTTGCCGCCGGGGAGACCGGTTTGGCAGACGGCGGCGATGAGGTCGCCGGCGCGATGGAACGCCGTTTCGCGCATGGGCAGGACAACGAGATCCATGACGGCATGAAGTGTATCATGAGCGGCATGATCGCGGGTAAAAAGACGCTGATCACCAAGAGCAGTAAGATGATGGCGTTCCTGGACCTGGAGGATCTGTTCGGACTGACCGAGGTCGTGGTGTTCCCGAACGTGTATGAGCGCTGCCTGGGCGCGATCCGCGAGGGCAACGTGGTGGCGATCCGCGGTACGCTGAACTTTAAGGAAGAGGAGGCGCCGAAGATCCTGGCAGACGATGTGCTGGATTTGGATGAGGCCTGTGAAAACGGGTTTCCGGAGCGCCGCAGCTATGGCAGGCGGGGCGGCGCAGGCGGTTACGGCGGCCGCGGACAAGGCGGCTACGCGGGACAGAACGCGGGCGGCGCGCAGGCAGGCGTAAGCGCCGGGATGCAGCAGAACGGCTTGACGCTGCAGAGCGGCGCGGAAGGACAGGCATCCGCGGCGCAGAGCCCGGCGGACGGCATGATCAAGCTGCGCATTCCGCCGGAAGGAAACCCGCAGCGCACACTGGATCAGCTGATGGTCAATCTGGGCAGGCATCCGGGCAATTACGACGTTTTGATCTATCCGCCCGGCGGCAAAGCCATTCGCCCGCGAAACGGCATGCGCGCCGACGCCTCGGCATCGCTGCTGCGCCAGATGCAGGCCATCCTCGGCGACGGCAACGTCAAAGCAGAGGCGAAGCAGGGATAGATGCGGCAAGACAGCAGCCGGACAGCAGCATGCGGAAGCGGACACTTGTGCATCCGCAGAGAGAATAGTGGGTTTCTGCGCACGGCAGAAGGACGAGGTGCAGTGGTTCTGCGGTGAGCGAAGACAATCAGACGCAGAAGCTATCCACGCTTTTGCCCTGCGAAAAGACTGAGCAAAGAGACCGCCGGTAGTTAAATGAAAAATGGAGAGGAAGCAAACGCGAGATATGATGCAAAATGATAAAAAAGCAGATCCGCAGCGCACCATTGTGCTCTATACGAGCAAATACGGCGCGACGGAGATGTATGCGAACTGGATCGCTGAAACGCTCGGCTGCCGCGCGGCGGCGTTGGACAAGTTTTCAAAGAAAGAACTGCAGGGCTATGATACCATCGTTTACGGTGGCGGCGTGCAGGCCGGTGGCATTCGCGGGCTGGAACGGTTCACCAAATGGATCAAGGGCGATCTGAAGCTGCGCAAGATGGCGCAGCGAGGCACGATCAGCCGAGAAGACGCAGAGGGTACCGGCGCCTTCGATAAGCAATACTATATCTTTGCCGTCGGCATCAGCTTAGACAGCGAGGCAAACCGCCTGCAGCTGCGTGATATCAATTTCGACAAGGATTGGCTCAGAGATCTGCCGTGCTTCTTCCTGCCGGGCGCGTTCGATCCGGCAAAGCTGGCGGGTATCGATAAGACGATCATTAAAGTCGCGACGAAGATGTTTCAGGATAAGCCGCAGGCACAGGCCGCCACAGAGGATGCGCAGGTGCTGCGCTATTTTGAAACGGGCTGCGATCTGGTCGACCGTGCGCGCACGACGCCGCTCATCGAGGCCGTGCAGAGCGGCGTCGTGCCGGAGGAATTTCGGGAGATGCGAGAGGACATGCCGAAAAAAAGCTTCTGGAAGCGCTGAAAAGCTGCAGCAAATACGGCGCGGAAAGTGCTGAGAAAAGTGAGGAACGGGAAGATGAAAAAGAAACTTTTGATCGTAGTGGATTATCAGAACGATTTCGTATCGGGCAGCCTGGGCTGTCCGCAGGCGGCGGTCATCGAGGACACGCTCGCGGCAAAGATCGCGGCATACCGCGCGCTGGGCGAGGGCGGCCAGGTGATCTTCACCATGGACACCCATGACAAAAATTATCTGGAAACGCAGGAGGGCCGGAATCTGCCGGTCGCGCACTGCATACGGGAAACAGACGGCTGGCCGCTGTACGGCAGGATCCACGCGCTGAAGCAGGAAGAGGACTTGGTATTCTCCAAGCCGACCTTCGGCTCGCTGGAACTGGCGGACTATCTCCGCAATCGCGGCAGCGAGTATGAAAGTGTGGAACTCGCCGGGGTCGTCACCAATATCTGCGTGATCTCCAACATGGTCATTGCCAAGGCTGCGATGCCGGAAGTGCCGATCCTGGTCGATGCGGCCTGCGTGGCAAGCAACGACGATGCGCTCGGCGAGGCCGCGCTCAAGGTGATGGAAAGTATGCACGTCAAGGTGCAGCGCTGATAGGACAATGCCGGAGCGCCGCAGCAGGGATGCAGAGCGGCGCAGAATCGGCAGCAAGACCGGAATGCGAGATCAGCATACACAATGCTAATACATGATAATCGCCCGTACGGGACATCCTTGGGCGCAGTATCCGCAGGTCAGACATTTGGACTGGTCGATTTCGGCCAGTCCATTTTTGTTGTAATGAATTGCACCGGCGGCGCAGATCCTGATACAGGCGCCGCAGCCTTCGCAGTCCTCCTGGTTGACATACATCTTTTTATGGGAAACATCCGGATTGTACGAGGATTCCATGTTTCCCGACAGGTAGCACATCATATCGTCAATTTCCGATTTGTTTGTAAAACCGATCATGACCGCGTCCATGAACCCCTGCGCAAAGACATAATCGAGGGCTTTTTGATAGTTACCGGTCAAATTGCCGCCGCCGAGGGCTTTCATCAGATAGATGCCTTTGCCGGCCGCCTTGCAGGATTCAAGGGCGGCTTCCATTTCTTCCCTGGTTCCGCTCTCTTGCCCGCTGCGGATTCCCATGCCGCGATAATTGAGCAGCGCAAAGACCACATCGCAAGCAGGCTCCGATGCCATCGCGCGCGCCACATCGGCGTGATGCGTGGAGATGCCGATGGCGTGTACCAGCCCTGCGGATTTGGCGTCCCGCAGAGCCTGCCACGCACCGGCGCGCGCCGCAAACTGGCCTGTCCGCACTTCGTGCATCAGGAAAATATCGATTGTTTCCACTCCCAGCGCGTCACGGCACTCCTCGATCGCGGCCATCATATTGTTATAAGACGATGCCAGTGATTTGGAGCTGATGACCGGGCACAGAGCATGTGAGCGATCGCCTGGTTCAGCGCAGTTCGATAAGTTGGTCTGCGTGTTCGGATCGCAGGCTTCGGCATCAGACTGTCCCGGGCTGCGTGGATTTTCTTTCGCGGCAGCATGATCCCCACCGTGCGGATTTTCCTCGGTCAAAAAGTCCAGCATCTCCAGTGCCCGCCGGATATACGGATAGGTTCGATAGTACTGCGCCGTGTCGATGAAGTTGATGCCGCGCCGCAGCGCGTCGCAGATGACTGCCGCGCCCTCGTCCAGTGGCAGATCCAGTTGTCCGGGTCCCATCGGGAGCACGCCGATGCCGACACAGCTGACCGCAAGGCCGGTTCGGCCGAGCATGCGCACCTTAGGCCTGTCTTTTGTTAAAAAACACTTCTTCATGATTTCTTCACCTGAAATCCTTTCTTTTTCGATTATAGTAGAGTATAATGACATATGTCAAGAAAATATCATAAACTTTGCAGGTCTTGAAGAGGAGGGCTATGCGCCATGAATTTGCATCTGCAGGAGCAGGAGGGCTTCGAGGCATTCCGACATGCCTACCGAGCCGCGATCAAGGAAGTCAGAACGAAAATCGAGATTTTGAGTGAGGATTTTGCGGTTCGCCACGACTATAATCCGATTCATCATATGGAGCGCAGACTCAAGACGCCGGAGAGCATTGAGGAAAAGCTCATAAGGCTCGGCAAGGAGATCACGATCGCGTCTGCCAGAGAAAATATTTTTGATATCGCGGGGATCCGCGTGGTATGTAATTTTATTGATGATGTGTATGCGGTCGCGGATATGCTCACTTCACAGAGCGACGTGAAACTGCTGACCGAGAAGGATTACATCAAAAACCCGAAACCGAACGGCTATCGTAGCCTGCATCTGGTAATCGCGGTGCCGGTATATCTTCTGGATGGATGTGAAGAGGTCATCGTGGAGGTACAGATCCGTACGGTCGCGATGGACTTTTGGGCGAGTCTCGAGCATCAACTGCGCTATAAACAGAACAAGAATATTTCTTCGCGCATTGACATCGAACTCAAGGCTTGTGCCGAAGTCAGCGCGACTCTCGACCGCAGAATGCAGAAGATCTTTGATGAGTTGAACAAGATGGATTGAAATTTCCTTTCGCTTGTATCTTCCTGCAAAATCAAGTATACTATAGACATACAAGACGCGTAGAGAAGTGCGAGGCTCGGAGAAGGAAGAGCACAGAGAAAGGGGCGTGAGTCTATGGCAAATACCGAAAACCGTAAAAAAATCTCCATCGGTGTGGAGGATTTTAAGGAGATCATAGAGAGAGACGGCTATTTTGTCGATAAGACCCTAATGATAC
>ERZ808240.4935-NODE-4935-length-11274-cov-5.918977_pt1 | contig 11274 bp, 9 predicted proteins | sample MGYA00521084_ERZ808240 | MGnify/ENA primary metagenome ERZ808240 (study PRJEB31516, sample SAMN03275571) | gut metagenome | biome: mammalia-associated habitat; material: feces | host: Papio cynocephalus | place: Kenya | collected 2012-08-06 ... | reverse complement strand
GGGTAAATTCAGGTTGCATTTCATCACTTCCTTTACACTGAAATTTGGAACTCGTCGTCCCATCCGATGCCTTTTACCACGCAGGAACAGTGCAGCGTATCGGCATCCCATGTGAACTCAAAGTTCCGTACATACTCGGTGCGAGGATTGACCTTCAGGGCTTCCGCGATAGTGCGTTCCACCATGGACTGTGCGACATCGTGGTCGTCATCCTTGATGGACTCCATCTCGGTGCCGATGGAGCGCGGATAGGCAAGACACTGGTAGCGTTCGGTCTGTGCTACTTTGAAGCACCAGATCATAAACGCCTCGCGGCCATCACACTCCAGAACGCGGTTAGAACCATCGCGCATAAAGTCGCCCTTTTCGGGATTCCACTTCATGCTGCGATGGTACTCTTTGTCGAACTGAGCTTCCTCATTGATGACTTCCGGCACGTCGAAGGTCGGGTACAATTTCTGTGACATAGCACGGCCTCCTTACGAGCTGACAACGATGTCGATGACCACGGCTTCATTCTGCACCCATGCGACCAAAACCCGGTCACCGGGTTTCAGGCTGCGCATTTTCTCCGGGACGAGAACGTGGTGCTGGTGTGCGCCTTCAGAGCCACCACTGCCAGCACTGCTCTTCGGCGGGTCAGGAGGGTCAGGCTGGCCAGAGGCCGGTGTGCCAATCATGCCAGAACACGGCAATCCACGAGAATCCAGCAGCGTCGTAACCTTCGTGTGGTTATGCTCGCCGCTGCCGGGACTGCCAATGTTCTGGGTCTTGGCGAGGATGTCGCCGGTCTTGCCGTAGGTCAGACTCCGCAGAACGTGGTAGTCACCTTTCGGAATCGGGATGGGAAACGTGTTGGTCACCAAGCTCTCGTCATCCTTGATTTCGCCGAAGTCGAGGACGAGAGAGCTTTCGCCATCAACGTGCTTGGCAATTCGCCTTGCGATGGCCTGCCCCAGCTTGTTCGCGCCGGAGCTGGAATCCATATCCATAGGCAGTCACCTCCTAATCGAATGTGCCTTCATCGACCCAGCCGTAGACGTTGCTGGAGCTGTCAACGTGGATGAGATGCCACGGATGCGCCCCGCCGTTCTTACTGCATGATGGGTCTTTCGTAATCTTCGCTTTTCCTGCGGTGGCCTTATAGCCCTTGGCATCAGCATAGCTGCTGACGTAGTGCGTGCCGCCGTGGAAGTTTACGATGTCCCCTACCGCGTGTTTGCCGCCGGAATCGCTGTTCTCATCCGGGGCTTTCAGGAGGTCGAGGGTCATCGTCATGGAATCGGCATTGTGGACAACGCCTCTGGCGTAATACATCCCCTGCGATGTGCCGGCCTTGAGGCAGACAAGGTGGCCTTTGCGGAGCCATGGGATGTCGGGAGTGTTCACAGAAACCTCCTCTACCACTTTGCCGTCCTCATCGAGGATGGCTTGGGCGGCAGACTTGGCATCTGCGAGTGTTTCATCGGAGCCGCGCTGGTAGATTCTCTGCCGTGTTCCGTACTCCGTGAGGCCGGTAAGCGTGGCTTCAACCTTGCTCTGGCCGCTTTTCTTCTCCTTGCCGACGACCTTGACCTTCGTTACGAGGTCTTCGGTACTGAGGCTGTTGCTGACCACGAGTGTGTTGTCGAGGGTGAACACGTAGACATCCTTGTTCCCGCCGAGGGGAACGATGCTGGCCTTGCCGTTCACAGCCCTGATGATGCACTTCTCGCCGCCCTTTTTGACGGCATCATCCAGCAGCTCCAGAATGATGTCCGAGATGTACTTGTTCTTGAACGTCATCTTGCCGTGGGTGGCATCGGGACCTTTGTACTCGCCGATAGGAACTTCCCACTCGCCGAGAAGATTCTGGATGGCCGACTTGGTTCCAGTGCCACTCGGCAGGTACAGGTTGTCCTGACTGCGCTGGAGCTTGTACATCTCGTCGTAGCAGATGCAGGAGAGGTCGCTAGCCGAGGAACGGTCTTGCGGGTTCCACTTCTCTACATACCCACGCGCCACCTCACCATTGAAAGAACCGCCATCGCTGGCGGTTACAACAATGAGGCTTCCAACTTTCACAAGGCTGGAAAGCTGGCCTTTCGAGGTGTCATCGTTCCGCGCCTTAAACGTCAGGCGCATGGAGATTTCCTTTGAGCTTTCCTCCCAGCCAACGGCCTGAATGTAGTTCTTGATGTTGTACTGCGTACCATCATCGCCGATGACGGACACGCTGTATTTAACTTGCGAGATGTCTACCATTTCGGGCCTCCTACGGAATAATCAGCGTAACACCGGGATAAATCCATTTGCCGCTGTCGCTGCTCTTCTTGCCGTACTTCTTGGCGGCAGATTCGATAGCGTCCTTGTTGGCATCATAGATTTTCTTCCACTGCGAACCATTGCCGTACTGCCTCTGCGCGATTTTCCACAAACTGTCACCTTTAACGATGGTATAGCTCTGACCGGAGCCAGTGCTGGATGCTGCAAGGTCGTTGCGTGGATTGGTCTCCTTGGCATAGGAATCCGTGTTCAGTTCATCGGTCGTATAGATTTCGAGGGGCTTCTTCTGCTCGAACGTGATGGAGTATTTGAGGTTGCCGAACGCTCCATAGCCAGTGACCTCGAACGAGGATACCGTAACGTCAATATTAAGGCAGATGTCAGTAATGATGAGGGTCAGCACGGTTTCATTCTCGATGTACCCTTCAATAATTCCGCGACACGTCTCAGGAGCCTGCCAGTACGAGCTATTGACGATAGGCTCATTCTGCCGTTTGGCTCCAAAGAACTCACTGCTCCATGAAACGCTGGTCACATCCGTTCCTCGAGGAACCTTGACTGTACCACGAGAGATAGTGTCAAAAGTCTGGTATTTTGCTCCATACTTGACAGAAATCTGCTCTGGCATCAGTGAAAAATAAAACGGCGTTCCATTTCCTTCAGGTGTCAGACAAATCATACGCTCACCCCTTTCAGCGGCATATTGGAGAACACTTCTTCGAGCTTATTGGCAATCTTACCGCACAGCTCGTCGGTGACATCGCCCATATGCCGCCTAATAACAGCCATAATCTCATCATCAGACTGGTCGTTGCCAGTGATATTGAACTCCGGCTTGACCTCGACCTTAACTGTAACGTTAGGATGAACGGTAGTCTGCTGGTTACTGGAGGAGACGTTTTGGGTGTTAGAATTGGTGAGAGAACTCGAGTAGTCCTCTGAGAACGCAGGAGAGCCGATAGGAGCCTCATTTGCGTTCTGGGTGAGATAGTTTAGTGTTTCGGAGGAAAGCTCGTTGTAGGGCGTGAGAGAGCCAGTAGAACCAACGCCCACCAGACCGCCATTTGCATGAGCAGTGATGCCGAGGATTTCTCCTGCCTGCTGGTACAGCTCAACCGCTCGCTCCCTTCTGCCGGGAACAAGCGGAATAATCATCTCCGGCCCCTCTTCTCCTACCCACGACAGCTCTTCATTGTTCACGATGCCGCCAGAAGCATGAGCTGAAATACTGCGATGCGTATCAATATACCGGGCAAAAGCATTGCTGGAGTTGAAAATCTCGCTAAAGAGCGTATGATGACTCGAAGGAGCGATTTTTTTCGTCTGGACGAAATAGCTCAGTGCTTCGTCAATCGGCATGTTGTAGGACGTGACAGAGCTGCTGAAAGCCTTATCAGCGAAAACATCTACGTTGCTTTCCGCATTGTAGTTGGGCAGCAACCGTTGAATCATCGTGTTCGTTGTGTCTCCGCCGGAGTACGCAGTAGAGCGCAGCTCAGAGAGAGCAGCTCCAACAATACTGTTCTCGACGCTCTGTCTATAAGAGGTGTCATTTTCAGCATGAGAAAAATACATCGGACTATTGGAGTAAGTGGTTTCCGACGAAGCGACCGTTCCAACGATTCCGCCATGTGCATGAGCAGTAACACCAAGCATCTCACCTGCCTTTTGATACAGTTCGATTGCTCGTTCTCTCCTGCTCGGCACAAGTGGGATAATCATTTCAGGGCCTTCCTCGCCGACCCACGACAACTCGCGGCCATTGATCATACCGCCAGAAGCATGGCCGCCGATGCTTATGCTGTGGTTTCCAGCAGCATAAGGCGTAACAGTCTTGCCGGTGACGGGGCTGGTATAGCTGTAAGAGCTTCTTACGGCGGAACTGGAGGAAAGTACTCCAGAGGCCGCAGCGTAGGACGATGCAACATTGACATGGGGCGTAACGTTGACATAGGCATCCTTCTCGAACGGCGTGTCGGAGATAGCATCCAGCTCATCGCTGGTGGCATCTCTGGCAGCATCGCCGAGGCCGCTGCCACGGATGGAGTCGGCGAACGAGGATGGCATAGAATCTGCAACTGCTTTCAGCCGCTCTGCAAGAGCCGCCTGCGTTTCTACATCCATTCCGTTTAGGTCGAACCACTCAACGACATCAGAGTTCGTCCACTCGGCCACATTGGGATTCTCCTTGAGTGCGGCATCCATAGCCTGTTGGAGCTTTTCGGAGGTAGTGCCTTTCAAATCGGGCAAAACGCCATCGAGGGCATCGCTGTATGCTTCAGCAATGGAATCGAGCTGGAACGATTCGACCCTGACCTGAAGGTCTGAGATTTGAGCGTGGTAGCCATCGGTCAAGGTCTGGACCTGACGATAGAACTCATCTTGGTCAATCGCGCCGGTGTCTAGCTGGAGCCGGAGATTGGTCAGGCTGACTTCCAGCGCGTCATCGTACTGGCTGGTCATGCTGCTGACCGCGTTCTTCAGCTCCTCCTGCAAGCTGGCAAAGGATTCTGCATCCAGAGCCGCGCCGCCGTACTTGATCTTGATGGCATCGAACTTGGCATTTTCCTCTGCCGTGCTGACTTGGCTGGTGATGTCCTGAATCTGCTGTTGCAGGCTGAGGATTTCACTGTCATCATCCAGCTTCAGAACGCCGCCATTCAGTTCGATGTTCGCGTCGATGGCCGTGGAGAGCTTATCGCTCAGGTCATCGAGCTGGCTCTTGAGGGATGCGTAGGTGCTGTCCAGCATGGTCGTATCGGTGTCATCGTCCATGATGAGCTTCAGGGCCAGATTCGCCTCGTAGTGCTTGTTCTGGAGGTAATCAGCCGTGCTGGACACCATCGTGGACACGCTGGAACGGTACTCCTTGATGTCGGCCTCCGATACGGTCGTGCCAAGGCTCATCTTCCAGTTCTCCTTGTCGAGGTCACTGACAGCAGACTTCAAGGAGGTCAGCGCACTCTGGGCTTTCTGGACCTGAGAGGTGTAGTTGTCGAACTTGCTGTCCATGCCATTAAAGACGATGGTGGAAGCAGCTTCCTTGATCTCCTCCAGCGAGAGATGCAGGCTGCCAAAATGCTCGATGAGGTTGTCCGACACAGCCTGTTGGAGCATGGTGCCGAACTCCTCAGCACTCACATTGGCGTTGTCCATAGCATCCCTGAGGGCCTGAGTTTTGAAGTTCACGTTCTCAACGGACTGGCCAGTGAGGTCGTAGACCTTCTGCATCTTCTCGGTGACGAGGGCGGACGATTTCACGCTCTCCTCGTACTCCTTCTTGATGCGCTTGCTCTCGACAAAACCAGCGATACCGCCAAGGCCAGCACCGATGAGGCCGCCAACAGCCGTACCAACGCCGGGAACAATAGAACCGAGCATTGCACCTGCAGCCGCGCCGCCAGCAACGCCGGTGAGCTTTGTCGCTCCTGCAGTGGTATAGGCTTTCTGGTACTCCTCATCGTCGGACTGCTGGGCCTTGTACAGGTCGATGATGCCGCTGATGGCAGATATGCCGCCGGTGGCTCCACCTGCAATAGCCCCAAAGCCGAGCGCACCAAGCGCACCAGCTCCAAGGGATGCAGTGGCGGAGAGGTTTCCTGCGCCGAGGCCGATGGCCGCGTTCGTACCAAGACCCATCAGGCCAGTCATGGAATTGGCCGAGCCGAGGATAGTTCCTGCCAGCGATGCGCCGCCAAGGGATTCCTGTGCACCGAACACACTCTTGCCGATTTTCGCAACGTCGCCGCCGAAGCTCATAACCGGCATGGCGGCCTTTGCGATGATGGCCGCAGACATGACAGAGCCGAGGTCTGCGCTCTTGCCGCCAGGAAGCAGCTTTCCTGCGCTGGAGAGGAGGTTTCCGATGCCGGAGAACAGGTGATCTTTGATGGTATCAAAATCAAAGCCTTCAGCAAAGCCAGTGGCAAATGCCTTACCAACGCTCGCTCCCTCGTTTACAGAATCCGAAACGTCGATGCCGAGGAGCATCATCAGCCCTGCGCTGAGGCCGGAACCAATGCCAGAGCCGATGTCGGATGCCATATCAGCAAGCATGGACTTACCGGTCGTCCCCCACCATTCCTTGAAGGGGTCGGCTACGATCTCGTTCCATGCGATGCTGACCTTGCCGCCGAAGTCGGCGTTCTGCCATTCTTCGGTAGCGGTCATGTCCTTTATCTTGGCCTGAAGTCGGTCGTACTTGCGGTCTACGAAATCCATAAAATCATTCAGGGAAGATTCAATCTGAGGCATAGATGCGGTCAGCCCATCTGCGATGGAGCGAACATACGGATTCAGCCGCTTGCCAAAGCTGATCTTCACGCCATCCACCGCGCTTTGCAGCAAGGTGATGGAGCCGGACAGGTTATCGAGCTGGGTATCGGCCATGCGTTCTGCCGCACCGTCAGCATTGTCGATGGCATTGGCCAGCTTGTTGTAGTCGGCCTCGGATGCGTTCAGGATAGCCAACAGGCCCTTCTGCGCACCAGTGCCAGCAATGGCGTTGGCCACGCTGGACTTTTGTTCATCATTCATGTTGGCGGTGGCATCTCGCAGCTCCTCGATGACATCGGCCAGAGCGCGAGCATTGCCCTTACTGTCGTAGAACTGGATGCCAAGACCCTGTAAGGTATCGAGGGCGTGGCCGGTGTTCGTGGACAGGCGAGTCATAATCATGTTCAACGATGTACCGGCCATAGATGCCTTGATGCCGCTGTTTGCCATCAGACCGGTCATCAAAGCTACATCCTGAATGGAGTAGCCGAGAGAACCTGCCATCGACGCAGCGTACTTGAAGGTTTCGCCCATCATGCTGACGTTGGTGTTGGCATTGGAGGATGCTGCGGCAAGCACATCGGAGAACATACCAGCATCGGACGCTTTCAGCCCAAAAGCTGTCAGTGCATCGGTCACGATGTCGGAGGTTGTACCGAGGTCTTCATTCGATGCGGCGGCCAGATTTAGAATGCCCTCGATGCCGTCCATCATCTCGGAACTTTTCCATCCGGCCATAGCCATGTAGTTGAATGCTTCAGCAGATTCGGTAGCAGTGAACTTCGTCGTTGCGCCCATCTCTTCGGCCTTCTTTGTGAGCTGGGTCAGCTCATCGCCAGTAGCTCCGCTGACGGCTTGGACCTGCGACATGGCCGCTTCAAAGTCTTTCTGGGTATTGATGGTGTCAGAAAGGCCGAAGCTAACTCCAAAGAAAGCTCCGGCCTGAAGAAGTGGATTTTTGAGCAGATTGAGGACAGTACGGATTGGCGTGGTGGCAAGGTCGATAGCCTTCAGCGTGAAGCTCCACGTTTTACTGGTGAACGATTTCAGATTGCCGCCGAGAGTTTCAAGGACCGGGGAGATACTCTCTTTGGCCTCCAACGCAATCTCGTACTTCTCCTTGGCCCATTTTGCGAGCGACTTCTGCGTCTTGTCAGCCTGTTCATCGAACTTCGTGACATAACCGCGTGTCCGGTTTACGGACTGGCCTGCTTTATCGGCAGCATCGCCGAACTTGTCCAGCTTTTTGGTGGCGTTGGACAAGGCCGGGTCGGTGTTGTCGATGGTTTCGATGGGAATTTCAATGCGAATGGTTTCAGCCGTTGTCATCCCCTCCCTTCTGCATGGATTCGATGGCTATTCGCGTTGAAGCGAGCATAAAAGCCTGTACGCCGCGAGGCTTTTGATAGAACTCGTCAGGTGTCATGCCGGTTTTCTGGAAGATGTGATGCAGGAGGCACAACTTTCCACCGGACTGAATCAGTTTTTTGTGACTTCCTCCAGATTGGTGTCGAAGCCGCTCAGATTGTCGATGGCCTCCAGCACACGGTCTTTCTCACCGGCCAGCAGAGAGTATTCGATGACATCAAGCGGCCCCATAATCTGAACTTCGCGGTCACGCAGGGCTTCCCAGATGGTCTTGTTGTCCCACAGCTTCTCGCGGTCTTCCTTGACGGTGGCCTGATAGATGATTTCGGAGCGGTACTTGGTGCTGTCCGTGTTCTCAGGGAATCTCATACCGAGCTGCTTGTTACGGACATATTTGGTGTGCTTCTCACGGCAACGGTTGTAATCGTCGGCGTTCAGAGGATGGATGCGGAAAGCAAAGAGCAGCTTGCCGCCGCGAACAATCTCGATGCGCTGGGTTTCGGTATCACGGAAACCAACGGCATCAATAAGGCCCTGAATGAAATCCTCCTCGTTGGCCTTGATCACGCTCTTGGCTTCCTCCTCGGTGTACTCGGTATCGTTGATTTCGACATCAGAGGCATTGTTCATAAGGGAAACGCTTTTCTTAAAGTCAGCCATTTCAGTAATCTCCTTTGCATAAAACAAAAATGAGGGAAGGCTCATCGTCTCCCCTCGTACAGATCAAACAGTATGTTTTGGGTTAGCGGCCAGTACCAAGCAGACTTGCCAGCTTGGGCGGATTGTTGACGGTGCAGTTGAACTGACGCTTGATGTTGTCACCAACAGACAGATTGTGCAGGTCGATATCGCCGTCAGGCAGAACATCGCGATACATGATGCGTTCCTCAGAGCCGTTGCGCCCCTGAATTGCGCCCTGAAAATTCCAACGAGGAGAATCGCCTGCTTCCATAGCCTCCATAATGTCAGTGAAGAACTCGTCGCTCTCAATCACCAGCTCAGTAAAGCTCAGAGTCACCTTATAGCTGCCGGGAGTAACATGCTCCTGCATATCACCGAGGACTTTATAGTTGGCATTGGAAAAATTGACGGTGGACTTATAGGTCTCAACGGAAGCCACCATTACACCGTTGTCGTTGTAAAACGCGCCGTCTTTGCCGGTTCTGGTGAATCGGGAATCAACTGCGGACGAAGTGTTGAGCATTTAGGTTTCCTCCTTTACTCGCTGTCCGTGGTACTGAAACGGAACAGGAAATCGGTATAGATGTGTTCAGCGGAGTCTTTGTCGATGACATCGAGACGGAACCATGCACTGTCGCCATCCGGGGAATATGCAGGATTCAGCTCGGCAGTGCCAGCGGTCAGCTTGCTCTCGGCGATCATTTCATTGATAATGGACTGGAGTGCAGCGATGATAGCCGCGCGACCGGGATTGTCATTATCGACCTTGCCGACCATATCATCATTTGTGGTATTACAGCGGCGAATCAGCTCATAGCGAGTCTTGATGCGGCGAATCTTCTTCCAGCCATCATCCCGATCGGCAGGAGGCGTAATAAGCGTGTTGATTGCATTGTCAATCCATACCTGACCACTCTTGTTCATAGTAAGGACGATACAACCCTTCTGCTCGGCCTTGATAATTTTGGTATTGGACAACGGCTCACCAAGCCCAGAGAAGCCGTTGATGACGGTATGGGTCAGCGAGGAGCTGGATGCTGTAGCTCCAATAAGACCAGCCAGACGAGCAGCGGTTTGGTAGCCGTCCAGCGTAGTATCACCATACTGAGCGGAGGCGTTCAGGACATACATCATGCGCTCATCATTAAAAGCCGCCGCATGATTCATACGAGTATCAAGGTCAACATCCTTCTTTTCGGCAACAACAGCGATCATCAGAGAGCCAACATCCATCATGCGAGACATGAAGGACTGAACCAGCAGATGCACGGCATTGTCCTCGGTATCCACGCACAGCGTATTGATCTCATAAGGCTCGGTCTGCTCCATAGCATCGGAGTACGCGGCAGTGTTGGCGGTCGGGTTCGTGCCAGCTGTAAACATGGTCTGAGAGGTATCAACCAGCTCCTTTACAGACTGGCCGCTCTTGACAGTGGCGATGAAGTTGCTGGAGTTGGCAAATGCCGCAGCAAGCGCACCAGCTTCGCCAGAACCAGCACTGAACTCGACCTTTTCGAGCTGCTTAGTGCCGGAGTAGATGATGCACTCCTTGATGCTCTCATCAGCCAGCGTCTTACGCACAGTGCAGGCCAAAGGCTTTGCACCGGGATACTTGGCCGTCAGTGTGACAGCAACATCAGCATTGCCGGTAGCTTTAAGATCCAGTGTTGCGGCAGTACCGCCGGTGCCTACACGAACTGCGATGATGGTCTTTGCGCCGCCAGCGATTGCCTGTGCAATAGCATCAGTGGTGAGCGCATCACCGAACACGTTCTCATAATTTTCATCAGAAGACATTTCGACTGCGGTATTCAGGGGACCGAAGTCAGCACGGAACAGAACAGCCGTCACGCCGCTCACAGCGGATGCAGTAGCACCAGTTCCCTTCTTGCCGATGTGGTAATACGCACCGGGTCTGATTTTCGTTTCGCCGGGAGTATAGGTTCCAGCCATATTACTTGACCTCCTTGTTCAGAAATGCTGCCACGATTTCCTTGGCTTTGGAGATAGTGCAGCTCTTGATGTTTGCGGATTTCATGGCGGCCTCAACGCACTCCTTCCGTGCGCCGAACAGCGTCATGGCGTTCGCAACGAATTCGCTTGCGCTATACTCTGCCTCAGCAGGGGTCGGAGAAGCTTCAGCAGAAACATTCTTGTTTGCCATGTGGTTTACCTCCTAGTAGTTGATGTTGGGGTGTCTAAGCGGATAGCCAACCGCCTTATAACGGAGCAGGCCATACCTTCCGGTAACGAAAATCTGTCCGTCTTTCAGGTAGTCGGATTTGAGGTTTGCGGTCATGCCGTCGATGTACATGGGCGATTCATCCAGCATCTCGACCTCGCCATCCAGCGAGAGACTGTTGCCAACAGCAGCGGCCATCTTCAGGCGTGTGGAGCTGTCGGGGCAAAGCAGAGACACTGCGATCTTGCCGCTCATCCAGACGACGGTGTTGGTTTCCTCCAGCTTGTCGATGGAGGTCAGGCGACAATAAAAGACCGGGGCTTCTTTCGATGCCTCAGTCTCATCGTCCATGTTGTCGATGCCTACGACAATACTGTCGGGGTACATGCCCTTGATGTACCGCGCCATTGCCATAATCGGGTCAGGGTCGGTGGTTTCCTGACAGGGATATTCGATGATGTCAAACCTGATCTCGGAGCCGATGAGCAGTTCGTTCTTCTCCT
>ERZ808240.4934-NODE-4934-length-11276-cov-3.040371_pt1 | contig 11276 bp, 11 predicted proteins | sample MGYA00521084_ERZ808240 | MGnify/ENA primary metagenome ERZ808240 (study PRJEB31516, sample SAMN03275571) | gut metagenome | biome: mammalia-associated habitat; material: feces | host: Papio cynocephalus | place: Kenya | collected 2012-08-06 ... | reverse complement strand
GCCAGGCTGGCTTCCAGGTGGCGGCGGTCGGTCAGGTCTATGTCTGCGTCGGTGCGCAGCGTGTCGGTCAGGGCCGCGTAGCGCTTCAGCACCAGGTCGGCGTTGTCATGGCGTTCAAAGTAGAGACGGCCGATAAGCTTTACAAACTCCATGTCATGGTTCGCGGGCGCCGCGATGACGGGTATGACGCGCTGGCGCCGCTTGGCGGTAAAGATAAAGAACAGCACGATGCCCGCAAGCAGCGTATAGTAAGCCCAGCGCAGCGCGGGCTGCGCCACGATGAACGACAGGGCCGTAGCATTGTGCCTGTCGGCCTCGAAGCCCACCACGGCCCCACCGGCCATCGACGCGTCGAGCCTCACGGTGGCCCTGTCGGCCAGCAGGTTCATCAGCCTGAGCACATAGGGCCTGGCGCCATCGTCCAGGATGCCGTAGTTGGTAAGCAGCAGCGGCGTGCTCACCAGCACCAGCCGTCCGCGTCCCTGCGGATGCAGGGCTGCTATACAGAAGTGGTGGCCCTTGGGCCGATCCAGATAGCTCTCGTCCTTGGCCATGTAGGCTATGGTGTGCGTCTTGCCACGGTGGGCGCGTGCCGTGTCGCTCTCGATATAGCCGCTGACGAGGGCGTCCAGCACGCGATACTCAGCATTGGCATAACGAGGCCCGGCCTGCCGGCAGCGGCTGTCGGCGCCCTGGGCACGGGGGCCATACCTATAATATATAGTGTCGTAGGCCCGGGGGGCGTTAGGGGCCAACCGCCGTACCACGCCCTGGTAGTCAAAATGGGCATAACCATCGGTGGCCATGTGGTAGGCCACGTAGGCGGTGTCGTCAGAAGAGATGTTGACACCTGCCAACATGACCGTGGCGCCCCGGCTGAGCAGGCGGTTAATGTCCGATACATTGGCCGGGGTGAGTTCGGTCCTATCGGTCACCACCAGCACATTGCGCACCACCGAGTCGGCCGCGGCCTGTCGCAGCGTGGTGCCCTCTGCCCGATACCCCCGGGGCAGTGTCTGCGCCATCAGACTGTCAAAGACATAACACCCGAAGGGGTTCTTGTCATCGTGGGCATACGAGGGGACCCAGTTGAAGCGCGTGGGCATGAGCAGCTGGAACACGATGACGGCGGCCACCAGGGCCGTGATAAACAGGATGTAGCGTGTGGTGGTCTTCATGCCTGGCCTCCTTTCTCCTGGACAGGCGGGCACACCGCCTGCTGCCACCGCCGCATCTCGTCGGCCTCGGCCTGACTGCAGGCGTAGCCTCCGTAGCGTACTTGCAGGAAGCGCAGGGTAAGCTGGCGGAAGTGGGGGTCGGCCAGCTCGCGCACATACTGCATCGGGGCCTTGGACCCGAACCACTTGATGCGGCCCGCATCGCTCAGCCGGCGCAGGGTCTGCAGGTATATCAGCCGCGCGGCGGCTCTGTAGTCGGCCCGGGTCATGGCGCGTGCTATCAGGGTGTCAAAGTCTATGCCGTAGATGGTGTCCTCGGTAATGGTGTAGTCCAACTTGCCCTCGGCCGACCTTCGCATAAAGAGGGCGGGATGCCGCCGCAGCAGGATGGCCACCACGACCCCTATGACGACCAGCGTGACGATAGTCCAGAATATCCAGGCGTCGGTGCCCGTAAAGGCCCAGTCGGTGGTATGGCCCAGCAGGGTGCTTATCCAGTCTGCCAGCCGGTCCCAGAACGACGTATCGCTCTGCATCAGCTCGCGACCGTAGTCGTAGGAGGCATCGGCCCGCCAGGGAGCGAGCACGGCGCTGTCTACACTAAGGGTATCTGTGGGTATGGAGGTCATGACTGGCAATGGGCAGAGTGGTTTCAGAGTTTGTCAAACTGGTCTATATCGTGGTCCAAGGCGGCACCGGCCGTAGCCGGGGCATCGTCGGCCAGCCCTAAGTCTTCTTCGGCCGGGCCCGTAGGCTGCTCGTCACCGAGGGTGTCAAACTTGTCGACAGCCTCGTCCATCGACACGCCGTCAACCTTCTCGGCGGCATGGCCATAGTAGAACCCCATGCCCACCATCATAACCGACATGGCCATATACATGCCATAGAGAAACAGCGCACCAGACAGGTAGCTGGCCAAGGTAAACCAGGTGGCCGAGGTAAACGCCAAGTCGCTTGTAGAGGGGTCTATCGCTGCAAAGGTGGACAGCATGGTAAGTGCCATGAACGGGATGGCCAAGGCGTAGCTTACCAGGGTAATGATCATGTAAAGCACTATGAGCATGCCCAGCAGTCCGCCCCACACGCGAAAGCCCAGGCGCACGGCCCGCTTGACCGATGGCCACAGGGCATCGGCCGTGAAGATGTAGGAGGGCAGTATCAGACCACAGGGGAGGGCCACCACGCAGAGGGCCACAAAGAATACGACCACAAGGGTTGTCATGACTACCTGCAGGGCACCGTCGGTAGCGCCTATCAGCATGCCACCCCCGACCATAGCGCCCACGAAGAGCACCAGACTTATTACGCCCATCACCACCAGGCACCAGAGGCTTCTGCGGAAGTTGTGCCACAACCGGGGCTTCATCTCGGTGTAGCTGATGCCCACCAGCCGGTTGGGGCGGGCCCAGTATAGCTGCATCAGGGTATAGACCACGCCCGAGAGCACGGCGGCCGAGAGCAGCGACACTGCCATCAGCACCAGATAGTTGGTGCCCAGTCCTACCAGGAGGTCCAGCTCTGACGAGGCGTGGCTCGCCTCGCTGCTTACCTGGCCCATGAGCGTGGTATAGCACACGCCGCCCACGATACACAGGGGCAACAGGAAGGCCGAGAGGTAACGGAAGAGGGGACGGATGTTCTCGCTGATAAAATCGAAGGTGGCCGAGAGCTTCTCGGAGAAACTGCGGCGCACATAGAGGTCGATACGTGGACGGATGGTAGTTTTCATCTGTTTATGGATTGGTTGTTTTATGGGTTTTGCGATATACCTGGCGGGGATAGACGATGTAGTAGAACACCACAAAGACGGCCGAGAGCACCACGATGACAAGCCGCAGCAGGTCCGGCAGGGCGGCGTTGCCCGTAAGGAAGCCCTCTATAAAGCCCGCCACTATGAATACGGGCACCGTGCCCACCACTATCTTGAGCCCGCGCTTGGCGCTGCTCCTAAAGGAAGCTATCCGGCTGTAGGTGCCTGGAAAGAGCCAGCCATTGCCCATGCAGATGCCGGCCGCGCCGGCCACCACGAGGGCCGAGATTTCGAGTGTGCCATGGAGGAACACCGTGAGCAGCGAGTCCATGAACAGCCCGTGCTGGGCAAAGAGCATCTCGAAGCTGCCCAGCATCACGCCGTTGTTAAAGAGCATGGCCCCGGTAAAGATGCTGGTAAACACGCCCATCACGAACTCCAAGAACGACACATAGATGTTGTTGGCCGTGATGCTGACAAACATATCGCTGCCCGGCGCTGAGCAGTAGACATCGAAAGGCCGGCCCTTGGCGATGTTATCCAGCGTCATGTCGACATAGGAGTCGCCTAAGATGATGCGGCAGTAGTCGTGGTCGGCCAGCTGACCCACCACGCCTATCAGCACGCTGACCATGAAGATGGCCAGCGACACTGCCAGCAGTTTGCGGGCATGATACAGGGTGAGGGGAACCTCCCGGGTCCAGTAGCTGACGATGCGCAGACGGCGCTCGCGCTTGTTGCGGTAGATGGCGTTATGCAGTACCACCGCCAGGTTATTCAGGTAGAGTGTAATGCGCGACGCGGGATAGTGGGTCTGGGCAAAGGCCAGGTCCGAGGTAACACGGATGTACGCCGCCGATATGTCGTCGGGCGTCTCGGTAAACAGGTCTTCAGCCATAAGCTCTATGCGCTGCCACTCCTTTATGTTCTGGCGTATAAATACTATCTCCTTCACTGCACAGGTGGTTAAGACGGTTGGGGCCGTGGCCCCATAAGGGCCTTAGCGGCTACAAATATAGGTAAAAAAGAAACACTAAGCTACAACCGCTGGCACTTTTTTTTCGCCAACGCCCCTTTTTGAGGCGCAGAATACCGCCTGGAACCTTAATATACGGTCACCGCCCTGACACAAAAAAGCCGGAATCCGACAGTCCATGCCAAATTCCAGCCTAATATAACACTTGGCGCAAACTGGCTTAGCCAGCTTACTTGCCGTTAACTACAACCTTGCGGAACTTGCCATTGCTGCCACGCTTAATGACCAGTCCACGATAAGAGTCGCTAACCCGGCGGCCGTCTATGCTGTAAGCCTCGCCAGAACGGCTCTCGCCGACCACCACGTCATCTATGCCGTCAGTGGTACTCTCCTCGATACTGATAGCGCCGAGACCCATGCTGCTGAAACCGACAGGGCTGGTAGCATGGAAACCGATATGGTAGTTGCCGCTGGCCGCCGAGATGACACCCGGACTTACCGAGACCTTGGCATTGGCATTGAAGGTGAGCGTCTATGTCCTCTATCTTGGATAGGCAAAGGCGTAGCTGCCTATCGAATAGTAACAAATCGTAAAATACTGTTATCCCTCAAAGAGGTCGCGACGGGGCATGGCGGGGCCAAACTTCTTACGCAGACGCTCAAAGAGGGCCATCGTGTCGCGCGAAAAGGCATGGCCCTTCCAGGTGCTGGTGTTGGTGATAAATACCCAGCACTCGCCGTCGGGGTAGCGTATCACCAGCGCGCTGGTGCCTACCAGCGAGCCCGTGCGAACCCACGGCTTGCCCTTGGGGGTGTAGTTCCACCCCAAGGAGAAGTCGTGGTCGGGCATCTCGCGGGTCATGGCTTCTACAGAGCGCCTGCTGATGATGTCGGGAACCACCGGGCAACCGTCTATCGATGCCACCAGGCGACACAGCTCGGCCGCCGAGGCGCACCAGGCACCGGCTCCGGCCAGACGGGGGATGTCGTTCTCGCCATAGCACTTCTCGACCAGACGGCCGCTGTTGTTAAACTCGTACGTGGGCTTACAGGTAAGGTGCATATAGTAACGGCTCTCGTTGGGCCGACGGTCGCGGTAGTAGTTGCCGGCGATGTGAAAATCGTAGCAGCCGGCCGGCTCGAGCACCTGGGTACGCATGAAGCGCTCGTAGGACATGCCCGAGCGGCGCGCGATAATCTCCGAGAGGAGCATATACCCCAGATTGCTATACCGGCGGGCCGTGCCAGGCGTGTAGCCGAGGCGGCGGCGCAGCACAATGCCGAGCAGCGTGCGGTGGTCGGGGGCCACGGTAAGATGGTTCTGCATCATAATGTAGCGGGTAGAGAACATGGGGTCGCCCGCGTAGTTGGTAAAGCCGGCCTTGTGGCGCAGCAGCTGCTCGACGGTAATGTCCAGGTAGCGCTTGTCGGTTATGGCGCGGGTATAGGCGGTGTCGTTGAGTATGCCGTGGGCTCCGAAGACGCGGTCTGACAGCCGCAGCTTTCCCATGTCGCACAACTTCATCACGCCCACGGCCGTTACCAGCTTAGAGACCGATGCCATGCGCATGATATGCCCTGGCTGCATCTCTACCCCTTCGTCGGCCTTGCCAAAGCCACGGACATAGAGGAGCGAGTCGTTACGGGAGACGGCCAGCTGGGCACCATTAATCTCCCAGCGACGCAGGTAACGCTCCATAATAGAGTCCATGTCGTGTAGCTCAGGGCTGCTGCCCACCTCGTTGCTGAGCGAGTCGTTGAGGTGTACGCCCGCGGCGCGCAGGGTGTCGGCCCCAGTATATGTGCCGGTACACGCGCACGAGCAGCGGCACACGGCCACGATGACCAGCACCACCACCGTAAGGCAGCCGGCACACGACAGCCTGACGCGGGTGCGGTATTGTTCTCTTATCCTGTACTTCTTCATGTGTAATGCAAAATTAGCAAAATCTACGCGATAATCGGCAGCCATCGCCTAAAATCTTGCCGTACCGCCCCCGTCATTGCCGGCCCGCCAGCGCCGGTGCCCAGATGTCGCTCTACGGTCTCGGCCATCTACCTTATTATATAAGGCACCATAGGAGCCGTCACCAAGAGTGTAGAGATGGTCGCGGCGCCGCTATCTACGGTCAATAGCATCGCCGCGACCATCGCGGCCAAGCCCTCCCTCCCTTTCTGCACTGGGGAAGCCGTCGGCCCAGCGCTCCCCGTCACCCAAAATCTACAAATTACTGAACAAAACAGCCACAAATTACTGAATAAATCGGCTACAAATTACTGAATAATTAAGAAAAGGTTTTGATATTCAGCAAAAAAACCATAACTTTGCGCCTAAAGTGTATCTATGGCAAAATATAAGCATCGTATAGCAGACCAACTGCTGAAACGCAAAGTTCTCGGAAAGGGCGCCGTCCTGATAGAAGGCCCCAAATGGTGTGGCAAGACAACTACCGCCAAACAGCTGGCCAAAAGCATACTGGACCTGGGCGACTCGGCTGTCTTAATACAGAGCACCCAGATGATAGAGCTTAGCCCCAGGACTCTGCTTTCGGGCGATACGCCACGCCTTATCGACGAATGGCAAGCCCTCCCATCTATATGGGACTGCATAAGAAGCGAAGTAGACCGGAGGGGAGAGCCTTCACAATTTATATTGACAGGCTCGTCGGTACTGCCAGAGGCCGATGAGACCGTGCATAGCGGCACCGGGCGTTTTGCCCACCTCAAGATGCGCCCCATGAGCCTGTTCGAGTCAGAGGAATCGACGGGCACGATAAGTCTGGGAGACCTGTTTGACGGAAAGGAAGTCGATGTACAGACCAATAACCTTGATGTTGAAACCCTTGCTTTCCTCACCTGTCGTGGTGGATGGCCCTGGGCCACTATTGTTGACCATGAAGTAGCCCTGGATCAGGCTATTGACTATTACGATTCGGTGGTAAACTACGACATACAACGGGTAGATAAAGTTAGGCGGAGCGCCGAGCGTACCAAGCTGCTGCTTCGCTCCTACGCCCGAAACATCTCGCAACAGGTATCTGTGGCAACCATCCGTAAGGACATGCTGGCCAATGATGCCAGCACGCTGGATGAGAACACCGTGATAGAATACATCAAAGCCCTAAAGAGACTCTACGTTATCGAAGACCTCGCCGCGTGGAACCCTAACATCCGGAGCAAGGCTGCCATACGTACCAGCGACACCCGCCACTTCGTAGACCCCAGTATCGGCACTGCCGCCCTGGGCCTTGGCCCCAAGGACCTGGTTAATGACCTGCAGTCGTTCGGCCTCTTCTTCGAAGACCTTGTTGTACGCGACCTGCGCATCTATGCCGAGGCTCTGGACGGCACGCTCTACCACTACCGCGACAGCAATGGCCTGGAGTGCGATGCTGTACTGCATCGCCGCAATGGCAGTTATGCACTGCTCGAAGTAAAATTGGGGGGCGCGGAACGTATAGAGGAGGGCGCTGCCAACCTGAAGGCCCTGGCTGACAAGATAGATACCGACAGGATGCCAGCGCCCTCGTTCATGGCGGTGATTATTGGCGTAGGTAAATATGCCTACAGAAGACAGGGGGGCGGGTATGGTATCCCTATAGGATGTCTGAAGGACTAATCCAATTGCTAATGGCCCTTCCGCGTTTCTAATAACGAAACAGGGGAACCAGCATCGTGGCTCCCATGGCCATAACAGGCACTCCCATGCCTGTATCTCTTACCTCGCACCCCTCTTTTGAGGTCTGGGAGAGGCCTCTATTCATCTTTTACTCTCTGCCGACAATGGTTCGGTGGGCGGACAGCGCAACAGGCCCTCGCGGGTGGCCTGTTGCACCATGTCGACCATGTTGCGGGCGCAGAAACGGCGCATGAGACGCTTACGGTAGTACTCGATGGTATTCTCACTGAGACACAGGCGGGTGGCTATCTCCCTGCTGGGCAGTCCCTGGGCCAGCAGTTCCAGCACCGCGGTCTCGCGGGCGCTCAGGCCGCAGGTCAGGGCCTGGTCGACGATGGCCCGGAAACGCGGACTGAGATACTCGCCACCCTCGCGCACACTGGCCACCGCGGCCAGCAGCAGCGCGGGCGGCTCGCTCTTGAGCACCACGCCGGCCAGGGGGACTTGCTGGAGCTGGCGGGCCACCCATAGTTCCTCGTGCATGGTGTAGACGATGACGCGGGTGTGCGCACTCCTGTCGGCTATGGCGGCGAGCAGACTGGTGCCGTGGGCACCGGGCAGGTCCAGGTCTACCACGGCCACCGAATAGCTATAGGGGCTGGCCGTGAGGGCACGCAGCACCCCATCGGCCGTGGTGGCGGTGTCTATCAGCACACCGGGCAGGGCCGACAGCAGCGTGCGGATGCCCTGGAGCACTATACGGTGGTCGTCGGCCACCAAGAGGTGGGTGGTCATCGGTGCAGGGTCAGTATCTGTCGGCATATATCGTCATGGCATTGGTAAGCGATGGTGGCGTGGATGGCACGGGCGCGCTCGGCGAGCGACTGGCTGCCAGCGCCGTGGCCCTGGTGGCCCTGGTAGCCGTCGTTCTCGATGACCAGCTGGTGGGGCGCGAGTTCTACGTGGATATAGGTGGCATGGGCATGGCGGCGAATGTTGGTAACCGTCTCCTGGAGCACGCGGTAGAGCTGAAAGGCCACATGGGGAGCCACCACCACGCCGGGGTCACTGCTGAAGGTGGCGCCGGCAACGGCCTGCAAGTAGGCGCGGGCACACTCCTGAAACGAGGTGTGGGCAAACCGGGGCGGCATAAGCTCGTGACTGATGCGCCGCACGTCCTGATGCAGGTCGCGGAGCATCTGGGCCGACTCCTCGACAGGCTGCGTGTCCAGGCAGAGCGACAGTCCGAGCAGGTCGCCGGCTATGCCGTCGTGGAGCTCGTGGCCCAGCCGGTCGCGCTCCTGCTCCATACCCTCGATATAGCGGCGGGCACTCCTAAGACGGGCTCCGCGGCGCACGAGCCATACGGCGGCCCCGAGCGCCACACAGACCACGGCGGCCACGGCCAGGATGGCCAGCAGCCGGTTCTGGCGCGCTGAGAGACGGGCTATCTCCAGCTCCTTCTGCGCGGTGTCGTACCGGGCCGTAAACTCGCTCAGCTGACTGTCTATGGCTGTCTGGGCCATAGAGTCCTTGGCGGCCAGGGCCTGCTCGTAGCACTGGGCAGACAGGGCGGGCTGGTGCAGGTCGGCATAGTTGCGCGCCATGATGGTATAGAGGCAGTCGGCGGGCGTAATCAGTCCCTGGGGGCGCAGGCTGAGTATCAGCTGCTGCACGGCGATGCTCTCGCGGTAGCGGCCCAGCTGGCGCAGCACCAGATACTTCTCCTCCAGATAGCCCTGGCCCTCGGGCGAGGCAGGGCTGACCCGCCGGAAGAGCGTGTCGCACACGGCTATGTAGCGGTCTATGGAGTCGGCCAAGGCGGCAGAGCGCCGCGGCGCGGTGGCGGCGGTCTTCATCTTCAGGAAGTAGTCTATGATGGCCGTATAGCCCTTGAGCATGTAGTTGGGGCGGTGCTGGCGGCGGGCCTCGGCGGCCATGGCACGCAGGGTGGCTATGGCCTCGGTATAGCGGCCCCGCAGGGTGAGTATGCTGCCATACGTGTAGTCGCAGTACATTATCATGTCGATGTCGCGGCTGGCATGGGCTGTCCGGGCGGCCCGCCGGGCGTAGCGCTCGGCCTCGGCCACGCGGCTGGTGTTGGCATACAGGATGGCTATGCTGCACAGCACGTGCGAGAGTTCTGACTTGTCGCCCGACTGCTGTGCCAGCGTCAGCGCCCGCTGGTAGCAGTACAGGGCCGAGTCGGCATGCTCGGTAATGCGGTAGGCTACGCCCTGGTTGGTAAGGGCCACCGCCTCGGCCACGCGGTCGGCCCGGCTATGGGCCAGGCGCTGGGCGCGCCGGTAGGAGCCAAGGGCGCGCTCGTACTGTCCCGCCTGGAGCAGCGAGTCGCCCTGCTCGTTGTACTGCTCGCAGGCATCGGTCTGTGCCCAGAGCATGGGGCCACACAGGGCCAGGACAAGGGTTAGGATATACTTCATACGTATAATATAATTAAGGTATAAGGGCCGGCACCCTGACGGCGGCGGCTGATTGGCGGGGCTAAGTTACAAATAAATTGACAGAAAACAGACTTATAGCGACGATTATTTTCCCGTCACTCAGTCTATCGCGGTTTGGGCCGAGGCCGCCAGCAGGCCGCTGCGGTAAGCCTTGCCCACCAGGTGGGCGGCATTGCGCACGCCCAACTTGGCAAAGAGGCTCTTGCGGTGGTACTCTATGGTATTCTCGGACACAAAGAGGCGACCGGCAATCTCGACCGAGGTAAGACCGTACGATATAAGCTCGAGAACCTGGTGTTCCCGAGCCGACAGGTGTATCTCCAAATCGCGGTCTTGCTGCATCCCTAATCGTACAAATGGTCTAACAAAATTAGGCATTTATCGGTGTACGCGCCATGATTTGCAACCACATTCCAACCCTCTTCACCGCAAAACTACGGACAGCCGTAGGCCCGCCAACGGCAGCATGACGGAAAACCGTAGCCGCGAAGCACCTCCCCGGCATGTTATTCCGAAAAATTCTTACTATCACCGTCCCCCGGCAAGACTTCCCCCTGGCTTGGGCAGCCGATGGGGGGCGGCCTGGCCTTCGTGCCTAACAAAGAAGATAACGCCCTGCTGACACTTGCGGATGCCGCCGACTGTGTCGTGCAACGCGGATGGGCACAGGCAGAAGCGCTCATAACAAGCCACCCCGTATCGTAAATATTTTTCTGATTTTGCATAAATATACATTTCCTGTGTTTCGGCATCGCGCGAGGGCTTTTCGGCCCTCTGTCGTTTGCCTGTACGCTCGCCGAGGGGATGGCGGTGGCGAAAACGGCAATTTTCCGACCACCCGAAAACGGTCTTTAGAGTGCTCGCGATGGTCATTAGAATCGTAATGACCATCGCGAGCGAAAAAATGGCCATCTTGGCGACCCCGAAAATCATCTTCGTAAGAGCTGGAAATAGCAGCTGAAAAAGCACAAAACACCCCTATTTTGTAAAAGACTGTTACTTTTACGGCCCTCACAATGGGCCGAAACGGCCCCGACGGCCCCGAAAACCGTCCTGGTCTGATGGAAAATCACGGAAATAGCGCCCCAAAAAACAGCCATTATGGCTGTATATTTATACATAAACGCCTCAAGTTTTGCATAAATATACAGCCGCGTGTAAAGGTTTTTCACCATAGCTCGTGCCGTGGCCATAATCCTGACAGCATCCGTGGCGTAGACCCCAGCCCCCCCCTGACCCGACGCTTCGCCACTTTGGCATAAAACATACAGCGCCTCGCCCATTTGAG
>ERZ808240.4933-NODE-4933-length-11276-cov-6.108457_pt1 | contig 11276 bp, 4 predicted proteins | sample MGYA00521084_ERZ808240 | MGnify/ENA primary metagenome ERZ808240 (study PRJEB31516, sample SAMN03275571) | gut metagenome | biome: mammalia-associated habitat; material: feces | host: Papio cynocephalus | place: Kenya | collected 2012-08-06 ... | reverse complement strand
TATGCCGTTTTATAATTACAACATAATACCTATTATGTCGTCGTTGTTTTCGGCGGCTATTTTTATAAGATCAGCTTCATTTTTTCAATCAGTCTTCTATGTTCCGCACCGGTGGAAATTATATATATTCTCGTTGTATCTATGCTCGAATGACCGAGGATATCGGCAAGTTTTGCGATATCCTTATCTATATTATAAAACGTTCTTGCAAACAGGTGTCGTAAATTATGCGGAAACACCTTTTCGGGTTTTACTCCCGCGTCCTTACACAGATTTTTCATATCGCGCCATACGTTAGTTCTGTTCACCGCTTTGCCAGTACGCGTTACGAATATCATACCCGACCTTATCCCCTGCTCCGAAGCATAACGGAGCAGTTTTCTTTTTAACTCTTTAGGAATAAAAACATATCTCGTCTTACCTTTGAGTGTTACGACAGCCTCGCCACGTTTCGCCGACTCGACCGTAATATATTTAAGTTCGCCTATGCGTATACCCGTGGAACAAACTGTCTCGATAATCAGTTCAAGACGGTTATTTTTCTTCATCTTCGCCGCCATACAGAGTCGCTGATACTCAGCTCTCGTCAGCTCCTTATCCTCGGGACAATATACACTTCTCTGCATTTTTATAGTCTTTACTTTTAAATCGTTTCTATCCAAAAACTCAAACAGCGCATTTACCGATGAGAGCATAGAATTTATACTCCTGACAGAATACCCGTTCCTAACAAGATAATTCTTATACTCCCCCGCTGTCTCTTTTACTATCTCACAATCGCACGCATATTCCTTAAACTTCATTACGTCGCGAATATACTTTTCAACCGTATACGTGCTTTTATCATTATCAATCAAATATTCCTTAAACTCATTTATGGTTCCGTCCGTTAATTTCATCCTTTTCCCCTCCGACCTCAATTATCGGAAAAGCAGAATCAAAATACAATCCCCCCTCTCCTGTGTTGCCTGAAATACAAAACCGCTGAACCCCGCTCATTATTACGCGGAATTCGGCGGTTTATTTGTCTCATATTTGTAATTTAACCATTTATACATAACACACGCCCCCGTCCATTCGGACAGGGGCGATAATGTTTTGTTTTAAGACTTAACGTTAGTCTTTATAATCAATCCGACAGATTATTTTCTGCCGCCTACATTGAAGATAAGAGCCTGGATAGCGGCGATAATCTTGTACCACCATGCAAGAAGTCTCTCCCAGAAAGTCATGAACTTCTCGGAAATATTCTGCGCGGTCTGAGCAAGAATACCCGAAATACCGTCGTTGATTACGCTCTGTACGTTAGCGTCATCGCTGAGCTGGAACGGCGAAGAAGCGTCGAAGTAAACGATAACAATGATCTTAGCATTGATATCCTCGTCGGTCGTCTTGTAAACCGAACCGGTTGCGCCCGCGATAGCTTCCGCACCGCTGTCGGTTACTCTGTACCACTGATACTTCATGTACGAAGTCGAAAGAGTGGGAGCACCGGTGAGAACTGCGGTAAGAGGATTGCCCGAGTAGAGCGAACCGCTGATACCTACTACAAAGTCGATCTTAGCAACATTAACGGTAAGGGTAACGGCTTTCTCAACAGTCTTGTAGTTAGGATCGGTGGGAGTAAATCTTACGATGTAGTTTGCAAACGTGCCGACTGCCGCGGGAATATCGCTTCCGTTAACGTAAGCGAACTTACCTGCACCGCTGCCGGTGGTCGTAAACTGTGCGTCCGAAAGAGGATTACCGAAATCGATGTATGCCGAGTCGGGGAATACAACGCCCATGGGATCGGCTTTATCGATAACAACGGTAAGGTTGCCGGACATCGGGGTTATGCTGAGAACGTAGTTAGCAGACTTCGTACCCGTGAGAGTCGGAGCGGTATAGGTAACGATCTGTGTTCCTGCGTTTGCGCTTGCCGCAATACCTACAGTGTTGTAGTAGGAAAGTCCTACGTTATCCGAACCGTACTTGCCTGACTCAATAGTGAAGTTAACGGTAACGTTCTTAGTGGAGTCGTACTGTCTGTCTTCCGCTGCTGCGGTAACTTTAAGAACGGCGGGGGTAACTCTGAGTATACCCTTAACGGTCGTAAATGTGTAGTTAGCCGAGTTATGCGAGTTATTGATGATAATGTCGTAAGTGCCTACCGCGCTGCCGGGAGCGTAGTTAGTGGTAATGGTGTGGAATCCGCCCGCTACGTTAGGATCGTCGAGATTATCCGTACCGGTGAAGCCGTCCGCCGTAAGAGTGAACGAGGGAGCTTCCTTACCGTAAACTACGGTCGCATTGTCTGCGGTGAGAACAACAAGTTTCTTAGCAACGATAACATTAATGGTAACATCAAGGTTTGAATAGTTGCTGTTCTTTGAAATGTATCTGCCCGCGTAAGCCGTAACGTCGCATGTCGGAACGACAGTCGCGTCGGTAAATACGAACGAGCCGTTTGCGTCGGAGTAGGCGGAAAGATCAATCTGAGCAAGTGTTCTCGTCGAATTGTACTCAAGTCCCGTGATGGTGGGAGCGGTTACAACGGGAACAGCCTTTGAGATAACAGCGGTAACCTCGTCAAGATTCGAAATAACAACTTCGTAGTTATCCTTGGAAATACCGTTCTTATCATAAGTAATTTTCGAAACCTTATTGGTTCCTGCATTTGCTGTCGTCATGGTACCTTTACCGTTGGTAAGGTAGATGTCAACTGCGTCCTCTCCGTTTACATATCCGGAGATATTCGAGAAGAGGATATCAACGGTCGTGTCGCCGTTATATGCTCTCGTAGAAGCATTTGCCTTTACGGAGAGTTTAGCGGGAGTGATCGTGCCGTTTGCGGAAACAACTACAAGATTATAGTTCTCCGCGTCGGCTCCGGTAAGAGCCATACCGTATGCATTAACTGCCTTAGTACCTGCATTCTTATCTGCAAAACGGAAGTAATATCCGGGTGCAAGAGAAACTACAGTGCCGTCAAGCGCGCCTGCTTCCTTAACAGAAGCGGATGCCGTTACGGTGCCGTCGTAAACTTTCGAATCGGGAGTATAAGTTACGGTGTAATCAATCTTATTGATTGTGAATTTGCCGACCTCAAGACCTGAAACGGGTCCGTAGTAATCGGAAGTATAAGCAGTATCTCCTGCTCTTAACGCGGGAGTACCGATATCAACTGTAACCGTGTAAGTACCTGCATCCTTGGGAGCCTCGATCTTACCGTTGTAGTAAACGGTTACAGAACCTACATAGCCTGCATACTGACTCTTAACGGAAACGTTTGCGTAGTGATACTGATTGTCATAGTCGCAGTCTGAGGGAACGTCGATATCAAGCTGTGCCGCCGAAACGGGGGTAAGAGCCTGGATAACAACGGTGGTTTCGATACTCGAAGCCTCGCCCGTGTAACCGCTGTTTGACTTAGCGGTAACGACTACCTTGATAGTGCTGCCGATATCAGTGTTCGTTACGTTATAGGTAACGCCGTTTGCGCCCTGGACAGCGGCATTTCCGCGGAACCACTGGATGTCATAAACCGCGAGGTCTGCGGGATCCATTGAGTCAAGAGAAGCGGTGAGTACCTGACCCGCCATGGGCGAACCGGAGATAACGGGAATACCGGTGATCTCTTTCTCATCAATGATAAGTACAACAGAAACGTTTACTGCGTTGTAATTGTCCGAATCGGCAGGAATAAATCTTGCCGTGAATGAGCTTCCCGACTGAGCGTATGCGGGAACGAGGGTCGACTGCTGGTATGCAAACGAACCTGCTGCGTTGTTTCCGTTGTTCGGGTTGAGAACGGTCTCGCCCGAGAATACGGCGTCTGCAAGAGACTGACCGAATACGATCTTAGCCGTGGGAGCAACGGTAACGCTCGGAGTAGCCTTGATAACGGTTACCTTACCGCTTGCGCCTGCAAATGTGTAGTTCTTAGCGGAGAGGTCTCCTACGACAGCCGTCGAGGTGTACTCGTTAACGGGTCTGTTCTGAGCATAAGTGGTTGAATAAGTAATAGTTCCGGTGATTACCGTAGAGGAAATCGAGTCGCCTGCAACGAATCCCGTGTAAGTGCCGGTAAATGCGGGAACGGGTGAACCGTAGGGGATAGTCTGATCATCGGGAGTTACGGTAAGAACTGCCTTATTAACGGTAAGAGTACCGTTAGTAACCGTAACGTCGTAGTTTGACGAAGTGCCGGCAGCGCACTCGATTTCATAAGTGCCTGCGTCCGCGCCTACATAGTAACCTTTTGCATTTACCGTGGGAGCGGGTGAAAGTACGGTATAATCGTCATCGCCGTAGAAGCCCTCGAACGTTAAGTTGTCAACGGTGTATACGGGGATAGCGTCGCCGTAAGTAATAGTATCGTCGGCAACCTTAACGGTAAGAGCGCGCTTGCCTATGACAAGAGTGCTGTCGGCGTATTTGAATGAATAGTTATCCGAAGCATACGTACCCTCGATGTCAATCGGGTATGTACCCGTGGGAGCACCCTGGGTATACGTAGTTGTTGCGGAAGCCTGACCCGTTGTAGCAACGGTATCGAAAGAATCGGTACCCGTCCAGCCGGTCATTGTAATCTGGCTCGTGATTGCGGGGATGGGATCGCCGTACTTTGCCGAAAGCTCGGGAACGGTAACGGTAATCTCTTTCTTTGCAACAGCGATAGAAATATCAGCCTCAACGGTGTTATAGTTTACGGTGTCGTTGGGAGTGAATACCGCCTTGTATGTTCCCTGCTTAACGGTGGGAACGGACGCGGGAATCTTCCAGCTCCATGTACCCTCTATGCCGAGAGTGCCGTCGAACGAAGCGACTGCGGTACCGGAGGGAACTGCGGAATCCTTAAGATTTGCCGCTGAGTTATAGGTTAATTTATCGGGAGTCGATACAGCCGTCTTGATAACGGGAGTAGACTTCGTAATATTAACGGTAAGGTCATCCTTGTTAGCGATAACAGCCTTGTAGGAAGAAGCTCTTGCACCTGCAAGCGTAATCGTAGTATCGTCTACGGTTACTTTCTTAGCAGAACCAACGTTAGCGTCGTCCGTATTACCCTTAACAGCGCTTGTTACGGTGATCTCATCTGCGCCGACGAGACCCGAAGCATAAGTAAGAGTAACGTCTACTACGGTAGTGCCGTTGTACTCTCTGTCGGCAGCCGCCGCGGTGTAGCTGATAACCTTGGGTTCTACGGTAAGTTTTGCATTGGAAGTATTAAGAGCGAATGTGTTGTTCGTGTCGGAGCTTCCGCCGAACGAAGCTATACGCATATCATAAGTTCCTGCGGGAAGATATCCGCTGCCTGCAAGTACGGCGTATGACTGCCACTCGCTGTTATAATTAATTTCAAACTGAGAACCGTTGACCCAGTTATCCGACTTAACGGAATCGCACTCAGCAAGATTTTCGAACGTTATGCCCGCCTTGCTCAGATCGGGATCGCCGTAAGTGATGGTAAGGTCGCTTGCGTTTACGGTAACGTTTCTCTTAGCTACGATAATGGTTACATCCTGGCTTACGAGGTCATAGTTCTTCTCTGCGCTCGTGCCGGGAGTCCATGTAACGGTAACCGCGAAGTTATCCGTAGCGTTGGGATAGAGGTTTCCGTCTACGCTCGAAATATTGAACGAACCGAGCGGGATTTCACCGTTAACGCCCGTTGCTGTAAGAGACGCAAGGTCGATAATGTCAATGTATCTCTGACCGTAGGTTCCTCTGTAAGTGAGGTTTGAGGGGAATCCGCCGAGAGTAACCTTAGCTCTGTTAATAGTAAGGTCAAACGTAAAGACTCCGCCGAGTCTGTTCATTGCGCCCGATGTCTTAATATCAACATCCGAGTCAATGATAACCTTAATCTTATATGTGCCGGAATCCTTGGGAAGTCCGTCGTTGGGATATGTCTTTCCGCCGTCGGTCGAGTATTTGTACGAAACGTTGATACCCGAGCCTGAACCGGTAATGTTGTATCCTCTTGAAACACCGGATTTTGCATTGGTGATAACGGTATCGTCGCCGGTATTGCCGTTGTTGTTAACGATAATATCAATATCGGCACCCATGTCGATTATACCGAGATTGAAGTCGGTTCCGGGAACTACAGCCTTGCCGGTGTAGTCAACCGTTACGGAAGAGCCCGTCGAATCCTTGGTAATAACATTACCCTTTGCAGAAACCGCAACACGGATGCTGGAGGGATCTTTCTGAACATAGTTGAAGTAAATAACGAGAACTTTGCCCGAGCCGATCGATGCCGAGTTATTGGTACCGGAAGAAAGCTGATACATACCCGAACCGGTTGCATTCCAATTGGCAAGCGTCGAGAGATTTCTGCGGCAGAAATCAGCTACTGCGGGAGTCTCGTAAGTTACGCTCGACCAGTCAAAGAACGCGGTGTTTTTGGATGCGCCGCCCGACTTGTAAAGGTAGTTTGTTGACGCGTCATAGGTTGCGCCGCAAAGCGCGTTCTGTCCGCTTCCGCTCTTTATATAACCCTGATAGTTAACGTTTGCGTAATCGCCTGCGCCGTTGTTATTGTAGCGCATGTTAACCGCCTGAAGATTACCGGCCTGAACGGAATTCTTATAATATCTGTACATTATAACGTACTGACCGCCGGTCTCGCTGGGAGCACCGTTTGTAAAGTACGCGATATTTTCGGTAGTATCCTTACCTGAAGTCTTCTGATACTTACGGTAATCGGAATAAGTTGTAAGGTCGAATGAATACGAAGATCCGGTATAGTTTGCAGAATATGCATTATACGGATAATATCTGTATGAAACAGGTATCTGACCTATCTCAGACGCAGACGAACCAAACCAGTCAAAAATATGCGCAACTTCCTGAGTCTGCTCCGCTCTTGAGGCGGGTTTAAGAGAGGAAACGCCGGCAATGGGAACTCCGAGACGCTGAAGATCTTTACACGGGTCAGCCATCTTTACGGTATAATAAAGATCATGACCTTCTTCCTTAGCGCCGGGAACATTAATAACTACTTCGTTCGCACCCTGCCATGAAGAAGTGATATTGCATCCGGGGCCTACCTTGGGGTAGTTAACGCCATCATAGAGAATACCGACAGAAAACTGGTAGCTCTTGCCGCTCTTCCAACAGTCGTTATCCTTAACGGACATCCAGTTCGTGGTCTTTGTATTAATGTTGGCAACGCCCGATACCGTAACATTGTTCGAACAGATACCGACAGCCATCTGCCACATAACGTTTCCTTCATTACATCCGCTGGTGGAGTTGCCCGCGCCGGACATGGCCTCGGTAATAATATTACCGCCGAGAACATTAACGGTACCTCCGTAAATACCGTAACCGGTTGCCATATGACATGAAACGCCCTCGCCGCCTGCCTGCGACATTGCAAGGACTCCGCATTTAATAGTACCCGAAGTGTTAACGGTTCCCGTATTCCTAATCGCGAAAGAGTAAACGAACAAATCCGCCTTTTCTGATTTTTGCAGCCAATTTGAACCGTCTTTTGTAATGGTGACGGTCATATCACTCTCAACGGTAACGCCCGCACCTACGGTAAGAGTACCGTTGTTTACGATAGCCGCACCCTTAGCCATAAGATTATCCTTGCTCTTGCCGTTGTTTAACTTTCCGTTATAATCTACTGCAAGAAGTTTAAACGTACCGCTGCCGGTCATATTGAGGGTACCGTTATTCGTGATAAATCCCATGTACTTGTTGTTGTGGGACGTATAGTTCTCAGTACAAATATCAAACGAATCCGTCGGATCTGCATGAACATGCTTAAGAAGAACTTTGTGATTGTTCAAATTAAGATTAACCGTACAGTTTGCCGGAATCGTCGGCAGCTTACTGTCTCTTGTAACATCTGCTTTGAGCTTAATATTATATGTATTGCCCGCCGTGAACGACGAAGGAAAAGAATCCAGGTTGTATTCCTGAGCCGAAGCATTGAACGTGTTTGCCGGCATGATGAGAATCATCGAGCAGACAGTCATGCAGAAGACAAGCAGATACATAATCGACTTCTTAAAAATTGACTTTGCTTTTGTCATAATTTAACCTCCCTGATAGAGTGTTAGCGAAATTCCGTCTTCCCCGGTTCCGCGTCTTTTGTGCGTTTCGGTGCAGTGACAGTGCTTCGAGATCCGCGTTTTCACCTTTCTTCGTTAAGCGGAAAACCGCCGTCGTATACAGTCCCTGACCTGACCTTTACGGCTTAAAAGAACATATGAAAAAACCGCGCACCGAAAGCCTGAGTGCCCGATGCGCGGAGAAAAATCTCTTTGCACCTCTGACACCGAATACACCGATACATTTTTATTATATATACGAGGCAAGCCAATGTCAATAGTGCAAAAATTTTGTTTTTTATTTTTCTGTGTTTTTTACAAAAACATTTGCCTTTTTTTGTGCAAAACAAATCAGCCGACGCTGAAAATATGTTTTATAAATTCTGATTTTTCAACGCTTCGCCTTTGGGCGTTTTCTTAATCTTACGGAACATTACCGCAGCGACGACGGCATAGCTCAGCATTCCCATTACGAACATCTTTACAAAGCACGAATTCGAAATTATATAAGGTATATAACCCGTCATCTGGGTGTAAAGATAGGTTTTGAATATCGTCTTGAGCGCGAGATTTATAAGCGGAATCGATATAAGGAACGAGGCGCAGACAACTACCGAGGTTATAACTATGTAAAGACGTGCGATTTCCGAATCCGTAAATCCGAGTATCTTCGTCATGGAGACCGAGCGGGAGTTTCGTTCGATTATCTGCTTAGTCAGAACGTATATTACGAGCAGGAATATTACCGCCGCAAGTCCCTTAAACACGTTCATGAATTCGCCCATGGAGACCTTCATCTGCGTTACTATTTTTGTCAGATCCTTTTCGGTAATAACCGCCGCGACGTCGTCGTCCGAAAGGTCGGAAAGCACTTCGTTGCTGAAATATCCCGTGAAATAATCGTCGTTCTCGCCGAATATTTTAAGATAATCCGTCCTCGGCATGAACACCGCGACAGCCGCGTCGTAGGTGTAAATTCCGCCGATTTCGAATTCGTATTTTTTATCCGAATACTTCTCCTTGAGCGTTATTTTATCGCCCTCTTTTACGGAGAATTTGTTTGCATAAGCGTTTGAAACAAAGACTTTGCCCGAGGGAATCGAAGCCTTTACATACTTGCTCGACGGCTCTATACCGTAAATCATGACCTCATCCGTCATAAATCTGCCGTCCGTCGTATCGAGCGACGTTACGCAGTATTTCTCCGCCTGAGTGTTCGTAGTTTCTTTCGTATCGAGTAAAACGTACTGATACTCTGAAATCTGCGAATCCTTTACGAGTTCGCCGTAATCGTCGAGCAGTGGCGTAAACATAAATCCGAACACCGCAAGCGCTCCGCCGAGGAATATTCCGACGAACATCGTAAGGTAAGACGGAATGTTCTGGAACAGGATTCTGAGACGGAATCTCGACATAAACGGGAGCTTCTCGGGCAGGGCGAAAGTCTTTTTCTTTTCGCCCTTTTTAAGCTCGCCTCTTAAAAAGTTAAGCGGACCTAACTGCATTTTTCTGCTTATTACCGCAAAATTTATAACTATAACCAGTATAAGAGGAACGACCGTCGTTTCTAAAAACGCCTGCATACTCGCATGCGTTTCGTAAGTCGGAAGCGAATAGCTCGTGTAGTATACGCTTACAAACATTTTTTCGAATACGGTGTAGCCGAGTATATTTCCTATCACCGCGCCGAGCAGAGTTATGACGATAGGCAGAGTCATGTAGTGGCGGACAAGCTCGCCTTTCGTATAGCCCGAAGCGCGCAGGGTACCGATGACGTTTGACTCCCTCGTAATCGTGTTCGACGAAGTGACCGCAAACATGAACGCGATAACCGCAATTATCAGATAGAGCATGAGCGACGCGCTCGCCTTGTCGCCGACAGTATCTTCAATTGTACCTCCGCTTACCATTCGAGTTCGGCGGCGGGAATCTTATGCTCGTTTACATAACTCTTTCCGACCCTGCCGTCCTTTAATGTAAATACCCTGTCAGCCATATTCTTGATAGCGTCGTTGTGCGTTACCATTATGACGGTGTTGCCGTATTTTTTATTTACGTCCTCTATTAATTTAAGAATTTCCTTGCTCGTCGCGTAGTCAAGCGCGCCCGTCGGCTCGTCGCAGAGGAGAATGTCGGGATTTTTGACGATCGCTCTGCCGATAGACGTTCTCTGCTGCTGACCGCCCGAAAGCTGTGCGGGAATTTTCTTACGCTGGTCGTAAATGCCTAAAGTTTTCATCAGTTCGTCAACGTCGAGAGTGTTTTTGCCGAGGTATTTTCCGACCTCGATATTCTCCCTGACGGTCAGATTCGGTATAAGGTTGTACATCTGAAAAACATAGCCCAGGTGTTTGCGCCTGTAAAGAGTAAGGCGTTTTTCGTTCATGTCCTTGATTTTCTCGCCGTTAATCGCGATATATCCCTCGTCCGCGGTCTCGATTCCGCCGATAATGTTCAAAAGCGTCGACTTGCCCGAACCTGACGGACCGAGCAGAACGCATATCTCGCCCTTTTCGATATCAAGATCAATGCCGTTTAATACGTTTACATAGCTGTCGCCCGAACCGAAATGTTTTTTTATACCCCTGATTTCAACAAAACTCATATATACCTCGCCTCGATAATAAAATGTAATTAATGTAATAAATATATAACTGCTCCGTGATACGAATACAGGTTAGTAAGTGCTAACTATATTATAATTAGCCGTTACTAACCCGTCAAGAGCAAAGGCGTAAATTATCCCGCGTTTTTGCATTTTAATTTATGCAAATCAGACAAAAGATGACAAAATGACGAAAAAAAAGAAAAACGGCGGGCATATGCTCACCGTGAAAATGTATCGGGATGTTTTTTTTGTCTTGCGCTTTAACTTATTAAAAGTGAAAATTATGCGGGATTTAAAACTTTCCCTTACCGCCTAATTCGGCTCGCGACGTAGGGGAAGACATTGTCTTCCCGGGGTAAAGGCACGGATTTTTAAATGCGATTTTGCCGACGGAAAACCGCTGATTTCATATCGCTTACGCGGGGTAATTTTTATTTAACCGCAAGTCTCATGCGGGAAGATGATATCTTCCCCTACATGTTTTGCCTTGCGCTTGGATTATTAACAACAAGATTTCTGTGGATTATAAAACTTTCACTTATCGACAAATTTGGTTCGGGACGTAGGGGAAGACATTGTCTTCCCGGGGTAAAGGCACGGATTTTTAAATGCGA
>ERZ808240.4932-NODE-4932-length-11276-cov-18.363426_pt1 | contig 11276 bp, 8 predicted proteins | sample MGYA00521084_ERZ808240 | MGnify/ENA primary metagenome ERZ808240 (study PRJEB31516, sample SAMN03275571) | gut metagenome | biome: mammalia-associated habitat; material: feces | host: Papio cynocephalus | place: Kenya | collected 2012-08-06 ... | reverse complement strand
AAGGGCTGAGCGGGTGGGTGTGACTTTTATGGAATAGAGCGTTTACTTACGCTCACTCTTTGACGAACTGTAAACTTCTCACAAATTACAAGTAATAGTCAAAAGATGAGACGATGGTGAATGCTCACGGTAGGTGTATTATATCATCCTGCTGCGCTTTGTAGTACCCATACTATAGCTGTATGCTATGGTAGGAGGTATTCTATAAACGCATTTGGAATTATTATATGCCACAACGTGGGCTTTCTGCATTGTCCGTCTCGACTATTAGGGCAAGTGAGAAGGCCTCAGTTCGTGGGATGGGCAAGGAAGAATCCCACGTTTTCCATTTCGTAGAGGTCTGGTAACTAACATAAACACGATATTGGGATTCTATCGCATTGAAATGATAGATGTACAATAAATATACACTTTCAGGACATGAATCGTTTCCTTGCAAAACCTTGTGGTTGACCAAGGGATATAACTATATGGTTAATGGAGGAAACTTTAATGCTTCTGATGCGGTAATAGCTTTAGGAGTAGGCAAGAACATGGTTTCTTCTATACGCTATTGGTTGAAGGTCTTTGGCTTGTCCGAACAAGACAAAGCAACAGATATAGCTGATTACTTATTTGACAAGAAGAAGGGGGTAGATAAATACATCGAGAGTTTGGGAACATTGTGGTTGCTTCATTACCTCTTGGTAAGTTCAAAGGAGGCAACATTATATAACATTACTTTTGTTCAGTTCCAAAAAGAACGCAAGGCTTTTGATAGGGAACAGTTGGTGAACTTTGTCAAAAGGCTGATGATAGAAGATTGCAAGGACAAGGTATTCAATGTGAATACGACCAAGAAGGATGTGGGCGTGTTGTTGCAAAACTATGTTCAGCCTTATAAGGCAAAATCGTTTGAAGATTACTCCTCACTCTTGATAGACTTGGATTTGATAAGAGTAGAGGATAGCGGCAAGTCGTTTGCTTTCAATATGGAGGGTAAGCGTATCGTTCCTTTGGAGATTTTCTTGTATGTCGTGCTTCGGGAAAAAGGGGAGGATAAATCCGTATCATACGATACTTTGCAAGAAATAGGACTGATATTCTGTATGACGGATGCCGAGGTTATCAATATGGCGCAAGCTATCAGTCGAGAGTATTCCTCGTTTGTGCAATATAGTGATAATGCAGGAGTTCGACAACTACTATTCAAGGAAGGTACTCACTTAAACGAAATGGAAATATTAGATAAATATTATAAGAATGCGACAGTTTAGTTTATCCGCAAATATAGAGGAAGGCTTCGCAAAGGAGGCTCAATATATTGTTACCCCTAATGCTCGATTCGTGGCTGATGGCATTGTGAATGGATTCCAAGCTGGTGTCCATTCTTATACGATTATTGGTTCGTATGGAACGGGTAAGTCAAGCTTTCTCTTGGCTTTGGAAAGAGACTTGTTGGGTAACAAACAATACGAATTGCTCAACCCTACCGCTCTTTCGGCAAAGAAGAAGTTTGAGGTACTGAAAATCGTAGGCGATTATAAGGAATTGTCGGTTCTGTTAAGTCAAAAGTTATCCGTAGAGGGAACTACGGATAGTGTATTGGATGAACTGAAAAACAAATACAACAAATTGAGAAACCAAGGAAAGTTTTTGGTTATCTTTATTGATGAGTTTGGCAAGGTCTTGGAACATGCTGCCAAGAATAATCCTGAGCGTGAACTTTATTTCATGCAGAAGTTGGCAGAGTTTGTAAATGTGCCTTCACGAAATATTTTACTTTTGACCACCCTTCATCAAAACTTCAATGCCTATTCGCGTAAGTTGAATGAGGTGCAAAAAGAAGAATGGACGAAGGTGAAAGGAAGATTCCAAGAGTTGGTTTTTGTGGAACCTATAGAGCAACTTTTGTATTTGGCTTCTACTCAGATAGAATCACTGAATAAGAGTGAAAAGAAAAGTCCTTTGATAGAGGCTTTGGCTTCTTTGGCTAAGAATACAGGCTTTGTTTCTAATCAGTTCTCCGAAGAAACAGCGCAAGCTCTTGCGCCGTTGGAACCACTTGCTGCATACGTTATCACCCAAGCCATTCAACGTTATGGGCAGAATGAGCGTTCTTTGTTTTCATTCTTGAATGCAAGGGGAAGTAATTCCTTGTCCGAATATAAGGGGGAAGTCTATCAACTGCAATGTTGTTACGACTATATATATTACAACTTCTACTCTTATTTGAAAGAGGCAAACGCAGACTCTATGCAATGGAGTTCTATGCAAGTTGCCATCGAAAGAGTGGAAGGACAAATGTGGGATGATAAGAAAGACTTGGTGAATGCAATCAAGTTGGTGAAAGTTATCGGCTTGTTGAATCTCTTTGGTAATGCTGCCTTTAAGATGAATCGCGAGCAGATGGCTTCTTATGCCAAGTTGGCTTTGGGCATAGAGAATGCACCTCATCTTTTGAATCAGTTGGAACAATATAAGATTATCCGATATGCCAGTTATAAGTTCCGTTATATTCTCTTTGATGGTACAGACATCAATATCGAGGATGAAATCCGTAAGGCTGGTTTGGTGGTAAGCCGACCTGTCAACTATGTGGATGATATCAGAAATTATTGTTTCAAGAAGGTTGCGCCAGCCAAGGCTTGCTATTTCCAAAAGGGTACACCGAGATACTTTGAGTATGAGGTGCTTGGGCAAGGTGCAGATAAAACGCCAATAGGAGATACCGATGGATATATCCAGTTGATATTCTCTTCGGGTAAGAAGTTCTTGGAAGAAACATGCGAATTGAGTGAGAAGAGCGATAATGCCATCATCTTTGTATGTTTTAGAAATACGGACGAGCTGGTATCGCATCTATATCAGATAGAAAAGTATAAGTACATATTGAGCAAGGTTCTCGTAGATAAGTCGGACAAGGTGGCTATCAACGAGATTAACAATCTGATGGAATATGAGAAAGTAGTTCTCAATAAGTCTATCAGCGAGAGCTTGTTTGCCTATAATGGCAATGTTACTTGGATATTCAAGGGAGAGGAAATAGAGGTTCGCTCTTTGAGGGAGTTCAACCAACTCTTGTCCGTTGTGTGCGATGAGATATATCCTCAGACTCCTGTGATGAATAATGAATTGTTCAACAAACATAAGTTGAGTAGTTCTATTTCGAGTGCCAAGGGTAAGTACTTGGCGGCATTGGTCGGTCAAAGCACTGAGCTAGACTTTGGCTTTCCAGCTGATAAGTTCCCACCAGAAAAGACCATCTATTATTCATTGTTGAAGAATACTGGGCTTCATGTGAACGGTGAGTTTGCCGATGCGCCAAGTAACGAGGGCATCATACCTTTGTGGAATGCTTGTGAGGAATTCTTGTCGTCGACAACCTTGAAGGCTCGGAAGATTTCTGAGTTGATCAAGAAGTTGTCGGCAAAGCCATACAAACTCAAACAGGGATTCATAGATTTCTGGGTTCCCACCTATTTATATATAAGGAAACAAGATTACTCTCTGTATGGTGCTAATGGTGCATACATTCCGAACATCAATATGGAGTTCTTCGAGTTGTTGCAGAAGCGTCCAGGAGAGTACTTGGTCAAGGCGTTTGATGTGACAGGTGTCAAGGTGGAGATATTCAATCAGTATCGCAAATTCTTGAATGTTGAGGCTATGGGGAGTATTAAGAGTGATGATTTCATAGAAACCATCAAACCGTTCTTTTTCTTCTACAATAAGCGATTGAATGATTATGCCAAGCATACACGTAAGTTCAACCATGAGCAGACGGTACGATTCCGTGACACCTTGGCAAGGGCAAAAGACCCAGAGAAAACTTTCTTCGAAGATTTGCCACAAGCGTTGGGTTATGACAAGGAAGCCTTGCAGAATCCTAAAAAGGTGCAAGAATTCTGCTATGTCATCAATCGAGCAGTCAAGGAGCTTCGCTCTTGCTATTCTGACCTGATGGACAGAATCGAGGCTCGTCTGCTTGAAACCTTAGGCATAGAAGAGTATGACTATTCTGAGTATATCGGTATCATAAAAAGTCGTTTGGCTCATGTAAAGGAATATTTGCTGACTGACAGGTTGAAAGAGTTTTATCATCATGTGATGGCAGAGTTTGACAATCGTACAGAATGGTATCAGTCTATCTGTTATACAGCGTTGGAACAACCGTTGGAACGTTTGCGTGATGACCAAGAAGAAAGACTCGTAGATAGTTTGATAACTCTCTTCCAAGAATGTGAGAAGTATTCGGACATTTCTAAGGTGGCAGAGAGTGATACTGATGAGATATACTCTTTGGATTTGGTTTCCACGAAAGGCAAGAACGTGCATTCGCAGACATTCAGATTGCCAGAAAGTGAGAAAGAGAAGGCTCAGGCATTGGAACGTGACATCGACAAACTTTTGGAAGGTGTAGGAAATGACAATGTGTCGGTTTGTACCTTATTGAAGATATTGAATAAGAAATTAGGCAAATGAAAGTAAGACATATATTAGGAATATCGGGCGGAAAGGATAGTGCGGCTCTTGCCATTTATCTCAAACAGAAATACCCAGACTTGAAAATTGAGTATTATAACTCGGATACCGGTTGCGAACTGGCAGAGACAGAATTGTTAATAGATAGACTGAGTGCTTATCTTGGAAGTATCAAAAGACTTAGGGCTGCGGAAGATAGTCCTGAGCCAACGCCTTTCGAGCATTTCTTGAAAGCGTGTGGAGGTTTCTTGCCTTCACCGCAGGCTCGGTGGTGTACCAAGAAAATGAAATTAGACGAATTTGAAAGATATGTAGGTGACGATTATGCAGTCTCTTATGTTGGCATCCGTGGTGACGAAGACCGTGATGGCTATGTGTCTTCCAAGCCTAACATCCAGTCTGTCTTTCCTTTCAGAAGAAATATTTGGAGTGTGGATGTCATCAACAAGTTTTTGCATAAGGAAAATCAAGAACAGATAATTGACATCTACGATAAGTTATGTCCTGAAGGATTGATGAAAGAAGACTTGATGGATGTTCTTAAAAAGCCTATCACCAAACAATTCTATTATTCCAAGAAACTGAACGCCTTGTTGGATATAGATATTAAGATGTTCAATCATGCCGTCTTTGAGTTCTTGAAAACAACGGATTATCCTATAGGTCATTTGGAGTCATTTCCTCTTATCGACAATGACGAAGTGCTGGTCAAGGATGACATTTTTCGCTTATTGCGAGAGAGTGGAGTAGGAGTTCCTAAGTATTACGAGGAAATTCCATTCGAGGTAGATGGCAAGGTTGGGACATATTGTCGAAGCCGAAGCGGTTGTTATTTTTGTTTCTTTCAACAGAAGATAGAGTGGATTTGGCTTTATGAGCAGCATCCTGACCTCTACAAGAAAGCGATGTCGTTTGAGAAAGATGGTTATACTTGGATTCAGAATGAGAGCTTGGCAGACTTGATAAAGCCAGAACGTATTCGACAGGTGAAACTGGATATAATCAAGCGTCAGGAAGCCAACAAGGGCAAGAACAAAGGCACAAGTCTCGCCGAGTTGTTTGGCGATGAGTATGTTTGTGCCAACTGTTTTATCTAATATCGGAAATCGTTAAACAATATAGGAGGACTGCCTTATGTTGAAAGATGTAGAATGGGCAAAAGATGGGACTTATAGACCTAATGAAGAATTCTCACCAGAAAGGTTCTTCAATGATGCACTAAAGAACAGTTGTAGTTTCGATTTGCAACTGGGCTACTTTAGTTCTGCCACCATCAGTGTGTTGGCGGAAGGCTTTGCTACGTTTATTGCGAATGGCGGAGTGATGCGATTGGCTATCAACCAAATTGTTTCAGAAGAAGATAAGAAAGCAATAACGAATGGTATGATGGGGGAAGTCTTTGACTGTTTGGACTTGTCTAACTTCAATGAACTTCGTAAGACTTTCGACGAGTATCAAGAGCAGTTCTTTAGATGTTTGTCCTATCTCATAGCCCAAAAGCGAATAGAAATACGTATCATCAAGCCAAAAGGAAAGAAAGGCATAGCTCATACTAAGTCGGGGCAATTTCGAGACAATGATACGGTAACTTCATTTACGGGTTCTTCCAACTTTACGATTAGTGGTTTGTTTAACAACATCGAAGAAATCAAGATTGATAGAAGTGATTCGCTTGATGGGATGACTCAGAATCGCATCAAGACACAGCGATTGCAGTTTGATGCCATTATGGAGGGGAAAAATACGAAGATAGAGTATCTGTCTCCTAGTCAATTGGAAACAGCAATTTCTTCTTGCTATCAAGATACGAGTGTTGAGGAACTGCTTGATGTAGAAAAGCAACTTGATAGAATCCGTATGCAGCGTAAAGCAGAAAGGGCAACTATGCAAAGTAATGTTGTCAGTGAGGATATACATATCGAGGAGATAGAGCCTCATTTCCCTTATCCCTCTGGTCCTCGTGAATACCAACAACAAGCCTTTGAAAATTGGAAGAACAATGGGCAAAAGGGATTGTTTGTTATGGCTACAGGGACAGGAAAGACGATTACTTCGCTGAATTGCTTGTTGGAGATATACAAGAGAAAAGGATACTATAAGGCTCTTATTTTAGTTCCTACCCAAACATTGGTAGAACAATGGGTGGAAGAATGCAAAAAGTTTGATTTTGCTAAGGTTTATTTAGTTTACTCAAAGAATGCAAATTGGCGTAATGAAGTAGAAATGCTTCATCTACAAGAAGACTTTAATAGGTTTGGTAAGGAAGTGTCGTATATCATTATTTCTACCTATTCATCATTTGTTCGAGATAATGTTTTTGCTGCACTCAATTCTTTTCCAAAGAATAAGACTTTGTTGATAGCAGATGAGGCTCACAATATGGGGTCGAAAAGAGTATTGGACAGAATGGATAGTATCAAATATCTTCGTCGTATAGGGTTGTCTGCTACTCCGACAAGACAATATGATGATTTAGGTAATCAAAAGATAAATGAGTTCTTTGGAAGTTTAGATGGTTATACTTTTGAATATTCTATGCGTGAGGCTATAGATAATGATTTTTTGTGTCGTTATTACTATTATCCTCATGTGGTTAGGTTGAACGATGCGGAGATGTCTGAGTATCTTAAAGTTTCTAGACAACTATCTAAGTTCTATAATTATGGTCGTGATTCTTTTGCTCAAAGTAGCGATATACTTATGGCTTTGTTATTGAAACGTAAGCGCATCATTCATAAGGCACAACAGAAAGAGGTAATCTTTCGTTATATATTGGAGCAACGTTATAAGGAGAAAGGAAACTTGAGATACACATTGGTTTATGTGCCTGAAGGTAACAAACCAGATGGCGTTGATGATGTCTTTGATACAACAGATGTGCTTAGCAATGATGATTTTGCTGAACATTTGATAGATAAATATACGCAGATTGTATGTGGTATCAGTAAAACGACTACTGTAAAAGAATTTACGTCAGATTCCAAAGACAGAGCTAGAATTCTAGAAGACTTTGCTACAGGCAAGTTGGAGGTCTTGACATCTATGAAATGTTTGGATGAAGGTGTTGATGTACCACGTAGCGAACTAGCGATATTTTGTGCAAGTACAGGTAATCCACGCCAATTTGTACAGAGACGAGGTAGAATCTTACGTAAACATAAAGATAAGTATAGGGCAACTATTCATGACTTGATTGTTGCTCCTTGGATAAGTACAGCAGAAGATAGTTACAAAATGGAACGAAACTTGTTAGAGAATGAATTAAAAAGGGTTCGTGATTTCGCTTCTCTATCAGAAAATGCTGATTATACTTATCAAGAATTAGGCAATATAACATCGTATTATAACTTAACAATATTATAAGTATGGCATATACAACTAACAACGACAAAATGCTGGAGGCAGTGTTGACAGACTCGGAGTTGATGAAGTATGGAAAATATACACCATCTGAAATCACTTCGGTTTATCAGGCAGTTTCATCTGACAATCTTGTGGTCAGTGCTGTTGCTCAAATTATTCAGCGTGCATCTGAAGGAGCAACAGAGAAAGAGATATATAAAGAAGTAACGGAATATTTAAAGAAGAACGTATGATAATAAAGGATATCACTATCAAGAATTTCCGTAGTTACTATGGTGAAAACAAGTTCTCCTTTTCAAATGGATTGACACTTGTTATAGGTGACAACGGAGATGGTAAAACGACTTTCTTTGAAGCTTTGCAATGGTTGTTTGCTACGATGGTAGAAAACAATAGTATTGACAATGCTTCTGAGATGCGTAAGTCAAAACTCGAAGTTGGTGAGAGTGATGAGGTGTATGTTGCAATGACCTTTGAGCATGATGGCGAGAAAAGTATAGAAAAGAGTTTTACATTTGAGCGCACTTCTGAGAGAAACTTTTCTACAGGAAAGATTTCTTTCAGAGGCTATGAAAATACAACGACAGGACGTGAGGTTGTGAATGGAAAAGATTTAATGAATAGATGCTTTGATGCTTTTATTCAGAGATTCAGTATGTTCAAGGGAGAATCTACTTTGAATGTATTTCAAAATACAGCAGCGTTGAAAGAATTAGTCGATAAATTCTCCGATGTGAGAAAGTTTGATGAGTTGGTGGAATTGTCTGCAAACTTTGAGGAGAAGTCTAATTCTGCTTATTTGAAGGAGTGTCGTTCAGATAAGAAAATTTCCAATGAGGCAAAGACCTTAGAAACTCAATTACAGCGTCTTGCTATGGACATATATAATAAGAAAAAAGATATAAAGGATAAGCAAGAGTCTATATCCCTTTATTCAAATAGATTGGATGAACTTGCACAGAATCAAGAAACTACAGAAAAGTACAATGAGGTGAATGAGCGTATCAAGAACCTCAATGACAAAGCTATAAAATTGAGAGCAAGTATAGGAAATGTAGATAAAAATACAGCTCTCTTGGATAAGCAATGGATATTATGTGCTTTTCCTTCCATATTGGCAGAATTCAAAAAGAAAAGCCAGCAACTCAGCAAGGCCAAGAGATTGCAAGAAAAGGAGTTTTTGGAGCAGCAAGCAAAAGAAAAAGGTAAGTTAGAGGCTTTTGATGAGGTTCGAGGTTTGTTAGCTAATGGAGTAGCTGAACTACCTTGGTATTTGCCTAATGAAGAAACTATGCAAGAGATGATAAATGATCATGTCTGCAAGGTTTGTGGAAGTCCTGCTCCTGAAGGTTCTTCTGCTTATAACTTTATGGTTAATAAGTTGAATGAGTATAAGAAACATGTTGACGAGAAGTTGAAGCTAGAGGCAGCTAAAGCGAAGATAGAACAAAAGCAACTCTTTGCTTCTGAGTATGTTGAGGAAATCCATAATCTTAGCATTCGTTTGGGTGGTAGTGCAGAGGCAGAGATTGTGCAAATCGCTTCAGACATAGACAATCGGTTGTTTATGGAAGCAAGATGGCAAGACGACCTTAAAAACATAATGGGTAAAATTCAGGATGCGGAAGATGACAAGGCTCGCTTACTGATTCAAGCAGGTAATGTTTCTGAAGAACTTTTGCAAAAGGACTTCAATGACATCAAAGGAATGTTTGAGCAAAAGGGACGTGCTGAGCAACGTTTGGTTGCCTTGCAAAAAGAACTTGAAGACCTTCAGAAGGAAGAGAAGGAAATGCGCAAGAAATTTGATGAGTTGAATCCTCAAAATAGCTTGGTTAAGGTATATAGAGACGTTCACCGTGTATTTGACGAGATTGCCAAGGCTTTTAAAAATGCTAAAAAAGAGAACTTGCGTCGATTCCTCGCCGCATTGGAAGAATGCGCCAATGAGTATTTAACCAAGTTGAGTGCAAGAGACTTTCATGGTGAAATTCGTTTGTGCCAGACTGCAGAAGACTCTACGGAAATAAAGCTCTTTAGCTCAAACGGTACAGAAATAAAGAATCCTTCAGGTTCGCAAGAAACTGTAATGTATATGTCTGTTTTGTTTGCAATTTCTGATTTTACAGATCAAAAGAGAGATGAGAATTATCCACTTATATTTGATGCGGCTACATCTTCTTTTGGCGACTCGAAAGAAGAAGAGTTCTACAATGTGATAGACAAGTTAAATAAGCAATGTATTATTGTGACGAAAGACTTTATCACCAAGGGACAGTTGCGCTTAAATGAGATAGATAACTTGACTTGTGGTGTTTATCGAATCAAGAAAGCAGATAATTTCGATAGCAAGAACATGGCTACAATTAGAACTTTAGTAGAAAAGATTAAGTAATATGGAAAGTTTGTTTGATATATGGAGTAGAAGAGATCCTGAATGGGAAACTCGCTATCAAGAGTCTATTATGGATGTTTTCTGTGATTATGGAAAAGGTCGCAATTCATATCAGGCTGTTCGCAGCAAGCCTTTTGGGGCAGGATATGAAATGTATATTATTGCTTTCTTTATAGGGCTGTATTTTAACCAAACAAAGCCTTTGGCTGAAGATAAAGCCAAACGTAAAAAGTTTGGGTGGCCTATTCAAAAATGGGGAAATATAGAGTTTCGTCTTGGACGATGTTCTTATGATAAAATACAGAAATTTATGTTTGCAGCGTTAATTGCACGTACTGATATCGATTTCTTGGCGTTGGATAAGGGAGAAATAACCAATAGAAAGGCTGTAGATATGCTAATTGAGAAAATGGAGCAGTATGCTAACTTTGGCTTTTCCTTTATGGCAGAAAAAATGGAAGAAGACCCAAATTGTTTCTTTAAGGAAACTGCATTTTTGCATTTGTTCTTGTCTTTCTTAAAAAACGAAGACGAGGGAGAAGATGATGAAGTTGAGGAACTATAAATTAGATGCTTATGAAAAAGTTACTAACAATCTTGGCAGTAATGTGTCTATCCTTATCTGCCTATTCGCAATCTTCATTGCAATCGAATACCAAACAAACGGTAGCTTCGCCTGATGATAAGGTAAACTACCGTTTGTTTCAGACAAACAACCGTTGGACTTTCTTGAAATTGGATACAAGAAATGGTAAGATAACGCATGTACAGTATAGTACTGACGGGGAGGCTATGGAATATCCTTTAAATTCTGTGTCTTTAGTTGTTGATGAATTAGCAAAGCCTGGTCGTTTCTTTTTGTATCCTACTGAGAATACCTATAATTTTTTGTTGTTGGATCAAGAGAACGGTCGTGTTTGGCAAGTACAATGGAGTATTGATGCAGACAAGAGGGGCGTATGGAGAATATTTTTTACTAACGAATAAAAGATGTAAGCGTATGAGTACTAAAACTAAATTTATCTTGACCTATGTAGGTGGTATCGTAACGGGT
>ERZ808240.4931-NODE-4931-length-11281-cov-3.114466_pt1 | contig 11281 bp, 6 predicted proteins | sample MGYA00521084_ERZ808240 | MGnify/ENA primary metagenome ERZ808240 (study PRJEB31516, sample SAMN03275571) | gut metagenome | biome: mammalia-associated habitat; material: feces | host: Papio cynocephalus | place: Kenya | collected 2012-08-06 ... | reverse complement strand
TCAGCACGCGCTCGCGCTCCACATCCACTTTGTGCCGGCCCACTGTGGTGGTCAGGGCTATTATCTGGCGGTTGACGTTGGTCAGGCACACGCGGTCGTCGTCAATCAAGTCGATTTCGCCCACGCCGCTGCGGGCAATGGCCTCCACCACATAGCCGCCCACGCCGCCCACGCCGAACACCGCCACCCGGCTTGCCGCCAGCACGTCGATGGCCGGCCGGCCCATGAGCAGCTGTGTGCGTGAAAACTGATTTTGCATTGCTCTCTTTATTGTTGTTGTTTTGTAGTTATATGAGAATAGGGTGTCTCCCCCCCTTATGGGCCAGCGGCATTAGCCGCAGGCGCGGTGCAAAATTACTAAATTTTCGCCACACCCCCGCCATGCCGCCTCCCATTCACCCGATTTCAGCATTTCAAACACCCAACGGGAACAATGGACTTTTTTCGATGTGCTGCCATTTTCTGTACTCTTTGTGCTATGAACATAAATCATTTGAAATCAAAAATATAAAATGAAAATTATACCGTTTGTGGACTTTTTATTATACCATTTGTCGGCGTTTTGCTATACCGTTTGTGGATTTATGGTGGCTGGGCCAACGTTTAACTTATGTTGAGAGTGCGGATAGGCAAAATGTTGTAATTTTGCAGCAGGCGGCTTGTGGCCGCCGCTGCGCACTGTTGCAGTGATACGCAGATATAATTAGAGAGTAAAGTCTTTTGAATTATGAAAAGAATAAGTTTCAGGCACATAACTCTGCTGCTGGCTGTGCTGGCAGCAGGCGTGGCTGTGGCAGCAGGCGTGGCGCAGGCCACATTCAGCACCAAGTCGCATGATTTTGGCTACATAAAGGAGGCCAAGGGACCGGTGTCGTGCACATTCGAGTTTACCAACACTGGCTCGGCGCCGCTCATCGTGATCGAGTCCACAGCATCGTGCGGCTGCACCCGTCCCGAATACCCCACCAAGCCCATCAAGCCGGGCAAAAAGGCCAAGATAAAGGTCACCTACAGCCCTATAGGGCGGCCTGGCGCGTTCCGCAAAACCATCAAGGTGAAGACTAACGGCCGCGAGCGTGTGACCACGCTGGTAATCGAAGGCGTGGTGATTCCTAAGCGGTGACGGCTGCCATGAGAAGGGTTTTATTGGCTTTGGCTTCTCTGGCATGCTGTGCCTTTGCTTCTGTGGCGCAAGGCCGCGTGTCGTGGATCGAGACGGTGCACGACTTTGGCACGTTTAGCGAGAGCGTGGGCAAGGTGACTGGGGTGATGCGCTTCGTGAACACTGGCGACTCGGCCCTGGTGATAACGCGGGTGCGCCCCACGTGCGGCTGCACGGCGGGCGACTTCAGCCGCAACCCGGTGAAGCCTGGCGACACTGCCACCGTCACGCTCACCTACACCGCCATCGGGCGGCCTGGCGAGTTTTGCAAAGACGTGTATGTCTACACCACCGGGCATCCGCGCCGCTCGGTGGTGTCGATCAAAGGCAAGGTGATAGGCAGTGTGGCCACTGTGAGCGAACAGTATCCTGTGGCCGTGGGCCCGCTGCGCCTCGACCGCTCCAGCATCCCGCTTGGCGACATCACCCGCGGCAAGACGCGCATGGCCTACCTTAGCGGCTACAACACCAGCACCGACTCGGTGCGGGTGACTTTCAGCGGCGTCACACCCGGCATCATTCCGCAGGCGCTGCCGCAGGTGGTGGCCCCGGGCAGCACCATGACGGTGACGGTGTTCTACGACTCGGGCAACGCCCCGCTGTGGGGGCTCAACACCTATTCCTTCGGCATCACAGCCACGCCGGTTGGCGGTGGCAAGGGCGGCGCCGCCGAGGCCAGCGTGATGGCCATGGTGAAGGAGGACTTCAGCCGCCTCACGCCCAAGCAGCGCGCCTGCGCGCCAGTGGCCCTGCTCGAGGCCGACCGGCTGGACTTCGGCACCGTGAGCCGCCACGACGGGCCGGTGCAGCGCAAGCTCACAATCACCAACACTGGCCGCGAGCCGCTGGTGGTGCGCCGCGCCTACAGCTTGTGGCCAGGCGTAATGGTGGCCGTGAAGGGAAGCAAAATTAAGTCGGGCCGCAGCACCGAGATCATTGTCACCGTCAGTCCAGACAAAATCTACCCGGCCGAAAAGGCGCTCAACGCCCCAATAAGCGTGATCACCAACGACCCGTTGAACCCCGTGCAGACGGTGCGCGCCGTGGGGCTGCTGCCGCAGTAGTCCAAACGGTGCGGCACAGGGTGTTTTGATTTGTCGATTATTATTGCTAATTTCGTACACCACTTTTTCAGACAACATAAATTATAACGACGATACAAACAAAAAATGAGCAACGATATTAAGCACACCGAGGAAAATCCACTCATCCACCATCCCGAAAACGACAGCCAGTATTCCGGGCTGCAGGTGAACTCGGGCGTGGTGCAGCCGCCCATGGTCAGCCCCTACCTGAAGCGGCGCAAGCGCCGCCAGCTTAGCGTGAACGACTATGTGGAGGGCATTCTCAAGGGCAACACCACAGTGCTGGGCCAGGCCGTGACTCTCATCGAGAGCCTGGCACCGCAGCATCAGGCCATAGCCCAGGAGGTGATAGCCAAGTGCCTGCCCTATGCCGGCCACTCGCGCCGCATAGGCATCACAGGCGTGCCGGGTGCGGGCAAGAGCACCTCGATCGACGTGTTTGGCATGCATGTGCTGGAGCGCGGAGGCAAGCTCGCCGTGCTTGCCATCGACCCCAGCAGCGAGCGCTCCAACGGCTCGATTTTGGGCGACAAGACGCGCATGGAGCGCCTTGCCGTTCACCCCAAGGCTTTCATCCGCCCCTCACCCTCGGCCGGTTCGCTTGGCGGCGTGGCCCGCAAGACGCGTGAGACCATCATGCTGTGCGAGGCCGCAGGCTACGACACCATATTTGTGGAGACCGTGGGCGTGGGCCAGAGCGAGACGGCCGTGCACTCAATGGTCGACTACTTCCTGCTCATTCAGCTTGCAGGCACCGGCGACGAGCTGCAAGGCATAAAGCGCGGCATCATGGAGATGGCCGACGGCATTGTCATCAATAAGGCCGATGGCGACAACATCGACCGCGCTAACCTGGCCGCGGCCCAGTTTCGCAACGCCCTGCACCTGTTTCCGCTGCCGCCCAGCGGCTTCGTGCCCGAAGTGATCACATACTCGGGCTACTACAACCTGAACATCGACAAGGTGTGGGACATGATAGACCGCTACTTCGACTTCGTGAAGAAAAACGGCTACTTCCACGAGAAGCGCCGCCAGCAAGAGAAATACTGGATGTTTGAGACCATCAACGAAAAGCTGAAGAGCCACTTCTACAACAACCCCGAAATCGACGCCATGCTCAAGGAAAAAGAGCAGCTGGTGCTCTCAAGCCGACAGTCATCGTTTGTGGCTGCCGGCGATGTGCTGCACTACTACTTCGAGCACTTGAAATAGCATAATTTGCGGCATATTTGAGGCATAGGTTTGTCTGGTAGCGAAAAATGCCTTATCTTTGCACCGCATAAAAAGCCCAGATGGCGGAATCGGTAGACGCGCTGGTCTCAAACACCAGTGGAGTAACATCCGTGTCGGTTCGACCCCGACTCTGGGTACAAAAAAAAGACGCTTGGCACCTCACTGTGTGCCAAGCGTCTTTTTCTTGGGTGCATTTTCACACACCCAATCGCTTGTGTTGCGGCTTTTCCAATGCTTTAGGCATGCCGCGTCTCTACGGTAAACTCTTATGCTTCAGTTACTTGTTGAATAATAGTGGTATAAATCCTGTCATGCGGATTATGACTGTGCTTACCGGTTGCCGGCCATGAAGGCTTCCACATCGGCGGGGTGGTAGGGGATGCGGTCCTTGCCCAGGAAGCGGCAGCCGTCGGCGGTGATAAGCACGTCGTCTTCAATGCGAATGCCGCCGAAGTCCTTGTAGGTTTCAAGCATGTCGAAGTTCAAGAATTCCTTGCAGTGGCCGCTGGCGCGCCAGTCGTCGATGAGTGCGGGAATGAAGTATATGCCAGGCTCATCGGTCACCACAAAGCCCTCTTGCAGGCGGCGGCCCAGACGCAGGCAGTTGGTGCCAAACTGGGTGCTTGGCTGAATTTCGTCGTCAAAGCCCACATGGCGCTGGCCCAGACCCTCCATGTCGTGCACGTCCATGCCCATCATGTGGCCGAGTCCGTGAGGCAGGAACATGGCGTGGGCTCCGGCGCGCACGGCCTCTTCGGTGTCGCCGCGCATAAGGCCCAGTTCCTTGAGACGATCGGTCATCAGGCGGCATACAGCCATGTGCACGTCATACCACTTCACGCCGGGGCGCGCCACTTGCAGCACGTAGTCGTGGCAGGCCTCCACTATGCTGTATATCTCCAGCTGCCGTTGGGTGAACTTGCCGCTCACGGGATAGGTGCGGGTGTTGTCGCTGCAATAGTTGCTCATGGTTTCGGCTCCGGCATCGCACAGTGCAAGGCGGCCTGCCTCAAGCGGGGCCAGCGAGGGGTTGCCGTGCATGATTTCGCCGTGCTGCGAGAATATGGTGGCGAAGCTCACCTTTGAACCAAGCGAGTGGGCCACGCCGTCCACTTGTCCGCCCACGTATTTCTCGGTGACTCCTGGACGCGTGAGGCGCATTGCGGTGGTGTGCATCTGGTAGCCGATGGCGCAGGCGCGCTCAATTTCTTCAATCTCCTGTGGCTCCTTCACCGAGCGCATCTTCACCACGGCCATTATCAGGTCCATTGAGGCCAGTGTGGTCTGCTGGCTGGGGTGTATGCCCAGCAGTTCCTGAATCTGTATTTTGTTGTCGAAGCGGTAGGGGGGCAGGAAGTGCACCCTGCGGCAGTGGTTCTTGGCCTCGTCGGTGATGGTGGCAAGCTGTGCCAGCGGCGCGCTGTGGGCCACACCCACCTGGGCGGCCATGTGGGCCACGCTGTCCACCGAGCCATACCACACGATGTCGTCGATCGATATGTCGTCGCCCAGCAGTGTCTCGGTGTCGTTGTCAACATCAATCACGCCCACAAGCCCGTCGCGGTTCTGACCGAAGTAGTAGAGAAATGTGGAGTCTTGGCGGAAGGGATAATATGCATTCGACGGATAGTTGCAGGGCGACTCGTTGTTGCCAAACAGCAATATCACACCGCTCTTAACGAGCTTTTTAAGCTCGGCGCGGCGGCGCACGTAGGTTTCTTTGCTAAACATAAGCTATATTCGTTTAGGTGGTTGTTTTTTTCTTTCAATGGGTAAAATTAGCACACGTGGGCGGCAAATGCAAGTGTTTGTCCGCATTTTGCGGCACTAAGCCACGAGAAAGCATGAAAAGCAAGGCGTCCGCCTCCCTGACTGTGCCGGGAGGCGGACGCCTTGCTTTAATGCTCAGTGTGATAAGCGCTGCGTCAGAACGCGCGTTTTTCGGTGGTCACGCGGCCGCTGGTGTAGGTGGTGACCACGATGTTCATGCCGCTGAAGGCTTCGCCCGATGCCATGCCCTGCAGGTTGTAGTAGCGCACGCTCTGCACCTGCTCGCTGGTGCTGACGCTGTCGATGCCGGTGATAGTGCCCTGGTTGAACTGGACGGCAAATTTGCGCTCGGCCACGTAGTAGTTTGCGTTGTCGTCGCCCTTGCCGCGGCAGTAGAAGCGCACCCGGTAGTTCACCGTCTTTGTCTCGTTGCTCTTGAGCACGTTGTCGATGAAGAGGTCTTTCACCTCGAGCTCGCCGGGAGCCGTCTCGGTGAACATGTAGTTGCCTTCTACATTGGGGTTGCCGTTGCCCTTATACAGGTCGGGGGTGAGCAGGGTCTCGGTGCCGTCGCTGTTCACGCGCCACACGCGGAAGGCCACAGGCTCCATAAGGCTGCTATACATGCCGGTGGCGTTGAAACTGGTGCTGAATCCCATTTTCCACGAGTGCTCGTCGTAGGCAAACGGGTTGGTCTTCAGTGTCTGCGCCGAGCTCAGTTGCACGCCCAGCAGGTCGAGCGTGGTCTTGTTGGCTCCATAGGTGTTGGTGGTGCTGTCGGGTGCCACGGCGCTGATAATGGGGTAGAATGTGCCCTCGTTGTATTTTGCCTGGCGCAGGTCGTCGTAGACGGTGGCTGTGCCGGCCGGCTGGTTGTCGGCGATGCAGTGGTCGAGGTTGTCGTTTTCAGTGTTACGCACCAGCCACGAGTAGGTGCCGTTTTTGGCGCGTTGGATGTCGGCAAACTTCACTGTGCCGCCATCGTCCTCGCGATACATGGCATAGCTGCGCACCTCTACTGCGTTTTCGGTGGTGGCTGTCACTGTCACGCTTTTGTCGAGGCTGAGGCTGTGGTCGGTGTCGGCCAGGTATTCGCTTTCGGTGTAATGAGTGAGCGCGGCTGTGTAGCTGGTCTTGTACACGTTGAAGCGCACCACGTTGCTGTACACGTCTTTCAGCTCCTCGCCGGCAATTGCCTTGGCGGGCTTGAACACCACCTTGTAGTCGTAGTAGGACTTGTGGTCGTTTTTGGCGGTCGAGGCCGTGAACTCGTCGTCCACGCTGAAGTTGCCAAAGTCGAGCTCGCCCGTGCGCGAGGGGGCGGAGAACGTGCCGCTCACAGGCTCGGTGGCCGTGAGCTGGTTCTGGCGCGTGAGTGTGTAGGCAAAGTTCCAGCAGCTGTCGGTGGCCACTGCCGTGCCAAACTTTATGGTGGCTATCGGGGTGCTCGCATCGTCGCTTATGCGGTAGAGCACAAACTCGGTGGCGTTGTCTTCAATCAGGTCGCCCGTCACGTTGGTGCCCACAGTGTTGTTGAGAGTGATGTTGTTCTTATACTGGTTCTCCTCCTTGGCCACGCTGTAGGTGCTGCTGTACGAGCCGCCAATGTTCAGGCTCAGGCGCTCGTAAGGGTCCCAGCCGGGAATCACCACGCTGGCCTTGTTGCTCTCCACGTGGTTGAATTCCACTCCTGTGGGCTTGCCCGTCACAATGTAGGTGATGCCGCGGCCGCTCGGGTTCTGCGGCTCCACGTAGGTGTAGGTGTAGTCGTGCAGCGGCTCGGAGTTCATAGGCTTGGCTTCGGCCACGCCGTTCACCACGCGGTAGATGTAGAAGTCTTGCTCCACCTTGCTGTCCGACAGCTTGTCGAGGCCCGAAGTCCAGTTGAGCGTCACGCTATACTGGTGGTCTTCGGCATTGCCCTTCTGCGAGGCCTGTGCGCTGAGCACAATGCTGTAGGCGTTGAACTGCGGGCGGTATAGCGGATTGTAGCTTGAATACTCGCCATTGTTGTGGCGCATGCTCCACTCGATGAATCTGAAGTCGGGAATGAACACATCGAGGTTCGACATTGTTTGGCCCGCATCGCTCGCTCCCGTGCCCATGGTCACCCAGTGCCCGGCGTTGACGGGCACCGATGTGCACTCGTGGTTCACTTGAAACAGTTCCCCGTTGTTCACCCTCTGGTAGAAGTTGTTGGGTGTGGTGCCGGCTCCGGATAATGCTGTGGGGCTGAACTCCTCAAACATCTGGTAGAATGGAGGCTCTCCCGTGGCACCGCGTGCGTGTGCGCCCTTGCCCATCACAAAGAAGCGGTTGTAGGTGCCGCTCACGTTATACACCACGCCGGGATTGTAGGTGCTGTCAGTGCTGTCATACTCCTTGCCGTCGCGCCTGATGCGGAACCCGTTGGTGAGCACCTTCACCGACTTGATGTATTTATACATCAGCTGGCTCACTTTATCGTCAGGATATTTTGTGGCTTCGTCGCTGGGATAGTTGTCTTTCACTTCCACCACCAGCATGGTCTGCTCCTCATCGTCGTTGGTGGGTGGGGTGGTGTTGGTGAAATTCCAGGTGGGCACGGTACTGGCATAATTGACTGCGCCACGGTTGTAGATGTCGCCTATTACCGGCGAAGAGTACTTCTTGCCGGGAAAGTCGGGGTTGGTGTAGATGAGTGTGATCATGGCTTTGATTTGCTCGGGCTCGGTGGCGCGCTCGGTGAGGTTGCTCACGTGCTCAGTGCCGGCCTTGTCGGTCCATGAGTAGTTGTATTTTTCAAAGAAAGCCTTGGTGCACTTCAAGGCTATGGGCTGCAGCGGGGCCGACCCACTCTCGGCGGCCATGGCAGCGGTGCAGCCGAGCCACACGCAGGTTGCGGCTGCTAACGTCTTAAGTTTGTGTAACATAATGAATCTTAGTTGTACTATCTTTTCGTATTATCAGTTGTTTTTTCTTTGCTGTGTTTGATTAATTAATACAAAATGTCGAAAACAATAATACAACGGCAAAACGGAACAAAAATTGTTAAACAAGTCGAAAAAAAAACATAATCATTGTTTTCTGCACAATATGCGAAATATGGACCACTACCGCCCAGTCCGTTCGTCAAAAACGTTACATGTAACACTTTTGGCGAACGGACTGGGCGGAGCTTGTGCAAAAGGCCTACGTTCCACACAATTTTGTCGTGATTTGGTTATAATAGGTGTGGCGGTTTCGTTCTGCACTACACCGAAAGGCTGTCGTTATTCATCAAAAAGTCGTAGATGTTCATGATTGTAATACCTTTTTGGGTTTGATAAGTAGGCGTTGGTGTGCCAACGACAATATATTTTGGAAAATTGTCGTTGATGCGTGAGAGCGAATTTAACTCTTGCTCCATTTTTTCGTTTGTTGGCAATGCGTATGCCGACTGAATGTAGCATCGCTTATATCCCTGATTGCAGACAAAGTCAACCTCCAGAGTGGAACGTAGCCGCCTTCCATCACCGGCATCGCGGGTTATGGAAAGTTGTCCAACGTCTACCGAAAGTCCCCTCAGCCGCAGTTCATTGTAGATGGCATTTTCAAGCAGGTGGGTGAATTCTGTTTGTCTGAAATTGATGCGTGCGTTTCTTAGCCCTAAATCTGTGAAGTAATACTTCGATGGCGTGTCGATGTACTTATTTCCCTTGATGTCATATCTCACCGACTTTTCTATGAGAAATGCATCTTGAAGCAGGTCGAGATACGTTTTAATGGTGTCTTTCGACAAATTGCTTTTCTTTACCGACCTGAAGCAATTCTCTAACTTTGAGGGATTTGTCAGGCAGCCTATGTTTGAGGCGATTAAACTTATCAACTCTTCAAGGTCATCGTCCTTTTGGATTGAATATCGCTCCTTAATGTCGCTGATATAGGTGTGGGCAAACAAGCTGTTGAGGTATTCAGCCTTTTGCTGCTCGTCATTCATAATCACTGCTTGTGGCAGCCCGCCAAATGTGAGGTATTCGTTGAGCAAAGCTTCTCTGTCACCACTTTTTACTGTGGAAAATTCCTGGAAACTAAGCGGTGTGATGTGTATTTCATCACCGCGTCCCCTGAATTTTGTAATCACGTCCTTTGACAGAAACTTGGCATTGCTCCCAGTGACATACACATCGGCATTTGGAATCTTTAGGTAGCTGTTGAGCACGTCTTCAAATTCCGTGACAAGTTGAACCTCGTCAAGCAGAATGTAGTACTTCTGTTTGTCGGTCATTCTTGAGTCGATGTGTGCCAGCAGCGCGTCAGGGTCTCTTAATAAAGCGTTTCTGCGGTCTTCAAGGTCTACCTTTATAATGTGTTGCTCGTCTACTCCTATCGATAGCAGATAGTTGCGGAACAGTGTGAACAGCAGATACGACTTGCCGCACCTGCGCAGCCCGGTAACTACTTTAATCATTCCATTGCCCATTCGGGCAATAATTCTGTTAAGGTGTATGTCGCGTTTAATTTCCATTCTTCATTTTTGTTACATGTAACACTTTTGACGAATGCAAAGTTATCAATAATTTGTAGAATGTGCCAGTCCGTTCGTCAAAAACGTTACATGTAACACTTTTGACGAATGAGCAGTGCATGGTGGGCGGCTTGCACCGCAATGCAAAAAAACAGTGGGCCGCCCGCCGAATTGCTCGGTGGGCGGCCCGCTGAAAATGCGTTATGCGGACTGGAAAATCAGCGCTTCACAAACTTGACGGCGGCTGCGCCGCGGCTGCCGGTGACGCGCGCCACATAGGTGCCTGCGGCCCATGCCGAAGCGTCGATCACAATGTGCTGGGCGCTGTCGGCCTCAGTCACCGGCACGCTGGCCACGCGGCGGCCCATCGCGCTATACACCTCCACGCGGCTTGTGCCGGCAGGGGCGAGCACGTTGAGGGCGCCAGCCACGGGCGACGGGCTGACGCTCACCTTGAGCGCGGCGGCATCGGTGGCAGTGATGCCTGAGTTGGCCGACTGCACCACGCGCAGGGTGATGGTGTCGATGCTGTCGGTGAAGGTGAGGGTGGCCACGCGGCGGTCAACGCCCTGCGGCAGAGCGTCGCACTGAATTTGCAGCGTGTCGAGGGTGAGGCCGTTGGGCTTGCTCACCACGCGGCACCAGTTGGAGTCGCTCACGGGCGTCTTGTAGCCGTAGTATGAATATATGGCCTGCTTTGTGATGCCTGCGTCGCGGCCCACTTCAATCTCCTCGGTGCCCACGGGCATCATGGTGATCACCGAGTGGGCGATGAGCGGCATTATGTAGTAGGACGTCTGGCTGCGCTGGCTGTCGAAGTAGCCTGTGAGCTCGCGCCAGCTGCCGTTGATTTTCATCAGGGCCGTGTTGTGGTGGTCGCGCAGGCGCGCGGTGGCAAACGACACGTTGCAGCTGTCGTTGCTCTCGGGTATGCCGTCCACGGTGAGGAAGAACTCGTCCTTCACCACTTGCGGCTTGGCAAACTCGAATGTGGTGGCGGTAAGGGTGGTGGCGCTGCCCGTTTCGAGCTCGAACACGCGCCACCAGCTTGAGTCAAGTTTCTTGCCAGGCAGTCCGCCCTCGGATGCGCGCAGGTGCACGCCCACATCGGCTATCTGGTCGGTGAGTGCTGTGGCCTTGGCCGTGGCGAAGAACACTGCCGCGCCATACACCATGATGGGGCGCGACGGCTTGGAGAAGCGCTCGGCGTATTCAGTGATTTTCATGCGGTTGCTGCCTGGGAACACGCCCTTGTCCTCAAGGTTGTAGGTGACGGGGGTGTCGCCCTGGCGCACGTTGGTGGCATAGCCTTCATACTCCACGCTCACCTGTGCCGTGTCGGCCGACTCTCCGTGCTGGTTCTTCACCTTGAGCACTGCGCTTTGCTGGTGCAGGAAGTCGTATGACACCCACGGGCACTGCTCGCTGCTCTCGGCCGGAGTGGCGCCTGTGAAGCTCCACTGCCACTGTGTGGGGTAGCCGGTTGAGGCATCGGCATACTGCACTCGTGCCAGCGGGGCCACAAACGGCAGGCCCGTCTGGCGG
>ERZ808240.4930-NODE-4930-length-11281-cov-43.796989_pt1 | contig 11281 bp, 11 predicted proteins | sample MGYA00521084_ERZ808240 | MGnify/ENA primary metagenome ERZ808240 (study PRJEB31516, sample SAMN03275571) | gut metagenome | biome: mammalia-associated habitat; material: feces | host: Papio cynocephalus | place: Kenya | collected 2012-08-06 ... | reverse complement strand
GTGATCCATCTGTTCTACTATGAAGGCTATTCCATTGCAGAAATTGCAGATATTTTGAAGTTGTCGCAAAGCAACGTAAAAGTACGATTGTCACGCGGAAGAACTATGTTGAAAAATCAGTTACAGGAGGAATGGGACGATGACAAATAAAGAAAAATATAAACAGGCATTTTCAAGTTTACAGACCTCCGGGCTCAGTGAAATGGAGATCAGAAAAATGGCAATTTTAAAGAAAAAGAGAATTACAAAAATAGTGGCAGCCGCAGCAGCCATAAGTGTAGCATTACTTGGTGGCACCGGAACTGCTTATGCAATGAATGTCGGTGGGATCCAGCGGACAGTGCAGCTCTGGCTGCATGGTGACCAGACGAGTGCAACTTTAGAGCTGAACGCAGACGGCAGTTATGATATCTATCTCGCAGGAGATAAAGAAAACTCTGTCATGAGCGGTGGCGGCATTGCCTACGAATGGAACGGGAAAGAGCGTCCGCTTACCGAGGAAGAGCTTATGGAAGACGTCCAGGACCAGCTCAGTGCACCGGAAGTAGAATATGAAGAAGATGGCACTGTCTGGGTATATTATCGCGACCAGAAAATAGAGATCACGGATCGTTTTGATGATGAGGGTATCTGTTATGTAAAGCTGGTAGACGGGAATGATGTTTCCTATCTGACTGTTAAATATGATAACGGATATGCATGGTCAAAAGATAAATATGCTGATCCCAAAAGCTTCAACTAAACAGGGGCGGAAGGCATTACGCGTAAGCCTTCCGCTTTTTATGATCCTGATAAAACAGCACTTACCACCGCGAAACAAATTCCAGTGGTACAAACATATGTCCGCCATATTCATAACTCAAATGCTGGTATTCATATGGGAAATCGTGCTCCTGTAACCGTTTCATGATCTGTTTTGCCGCAGTCTCCGACGGCCACATATTATCCATTTTAGAAGAGATCAGCAGAACCGGTCCTGTAATTTTCTCTGCCTTGATCACTGCATCAGGGTTCGGGTTCTGCACAAGCGGCAGATACAGATCAGTCATTGTTACATCCCTGATCTGGATACTTTTCCGCAAAATCTGTCCAAGCGGGAATTTTTCCGTTACATAAGAAGTATATGGAATATCTTCTCCATGGAAGCTCCAACTGCTTCCCGGTAAAAGGCTGCCTGCCAGCAGCACCAGTTCTGCTCCTTTGGAAATCCCCCACAGACCGATCTTTTTCCACACGAAATGTATTATTTCCCTCTTTAGACATCGTCTTTTATTCCTCCATATTTTATCCCTTTATCAGTATAAAATAAATTGTAGCACACAGCCTGTATGCGAACAAGCGAGCCGCACTCTTATAGATAAAATATGATCAATTAGCGCATTGAGGAAATAATTGTTTCCACTTCTTCTATCGTTTTTTCGGTAGCAGAGGCTATCTGCTCTGCAGTCATTCCGTTTTTATACATTTTCTGAATAAGTCCTGCCTCACCTTCTACGCGCCCTTTTTCTTCAATTCCTTCACTTAAATTACACATAGCACTCACATCCTCTCGCAAATTCTCTTCTATCGGGATATCATATTCCTTTTCAATGATACTTAATTTTTCGTCCGCTGTAAGCTCCTGCGACAGCAATGCCCCCAGCAGGCGATGCAGCTCATATGGATCATCATGATCCGGCAATTCCTTCGCCAGTCCGATCATAACAATATGAAGCAGATCCAGCCTGCCTTTCCAGTCATAGGAACCGATCACATCCTCTTTTATGAGATGAATATGACTCATACTGTTCTCTTCCATGTTCATGCATAACCAGATAGAATATACACACTTGATATCATCATAGTTGGAATTCTCAAAATCCCGTTCCTTCTGAGATGAAATCAGCCTGCTGACATAAAATACCGCCCTGTTTACGATTTCATATTTTTCAGGTTCATCCTTCTGGGCTTCTACATTGACAATGATCTGAGACAGTCCATCCTTCATCCGTACATAAAAAACAATGTCAAATCTTACCAGTCCCTCATTTATCTCCTGTTCTTCTGTATTAAAACCAGCCAGACGCTTACCATTCTTTGAATCTATTATATTGGTAAGTCCCGGCTCTACGGGAACAGTGCTGATATAGGGTGTCCCTTCTATATAGCCCGCAACAATCTGTGGATCCATTCCCTTAAATTCATCAACTGTCTTTACCAGTATCTGTGCCAAAATGATCTTTTGTCCCAGCAGCCGCTTTGCACTGGCATCATACTGTGCTTTCATCTCTGTAGCTTTTACAGCATTTTTAATTTCTGTATTCAAATAATTCCTCCCCTTGCATCCGGATAGTTACAGATACTGTGATGCAAAAGAAAGATAGTGTTTACATTATAACCTACCTGTTTTTTCGATACAACTGATTTTCTATCCGGTATTTTCTTTTTGATTTTATAAATTACTGTGATGGAAAACAAAACAGACTTTCTTGTCGAAAGACTTAGATATCAGCTTCCGCTGATAAAGAATTTATATATATTGTTTATGAATGCAGTATAACTTAACTTCCCAGATTACGCAACTGCTTTTATTCTTGTACCTTCACAAACTATCTTATTTTTATAACCTGCAACAGACTGCCGCCCAAAACAAGCAGCATTCCTATCACCGAATATGCTGCAATCGGTTCGCCTAGGATCACATAAGAGAGCAGTGCAGCCACAACCGGAGTCAGATAGGCAAAATTAGAAAGGATACCAACCTCGGACAGTTGAAGTGCCCTGCCCCATGCAAAAGTTGCCAGTGCATCAATAAACAGACCAAGCCATAACATTCCCGCCCATGCATTGCCCGACATAGGTGTTATCCCGTCTGTTGCAAGTAGAAACGGAAGAGAGCAAAACGCAGTGACCGTGAAATACACTGCTGTACATAATATCTGATCCAGTCCCTTCTTTTTGTTCAGCACATTAAAAATCCCATAGCAGACTGCCCCTGCAATACACAACAAAACACCCCTGACATCCTCCAGCACCAGTCCCTTTCCTCTTGTAGAAATGAGCACAACACCTGAAAAGGAAAGCAGGATTGCCAGCCACTCTGTTGCTTTAATCCTTTCATGCAGGACTACAGCCGCACAAATAGCTGCCATGATGGGCCAGAGATAATTGATACTGCATGCATCTGCTGCAGAAAGACGCCGTACCCCGGCATAATAAAAAGCGGAATATAAGAAGTTTCCAAGAAATCCAAGACCGATTAACTGCCAGAGATCTGAGTGCGTCAGTGAGCGAAACATCCTGATCCGTCCACTGCAAAAAAGATAAGTGTAAAGACATGCTGCTGCGATCAGAGAACTAATAAAAAGTACCTGCATATTGGAAATATCAGACAGTGTCAGTTTTGTCACTGCCGGTAAAGTGCCCCAACAGAAAATTGTATACGTTGCCAGCCAGTATTGTTTCTTCATGAGTATTCTCCCTTGTTTATCATTTGGGGAGAGTATAGTATACTATAAAAAAAGAAACTGTAGCACGCGCTACAATTTCAGCAAAAACAGGTGAATACATATGACAAAATTATCCAGTAAATTTTATCCGCTTTTTGAAGAAATTGGCACAGAATTCATGATCCGGGCAGGCCATGTTCTGTATATGCAGGGTGATCAGTCCTCTAATCTGTATCTCGTAAAATCCGGCCGGGTGCGGATGTTCTACATCAGCGAAAGTGGAAAAGAAATCACATACCGCATCATTGGAGAAGGACTACTGATCGGAGAAGCCGCCTTTCTGAGCCACTTACAACAGGCAACCATATCGGCTGTTACGGATACTGCGCTGATCACCTGTCCCATTCAGTCACTCTATCCGTACATTTCCAAGCACAGCGAACTGAACCGGGTCATTTTTGAACTGTTGACTGAGAATTACACGGCACTATGCAATCAGATCAAACGGCTTACGATCAATGACAGTGCCAAAAGAGTTGCCAGCTATCTGCTCGACCTGACAAAGCAGGATCAGAAAGATCTGGGCATCATTGACCACACACTTCCTTATACGCAGGAGGAACTTGCCGTCTGTCTGAATCTGCACCGCACCACAGTTGCAAGAGTACTTTCCGATTTTTCCAAAAGAGGGCTTGTCCGCCTGCAATACAGGAAAATACAGGTCCTTGACAGGGAAGGGCTGCGTGCCATATAACTGATGATCCGATTCCATTCTACCGTTTTTCCCATTCATCCATATACGCAGCCGTTTTCTGCATGATATCCCGCATGATCAGAAGATCCTGCTCCACATCTCCCGTTTCCATCGAGTGATCTGCGTGCTCCGTCAGGTACAGCGGCAGATTTCTCTGCCTGCACGCTGCCTTGATCTTCTCCGTCTCTGCCCATGGATCTGCCGTTCCATGAAATACAATTCCGGTCTGTCCGATCGCGTCAAATGACTCCACTACCGGCGTATAATAAATCTGCCCGGGGGTGATCGCATACTTTTTTGCATAAGTTGCTGCCACAGCGGTTCCGACACTTTTGGAAATAAAAAGCACTTCGTCATAAGCTGCAAAATTGATTCCCGCAAGCTGCTCCGCCGCATAGGTAAACGCCAGTTCAAAAGCCTTGCGCATCTTCTCTGTATTCCCTTTCACGCCTGAGGGCAATGTTCCGTATTTCACCTCTACGATTTCATATTCCCGCTTTCTTGCCAGCTTTTTACTGTAATATAACAATGGTTTGTCTGTATGATAACCGATCCCCGGAAACAGCACAGCAATCTTCTTTTTCATATCTGAGTTCCTCCCTTCGTCACTTTTTCGTGCATATCGCGATTTTAAAAATGCCAGGGCAGGTATGCTGCCCCGATCGCCAGCAGCACCGCCGGAAGCATATTTGCAACTTTTACCTTTTTGCCCCAGACCAGATTGATACCGATACAGAAGATCAGCACTGACCCGATGAGTGATAAATAAGTCAGCGCCGTCTTTGTCATAACAGGCGAAACCAGCTTTGCAAGCAATGTAATACAGCCCTCAAAAACAAAGACGGGGATTGCAGAAAAAGCTGCTCCCTTTCCCATGGAAGATGTCATAACAGCAACAATAATAAAATCCAGAACCGATTTGACCGCAAGCGTGGAATAATCACCAAGAAGTCCATCCTGGATCGCACCGACGATCGCCATAGCACCGATCGATACGGTAAGAGATGCTGTAACAAATGCATTGACAAAACCGGCATCACCGCTGTTTCCGGTTTTTCTCTTCAGCCATTCTCCGAACTGTTCAAACCCGTTTTCGATACCGATCAGTTCTCCGATCATCGTGCCAAGCGCCAGGCAGAGCACAACCAGCATGGATTTCCCACTGCTGATCGTAGAGCCGTCTATTTGCAGCATACCTTCCATCGCACCGGCGATCGCGATAAAAAGGACACTGACACCACAGGCCTTATTTACTGATTCCTGCTGCTCCTGCCTGAATAATTTTCCCGTAAAATGCCCCGTGATGCCTCCTGCCACTATACTGACACTGTTGATTACTGTTCCCAATCCTATCATTTTGATTCCCTTCATATGTAGATTCAAGTTATACTTCTTCTGATTTCACACACGTATTGTAACATTCTCCGGCTCATTTTTCACGGACTTCCTGCAAATTTCGCGTATTTTACCATATAAAATTATTTACTGTTTCTCTGTTTCCGGGCGATTACCAGATTTTCATAATATGCTGCGCCAGCAGGAAGCACATACTCTCTTTCTTACAAATACCTTCCGGTAATGCTGTTTTCATTATGCTTTATCTCCTGCGGTGTTCCGCTTGCCACAATACGGCCGCCGGCCTCTCCGCCGCCCGGTCCCATATCGATCACATAATCTGCGTTCCGGATTACATCGAGATCATGTTCAATAACGATGACAGTCGCGCCATGGTCTAAAAGTGCCTGAAAAACACCGAGCAGCACCTGCACATCCAGCGGATGCAGCCCAATGGACGGCTCATCAAATACGAAAACGGAATCCTCCTGCGTTTTACCGATCTCGCTTGCCAGCTTCAGGCGCTGTGCTTCTCCACCGGACAGACTGGGCGTTTCCTCGCCGAGTGTCAGATAGCCAAGGCCAAGCTGTTTTAAAATACGCAGCTTCTGACTGACATTTTTCATGTCCTTGCAAAATGTAAGAGCAGAATTGACGTCCATATCCATGAGTTCCGGTAAGGAAACACTTACGCCAGACTGATTTGTGAGCTTTACATCATAAGCTGCTTTTGCATAACGCGAGCCACGGCAATCCGGGCATGGGATATTCACATCCGGCAAAAACTGGACATCCAGGCTGACAACACCGGTTCCATCACAGCCCGGGCAGCGCAGAGAACCTGTATTATAGGAAAAGTCACTTGCCTTGTAGCCTTTCTCCCTGGCACCTTCAGATTTTGCGTAAAGTTTTCGCAGTTCATCGTGAGCACCCGCATAGGTAGCAACTGTAGAACGGACATTAATACCGATCGGTGTTGCATCGATCAGCTTGATATGCCGGATTCCTTCAGCAGTGATCGCGCGGATATGACCGGGCTGCGCCTGTCCACTGATATTGGCATCCAATGCCGGAACAAGACTTTCGAGTACCATCGTTGTCTTACCGGAACCGGATACCCCGGTCACAACAGTAAGCCTGCCTTTTGGAATATCCACCTCTAACGGCTTTACTGTATGGATCTGTGTTGTAGACAAATGAATGGACCCCTTTGCAAACAATTCTTCCTTTGCAGCGCAGCATCTCAGCTTTGTTTCTGCCCTTCCGGAAAAAAATACCCCGATCTGTGAAACTGGGTTTTCTTCTATCGCAGGGATCGTCCCCTGCGCGATCACATAACCGCCCTTTGTACCGGCCTGTGGTCCCATTTCCACGATCCAGTCAGCTTCCTTGAGGATCTGTGTGTCATGATCGACCAGAATCACAGAGTTACCGTCTGCTACCAGATCATGCATCACACCCGTCAGTCCCACAATGTTAGACGGATGCAACCCAATGGAAGGTTCATCCAGCACATAAAGCACACCTGTCGTCCGGTTGCGGACAGCACGGGCAAGCTGCATCCGCTGGCGTTCCCCGGTAGAAAGTGTAGCTGCGGAGCGGTCCAGCGTCAGATAGCCCAGTCCCAGATCCAGCAGCCGCTTTGCCGTGTTTTCAAACGCATCACAAATACTTTCCGCCATAGGACGCATTTCCTCCGGCAGACTTTCCGGAACATGCGCCACCCACGCTGTCAGCTCAGAAAGTGTCATGGTACATGCTTCATCCAGGGAGATCCCCTGCAGCTTTGGTGCTCGCGCCGCATCGGAAAGACGGGTTCCGTGACACGCCGGGCAGATATCTTCTTTCAGAAACTTCTCTACACGTTTCATGCCTTTTTCGTCCTTGACCTTAGCAAGCGCATTTTCCACGGTATAAACTGCATTGTAGTAGGTAAAATCGAGTTCTCCCGCCTGATTGGATTTTTTTGCCTTGTAAAAAATATGCTTCTTTTCTGCCGGGCCATGATAGACGATCTCTTTCTCCTCCGCTGTCAGTTCACGAAACGGTACATTTGTACGCACACCCATTTCGCGGCAGACATCTGTCATGAGTGACCACATCAGGCTGTTCCATGGCGCAACCGCTCCCTCATCAATGCTGAGCGAATCATCCGGTACAAGGCTCTCTATATTGACAGTCCTGATGCTGCCTGTTCCGCCACACTTCTGGCAGGCGCCCTGCGAATTAAATGCCAGTTCTTCCGCAGATGGTGCATAAAAATGTGCGCCGCAATCCGGGCAGACAAGCTCTTTTCCTGCTGCAACTGCCAGCGTCGGTTCCAGATAATGCCCATTCGGGCAGCGATGGCTGGCAAGCCGGGAATACATGAGACGTAAGCTGTTCAATAATTCCGTTCCCGTTCCAAACGTGCTGCGGATTCCCGGAACGCCCGGACGCTGATGAAGTGCCAGTGCAGCAGGCACATACAGCACTTCGTCCACACTTGCTTTCGACGCCTGTGTCATTCTGCGGCGGGTATAGGTAGAAAGTGCTTCCAGATAGCGGCGGGAACCCTCTGCATACAGCACACCCAGTGCCAGTGAGGATTTACCTGATCCGGATACGCCCGCGATCCCCACGATCTTTCCAAGCGGAATATCTACATCAATATTTTTCAGGTTGTGGACTTTTGCGCCACGGACAAGCATTTTATCTATCATCGTTTCTCCATCCATTTCCAGTTTTTACAGTGCCTTTGTATATTTTCTGATCTCGATGGCAGCAGGATTTCTTCTTTTTGCATGCCATAAAAAACGGATAAGAAACAGACATCTCAGTCTGTCTCTTATCCGGCTATCGTTTCTCTGAACCACTCGCCCTCCGAGTCAGCAATCGCATTGTAGCATACTCTTTTTGGAAGTGCAAGCGCCAAAGTTCTATTTTACACAGTCCATGATCAGCTTCCGACATTTGTCGTATCCAAGCTGTGAACTGTTTAATGACAGCGTATAATTGCCTGCCCTGCCCCATTTCTGATCGGTATAAAAATTGTAATTTGTCATACGGCGTTTATCAATATCTGCCATCATTTTTACTGCCTCAGCTTCTGTAACGCTGTATAACCTGCAGATTCGTTCTGTTTTTTCATGCAGATCTCCATGGATAAAGACATTGAGAACATCCGCTCTGCCATGCAGGATAAAATCCGCATTCCGCCCTATGATCACGCAGCTTTCCTTTTCCGCAATTTCCAGAATGACTTTTCTCTGTGCCTCATATACCAGATCCTCCACTGACTTCCCCGTACTGTCACGTCCTGCAAATGCATAGGCAAACAATCCTTTCTTTGGGGATAATTCTGCATGTTCCCGGATATACTCCGGCGAAAAGCCTGACTGCTCGGCGATCTGTCCGATGATGTCTTTGTCATAATATTTCATTCCGAGTTTCTTTGCCACTTCTTCGCCGATAAAGCGTCCGCCGCTTCCAAACTCTCTGCTGATCGTAATAATTTTCGCTGCCATCTTAATTCCTCCCTATTTTAAACTGTCAACTTTCGTCTTTCTGATTCTCTTTAAAAATACATAGCCTGCCAGACACGCTATCAGTTCTGTGATCGGAAATGCCCACCAGATAAGCGACACACCTGCCTGTCCGTTTTTGACGATTACGGAAAAGATTCCTGCCAGTGGCAGTATGATGACAAACTGTCTGAGCAGCGAGATCACAAGGGATTCCATGCCACCGTTCAGTGCCTGATAAATTCCCTGATAGGCAACGTTAATGCCTGCAAAAATAAAGCTGATCGAAATGACCCGCATCGCTCCTATAAAATAAATTCTGGATTGTCCGGCATTAAATAATGCCGCAAACGCTCCCGGAAAGAGCTCTGTGATTGCTATGCCAATGACCATAAGAACCGCCGTATAAATAAGACCATATCTGATACCATCCTGGATTCTCTTTTTGCTGTGCATTCCGTATGCAAATGCAATGATCGGCGTGATCGCATCACGCAGTCCGAAGGCAAGAAACAATACAAACTGCTGTACCTTATAAAACAAGCCATATGCCGTCTGTGCGGCCGGATTGAATTTCAGGATCAGATTCATCACATATACCATAACAGACATAAGTGCCTGTGCGATGATCGCCGGAAGTCCGATCGCATAGATTTCTTTTATGATCGCTGCATCCGGTTTCATGTAGCTTACTCCATGTGCAAACTCTTTATTTAATTTCACATGGAAAACAAAGAGAAACACTGCTGATGCGATCTGTCCGATCACAGTCGCGTAAGCAGCCCCTTCCACACCCATTTCCGGAACAGGTCCGATCCCATAGATCATGACCGGATCAAGGATGATATTGATCACTGCACCTGCGACCTGTCCAATCGTTGAATACAAAGAGCGTCCTGTCGCCTGCAATAATTTTTCAAACAGGGAAAAGAACAGGATGCCAAAGGAAAATACACAACATATCCGCAGATAGCTGATGCCCATTGTCAGAACTTCCGGATCGACTGTCTGTGAAGAAATGTATGCCTTTACCCCGAAAATACCAAACAGTAAACAAACCACATAAATAACAGCTCCCAGAAACAAGCTGTTCCCTGCCACCTTTGCTGCCTTTTTCGAGTTACCCTGCCCTAACGTTCTTGCGAGAAGTGCGTTGGTTCCCACACCGGTTCCGATTCCGACCGCCACCATGAGCATCTGCACGGGAAATACCAGTGTAAGCGCATTCAACGCCGCTTCACTTCCCACCTTCATGTTTCCGACAAAGGCACTGTCCACAATATTGTAAACCGCCTGCAATGCCATCGATAAGATCATCGGTATTCCCATCTGCACCATGAGCTTATTGACCGGCATATCTTTCATTTTGTTACTCTCTGCCATTTTAACTGAATCCTCCTTTTCTAAATTTAAGTGTGCCATCCGCACACTTTCGCGCCCGAGCGGATGCGTAGCATAATTTTCCACTCCGCGAGGTGCGCATCTTTGCAAGCTTGCTTGCTTTTGCTGTATAGGAAATGCCAAAGGAATTTCCTATACAGCAAAAAAGTGTGCACTTATCGCATAAGTTGGACTTACGCTGATAAGCTACACACTTTTTCATGGCATATGATAAACACAGAGACGAAACACGCTTTGTGCGTTTCACTCTGATTAACGGTCGTCAAATGCACCGCATAAATGCGTGCATTTTCCTCGTCGCAATAACAAAAACGAGTAACAAACTGGATTTACGCAGATTTGCTACTCGTTCAATGCATTATTATATTTCTCGTTTTTCAAAAAGTCAAACGAAATTTTTCACCTGTAATCCCCTGACACTTCCAGAAAGCTTCTCTTTCCGCTGATATAATCCGCGTAAGCAAGCTCCGGTGCTTTTCCCCTGAATACCGTACAAAGACCGCACATATCACAGTCGGCGATACATTTATACTTTTCTTTGATATATTGTCGTCTTTCCTCCTCTGTGGAGGCTGCTATCTCCGGTGCACCCATAGCCGATCACCTGATCATCCCGGTATTGCTCCGGTATTCTTCGTTCAGTTGTCTCAACTCTTTTTCCCCATTGATATACGGCTCATAAAAAGCATCTACCGGACCACCGCCCAGATTCTCACAGCCATTACAAAAATCACAGGCTCCGCCGCACTGGTTCAGTCCTTCCTGTACGATCCGGATCCTCTCTTCTCTTGTTGTGTCTTTGATCAGTAAACTTCTTCTTTCCATCACTGCATCTTCCTTTCTACTATAAGCTGTGGCTG
>ERZ808240.4929-NODE-4929-length-11283-cov-3.806288_pt1 | contig 11283 bp, 17 predicted proteins | sample MGYA00521084_ERZ808240 | MGnify/ENA primary metagenome ERZ808240 (study PRJEB31516, sample SAMN03275571) | gut metagenome | biome: mammalia-associated habitat; material: feces | host: Papio cynocephalus | place: Kenya | collected 2012-08-06 ... | reverse complement strand
GCGTCAGCCGAATATTTTGGTTAGTCCATCCACGGAACTACGCCGCTGCCCCAAATAATCTCACCACATTGTCAAACGAATACTTAGTATCTGATGAAATGAGATATGCAAGTTCAATAGACATTGTGTTTGACGATTGTTCGCTTGCCGATATAAAGACTACTTCAAAATTGGATATGGAGTATCTGTCTTGGCAACTATCCATTTACGCCAACCTGTTTGAAATGCAAAATCCAAGATTAAAAGTTCCTCGGCTTTATGCGATATGGTTGCCTAAACCTAAATATGGTCGTTCAACAATAGTTGAAGTGCCAAGAAAGAGTAAAGATGCTATCAGAGTATTGATGGCTTGGGATAAAAGTATTACTAATCAATAACTATAAACAAAATGGCAAATTTTATTACCGGCGCAATTGTTTCCATTAGCGAAACTCGCAATCTTGTATCTCGCAGTGGCAATGCGTACAAACTCAGAGAACTCGTTATCTCCATTCGTAAATATGACCCAAATACTGGAGAACCTGTAACCGACAAGGAGAACACCCCTCAATTCGTGTTTATGGGAGACCGATGCGATGAACTTGACAAGTTCCAAATCGGACAAATGGTAAATGTGTATTTTGACCTACAAGGGAGAACATATACAGACCAATCAGGCATCAGTAAAATCATCAATGAATTGCGTCCTTATAAGGTTGAGCAGTATCAACGCCAAGGGCAACAGTCAGCATCGGCAAGCCAGACTGTCGTGCAACCTGCCCAACAGCAAGTACAGCAACCGCAAAGCCAGCCACAGCCGAATATGTATCAGCAACCGAATAATGGCTATTTCCCACAACCTGGATATGCCAGTGGCGACCCGTTCTAATTGACCTATGCTCTACGATTGTAAGAATGACCTTGACAGAGCAAATTTCCTCGCTCGTGCGCAACTCCTTGCAGACCGAAATGATGTAGTGGAGTTGCACACAAAGCGACAAAGAACGCTCAACCAAAATGCGTACTGCCACGTCTTGATTGATTACTTTGCTGCTGTGTATGGCGAAGACCCAACGTATGTAAAGCAGGAATACTTTAAGATGCTTGTCAATCCTGATATTTTCATTCTTAACACATCAGTCGATAAGTTCACTGGAGAAAAGAGAGTACGTTGCCGTTCAACATCATCACTCACGACAGAAGAAATGTCGGTATGTATCGATAGGTTCCGCAATTGGTCCTCCAAGTATGCAGAGATTTATCTTCCAACGGCAGAAGAAGGCTCTTTACTTAGGCAATGTGAAATTGAGATTTCTAAAGCAAAACGTTTCTTATGAAATATCAGTTAAGAGATTATCAAAAAGCCAGTAGTGATGCCGCCATAAAGTTCTTGCAAAGCAAGGCTCAAAACAATGGACTATTGGTCTTGCCTACCGGCAGTGGTAAGTCCCTCGTACTTGCTGATATTGCATATCGGCTTAACGATAAAGTACTTGTGTTCCAGCCGAGCAAGGAAATATTGGCTCAAAATTTTGCGAAATTGAAAAGTTACGGAGTTGAGGATTGTGCAATTTACTCTGCATCGTTCAACAGCAAAGAGATCAAGCGCATCACTTTTGCCACCATTGGCAGTGTGATGTCTAATATGGAAGACTTCAATCAATTCAGATACATCATAGTAGATGAAGCACACGTTACCAACCCAAGAGGTGGTATGTACAAGGATTTCTTTGACTGTGCAGACAGAAAGATTCTTGGATTGACTGCCACTCCCTATCGACTGTGTTCCACTCGGAATGAGAATGGAGAGCCAGTATGTATCTTGAAGTTCCTTACACGAACTCGTCCAAGGATATTCAGTAGTGTAATATACCAAGTAGATATACGCACTTTGCTTGACAGAGGTTATCTTTCAAAGATGAGATACTTTGATATGACTATTCTTGAGCCATCAAGAGTGAAGCGTAATACCACTGGAATGGATTATGATGAAGAGGATTTGAAGTTGCAAATGCAGTATGTAAATCTCCAATCATACCTCATCAACATAGTAACACGGCTGATGAAACCCAAAGATGGCAAGCCACGCAGAGGAATACTTGTGTTCACCAAATTCCTTGAAGAAAGCGAAGCATTGTGCAAGGTTATTCCGAATTGCAGAATGGTTAGCGGAAAAACTCCTGCAAAGGAACGAGACAAGATTTTGTCTGACTTCAAGGAAAGAAAGTTTGAAGTATTGACTAATTGCGGAGTGCTCACAACTGGATATGACTACCCCGAACTTGATACAATCGTGATAGCAAGACCCACAATGTCCCTCGCTTTATATTATCAAATAGTCGGCAGAGCAATTAGACCGCACCCGAATAAAGAATGTGCGTGGATTGTTGATTTATGTGGAAACATACAAAGGTTTGGAAAAGTCGAAGATTTGAAATTGACTGAAAGCCGACCGGGACTATATGCCGTATGTTCAAGTAGCAGTGGACGTGAACGGCAACTTACAAATGTATATTTCTGATTATTATGAGAAAAGATGATAAATATAACAAAACGTTGCTCAATGCAATTATCTCAGGAACACCAATTCCTGCAAAGAAAGCAAAGGAGATAGCGCAAAGCGGACTGACAGAAAGCCAGATACAGCAATCGTGCATAAGGTGGTTTCAATTTACCCACCCTCAATTATGGAGAGATGGTGTTCTGTTTCACGTTGCCAATGAGCGCAAATGTACACAATGGCAAGGCAAGAAACTGAAACTTGAAGGTGTTGTAAAGGGGGTAGCCGACTTGTGTTTGTCTGTATCAAGGCACGGATTTAACGCATTGTACATTGAAATGAAAAAGCCGGGAAACTATCAATCCAAAGAGCAAAAGGAATGGCAGTCAGGTGTAGAGAAACACGGCAACAAGTATGTCGTGTGCAAATCTCTTGATGAATTTGAAAAGTTGATAACCGAGTATTTAAGAGAATAGTATGTATACGTCTGGAATAATATTGAACAAGTCGTTTTTGTGTTTTGAGTGGATTTGCTCGCCTGAAACAGTCAGCCTGTATATCTACCTGTTGCTTGATGCGAGTTCAAATGGTGATGTCGTTTTCGGGCAGAGTTTGCAAAGAGGACAAACCATTATACTACGCAGTACCATGATGAGAGACCTCGGCATTTCTTCCCAAAGGCTATCAACAGCAATGCGTAGGCTGAAAGATAGCGGGTGCGTAACAATAGACAAAGTCCGCAAGTATTATCTCATCACCTTAAACAAATATGATGATTATGCGACACCGACAAAATAGATACCATTATGAAATCAGGCTGGCTAAAAATATATAGATCCATAGTCGATTGGGAATGGTTCAGTGAACACGATATGACAACTTTCTTTATCTGGTGTTTGTGCAATGCCAATGTCGATGGGCGAATGTGGAGAGGTGTCTATGTAAAACCCGGACAACTTGTAGTATCACGTTCTACTGTCTGCAAGGAACTTGGTATATCCGAAAGACGATACAGAACAATCATTTCAAGATTTGCAAAATCCGGAGAAATCTCGGTAAAACCACAAGGAGCATTCTCTATTCTCACAATCGTTAATTGGGAAATATATCAAGAGGATACAATCAGTGAAGATGTACCAGTTGAAAACAAAACCACCCCACTTCAACCTGATATATGTGTTGAGAATAAGGTAATCAAACAAGAGCCATCGAACAGCCTGTTCACGCAAGAAGAAATACTTATATCTGAAAAGCCAACAGCCAAATCGCCCGAATTGGATTGTTCTTTCATAGTGAAATTGTTCAATGACAGATGCAAGGGCTTTCCGAAGATTGTAAAACTCACGGAAAAGCGCAAGAAAGTTATACGGATATGGTTTGATGATATAGGCGGAACGTATGATAAAGTTCAAGAGATTTTTGACCGAGCGCAATCTTCATCATTCCTACGAGGTGATAACAACCGTGCTTGGAGTGCAGATTTTGATTGGATAATACACAAGTCCAATTGGGTTAAAATCCTTGAAGGTAAATATGATGACAAGAAAACAGTAACACAGAATAATTATGAAGCCAAACAAAGCGATAGATACGCTAAGCGTAGAGGAGCTGATTCATCGGCTCGGAGTGCGGAAGATTATACCGACACGATTTAGTATTGATTTGCCATTTTCACAAGTTGCCAACGCATTATATGCCGCCTATGTGGCAGAGGTGAGAAGAAGGCACAAAGAAATGATTCTTGACGATGCAACGAAAGAACATATCAGGATTGCAGCAGAATGGCTGTGCGATAAGAATGAAAAGTTTGGATTTATGATGAGTGGTTTGTATGGAAACGGCAAGACGACCTTAATGTATGCGATGTGTAACCTCATAAACTATCTATACGATGCAAGTTCGTCCTCTGAACGAATTACTATTTCAATCAAGAATGCAAAAGACATAGCAAAGATGGCAGTAGATAAAGGAAAAGAGAATTTATATCTTAATTTGTTCAACGAGGAACTTCTTGCCATTGATGAAGTCGGAGAAGAACCGGCAGAGATAATCTCGTACGGAATGGTTTATACTCCAATCAGAGATTTACTTGAAGAACGGTATAATCGCCAAAAACTTACAATCATCACAACAAATTTAGTTCAAAGTAAAGAGAAGCAGTTGTTCCAGATTAGCGACCATTATGGAGAACGTGTTGTAGATAGAATTAGAGAAATGATGAAGATAGTTCCTTTTCACAATAGTTCGTATAGGCAAGTGAAAAAGCACTCCTAAAATTGCATAAAAGATAACGAAAAAACTTGCGCAACTACTTGAAAATAAATTGATTAACGTTTTGTAAATCAAACAATTATCGCTAACTTTGAATATCCAAAATAACAAACTAATCAAAAAGAAAAAGATATGAACTCAGAAGTTAAAGCAAGATTTTCAGAAAAGATAGAAGCAGTCAAAAAGATTCGTATGGAGTTAATCAATGACTATTATGCAGTCGCTTCCATCTATGATACAGCAGATAGACAGATGAAAGAACTTATGCGTAATCCAGTTGCTGATGAAAAGGAGGAAGAAGAACTTTGGAACAAAAGACAAGAAGCAAGAACCACTGCTTGTGATATTCAATCTGCAATTAACAATCTTGGTGATGCTTTATGCCGAATGGGCGAAAACGTAGATACATTTTGGGGCAAACAATAAAGTCTGCTTATATGCAAATAAGATTTAATTAGAATGGAAGAAATCGTAAACAAACAGCCAGAACTTCCAACGGTAAAGTACAAAGTGGAAGTGCTTGAAACGCTCAAAAAAGTAGTGGAAATAGAACTTCCTCTTGGAAGCGACAATGAAGCTCGGCAGAAAGTTATGGATATGTACTATAATGGCGAAATAGTCCTTTCCGCTGATGACTACTACGAAACAGAGTTCTACTTTTTAGGTAGAACTGAAGATAATAAACAACCTAAACTCAAAAAGTAATTATGGAAATATTCAAGACATTGAATGAAATGCTTGGCTATGGTTCTACATTAACTATCACCATAGCGAAGAAAGGAGAAGAACTTATCGTAAGCGTTCTTCCCGGCAACAACCTCGTGAAAGATACTGCAAAGGGAAAAATCATTCCTCTTAATCTTTCAGGAACGGCAGAAGACCTTGACAATGGTTTTCTTAGTGCGATAACCGCTCCAGTAGCCAAAAGTTGTGATTTGCTTTCTAATATGGCATTGTATGAAAAGGCTCAGGAAGAAGCCAAAGCAAAGTCAAAAATGGAAGCCGACAAAAAGGCGGCCGAAGAAAAGAAGAAAAAGGAAATGAATGAGTGGGTATCACTTGCGAAGCAGAACCTCAAAGAAGAAAAGTTCAGAGATGCTTTGACCTGCATCACAAACGCACGAAAAGTTGTATCAGACAAAGACACATCTTCTCTTGACAAACTTGAAGCAGAAGTTGCCAAGATGTCTGGTGTAGGAACGATGTTCGGTGCAGTAGAAGATAAGTCTGACGGGAAGAACGTGAAACTTGGCAAGGCAAAAGAGACCAAGCAGGAAGCCACAGATGATGAGGAAGGAGGTGAAGAATAATGGCACTGAATGTAAAAGTATTCCCTCGTGTGTTCAAGCACCGTGAATTGCTCCTCACAGACCCGAATAGTGATATGACACCAGATGAAGTGATGGCATATTACTCCAATCAATATCCGGAACTCACAACGAGCAATGTTTTTGGTCCTACTATCGAAAATGACCAAGCTGTGTATGAGTTCAAAAGCACCGTAGGAACGAAAGGATGAAAGACAAAACAAAAACCTCTAAAGAATGGAAGTTGTTACAGCAAATAGGTCGGTTACTCTTGGAAGAACAAAACAGAAACGAAACGCTTCGTATAATGGAAAGACCTCAAAGAGTATTGCGCAAAAAACATTGCAACGTTCCTTTCTGAACCATAGGTTTGACGAGCTTCCCATTTTCAACAACCTCACATTTAGTGAGTATAGCATTTCGCTTAAAAATGAAGATGGGAGGTCTCGTCTTATTTTTGGAGATGAAAGCATTGATTTCAAGTCAAACATTGACCGACTGCAACAATGTGCGAACTCCTATTGCAAAGCGCACGGTTCGTTTTGTACAGAAGTTCCACAAGGGCATCCGTTTGAACAAATTCAGCATTTATATAGAGCCATGCAAAGTTGTTGCCCTGCAAGCCATGAGATAATCATCAATTTTGATTATGACTGCAATGAACTTGTATTTGTCGAGTATGCTCTATGCGATTACCCTCAATACACTTGCGCTTTTGTTCCCGTAAAGTTCATTGAACGTATGACACCGCCATATAGGACTTTTTTCTGCGAGTTTGTTTCTCTGATTCGTGCAACAATGGGAATGTGTTTCCCTGAAGACCATTACGATTTTGCTTTTTCTCTCGGCATCATTGATGACTTTGATTATGCTGATATAGATGAAAGTGACGATGAATATGAAAAGTTTGCCTTGCGATACATAAAGGGTGATATAAAGGCTCTGTTTGACGAGATAGAATCATCATCTTGGCAAAAGTTAGTAAAAGCATATCGATGCGACTATGATAGTATCTGTTCTCTAATAAGCAATGCACCAAATAAGGAACTTGCAGAATTGGTAAGAGTTGCCATTGAGGGTATAGAACTGATGGCTGATGAGAGTATTCGCTATTATCGCCACAGCCTAAACCAATGCAATTTAGAAGTCTTTAATGTTGATGAGGATTATTATGAAGACAAACTTTCAATAGACAGACTATGCGCCATTTGTTATGGGGACGAGGACAATGACCCTATAGTGAACAATGTTATTGACATGCTAAACAATAGTGGTTTTGATTACTACCCAGAGACATTATATGATGAGAAATTGATAACGCCAAATTACGACAAACCATTTATAGGTTCTGATTTTCCCAATAGATGGTTTGAGTATATGGCAAAATACAATCAAGCACGTTGGAATTATGAACAAACTTACGAGATTGATAAATGATGTGTATAAGCCTAAGATGGCAGTTGTTGTATATGAATGTACCGACAGCGATGTAGGCTTGTACCTTGAACGCAGAAATATAGTCAATGGGCAAATGTCCTCCGGCACTCCATTGACGAAGAAATGTATTGCTGATATTATGAATGTCATTGCTGTTGATGATGAGAACTTTGATTATGGCATTCACGGAACGATTCCCTCAAATCTTTTGTATGCAGACACAACACCAGGACATACGAAATTGGTTTGGTACAATCCTCCCCAATCAAGGCAAGTGTACTTCATTCAGTCATTAGGTATTCCGAATGGGGTTATGTCGGTGCCAGGTTTAGTGTATGTAGCAGACAATGGAAAGTTGAGCGTTATGGCATTCAAGGGGAATAAGCCAAAAGGAAAATTGTACAAAGCTCCATTTATGAATGTGTCCGAAACTGGAGTTTGTCTTGGCAATTCCAAAGTGGAAGCACCCAAACAATCCACATTCGATAACTTGATATGCTATTGGGAGAAGATGTTTTGGATGTCCGAGTTCTCCCACATACTCGACACCAATCCAATAAACGGGAATTTGGCAACGCTGACAAAGCATTTGATTGAAAGTGGAAGCCAGTTCCCAAATGAAGTTCTTATTCCGAGTATTCACACATTAAAGAGTTTACTACAATGAAACGACATTTTACCCATAATTATCTTCTAAACCCTCAGCACCGTCTTTCTGTGGCTGTTATAGGTGCAGGAGGAACTGGAAGCCAAGTAATGACCGAATTGGCAAGAATAGATTATGCCTTATACAAACTTGGGCATCCGGGCATTCTCGTTACGTTGTATGACGATGATGTGGTAACAGAGGCAAATATTGGTAGGCAGTTGTTCAGTCTTTCAGATGTTGGGTTGTCAAAGTCAATGGTTCTGATTGACCGAATAAACTCTTTCTTCGGAGTGGATTGGAAAAGTTGCAGACAACGCTATCCTCTTAATAATGCGGATACATACAACATCACAATCACTTGTGTTGATAACGTAAACTCCAGAATCTCAATAGGTGAATACATCCGTTCTTATTGTGGCAATGATGATATGCGAACGCCATACTACTGGATTGACTGCGGAAATCAGACAGACCGAGGTCAGGTGGTGCTTGGCACAATACAAAACATCAATCAACCACAAAGCGACAGTGTAGAAGCAGTCAGTTCTCTCAAATGTGTTGATAAATTGTTTGACCTCACCCAAGTAGATGAAAAAGACAGCGGTCCGTCCTGCTCGCTTGCTGAAGCATTGTCAAAGCAAGATCTGTTTATCAACTCCATGATAGCGCAAGTTTGCTGCAATTTGCTATGGAAGTTAATAACAGAGGGTGGCATTGATTATCATGGTGCATTTGTTAATTTGAAAGCGACGAATATAAATCCCATAAAATTTTGACAATCAGAAAAATAACTTTGAAATATATTGTATATCTCATTAAAAATCACTAACTTTACATATAGCAAAAAACATTAAAAGTCAATATGTATGAATGCTCTTGATATATACCAAAGACCGTTTAGAACAGACGGAGTATTCATTTGGTCATCAAATGATGTTATGGCTCTGATGGTTGCTGACTGCATAAATAATCCTGAAAGATTGATGGAACGAACCTGTCAAATCATAAATGGTGAAAGCAAGTCTATTGGCAATCCAAACATCACCTATTCCAATGGAGATATTTATAATGGTGCAAATCTGCTAATGGTAGTTCGAGGTTTCGGGCATCTTACAAGTGCTGGCGGATTAAACCTTCCGGCTGATAGTGCCATCAAAATACAAGATGAGTTTGGCGAATATATCTGTAAACTTCTTAGAAACGAGCAATAATGAAGAAAGTACTCAATATCATAAAGGCAGTGTGGTGGAACGCTCTACTACTCCTCTATCTCGTTTTATTCGGAGGAATAATAGCCCTGACATACATTCTTCCAAGGAAGTTGCCTTTTATGAAAAAGAAGTAAGTATCAATATGCAAATAAGTATTTAACTAAATCCAAAAGAACGAAATGAAAACAAAGAAAGTAACAGTTAGAAGAAGTCGGTTTGGAAAAGCCTTGATTTGGCTTCAAATGTTAATCGCATCTCCTATACTTGCAATAGGAGTATTTATGTCACTTATGGGGGAATTTGTAATCTCCACTTGGAGCAAGTATCGCAATTGGTTCATCAGACAATTCTAAGTAGGTATGTTGTACGGAAAAATATCCACGTTATTATCTTCTTTCAGAAGCACAAGAAAAGAGAATAATGAGCGCAAGGAATTGTCTTATATCAACTCTCAATTCCAAGTAACAGAAATGAATGGCAGTATGTATCTTACGTGCAATGATGTCCCTTTTCACAAACTGGATTATGGCATATCTGTAAGTGAGGTAATCTCAAAATTAAATGAAGCTCGTTCATCAGCAATCGAATACAGAAAGTCGAGACAGGACAACCAGAACAGCGTTGTTAGCGAAACCGTATAAATCAAAAGCAGACCAGCCCTCACGGGTTAGTCTGCTCATATGCAAATAAGATTTAATTCCTAAACCCAAAAGATGACCTCAGAAGAGGATTTTGGACGTTGGATATTAAACTTGATACAAAGGTACGAAAAATTCCCGACTTAGCCAATCTGTTGAACCATAAATGATAAGCATAATGTTACAAAAAACTTTTAGGATAAGCAAAACGGATATTATAGCAATGATTATGTATAATCATAATTTGCATAAATGATAATTATTGATTAACTTTGCAATAGAAACAATGATAATATGGTCAGAGAAAGGTTAAGAACAGAGATTGAAGCATCGGAATATTCCCAACATTCATTCAGCAGAATAATCGGAGTAGCCACTCCGAACCTGAACGCTTTCTTGAAAGGTACAAGGTCGCTACCATACAAGAAGTTCATAATAGCCCTTGACGAGTTGAATTTGACAGTTGGACCCAAAGCATCAGGCGCATCAATAATTCCGCCAGTAGAACTGCCGGTTATCTTTCGTCAAGCGATAGAAAATGCTGGAATGAAGATTAAAGATGTAGCAGAAGAATCAAAGATAGATTTGGCTTGTCTTTCTACTTTCTTGAATGGGTCTCGCACAATGCCTATAAGGAATATAGAGAAGTTGATGAATGCTCTTGATTACGACTTCGTGAAGTACATAAAGCCTAAGTGCAAAAAGACTGCTTGAACTGACTACTCACAACACAATTCATCAGATATGAAGTAATGGCGCTTAACTGCGCCATTTGTCGCAAAGAGTTTCATTCAATGCAACCTTTCAGACCAGAATACAGCAGATATAAATCAATAGCATAACGAAAAATTTTACCGCCCCAAATGTCGCATAAAAAAATGGAAGAACATAAAGAGCAAGTTGAAGACAATCGCTACAACAATATTCCTTTTGAGAAAGTAGTGGCTGTCTATAAGAAATCGGCAGGCAATCTTAGTTTGTGTGCAGAATCATTGAATATTGACAGAAAGACGCTTGACAGGTGGCGCAAACGCTATCCGGAGTTACACAATATGATGTGTGATGTAGAAGAAGGTCTGATAGACCTTTGTGAAACCAAGTTGATGCAACAAATCAATGAGGGCAACTTGACTGCAATTATATTCTTCTTAAAGACGAAAGGCAAGCAACGTGGCTATATAGAGGGACAGATAATCAATGCCAACATCACCACAAACAAATCGATGAGCCAAGAAGAAGCATCTGAGTTCATCAAAGTGGTGGGATTTTGGACGTAAGCAGGGCGGGCTGT
>ERZ808240.4928-NODE-4928-length-11284-cov-4.621338_pt1 | contig 11284 bp, 9 predicted proteins | sample MGYA00521084_ERZ808240 | MGnify/ENA primary metagenome ERZ808240 (study PRJEB31516, sample SAMN03275571) | gut metagenome | biome: mammalia-associated habitat; material: feces | host: Papio cynocephalus | place: Kenya | collected 2012-08-06 ... | reverse complement strand
GGCCGGGCAATATCCGGGAATTGGAGAACTCCGTGCAGCGCCTGATCATTTCCGCGCAGGGTGAGGACATTACCCTGCTGGATGTGATGCATGAGACGCACAGCGATCTTTTTAAGGGCGCAGCCTTCGCTGCGGAAGGGGAGGAAGAGGAAGGAGCCTTGCATACGACCGGTGCGGAGCTTTGCCTGCAGGAGGCGGTAGATGATTACGAAAAAGGACTGATCCAATACGCTTGTGAAAAGTACGGCTCTACGCGTAAAGCGGCCAAAGCCATTGGAATCAGCCAGACGCAGCTGGTCAGAAAGAAGAAAAAATACAATCTGTAAAAAAGAGTGAACCTGTAATGGTTCACTCTTTTTGCGTATGAAAACAAATCGGTTCGGTCTCGGGTCGGTATGCACGTTTTTTCAACATTCTGCTCTTGGCACAGAATTTGCTTTGTTAGAATGTGAACAATTAGGCTATAGAAAAGGAGACTTGAAAAGGAATGGAATTCAAAAAAGGTGACATTTACGGAACCCATCGCGTAATCAGCCCGAAGGGTGTGCTGCCGCAGCCAGCAGATGTTGTGGACAACACAATGGAAATTTATGACAATGAAGTACTGATCGATGTACATACATTGAATATCGACTCCGCGTCTTTCACGGAGATCTCCAACAGAGCCAATGGCGATGTAGAAGAAATCAAAAGGATCATTTTAGAGATCGTAAATACAACAGGTAAGCATAAGAACCCGTGGACAGGCTCCGGCGGCATGCTGATTGGCAGAGTTGCCGAGGTCGGACCGGCTTATCAAGGCGAACTGAAAAAAGGCGATAAGATCGCGACCATGGTATCCCTCTCTCTGACACCGCTCAAGATCGATGAGATCATCGAGATCAGGCCGGAGATCGACCAGGTCGATATTAAAGGACAGGCGATCCTGTTCCAGTCCGGTATCTACGCGAAGCTGCCGAAGGATATCCCGCAGACACTGGCATTATCGGTACTGGATGTCGCAGGTGCTCCGGCACAGACTGCGAAGATCTGCAAGCCGGGAGACACGGTTGTCGTCATGGGCGGCGGCGGCAAATCCGGAATTCTTTGTTGCTGGCAGGCAAGAAAGCAGGTCGGCATCAACGGTACCGTTATCTGCGTAGACGGCTTCAAGAAGTCTATCAACCGGGCGATGTCCGTCAACTGCGCGGATGAATATCTGGTTGTCAACGCGACCGATACCATTGCGATGTATGAAGAAATCATGGATGCGACCGAAGGGAAGCTGGCAGATGTTGTCATTAACGTTGTCAACATCCCGAACACGGAGATGTCTTCCATTATTGCCTGCAAGGAAGGCGGTCTGGTATACTTCTTCTCCATGGCAACTTCCTTCACGAAGGCGGCACTGGGCGCGGAAGGCATCGGCAAAGACGTCACCATGTTAGTGGGCAACGGATATACGAAGGGTCACTCCGAAGTCGCGCTGCAGGTACTCAGGGAGGACGAAAGAATCCGGAACCTCTTCGCGCAGCTGTACGCGTAGGAAACGTCAGAACTTTCAGAAAAAAACATTTTCCCTATGGCAAAAACGAGAAAGATGTTATATAATTAACAGGGTAGCTTGTGCCGACCATCATGCGGCATAAAGATATATTTATTATTTTTTTCGAGGAGGAACATAAAAATGAAAAAAGGATGCCCTTACGGAACACACCGCGTTATCTCTCCAAAGGGAGTTTTACCGCAGCCAGCAGACGTTATCGATAACAACATGGAAATCTATGATAATGAAGTTCTGATCGACGTTAAGACTTTAAACATCGACTCCGCTTCTTTCACAGAAATCGTGAAAAGAGTCTTAAACAAGAAGCCTGCAGAAGTAACCACACAGGAAGAAATGGATAAGATCGGCGCGAAGATGATGGAGATCGTCGCACATGCCGGCAAACACAAAAATCCGTGGACAGGTTCCGGCGGCATGCTGCTCGGTACCGTCGAAGAGATCGGACCTGCTTACCAGGGTGACTTAAAGGTCGGCGACAAGATCGCTACGTTAGTATCCCTGTCCCTGACTCCGCTGAGAATCGACGAGATCATCGCGATGAGACCGGCAATCGACCAGGTTGACATCAAAGGTAAGGCAATCTTATTCCAGTCCGGTATCTATGGCATCATTCCGGATGATATGCCGGAAAAGACCGCGTTATCCGCATTAGACGTAGCAGGCGCTCCGGCTCAGACTGCAAAATTAGTACAGTCCGGTCAGAAGGTTCTGGTCATCGGCGGCGGCGGAAAGTCCGGTCTTCTGTGCTTACACGAAGCAAAGAAGAGAGCAGGCGTAACCGGTCTGGTTGTTTGCGCAGCAGGTTCTCAGAAATCCGAAGACAGAGCAAGAGTCCTCAACCTTGCGGATGAATACTTCCACATGGACGCAACCGATGCAGTCGGCTTCTACAACAAATCCATGGAATTAACAAACGGCGAATTATTCGACGTTGTTATCAACTGCGTATCCATCGAAAATACCGAAATGGCTTCTATCCTGTCCTGTAAGGATGACGGCGTTGTATACTTCTTCTCCATGGCTACCAGCTTCACAAAGGCAGCTCTTGGCGCAGAAGGCGTAGGCAAAGACGTCAATATGATCATCGGCAACGGCTACACCAAGGGTCACGCTGCAATCACACTGCAGGTACTCAGAGAAAACCCGGGTCTCAGAGCGTTGTTCGAAGAAATGTACGCATAGTCCGAGAAAAGCTCGCATCGTACAGACACGAAAATTGACTCTCACAATGAATTTTAAGGAGAAATTATAGAATGGCAATTAGAAATTGGAAAGATATTCCTCTGTTTAAGGATGTAACGGATGAACAGTGGAACGACTGGCATTGGCAGATTGCGAACAGACTGACGACGGTTGATGAAATCGCGCAGGTTGTGAATCTGACCGAAAAAGAGAAAGAAGACATCGAAAAGGTTATGGGCGGCTTCCGCGTAGGCATCACACCTTACTATGCTTCCCTGATGCATCCGGACGATCCGAGAGATCCGGTCAGAATGCAGGCAGTTCCGACCATCGCTGAGATGCACAGATCCGCGGCGGACGATATGGATCCTCTGCATGAAGACGCAGACTCTCCGGCGCCTGGACTGACGCACAGATATCCGGACAGAGTTCTTTTCCTGATCACCGACCAGTGCTCCATGTACTGCAGACACTGCACAAGAAGAAGACTTGCGGGCGAAACAGACGGCGCAAGATCCAGAGAAGATATCGATGCATGTATCGAATACATCCGTAAGACACCGCAGGTTCGTGACGTACTGCTTTCCGGCGGTGACGCACTCTGCGTAGAAGACGACACTCTGGAATACATCATCAGCGAACTGAGAAAGATTCCGCATGTCGAGATCGTAAGACTTGGTTCCAGAACTCCGGTCGTTATGCCGATGAGAATTACCGATAATCTGGTAAACATGCTCAAAAAGTATCACCCGATCTGGCTGAACACACATTTCAACCATCCGCAGGAGATCACACCGGACGCAGAAGAAGCTTTAAGAAAGCTTGCTGACGCGGGAATTCCGCTTGGTAATCAGTCTGTACTGCTGCGCGGCGTGAACGATTGTAAGCACGTCATGAGAGTGCTGGTACAGCAGCTTTGCAAAAACAGAGTAAGACCGTACTACATCTACATCTGTGACCTTTCCATGGGTATCGAACACTTCAGAACTCCGGTTTCCAAGGGTATCGAGATCATCGAAGGCTTAAGAGGACATACCTCCGGCTACGCAGTTCCGACCTTCGTCGTTGACGCTCCTGGCGGCGGCGGCAAGACTCCGGTAATGCCGCAGTACGTGATCTCTCAGACTCCGCACAAAGTGATCCTGAGAAACTACGAAGGCATCATCACGACCTATACAGAACCGAGTCTTCCGGATCTTCCGTGCCACTGTGATTACTGCACAGGCAAGAAGACCTACAAGTATGAAGGTGTTTCCGCTCTGGGTGAAGGCCCTGAGATCAAGACGATCGAGCCGGCACATCTGGCAAGACACGAAAGAAACAAACACTAGTCTCAGACTGGAAAAAAGATTGTCCGCGGGTACCGTTTGCGTGTCCGCGGACAAAAATAAAGGATAAAAAAATGGGTTTACTGCACGACTTATCAACGAAATACAAGACCCTTTCCATCGTGGGAATGGCGAAGAACGCAGGCAAAACGACAGCTCTGAACTATCTCATCGAAGAAGCCATCGATGAAGATGTGATGCTTGGTATCACATCCACCGGTCGAGACGGGGAATCGCAGGACCTGGTAACCGGGACAGAAAAACCGAGAGTATACCTGGAGGAAGGTATGCTGGCCGCTGTACCGGCGATGCTTTATGATCTGGCGGATGCCGGACTGGAAGTCATCCGCAAAACCAAATATTCCACAGCGATCGGAGAACTGCTCCTGTGCAGAGTCAGAGAAGCCGGCTATGTTCAGATCGCAGGCCCGGTCATCAACGCGGAACAGAAGATGCTCTGCAGGGATATGCTTGAGCTTGGCTGTGAGCTGATCCTGATCGACGGAGCCATCGACCGCAAAACGATTGCGTCACCGGATACGTCCGACGCGATCATACTGTCTACCGGAGCCGTTCTTTCCAGAACCATGAGCAAAGTGGTGGAAGAAACGGCGCACATTGTAAATCTTTACCGAACACCCGAACTGGAAGAGGGCATCATCCGCGATGCCATCGAAGCCAATAAATTTGACGACAAGATTATGCTCGTAAACGGCGAAGGCAAGATCAAAAAGCTCGACCTGGCGACAGGGCTCGGAGCTTCTAGAGAGATCCATGCCGCCATGGAAGAGGATACTGAATATATATATATTCCGGGGGCTTTCACCAACAGCGTGATTGCCGACATCAGCCCGAAAAATCTGAAGCGCGTCCGTTTTGTGCTGAAGGATCCGACGAAGATCTTTGTCAGTGCCATGGACTGGGGCATACACCGAAAAAAGGGATTCCGTGTCAGCGTACTCAAAAATATTGAAATCGCTGCGATCACGGTCAACCCTTGGGCTCCGGCGGGATATACCTTTGATAACCGCCTGCTTTTGGAGGCCATGCAAAAAGCGATCCCGGATATCCCGATTATCGATGTAAGGATGTAGTTATGAGACAAGGAAAGAACAGAAGACTTGCAAACGTCAAAACCAGACGGGAGACCGGACTGGACTATGTCATGTTTCATCTTGGCCTGGGTACACCTTTTGGAAAAAAAGAACTGAAGGAGATCCAACCGTATTATCCGGGCGAAGAAGAAGAACTGCGGCAGGAATTTGACCGCATTGAAAAAATGATCGCCTTTGTCAGACAGAACCCGGTGCTGACCGATAAGGTGCGGGAGGTCTTCATGGAAATGAAAGACCCGACGCTGACGGTGCAGAGAAGCGCCTCCACGGTGCTTTCGACCGTAGAAATTTTTGAAGTCAAATCGCTGCTCCTGCAGATGCGACAGCTGCGCAAGCTGACCATGGAGCATGAGATCGGCGACTACAAGGGCTGCCACTGTGTCTCCGAATGCGCAGGCACGGGTGCCGAAAATACCGCGGCCTCCGGAAGCTCAGAGAAGACGGAAGCTGCAGAGCCGGGCGAAGAAACGGTTCTGACGGTTCCCGCGGAATATTTTCTTGAGGATACCGAAGATCTGCTGGATGAGCTGGATCCGACCGGAGACCGTCTGAATACTTTTTACATTTATAATGAATTCAGTCCGCTGCTCACGGAGCTGCGTACCAAAAAGCGAGAATTCGAGCTGCAGATCCGCAAGGAGCAGAAGCAGACCCGCGAAGAACTGCGAAAAAAATACGGCGTGCAGCTGACGCCGAAATTTGACATCGTACTCGCCAGATCCAATCCGGATTTTGAAAAGATTCAGGCCTTGCAGGAGCTGGAGGTCGTAGATCAGGACTATATGAGCGTAACGCTACAGCTCCGGCCGACCGAAAAGATTTACGATATTGTCAATCAGGTGGAAGCCATTAACGCGCAGATCGACACCGAGGAGGAACGGATTCGCGAGGTGCTTTCCTCCAAGATCGCCGAAAAGGAGAAGACGCTCCTGCGCAACTGCGCGAAGATCGGTGAACTGGATTTCGCGCTTGCCCGAGCATCCTATGCGATGACACACGCGCTGACAAAGCCGGAGATCACCGACGAACATGTCATCGAATTTGAAGACGGAAGAAACATACAGGTTGAAGATATCTTAAGGGAAAAAGGCAAGCCTTACTGCCCGATCTCACTTTCTCTGAAAGACGGCGTGACGCTGATCACCGGCGCCAACATGGGTGGAAAGACCATCTCCCTGAAGCTTGCGGGACAAGTTCCGATGCTGGCACAGTACGGCTTCTTTGTACCTGCCCAAAAGGCGCGGATTGGCCTTTCCAATTATATGCAGATCCTGATCGGGGATTCCCAGTCCGTGGAGCGCGGCTTGTCCAGCTTCGGCTCCGAAATGGAGGAACTCAAAGAGATCCTCGACAAAGGGCAGGATCGCAGTCTCATTCTGATCGATGAGATCGCGTCCGGCACCAACCCGACCGAGGGTACCGCCTTGACCAAAAGTCTGGTGGATTATCTGATCGAAAAACCGTATATTTCCTTGATCACGACGCATTTTGAGTCTGTGACCGAACGAGAGGGCATTGTGAACGTGCAGGTGCGGGGACTTGCCGACTGCAATTTTACGCTACTCAACCGAGAGATCCAGCATGCGAACCGCCGTGACAGGATCAATATAATCGCCAAGTATATGGACTATCGTCTGTATCGAGTGGAAAATGAAAAACAAGTTCCAAGGGAGGCTCTCAGTATAGCTGCGATGTTGGGAATCGACAAAGCAATTATCGACGGGGCGAAAAAATATATGAAATAAGGAGAATAAGGATGAAAAGCAAACTGAACATTGACTCAAAAGTTGTTGACAGCGCTCGTCAGCATGCCGCGAATATCGCGCATGACATGCAAGAATTTATCGATCGCCACACAACGGTATCGACAGAGCGTACCATTGTAAGACTTTTGGGGATCGACGGTGTCGATGAACTCGAGACTCCGCTTCCAAACGTGGTCGTAGATCACATTAAGGACGCAGGCGCACTGCCGACCGGCGCAGCTTATTGGATCGGCAATGCCATCGTTCAGACCGGCAAGGAGCCGCAGGAGATCGCAGAAGAAGTGGCAGCAGGCAAACTTGAACTGACGAAGCTTTCGACCTGTACGCAGGCAGAAGCAGCAGAGGCGATCAAGCCGGCGATCAAAAAGACTTTTGAAAGAATCGATATGCAGAAGGCAAAACGTCAGGAATACCTTGACAGAATCGGTGAAGGTCCGGAGCCATACATCTACGTTATCGTAGCGACCGGTAACATTTATGAAGACGTCATTCAGGCACAGGCGGCTGCAAGACAGGGCGCTGACATCATCGCCGTAATCAGAACGACCGCGCAGTCCCTGCTCGACTACGTACCTTACGGTCCGACGACCGAAGGCTTCGGCGGTACCTACGCAACACAGGAAAATTTCCGCATCATGAGAAAAGCGCTTGACGAAGTGGGCGAAGAAGTCGGCAGATACATCCGCCTATGCAACTATTCCTCCGGCATGTGCATGCCTGAGATCGCAGCGATGGGCGCGCTCGAAAGACTCGACGTTATGCTGAATGACGCGATCTACGGTATTCTGTTCCGCGATATCAATATGCAGAGAACGCTGGTTGACCAGTTCATGTCCCGTGTGATCATCGGTTACTGCGGCATCATCTTCAACTCCGGCGAAGACAACTACCTGACGACCGATGACGCGATTGAAGCAGCGCACACCGTAACGGCTTCCCAGTTCATCAACGAACAGTTCGCGGTACTGGCTAACATTCCGGAAAACCAGATGGGTCTTGGTCATGCGTTCGAAATGGATCCGATGACAGAAGACGGATTCCTGCTGGAATTATCCCAGGCGCAGATGGCAAGAGAGATTTTCCCGAACGCAAGATTAAAATATATGCCGCCGACAAAGTTCATGACCGGCAACATTTTTAGAGGACATCTGCAGGATGCGCTGTTCAACCTGGTAACCGTATGGACACACCAATCCCTGCTGCTGACCGGTATGCTGACAGAAGCGATCCACACACCGCTGATGCAGGACAGATACCTCGCGATCGAAAATGCGAAGTACATCTTCAATAACTGCAGACACATCGGCGATGAAGTAGAGTTCAAGAAGGATGGTATCATCCAGAAGAGAGCACAGGAAGTTCTGGGTAAGGCTGACGATCTGCTTGCGCAGGTTGAAAAGGAAGGTCTCTTCTCCACCATCGAAAAAGGTATTTTCGGCGGCGTAAAGCGTCCGTTTGACGGTGGTCACGGTCTGGAAGGCGTTTGCACCAAGGGTGAAAACTACTTCAATCCGTTTATCGAATTGTTTATGGATCATGAATAGGGAGGTGCGCAGCAATGGCAGAAACTAAAGCAACAACAGCAACGACTCAGGTCGACTTAACATGCGTGAAGCCTTACGGCGACGCATTAAATGACGGTAAAGTGCAGTTATCCTTTACACTTCCGGTTCCTTACGGCGAAGAAGCAGAGGAATGCGCAAAGCAGTACGTGAGGAAGCTCGGTCTGGAAGAACCGAACGTTTGCTACTACTGCGAACTGACAAAGGGATATACATTCTTTAATGTATACGCCAGTGCGCAGGCAACGATCGATTACACTGCGATCAAGGTTCCGAAGGTAGAAGGTACCGTTATGGATCGTGTGGAATGCGGCGAATGGATCGGCGAACACATTGGCAGAGATATCGTGGTTGTCGGTGCTTCCATCGAATCCGACGCGCATACCGTAGGTATCGACGCGATCATTCAGATGAAGGGCTTCCACGGTCACTTCGGTCTGGAAAGATTCAAACATGTGGTTGCTTACAATATGGGTTCCCAGGTTCCTTGCGAAGCGCTGATCGCGAAGGCGAAGGAAGTCAACGCAGACGCGATTCTGGTATCCCAGACGGTAACACAGAAGGATATCCACATCAAGCAGTTGACCAAGATGGAAGAGCTTGTCGAAGCAGAAGGTCTTCGTGACAAGATCATTCTGACCTGCGGCGGTCCGAGAATTTCGCACGAGCTTGCACAGGAATTAGGTTATGATGCAGGCTTCGGCCCAGGAAAATATGCGGAACACGTAATGTCCTACATCATGCAGGAAGTAGAAAAACGCGGATGGCAGAATAAGCCAAAGATCGCGGATCGATAGAGCACGAGCAGATTCTGAATCCTTTGTCCAGCGGTTCGCAGGGCAAAGGATTCGATGCATGTCAAAACTGTATACATCTTGACAGAAGCCGGTAAAAGCGGTAAAGTATAAAGTGATGTATATGTAATACTTAACAGGAAGGTGAAAACATGATTAACAAAATTAAAACTGCTCAAGAAGCGGTAGCCGGCGTACAAGACGGCATGACCATCATGGTCGGCGGATTCCTCGCAACCGGATCCCCGGAAATCTTAATGGACGCACTCGTTGAAAAGGGCGTTAAGCACCTTACCGTAATCGGCAACGACGGCGGTTTGGACGCAGGACAGCCTGCAGGCGAATTCGCAGGCAAAACAGCAAGAGGTATCGGAAAGCTGTTGGAACACCACATGGTAGACCACATCATCGCTTCCCATCTCGGCGTTAACCCGAAGTTAAACGAACAGTTTGCAGAAGGCACACTGAAATACACCCTGGTTCCGCAAGGAACTTTAGCTGAAAAGATCAGAGCAGCAGCTTACGGTCTTGGCGGCGTACTGACTCCGACCGGTGTCGGCACACCGATGGAAACGGAACTGGACGAGCTCGGAAGAGAAAAGAAAGTTGTTGAAATCAACGGCAAGAAGTACTTATTCGAGTTACCGTTATTCGCGGACTATTCGTTCATCAGACCATCCGTTGCGGACAAATTCGGTAACTACTATTGCGCGAAAGCAACCAAGAACTTTAACTACGTCATGGCAGGCGCTTCCAAGCATACCGTCATTGCTCCTGAAAAGCTGGTTGAAATCGGTGAGATCGATCCGGATTACTTCGCAGTTGCCGGCGTACTGGTAGAAACAATCGTGGAAGGAGAAAAGAAATGGCAGATTTAAAAGTAAGAATCGCGAAAAGATGCGCGAAAGAATTTAAAGACGGCGAATTCGCCAACTTAGGTATCGGTCTTCCGACCATGGTTGCGGACTATATTCCGGAAGACGTTACCGTTACCTTCCATTCCGAAAACGGATTCGCAGGTATCGATGCCGTTGCAGATGCTTCCAACCTCGATGTTGATATCATCAACTCCGGTGGAACCTATGTAACCGCTGTTCCGAGAGTCAAATACTTTGACACGGCAGAATCCTTTGGCCTTGTAAGAGGCGGACATGTAGCAGCAACCGTACTCGGCGCGATGGAAGTCGCGGAAAACGGTGACCTTGCAAACTGGATCGTACCTGGCAAGAAGGTTGCAGGTATGGGCGGCGCAATGGACCTTTGCGCAGGATGCCCGGAAGTTATCATCACGATGCTCCACACCCAGAAGGGAAAACATAAGATCCTGAAAAAATGCACGCTTCCGCTGACCGCAGAAAGATGCGTAACCAAGATCATCACCGAAATGGCAGTTATGGACGTCAGAGAAGACGGTATCTGGGTAACCGAACTTCACCCGGACTACACTTGGGAAGAATTACAGGCTGCAACCGGCTGTGAACTTCACAAGGATCCGAATATGAAGGCTATGGAAGAAGAGTAAATGCTTGTTAAAATCGCCTGTGGCGTTGTTGGCCGCAGCGTTCTTCGGTGCTCGCATACTACAGTGTATGCTCCGCGCCTCGACGCTTTGCCGCCTAGCCACAAACGATTTTTCCTACGCATTGATGCGCGGTGAACGAAGAATCCTGCGTCTCTGTTCCGAGAATGATAAAAACACGAAGGCGGCTCGACAGAGCCGTCTTTTTACGGTATAACGGGCATGCCATAAAAACAGCAGGAGCGGCTGCTCGCCGACTCCTGCTGCATGGTAAGGCAATGTTTATAATTTTTCAATTTCTTTGGCAGAAAGCCCGGTGATCTTTTTAATGACCTCTTTTGTAATGCCTTCCTGCAGCATGCTTTTCGCAATTTCGCGCTGTTTCTGCGCGGCGCCAATGGCTTCTCCTTCCTTGCGGCCTTTTTCCAGTCCGACAGCTTCGCCTTTTTCAAATTCTTCCCGTGCTCGCTCG
>ERZ808240.4926-NODE-4926-length-11292-cov-3.081516_pt1 | contig 11292 bp, 5 predicted proteins | sample MGYA00521084_ERZ808240 | MGnify/ENA primary metagenome ERZ808240 (study PRJEB31516, sample SAMN03275571) | gut metagenome | biome: mammalia-associated habitat; material: feces | host: Papio cynocephalus | place: Kenya | collected 2012-08-06 ... | reverse complement strand
ACGGAAAATCTGCATGCAGATTGCGTGCAAAGCCGTCAGGCGGGCTTTATGCAGTGTTTCATACATCCTTTGCAGCAGAGAATGTATGAAAAGACCTGCCGAACGGTCGGCAGGCAAATATCACACGAGGTGAATGTTTATGAAGAAGCACAAACTCACAGCATGGCTCGCAGCTGCCGCAGCGGGGCTGTCCATACTGGGCGGCACACTCCCGCAGGCAGCCGTGACTGCATCTGCCGCCGGCAACTACCAGATGGAGTATCTGGACCGTGGCATTTCCGCCATCAACACCGGTTCCGGCATGCTGGTCAGCTGGCGGTTCCTCGCCAACGATTCGGACAGTGCCGTGTTCCAGCTGTACCGGAACAACACGCTGATCTACACCAGCAACGCCGGAGAATCCACCTGTTATCTGGACGGCAGCGGCAAGAGCACCGACCAGTATCGGGTGGACACCGTAGAAAACGGCAGCGTGGTTTCCACTTCCAACTGTACCATGATCTCCAATCAGAATTATTTTCAGATCAATCTGGAGCCGCCCACCGGCAGCGGCTGTACCTACTCCCCCAACGACTGTTCGGTAGGCGACGTTGACGGGGACGGCATGTACGAAATTTTCATGAAATGGGATCCGTCCAACTCCAAGGACAATTCTCAGAAAGGCAAGACGGGAAACGTCTTTATTGACTGCTACCGGCTGGACGGTACACGGCTGTGGCGAATCGACCTAGGCAAGAACATTCGTGCCGGTGCCCACTACACCCAATTTTTCGTGGCAGACTTCGACAGCGACGGCAAGGCGGAAATGACCTGCAAAACCGCTGACGGCACTGTGGACGGCACGGGAAAAGTCATCGGCGATGCCTCCAAGGATTACCGCAACTCCAACGGCTATGTGCTTTCCGGTCCGGAATATTACACCCTGTTCGACGGCAGCACCGGTGCGGCACTGGATACCATTGACTATGAACCGTCCCGCGGCACAGTTTCCAAGTGGGGCGACAGCTACGGCAACCGTGTCGATCGCTTCTGGGGCTCCGTGGCATATCTGGACGGCGTACACCCCAGTGTTGTTACAGGACGAGGCTACTACACCCGCATGACAGCCACTGCATACGATGTGGTCAACAAAAAGCTGGTGAAACGCTGGGCGTTTGACACCGGAAACGACAAGAGCGTTGCCGGCTACGGCGACGGCAACCACAACAGCATGGCTGCCGATGTGGACGGCGACGGCAAGCAGGAGATCATCACCGGCTCCACCTGTATCGACGACAACGGCAAGGTGCTGTGGTGCCTGAACAAGGGACACGGCGATGCCATGCATCTGGGCGATTTTCTCCCCGACCGCAAGGGGCTGGAACTGTGGATCTGCCACGAAGATAAGCCCTATGGCGTTTCGCTGGTAGACGCTTCCAACGGCAAGATCATCTTCCATAAGGACGGTTCCGGCGACACCGGACGCTGCTGTGCAGACAATGTCTGGGCAGGCAACAACGGGGCAGAGTTCTGGGGACTGAACAACGATGTCTTTGACGGCAGCGGCAACACACTCAGCTGCCGCAGACCGGCGATCAACTTCCTGTCCTACTGGGACGGCGATCTGGAACGGGAAATTCTGGACGGCTACACCGACTCCCCTGCTACCATTTCCAAAATGGGAGCAGACGGCAAGCTGACCACCCTGCTCACCACAGACGGCTATTACACCTGCAACACCACCAAGGGAACGCCCTGCCTGTCCGCTGACATCTTCGGCGACTGGCGGGAAGAACTGATCGTCCGCGGAGCAGACAGCAAGTCCATTCGCATTTACTGCACGCCCTACGATACAGACTACCGCATCACAACTCTGATGCATGATCCCCAGTATCGGGTACAGGTTTCGGCACAGCAGACTGCCTATAACCAGCCGCCTCATGCCAGCTTCTACCTCGGCTCCGACCAGCCCCTGCCGGCACGTCCCAACGTCACTGTACTGGGACAGACTACGCCAACGCCCACACCTACGCCAACCCCTGAACCGGTAACGCCCACCGCGGCAGTTCTGCCGGAGGGCTCGGTGTTCATGCTGAAAAACGTAAACAGCGGGCTGTATCTGGAAGTTGCCAACGGCAGTGCAGAAGCCGGTGCCAACCTCCAGCAGTGGGGTGCGGACAGTGCCGCTGCCCACAACACATGGCGGGCAATTTCCGCCGGTGACGGCTACTATTATCTGTACAGTCAGGTAGGCGATCAGATCACCTACCTCATGGACATCTCCGGCGGCAAGGCGGACAACGGCACCAACGCTGCCCTTTGGACCAAGAGCAGCCGCGAACAAGCACAGCAGTTCCTGTTCGCTCTGAACGAGGACGGCTCCTACACCATTTATACCAAGGCTTCCGACCTGAAAAGCTGCGTAGAGGTGGAGGGTGCCAGCAAATCCAGCGGGGCAAATGTCCAGCAGTACGAGAGCAACGGCAACGCCTGCCAGCACTGGATTCTGGAAGAAGCCACCGCTGCCGGCGTGAAGCTAGATACCAGTCAGGTATACCAGTTCCAGAACGCCAACAGTGCACTGTATCTGGAAGTCAAAGATGCCAGTGCAAAAGCCGGTGCCAATGTGCAGCAGTGGAGTGCCAACGGCAACGACTGCCAGAACTGGACACTGAAAGAATTCGGTGACGGCTACTATTATATCCTATCCCGACTGGGCGACGGAAAAACCTATTATCTGGACGTTGCCGAGGGCAAGGGCGACGACGGCACCAATATTCAGATCTTCACCAACACCAAAACTTCCGCACAGCTGTTCAAGTTTATCCCCAATCCCGACGGCACCTATTACATTGTGACACGTGCTTCCAAGGATAAGGGGGCTTTAGGCGTTGCTGCTGCCTCCAAGGAACAGGGGGCAAACGTGCTCCAGTGGACCAAAAACGGCAGCATGGATCAGATGTGGAATGTTACCGCTGTCGGAGCCATTCCCACACCGGTGACCACTACGGAACCGCCGGTGGTGACTACCGAAGCACCGACGGAAACTACTACCGCGGCTCCGGTACCGACTACCGAAGTGCCGACAGAAACCACTACCGCGGCTCCGGTACCGACTACCGAAGCACCCATAGAAACCACTACCGCGGCTCCGGTGCTGACTACCGAAGCACCCACAGAAACCACTACCGCGGCTCCGGCGACCACAGTCACAACGGCAGCCACAAAGACAACTACCAAGGCAACCACGAAAAAGACTTCAGAAGTGCCGAGTTCCACGGTTCTGTACGGTGACACCAATCTGGACGGCAGAGTGGACATCACCGATGCGGTACTGCTGAACAAGGCAGTTGCCAACACAGTTACACTGTCCGATGCTGCCCGCCAGAACAGCGACTGCATGCAGGACGGCGAACTCACAGGCGATGATGCTGTGGTACTGATGCAGTTCTTAGTCCACATTGTCACCAACCTGCCGCAGTAAATAACAAGTTTCTAAAAAGTTGAAATCAACCCGTTTCCGGATTTTTCCGGAGGCGGGTTGTCTTTTTTGCAAGATTTTCCGCATTCCTGCATAGAGTATAGAGGTACGCAGAAAACAATCGAAACGGAGGTTTTTTCTATGTGCGGAATTACCGGCATGGTACATCTGGAACAAGACCTGCGGCAGCAGGAACTGCTGCTGCGGAAAATGCAGCGAACACTGCAACGCCGCGGCCCCGATCAAGAGGGCATTTTTCTCTCACCCCAGTGTGCTATGGCACACACGCGGCTGGCGGTCATTGACGTGAAAAAGGGCAGGCAGCCTATGGAGGTCACTGCCGGCGGGGAAACCTATACCATTGTCTACAACGGCGAGTTGTACAACACCGCCGAGCTGCGGGCACAGCTGGAACAGGAGGGCACAGTATTTCAGACACACTGCGACACGGAAGTGCTTCTGCAATCCTATGTGCACTGGGGGCCCCGCTGTGTGGAACAGTGCAACGGCATTTTTGCCTTTGCCGTCTGGGAACACGGTGCCCGCCGGCTGTTTCTGGCACGGGACCGCATCGGCGTAAAGCCGCTGTTTTACGCAGAGATCCCCAATGGGTTCGTCTTTGGCTCTGAGATCAAGGCACTGCTTCAGCACCCCGATGTTCCCCATGAGATCGACAAGACCGGCATTGCAGAACTGCTGCTTATGGGGCCGGGGCGGACTGCCGGTGGCGGCGTGTTCCGCACCATACGGGAAGTGAAGCCAGCACACTGCGGCTACTACATGCAGGGGCAGCTGCATCTCCACCCCTACTGGGAACTGCACGCCGCAGAACATACGGAGAACTTTGCCGACACCGCCGCCCATGTGCGGGAACTGGTGACAGATGCCGTCCGGCGGCAGATGATCTCCGATGTGCCCATTGGGACGTTTCTGTCCGGCGGACTGGATTCCAGCCTGCTCTCCTCACTGGCAAATCAGGTCATGCAGGAACAGTGCAGGGAACTCCACACCTTTTCCGTAGACTATCGGGACAACGACCGCTACTTTCAGAAAAGCCATTTCCAGCCCACCAGCGATCCCACCTATATCCGTGCTATGGAACGCTATCTGGGCTGCCGGCACCACTGGACAGTGCTGGACACACCGGCTCTGGCGGAGGCACTCTATGCCGCCGTAGATGCCCGCGACCTCCCCGGCATGGTGGACGTGGACAGTTCCCTGCTGCTGTTCTGTCGGGAGATCCGGCAGGAAGTCACGGTGGCTCTGTCCGGTGAATGTGCCGATGAATTGTTCGGCGGATACCCGTGGTATCGGGACGCAGACATTCGCCGCATCAACGGGTTCCCGTGGGCACAGAGCACTGCCTACCGGACACAGTTTCTCCTGCCGGAAATTGCGGCGGAGATCGATGCACAGGCATATGTGCAGAGTGCCTATGCCCGCACGGTGGCTGCCGCGGAAAAGCTGCCGGACGATTCCCCGCTGGAATCCCGCATGCGGGAAATGATGAAGCTGAATCTGGATTGGTTCATGCAGACGCTGTTAGACCGGAAAGACCGTATGAGCATGTACAACGCTCTGGAAGTCCGTGTGCCGTTCTGCGATTACCGCATTGCGGAGTATCTCTACAATGTTCCGTGGGAGTACAAGGACTGGAACGGCTACGAAAAGGGACTGCTGCGGACGGCGATGCAGGACTTTCTGCCGCCGGAGGTGCTCTGGCGGAAAAAGAGCCCCTACCCTAAAACCCACAACCCCAGCTATTTGCAGACGGTTTCAGAAATGCTCCGGAATGTGGTGGCAGATCCGCTTTCGCCGGTGCTGCAAATCGTGCGGAAGGAAATGCTGGAACGGCTGCTGGAAAGCGAGGAATCCGTGCAGTGGTACGGACAGCTGATGACACGTCCGCAAATTATGGCGTACTTCGTCCAGATGAACTACTGGCTGGAAAAATATCAGGTAAAAGTGGTACTGTAAAACAGCACCCGTCGGCATGCCGGCGGGTGTTTTTTTCGTGGCTTTTACTTGACAATCCCCGTCATTGTTTGCTATAATGAAACCAATGCGAAAAAATTTCGCAAAGCAACACCGTACAAAGCTTTTGCGTAAGATGCAGCGTCAGATTGCGTGCAAAGCCGTCAGGCGGGCTTTGTGCGGTGTTGCCGTAATTTTTTGGAGGCATAAACAATGAAACAAATCACCAGTTTTACGATCAATCACGACTTTTTGAAGCCCGGTATGTACATTTCCCGCGTGGACGGCGATGTCATCACCTACGACCTGCGAATGAAGCTCCCCAACAATCCGGCAGGCGACTATCTGGAGGACAATGCCCTGCACACATTTGAGCACCTGTTCGCCACCTATGTCCGGAACACACCGCTGTCTGACGGCGTGGTCTATGTGGGGCCAATGGGCTGCCGCACCGGCTTCTATTTCCTCACCCGCGATACGGTTTCCGGTGCCGATGCCATTCGGCTGGTGCAGGAAACTTTACAGTATGTGCTGGACTTCACCGGTGAGATCCCCGGCGGCAAGCGGCAGGAATGCGGCAACTATCTGGCTCACGATCTGGAGGGTGCCAAGGCAATGGCTCGGGAGTATCAGCCCATTCTGGCAAACTGGACTCCGCAGCAGCTGAATTATCCCGCAGAGGTGCTTACAGGAACAGCTTCCGTCTGAAAAGAAGGTGTTATCTATGACCACATCAAAATATCTGCAAAAAAACACAGCAGAACAAGATACCGCATCAAACACAGCCCTGTCGCCGGACGAGCCGACAGAATCCAACAATTCTTCTCCATCTGAGCCAAAACCGTCTGTGGTCACTGCTGAACCAACGCCAGAGAGCAAGCCCCAAAAACCTTTGGGAAAACTGCTCTGGGAAAGCTTCTGCATCATACTTCCGCCAGTGCTGCTGCTGACTGCGGTGGGCGTGGTGGCATACTATATTCTCTGTCCGTCAAAAGGCGAATTCCATGCAGACTGCACCGACACGCTCTACTGGGCAAAAGCGACTTATGACAGCGGAAAGCTGATCAACCCAGACTTTTCCTATGCTTGTCTGCTGCCCTTTGGCGGCAGCCTGTTGATGTTGTTGTTCCTGCCGCTTTTCGGTTTTTCCATGACAACCAATATGATGGGAATGCTGGTCTTTTTCTTTCTGTTCACAGCATCACTGTGTTGGATGCTTCGGCAAATGCACTGGGATTCCCGATGGAACTGCATCACAGCGGCGGCGTTCATCATGCTTCTCAGTGCCAGCAAAAAACTGCGGGAAATCTTCTGGGGGCATACCATTTATTATAGTTTAGGAATCTTATTCCTGTTCTGCGGACTGGCACTGCTGTTCCGGCTGCAAAATCTGTCGGCAATACGTCAGACGCGAAAAGTCCGCATGCATACGATCCTGACCTTTGTCGCACTGTTCCTGTTTTTCATACTTTGCTGCACCGACCAGATCACGGCGATCACGATCTTTGCACTGCCGATTCTGGCTGGTCTGTTTCTGGAACGGGTGTTGGATCGAAAGACACCGCTGCTGCACCGAAAGAATACCCGTGTACTGCTGCTGTTGCTTTCTCTGGGAATCGCAATCATTGCCGGCATGAAACTGGGAAATCTCTGGGCAAACGGCGTTACAGGTGCATATGCAGATAACTATTCCAACTGGACTGCTCAGGAAACTTGGACAGAGCACTTACAAAAACTGCCCTTGGCGTGGATGACACTGCTGGGGCTGGAGGACATTCCCGACAAAAAACTGATGTCCGGAGAAAGTATCATGAACCTGATCCGTATCATCACCGCACTGATTCTGGCAGTGCTGCCTGTTGCAGCAACCTGCTGTTACACCAAGTATCGGGGACAGTCCGGCAGACAGATGCGTATTTTGCTCTGGGCACACTGGACAGTCACCGGACTGATTCTGGTGGGCTATCTCTGCGGTGCACTTTCTGTGGCAAACTGGCGGCTCAGTCCGATCGTCTGCACGGCTTTCATGGTATCTATGGCATTCCTACGCTGGGCGATCACCAGACAAAAAACCATGCAGCGGGCGGCAGGCGTTCTCTGCGTGCCGCTGGCATGTTTCTGCCTGTTAAGTGCCTGCAATGTCCTGTTGCTGCCCACCAATGCGGAGGAAGTCAACGTGCAGTACCAGCTGACCAATATGCTGGAGAAACAAGGACTGACCTATGGATATGCCACCTTCTGGCATGCCAATGCCATCACCGTGATCTCCGGCGAAAAACTAAAAGTACGCAATGTCAGCGTAAATGAGAATGGCGTACAAAAAGCAACTTATCAGACTGATTCTAGGTGGTATGAAGATCAGCCGGAACAGAAAAACTATTTCCTGCTGCTGGACAACGCCGAGTATCAGAAACTTGACGAAAGAAAAGATCCGCTGCTGAATCAGGCAGAACGTTCGTTTGTCCTGACAGACAGCAACGGCACAACATATCAGGTACTGGTGTTTGCAAAAAATATTTTCTAAGGAAACACTGAATAAAGCTTGTTCCACAGCATTCCCCAATTCTCATGAAATTATCACAAAGTGTGCCCGCATTTTACAAAAAGATGTGGTATGCTATTGTCATCATGAAAAGACAGCCGGAATCTGTTTCCCAAGATTTCGGCAGGATCCCCGCCGTGTCTTTCGGTATACGGCACAGAGAGGAGTATGTATATGGAAGAATCCAAAAAGCCCAAAAAATCATGGATCTCGTACTGGCTGATCGCGTTATGTGTATTCATGCTGCTACAGGCATTCGTGTTCCCGAACCTGTTCAAGGGACGCGTCAAGGAAGTCGGCTACGACACATTCATCAGCATGACAGAGAACAAGGAAATCGGCTCTGTCAAGATCGAAAGCAGTCAGATCACATTCACCGACAAAGACGAAAAGCAGGTGTACCAAACCGGCACGCTGAACGATCCGGAACTCATCGACCGGCTGTATGCCTCCGGTGCAAAGTTTGAATCGGAGATCGACAGCGGCACCAGTCCCCTGCTGTACATCTTAATTAGCTACGTGCTGCCCATTGCCCTGATGCTGCTGGTGTTCCACTTCTTCAACAAGAAAATGGCACAGCGTATGGGCGGCGGCGACAGTTCCATGATGTTCGGCATGGGCAAGAGCAATGCCAAGGTCTACGTCAAATCCACCACCGGCATCAAGTTCAAGGACGTTGCCGGCGAGGAAGAAGCCAAGGAACTGCTGGCGGAAATCGTGGACTATCTCCACAAGCCGGAGCGTTACAAGGAAATCGGTGCTTCCATGCCCAAGGGTGCCCTGTTGGTGGGACCTCCTGGAACTGGTAAGACACTGCTGGCGAAAGCCGTTGCCGGCGAAGCCAATGTCCCGTTCTTCTCCATTTCCGGTTCGGAATTCGTGGAAATGTTCGTGGGCATGGGTGCCGCAAAGGTGCGTGACCTGTTCAAGCAGGCAAACGAAAAGGCTCCCTGTATCGTCTTTATCGATGAGATTGATACCATTGGTAAAAAGCGTGACGGCGGACAGTACGGCGGCGGCAACGACGAACGGGAACAAACCCTGAACCAGCTGCTGACCGAAATGGACGGCTTCGACGGTTCCAAGGGCGTTGTTATTCTGGCGGCGACCAACCGTCCGGAATCCCTTGATCCTGCCCTGCTCCGTCCGGGACGGTTTGACCGCCGGATTCCGGTGGAACTGCCGGATTTACAGGGACGTATTGACATTCTGAAAGTTCACGCCCAGAAAATCAAGCTTGCCGGAAATGTGGATTTCTCCGCCATTGCCCGCACGGCTGCCGGTGCTTCCGGTGCAGAGTTGGCAAATATCATCAACGAGGCTGCCCTCCGTGCCGTTCGTCTGGGACGCTCCTGTGCGACACAGGAAGATCTCATGGAGAGCGTGGAAGTCGTCATTGCCGGCTACCAGAAGAAAAACCGCGTGCTGTCCAACAAGGAAAAACTGACGGTTTCCTATCACGAAGTGGGACACGCTCTGGTGGCTGCTCTCCAGTCCCAGTCTGCTCCGGTGCAGAAGATCACCATTATCCCCCGCACTTCCGGTGCACTGGGCTACACTATGCAGGTAGACGAGGGCGAACATTACCTCATGACCAAAACCGAAATGGAAAACAAGATCGCAACGCTCACCGGCGGACGTGCCGCAGAGGAATTGATCTTCCACGAGATCACCACCGGTGCTTCCAACGATATTGAACAGGCAACCAAGCTGGCACGCTCTATGGTGAGCCGGTTCGGTATGAGCAGCGAGTTTGGCATGGTGGCAATGGAAACCGTCCAGAGCCAGTACCTCGGCGGTGATGCCAGCCTGACCTGCTCCATGGAAACCCAGACCAAGATCGACAAGAAGGTCACAGAGATCATTCAGACACAGTACGACAAGGCAATGCAGCTGTTACAGACAAACCAGCCGAAGCTGCACGAGATTGCAAAGTATCTGTACGAACACGAAACGATCACCGGCGAAGAATTCATGCAGATTCTCAACCGCCCGATGATCGAACAGCAGTAACCGGAAATTCTTCAAATAGAAAACGCCTCACAGCAGGTCAGTCTGCTGTGAGGCGTTTTGTTTTTAGGGCAATACCGCACAAAGATTGTGCGGCATTGCCTTTATTCCGGCAATGTGCTGATCAGGTGTACCAAAAACCGCATCAGAGAAACGGCATCATTGCTGCCCACTTCGCCGTCACTGTCGCAGTCGGCATTTTTCTTTGCTGTGCTGTCCAGCGAAACGGCTCCGGCACAAGCCTTATTCAGCAGGACTGCATCGGTAATGTCCACTCTGCCGTCCAGATTGACATCACCCAGTATCGCCTTTTCAGAAGTTCCTGTGTCCGGCACTTCGAGTGTGATAGAGCCGATCAGATTGCCGTACACAAGCACGATCGTTGTGGTGCCTGTCCCGACAATCTTCACAAGCCCTGATCCGGGGTTCGTTATATCGTTATTGATTCTTACAGTGGCAACATTTTCATTGGTGGAGTACCAGATCACATCATAGGATAACACAGTACTGAACAGTGGGAATTCTTCTCCGACGCACAACAAGCTTTTGTCAGGCGGTGTAATGAAGATTTTGGAAACTGCTGTCGTGGTTGAGGTGGTCGTTGCCTCTGTGAATGACATCGCAGTTGTGATAGTGGCGGCAGTCGTTTTCTCTGTGGTGCTCTGTGTTGTTGTATGCGTAGAAGCAGGCGGGGAAGTGCATGTAGTGGTGATAGTCGTCGTTTCCGCAGTTGTTGTATTTGTAAAATCAGACGGATAAATGCCGTCACTGCATTTTACCTTGGTTGTGCTCAGATAATCCGGACAGAACGATTTCCACTGGGCACAAGTGCCTTTATAGGTAATATAGTCTTCGAAATACCACCCATCAAAACTCGTACAATTTCCGTAAAACCGCCCGTCTGTACAAATCACTGGTGTGTCAGTATATACTTTGCACTGGGAAAGATACTGCTCACAGGTACCCTCATACTGAATTGCCACATCGTTTTTGTAATGCCCGCCCTGATTTGTATTGGAATTTGTATTGGAAGTCACACAACGAATATCCCCAATGGCGGAAAGCGTGTTTGGAACGACTACACGCGGGACGTACCAGATATTATCCATCACGCCGCTTACATCGGGATGGTTATAATAGGACACCTGCATTTTTCCGATTTCAGTAACAGGAATATCCTCGATCGTTTCCGGAATTTCTACAAAAATTGTACTTCTCTCCATATGAGAAGAACCCACAAGAGAAATGCTGTCTGTATAACTTTCAGAATTGGTCATTTGATACATTATCGAGGTTTCAATTGCAA
>ERZ808240.4925-NODE-4925-length-11296-cov-4.032381_pt1 | contig 11296 bp, 14 predicted proteins | sample MGYA00521084_ERZ808240 | MGnify/ENA primary metagenome ERZ808240 (study PRJEB31516, sample SAMN03275571) | gut metagenome | biome: mammalia-associated habitat; material: feces | host: Papio cynocephalus | place: Kenya | collected 2012-08-06 ... | reverse complement strand
CCCGCTCATTTCTGATCAAACTATCATCGACTTCATATAAATTTAGTTTACCCTTTATCTTGAAAGGTTGTATAGGCCTTAAATTTGTTAAATGCCAAGCGAAAAGTCTTTCGTTTTCTTCGAGATCATCTACACCAAATTTATACGAATTATTTTGGGTGATCTGTGTAATGTTTGATAAATTCACAATTGCTAGGGCATAACCGTTTAGCATACCTTCTATTTTGGGGCTTGCGCTGCTACATATTAATAAATTACCTCTATGTTTTGTTGACCATGTACGAAATTCATATATTTTCTGCCCGTTTAAAATTTCATGTGCCCATGGGCTCTTTATTGAAATTGCTTTCATATTATCACCACCTTATATTTCATTTTAATTATACTTTTATTTATGTAAAAGTCAATAAGTATCATTATTAAATCAAAGATATTATGATTTTACACAATACATAAATTTATGTATAATATAAGCATAAGGTAAACAACAAGAATATAGAGGGTTTTCAATATGGCAAACACAAATAGAAATTTTTAATATGTAAAAACAATCACTGATGAAATTAATAGTCTTGTAAAGTCACCAGATCAATTTTACGAGTAATTTGAAGATGTTCTTGATATTTAGTACAGAGTTAATTCAGATGGCCAATACAAAGGCGTAGTGCTTTATATCTCATTAGGTGGCCCAAATGTATGGGTAGACACTTGCCAAGGCAGAGTAAATATTGCATGGGGCTATGATCGTGCTGAAGATATTTTAAGCGAACAAGCGATTGATATGATTGACGATTTATTTAGTGAATATTATGTTTCTATGAAGGGTTGAGATCATATGAGAAAAAGTGACTTTTATTTACGCTATAAGACCGATTTTTATAAAGTCACCAGCTATATTGAAACAATTACTGACAAAGAAAACAACAAATATATGATAGGTTTTCACAATAAGGGCAAATACGGTTGGGGGCAACTCATATCGAAAATGGCTTGTTAATTTGTAAAGGTGATACTAGAAAAGAGTGTTTAGAAAAAGTAAGACACAGATAGTGTACTATCAATTTTACAAGAATATTCAAAAACAAAAAAATTCAAAAAATCAATAGAAGAAATGAATGATTTTTTGAAAAATGAGTTCTAGATAAAAATAAAAGACTAGGTGAAAACCTAGCCTTTGTTCTTTACCATTTTTTTAGTATTAATCGTTTGTTAACAATCAAATCTTTTGGTCTATTAACTTTTTTATATTTGTTGTTACCAGCGCAAGTTTCACCATCATATTCGTCAACCCAATCGTCACCCTTCTTAGTCTCATAAAACCACTCAAACCTTCCGTGTAAATTTTTAGAAGTTTCGGGTAACTTATCTATCCCGTACATCTCTATTGCTTTTTTCGCTAACTCTAACATCTTCACTTTACATACATCTCGTCCATTTTGCGAATTTATTACATCCAAATCCGGGAGTTCTACCCAGCCAGCAACACGTGATTTTAATAAACCTTTACAAAGCACATTTTCAATATAATTTATCACTTCATTTTTAAAAAGTACATCCTTTTCATTTTTGAGTTTTATAACACCAAATACTATTTTGCAATTAGGACATGTATTCAGTATCTTTCTAATATATTGAAATGTATAAGCTTGATTATTAAAAAGCATACTTCGGCTATCACGTATATGATTAGCATTAATCATTACTATTGCAACATTCGAATCTTCATAAAAATCTTTTAATAATGATTCAACATCGTCTTCAGTTCCAGGTAAATCCCAGAAATAACATATGACATCTTCACTTTCAAATTTAAATAAAACTTCTTGTGAAGTTATATTTTTAGTCTCCAGTTCGTTTCCTACTTCCTCTATTTCACCAGTGATGGATTTATGCAAAGTAGTTTTCCCTGCTCCCTTTAAGCCAATCCACGTAATTTTAGCATATTTTGTAGCTAAAGCTGTATTATTTAGGAACATAAGACTAGCACCAAATATATTTAATAGTGCTTTTTTAAATTTATTATTTTTTGACATTTTTTCTCCTTATTTTTTTATAAATTTAGTTAAAAAGTAACTAATTGGTATACACGCTAAAGCAGACACTGAAAAAAAGACCAATTTAGAATAGTTAGGAGAGAACTCGACATCTAAATTATCGAACATCCTCTCCTTTGCTGATTTTTTATGAATTGCGGAGTATCATAATGATACGATAAAATGTTTGTATCTTTACAACAAACAAAACAATCAACAAATTGTTTCCATATTTTAAAACATAAATCTTGCAAATAAAGTGAATGGCTCCAAGGAGTCTTACTTATTACTGTAACATCGCAATATTCATCAAGTAAGTCTATCAAATCCGATGGAATCGGTGGAACAAATTTGTCGCCATTATAATTTACATAAAAAACCTTTCTTCCATTAGCCATTTCTTTATAGTTTTCTATCAAATATTTATCAAGATTCTTATTCTCAACATTTGCAATTAAAGTAAATCCACAAAACAGTTGGTCACCAATATGCATCGCACGTTTTAAATTTATAAACCATTCTTTACTCTGATAAATTGAATAATTATCATAATTAATCTTGTAGTTTTTACAATAACATTCATTAATTTTGTCATATACTGACAACATTTTATCCACTCTACAATTAGTTTCATTTACTACATATAGCACCCAGGTAGTATGAAGTATTAAATATTTCACTTCAGTGCTATCTGAATCTAATTTTGAAAATTCATCGACATTCATTTCTATAATTCTGACATTACGATTATATTCAGCAGCTATAATTCGGTTATGCGCAATACCATTTTCAGGCATTTTTAAATTTACACTTGGTCTACTAGTCCGCCTAGTATTCCGTAAAATCGAAGATGCCAATTTAGATTTTCCAACACCAGGTTCTCCAATAATTAAAATATTCAATGGTCTGTGAAATGCCATATCTTCTTCATTTATCGGTGATTCATCATCACTACTGCCAGCAATACTGGGAGTACAAGAAAATATTGCAATCAAAAAAAACGATAGAAACCTACAATAAAAAGAATATAAATTACTCAAAGCTACCTCCAAAAAAAATAATTTGTTGATCAGTGATCAACAAAACTATTCTAAACAAATTTACAGTTATTTCCATATAAATATCATAAAAAAAAGACTAAGTTTTTCTACCTAATCTCTTTAAATATATTTTAGAAAGAATTGTATAGTTTGCGAGTTCTATTAAAGCATCATTCAATTCTTCATTGGGTTTCCCGTTATTTGCTCCCTGCAAAACGATTTGTTTCAGCATATTCAATTTGTCCTCAATTCTGATACACATAAGAACATTTCCATATTCGTCTAAATTTCTAAAAAAACTATTATCGCAGATTTCGTTTTTTTTGATCAGCAATTCTTTTAATCTGTTGCACTCTAAATTGATCTCTTTGTTTATATCGTTTTGTAATTCCACTTATCCTCCCTTTATCATTCAATTTTAATTGTTTAATATCTTGCTTTTTATTCTTTGAAGTGCAACCTTTATAGATTCCATACCCGGTAAGTCCAAATACTAAAGAAGCTACTGACCCAATTGCAAATTTTTCTGGAAATGGCCGATATGAACGAGATATCAAACTTTTGTTATAAAAATTATGGCTCAAAGATTCTTTCGGATTTATAACTGGTCTTGCTTCTTTCATGAATTTTATTAAGTTTTCATCAATTTTAGATAATGTTCCCTTTTCTCCGAAAGGGAAATTATATATTTTCCTGCTGTTTGGCATGGCAGCACAATACTCTTTCAAACTATCGGATACAACATTATCATAAGAGTTTATCAATAAAGCAAAAGCATAAACCCATTTTCTATTATTTAATTTAAGGACTTCTTTCCACCAACTTCTTGCCCCATCATCAGAATATGGAGAATACCTATCATACTCAACACCATAATTTCTACAAATTGATCGGTTCATTTTGTCATATACCATTGCCATTTTTTCTAAATTCTTATGTGAGTCGTCCATTATATAAAATACATGATTAATGTTATTAATAAGATAATTGAATTCATCACTTTCTTTATCAAAATTTAATAATTCTTCAGCATCCAACTCAATCACTCTAAGATCTTCGTTATTTGGAGCAGCATAAATTTTATTGTGCTCAAAACCATTTTCTGGCATCTTAATACCATCAGTCGGAAAATTATCTTTTTTAGTATTAGCAAGCAATGAGCCCGCTATTTTGGATTTTCCGACGCTCTTTTCACCAATGACCAATATATTTGCTTTTATGCTTATTTGACTTTCACAATTACGCAACTTATCAAAAAGATCTTTATCTTTGCTAAATGCAACAAACGCATTATCTTTTGTATTCACATCAGCAAAAACCCTTGACTGACCCCCAAAATTACAAGCAACAACAGACAATGAAACGAGCAAACGCCCAAAAAAATTACAAGACACAATCAATCAACTCCACTTTTATAAAAATTTCAATATTTGGCCATAAAGTTTTAGATCATCTGCTTTTGCGTTGTTTCATTCTATTCAATTTTAATTTTTTCTTATTCAGTTCCTTTTTCGAAGATTTTCCATTTTTTAAACGATTATTAACTGCCTTATAAAGACCGTACCCGGCAGCACCAAGCACAGTTGATGTTAATAATAAAGCATTGCCAGTTCTTAAGTGTTTTTCAAGTTTTCCATCCTCATGGCAAATTCGTGCTTGATCACGAAAAATCAAAGAACCAATCTTGAAATTGGAATGAACAGAATAATTGTCATACGGGAGCCTTGGATAAAGCAAAGCTTCATTCGTATATCCAATTTTCAATTTCTTCCAAGAAGCATTAACATCACCATATAGCTGATTTTCCATACCTGGCATTCTTTGCCAGTATTCTTTCAAGCCCGGCCTACCTTCCATAAATTTCTCACAATCAGATTCACTACAACCGAAAAATAAAAACACATCTCTTGTATTACGCTTATCGTATTTTTTACCTGCCATAGTAGTATACCACTTTCTATAATCGTGGCTACCTGCAACAAATGGTTCTTTATCATAATCAAAATCATCTCCACACCATATCTTATTGAATTTATCATGAAACTTCTTAAGATGATCTAAACCACTGTTTTTGCCAAGTACATAAAAAATATGCGAAGTGCTATCTACAATATACTTATCATTATAATGATCCTCTAGTTTCATAAATTCATCGTAACTAAATTTGATGAATCTGAGCTTATCGTTATTTCTTGTCTTATATACACAACCGCTCTCATATTCATCCAAAGTTGTGTATTCTTTATCGACATCTTTGACTATTGCTTTTATTATATCGTCAGCTTTTCCGCGATTATCAGTATCGTCATCGATTATTAAAACATTTGCCCATTGTTTCTCAAAGAAATCACTGCTCCAATTTCTTTTGGCTTGAATCTCTTTAAACTCCATGTTATCAGTACTCATTGTTTTGATATCACTTTCTTTCGGGTTAGCCAAAATCTTATTGGTTTCCCCCGAACCAAAACACAAAACCGCAGCTAAAACAGCACTTAAACTCTTACAACTAAATCTATCCATAACTTACCTCCACATAAGTAGCTCCATTTTAAATATAGTGGCAAAGGGTTGGAGTGTCCCTCTTTCATGTTGCACTCACTAGCCACTGTTAATATTATACACATATAATTTAAAATGTCAATATATTCTGAATATTCTTAAATATTTTTTCAAAAAAAATAAGGCACCTTAGAAAAAGTGCCCAATTTCTTATATAAAGATCAATATTTCTTCAAATTTTTAATATTTACCGCTGCCGTAACTATTTTACCAATACCAATGACTACTCTATCACCAATAACCGCTAACACATCATATTTATTATAATACGTTTTAAAAGGTTTGTTTGTCCCATATTGAACATTTTTGAGTAATGTTACCTTATCTCCAACTTTAATAGACTGATCATTTACCGAAATACCCAAAGTTTTCAAAATACCTTTCGCATATGCTTCACCAAATGCTTTTTGTTCATGAAGTTCGTCAGCTTTTTCCGAATCCTTTCTATTATCTACAAAGCACCCCTCAATAATCACAGAAGGGCACCTAGTTTCACGTATAAAAGCAAAATAATCTTTTCCATATGAATTCACCTTAGTTTTAATTCCACGTGAATTTTGGCCAATAGAAACGATTTCTCGCTCTATATTAGAAGCAAGAGTTTTACTCAATCCACCCTTAAAATGATAATAAGCTTCAAAACCTTCTCCACCACCAGAATTATTGTGAATATCAACAGCTAAATCAGGATCATATGAGTTACATTCTTTTATTTCATCTGTAATAGGATCGTTTTCATCTTTTTTACGAGACATTTTGACTTCTACACCATTTCTAACAAGATAATCCTTACAATATTTAGCCATAGATAAATTCAAGTCTTTTTCAATTAAATATTTTGATGCTCCAAAATCTGATCCACCATGTCCAACTCCTAGAAATACTTTTTTTGACATTAATATTCCTCCTCTTGAATGAAAGACTACTCAATAAAAAATTAATGTATTCCTTTATTTCTAATATTCTCACTATGTTCACTCACCCATTTTGACAAAAAACTTTTAACCCCTTTTGGAATAGGAATACCTAGCTCATCCATATTCGACAAAATACTTAAACATTCGTATGCAACAAACAAAATCCCAAAAAATTCGGTAAGACCAATATCACTTAATCCTACATAAGACAATATATTTTCATCTAGAAATGGTAATAGATTAATATTTATTAAGGTATCCGAGATAAATAGCACTAAACTTGCAACTAATATGCCACATTTTCTTAATGCTCCATTAATCCCAAAACTTGAATTTAAATTTTTATTTTTCAACGCTTTGAGAAAACCAAAGATCGTGTCTGCAACTATTGAAATACATATAGCTTTCAATACTGGATTATCGGTCATTTCACTAAAAAATAAATCCATATATACCACTCCTTTGTTGTGTATATGTGAATAATCTGTGAATAAATAAAAGCAACCGCAATAATACGGTTGCTATACATCAGTACTCATAAACAGCTCGTAAAACAACATCCGTCCGTTCATCTTTGTCATTGTTAAAAGACCCTTTAATACAATTATCATGAATATATATTGATTTAATAATTCGTCTTTCTGTATCTACATCAGAAACATTACTTCCAATATATCTAGGAATGTCACAATAGAACGCTTTGCCACCCCAATTCCCACCTGTTGGGTTGCTTTTCGGGATCATTGTAGTCACAAAATCACTGTCATTTGCGGTTGAAGTATCTTTATCGTAATCAGACCACAAAAGAAGCCATCCATTCCTACACTCAGATAATTTTTTAGAAGGTGTAACTGTCTGAGGAGTACTATTAGGACTACTCATATACATAGCCCCTTTCCAAAGTGGCGCAGGATCAGCATCATAAACACACTTCCAACCCTTCCAAGTACCACTATCAACATAACCAATATACATTGAGCCTAAAGAACCAAATGCTTGCACCCAACCAAATGTAGCTCCTGTTTTGTGTATCAAGAAACGCCAACTTTCCGTTGTTTTCGGATTATTTGTCGTCCCGCCTTTTGCATAAGCAGTGTACATACCTGTTCCAAGCGCTTTAATCTTTGCAATGACATCTTGATTACTCCAACTTACAGAAACGTCACCATCATTAGCAGTCATTTGCAGGGATTTAGAAATATATTTACTGTCGTGATTATGATTACTTGCAGACTTCCCATTTAATTGAGTTTGAATATTTGAAGTGACACCATCAACATAATTTATTTCCGCTGTTGTTGCTGTTACTCCATCCAACTTATTTAATTCCGCAGCCGTAGCCGTAATTCCTAGATTACTTAAAGCAGCCGCAGCTGTTGTCGCTCCTGTACCACCTTTGTTGATCGGCACTGTTCCACTTACTTGAGAAATCGTATGAGTATGACCAGTATCTGATTTTCCGGAAAGAGCAGCAGACAGCCCCGTAATATCGCTTTGAGCGTGAGTATGAGCGGTTGGGGCCATACTTGTTGGTTTATCAGATAAATCTTCATAATTTCCACTTGTTGCAACTGTTGCAAGCCCTGTGATCATACTCGCAGGATGAGTTGATGGATGAACGTATGCTGTCGGAATAGTTGGTTTATTGCTTAAATCATTATAATTTCCACTTGTAGCCACCTTAGATAAGCCTGTAATCATACTTGCGCTATGATTTGCAGGATGGGTGTAATTATTAGCATTTGAAGCAATACCATTTAATTTTGTTTTATCCTGAGCACTCATAAAACCTGATGCACTCGTACTTGCCACTGAATGCGTATGGTCTGTGTTTGCTTTCGTATCTAACAATTCTGACAGTTCGGTTATATCACTCGTAGAATGCGTGTGAGCGGTTGGAGCCATACTAGTCGGCTTATTACTTAGATCATTGTAATTCCCGCTCGTTGCCACTTTAGACAAGCCTGTAATCATACTCGCTGGATGAGTTGAAGGGTGAACATAAGCCCCAGGAATAGTTGGTTTGTTCAACAAATCCTCATAACTTCCTGTAGTCGCAATATCCGCAAGCCCCGTTATCATACTTGCTTCATGAGTAGATGGATGGACATAGTTATTCGCCCCTTCTTCTATTCCATTCAATTTAATTTTATCTAAAGAGCTCATAAAGCCTGCATTTGAAGAAGTAACCTCTGAATGAGTGTGTCTTATATCCGATTTATTTAATAACGTATCACTCAATCCTGATATATCATTTTGAGCATGTGTATGATCAGTCGGTTGCATTCTAGTCGGTTTATTATCCAAGTCATTATAATCCCCACTCGTTGCTACGTCTGATAGACCTTCTATCATATTCACATTATGTGATGAAGGATGGATATACTTATTTGCTCCTTCTTCTATTCCATTTAATTTTACTTTATCACTACTACTCATAAAGCCATCTGAACTTATTGTAGCTCTTGAATGAATATGATTAATTTCCGCTGCGCCAATTGAGTTAGGTGCATGTGTATGTGTACTTAAAGCATAATTGGATAATTCTGAACGAGTTGCATAACTATCTAGCTTTTCGTTTAACCAAACGTCTTCAGATTTATAATTAATTTCATTCGTACTATGTTGAGCAGAGACACTAATGGGAACATCCATAAACACACCAACTGTTCCATATTTACCATAACGATCATACCATTTCCCTATCAATGACTGATCTTCATTAGGAATTGAAATATAATCCGAAAACTCTACTTCAGTTTCACTAGACTCTATGTATTCAACAATATCTTTAATATTAACTACTGCATAATAAAACATGTATTCTCCAAAAACCTATAAAGTAAACTTCGACTATTATACATCAATTTCCCAGTTTTTAGAATATACAAAAAGACTACCATACTGAATATATGGTAGCCTTAAAATAATCAATCTTCCTTTTTTTCAACGATTTTTTTGTACTCTTCTTCAGTTATTACTCCTTTTTCTTTTGCAATCTCAACTTGTTTTTCATTCCAAAGACCACGATCAAAGTTCTTTTTAATTAATTCAAAGTTCATATTATTATCTCCTTATTTTACTTTTTTATTGATGTATTGATTATTCTTTCCATTGTCCATCCTCTTTTTAGCCTATCGTGAATTACACTATACTTAATTTTTAATATTTCCGACCATTCAGCTAAAGTATGTGTTTTACCATTAAAAGATACAATATGATTATTACTTCTATTATTTTGTTGCTCTTTCATACTTGACCACTTGCAATTACTTGGTGAATAATCTTTATTATTATCCAATCTATCAATGGTTAAATTATTTTTATACCCATTTGATATTGACCATTCATAAAACTCAACAAAATTATCCACCCATTCTTTACAAACTTTTATATTTTTGTTGCCATACCACTTGAAAGAATCATTCTTTGAATTATGGCATCTTGCTTTCATATTGCACCATAAATTATAAAGTCTACTTTGTTTCATACCATGAATCTTATTATGACCGCCCCATTTCTTACCAAATGCAACACTTTGTTCATAATTATAACAACCACAAGATTTCGTTAAGCCATTCCTAAGGTTAGCGCCACGAATAATTTTCTTATTTCCACAATTACATAAGCATTCCCAATTTAAGTTACCATACTTATCATTATCAACTCTTTTTAAAACAAGCAATTTACCAAATTTTTTACCTGTTAAATCAATTAAACGTTTCATAGTTACTCCTCACTGTAACACCTCTAAACAATATAAGTGGCAGAAATTAGAGGAAATTTCGTTCGGTAGCGAACCTAGCCACTTATGGTATTTTAATATAAAAAATTTACAAAGACAACAATGTTTGCCACTCTAAATTTGCTGCAATACGCTCCTCAGGTGTTACTTCAGGTTCCGGAGCGGGTGCATTTCTAAGTTCTTCAATTTTCTTAATTGATTCTTTCTCACTCAAAGAAGTATCAACCCCCATTTGAGATTTAATTGCGGCCAAATTTTGCAGTGCAAATAAAACTTGCCCAGCTTCATCTGTTTCTACAATATGTGTAAATGTAGAAACAGCCGGATATTTCGCTTTTACGACTTCCGGTGTAGCTAGGTCACCATTAGGAAACATATACGTTTTAGAACCATCATATTTTTCAATTTTAATCATTTTAATTCTCCTTTAATTTATTTTTGCATTTTTAATTTTAAGATATCCGTTTACAGGTGAAGAAACTTTTATTGTTTCAAATGTATCTGCGGTTTGCTCACTCGACATGTCGTTTAGTTTGTATTTAGTCCCAGGATACAAATTAATTTCAATTGCCATATAATAGGCATCAACTGTTGATGAATAGGAAATGTTGGGATATCCTCCCCCAAATAATGCATAGTCCCCTACGCTTGTCGCTGCAAAACTGTTTCGGCCCTCGCTCAAAGCAATAGGAATAGTTCTCGTAAGACTCGTATCATATGCATCGACTATATTAAGATGTGCATCACCAAATCCCCCACCAAAGAGTGCATAGTCCCCAATACTTGTCGCTGCTAAATTACTTCGAGCTTCACTTAAACTAGTAGGAGTAATTCTTGTAAGACTCGTATCATATGCATCGACTGTTGAAAAACGGGAACTATCATATCCTCCACCAAAGAGTGCATAGTCCCCAATACTTGTCGCTGCTAATTTACTTCGAGCTTTGCTTAAACTAGTAGGAGTAATTCTTGTAAGACTCGTATCATATGCATCGACTGTTG
>ERZ808240.4924-NODE-4924-length-11299-cov-4.658573_pt1 | contig 11299 bp, 12 predicted proteins | sample MGYA00521084_ERZ808240 | MGnify/ENA primary metagenome ERZ808240 (study PRJEB31516, sample SAMN03275571) | gut metagenome | biome: mammalia-associated habitat; material: feces | host: Papio cynocephalus | place: Kenya | collected 2012-08-06 ... | reverse complement strand
CGATAGGAATCGCTTCATTTACGATACGATTACAGCCTGCAACGATCTGCTGAATGATCGAAGCCAGACGTTCCTCATTCTCAAATGTCTGATCGACCTTATGAACCCTGCCGGATCTCTCAATAAAGATATTGTCATAGCCATTGATCATGATCTCCGTCACGCTCTCATCCTCAAGGAATTCCGACAACACATCCATCCGCCTTACGGTATTAAAAAGCTCCTTTCTCAGCTTTATCCGCGCAGACAATGACAGCTCTGTCGTTCCCTTATATTCCATAATGCACTGATCGACCAGCCGCCTGACTTCCATATCATCGATCTCCTGTGACATATCGATCTCCGCAAGGATACGCTGCTTCATCTCATTCTTTATATCCTGTTCCATAACATCTTCTACTACTCTCCCTGCCATTTCCTTCCATCAGGTTTCCCGCACAACGAATCATCTCCGCACTGTCATATTCAGCATTCGGAACTTCTACACACTTCATGCGACTGACGATCTTTCCAAGCTCCTGCCGTTTCAGGCAATTTCTGAATACTTCCACTTTCTCCTTCGCATATGCTTCATCAAGCACCGGCACAATCACATAGTCAAATGCTTCCAGAACCGAACTGTCGCCAAGCACGCCTCCATCGATATCACATACGATCGTGGTATATCTGCCCCATGCATAGAGCCGATCTAAGAACCAGCACATATCTGCCGAATCCAGATTCCGAATATCCAGATAGGATCGGGGAGAATCGATAACACCCATCTTCCCATCCACAATGACACTTCGTTCCACATAATCAAGTACCTGATCCGACCTCGTCTTGATCAGATAAGCAAGCTCCGACATTGTATACCGCTCCTGATCTTCTCCGATAACTGCCGAAATCCCGTACGCCTCAAATCCGATGTACAGACCGCCTCTCACCTCGTCCAGATAACAAATGCACTTCGATAATCTTGTCTTCCCACAACGCCCAAGCGGTGAGATAACAGCATATGAACAAAACAATTCACTGGACAGGCTCTCGCATCCTGCCCGGAAAAAACGCAGTATGTCCTGAACAATCTTGTCTGCGTCCTCATACTTACAGATAACATTCTCAGCACTATGCTCCGACAGTCCTATCACACACAGCTCTGTGTATGTATCCCAGAACGCCGCATCAGCCATCCAGTCTTCTGCAACCAGTACCAGATCCAGATGATTGCCTGTAAGATATTCCGACAGACTCTCTCTCGTTGAAAATGCAAATGCCAGAAAAGAATTCCCGGTATCAGTATTAATATAATTCATCAGACTAACTGCATATCTGATATCAGGATCACAGATGCCAAGCTTTCTCTGTCTCATACAGCGACCTCCTTTATCCACATACTACATACACCAGACACGCCAGCCAGATAGCCAGAGAAAAATGAATCCTGTGTCTCTCTGACCTGCCATCCAAACCATGCCGCTTCTTTCTGCGGATGAGCAGATTTATCACATAAAACAATGACAAAATTCCACCTGCAATAAATGCATACAGCAAGATCTTCCAGATCATAAATCCACAGAACGATCCGACAGCTGAGAATAATTTGATATCTCCTGCACCAAGCCACCCTGCCAGAAACATCACATACAGAATACCGATCGGAATCCATATCCCTGCAAGTACACGAATACTTCCGGTACGAACTCCATTCTGCCAAATGGTGATAAAAATACCTGTCTCAAGACCTAACAGGATCAACCAATTCGGAATCTTCCATGTTCTGATGTCATATATTGCTGCGATACCCGCAACCAGAATCATACCTGTGTTCTCAATCTCTGCCGATATCTCTCCCTCCTTTCATCTGACCTATATACTTCTCCTGTGAACAGCCACTCATCTTCGTGTCCGTCAAGAGCGTATCCATACGTTAGCATTCTGAAAAAGCGAAGTAAATACGCAGAAAATAAACTATATTTCACCATTCTGAACTTGACACAGATTCCCACACATGACACAAATCAGCACACTTTTCCATCGGTAATCTGTTCCCGATAAAAACCATTACATTACCTTGATAATTCACCTTTACCCATTTTCGGGCATCAAAAAAAGACCTGCCGAAACAGATCTTTTTCTGATACATGTATGTAATTTTCAGCACTTGTGCTATTTTGAATCACAGACGCATTGTACTTCACTCTACCGAATCTTTTGCAGTTTGCCGTTCTCCATCTGGTATACATGGTCGCACAAAAGATCTATATCATCCTTATTATGACTGGCAATCAGGATCGTCTTATTCTTCTGCTTTTCCTGCATAAAGACAGCACGCATATCATCTACTCCATGACTGTCCAGCCCATTCATGGGTTCATCCAGAATGAGGATATGCGGGTCTTCCATGATCGCCTGCGCAATCGCCAAACGCTGTTTCATACCAAGTGAATAATTCTTCACTTTCTTTTTCAGTTCCGGATCCAGCCCAACCTTTTTCAGAACCTGCCGTACCTGTTCCTTATCTCTTTTATGCGCGATACAGTACAGATAATCCAGATTCTTAAAACCTGTTTCATTTTCCAGAAATGAAGGATTCTCAATGATAACGCCTGCATCCTGAATCATTTTTCCTCCACGCTTCATCTCCTGACCATCTACCCGGATTTCCCCGGAGTCGGCATACAGAAGACCGCAGATACATTTGAATAATACAGATTTTCCTGATCCATTATGTCCGATAATTCCTGTAATCTCACCTGTCGGACAAGTCAGCGTTACTCCATCTAATACTGTCTGATCTTTGAATTTCTTCGTAACATCTTTTATCTCTATCATAATATCCTTACCTCTCAATCTTCCCTTACCCAGTCAAACTCGATGTAACAGATCCTTATCATCGATACAATAAATGAAATCACAAGAATACATGCGATGATCCATAGATATTCTGATAGTTCAGGATAATTCCAGTCAAGGAACAACTGCTCACCATAAGTTGACAATCGATACCAGGAAAATACCGTAATATACGGAAGCCATTTCACAGTAAAGAACACACCATCCGAAAGACTAACTAATGCGATTCCTGCCATTACACTAAGTGCAGCTACACGATTTACCAGAATACTGATCGTAAACATCAGAAGCCCTATCATAATTGATATCAGCCATACCATAAGGAAACACAACAGCATAGCTTCAAGCGGAGTGTATTTGCTGATTATCACCGGCGACGGCTGTGCCATAATATTATAAGCGTACAGATTTCCACTATATGCCATCGTATATATCATCTTACCCCAGTCCTTCTGAAATGATATATGCGGTACAAATACCAGTATACATATTGCAAAAGAAATCACGGTAAATATAAATGTCGATAATATCATGGACACTATCTTTCTCAGATACCAGCATGGTCTTCCCTGTCTGACAATAGAGAACAATTCTTTCTGATTGAAAAAGGGAACATCCGAAAACAGATAACAGATAACCAGACCATAAAAGGTCGCAAAAAATACATTACTGTAAATATGCGGAACCATCCAGATCGTAACGCCCTCACCAACCCGGTCAACCAGCCGATCGATACCGGAAGTAACGGCTGCCGCCAATCCCAGTACCATTATAAATGCGCTGATATATCGAAATGATCTTAATTTTAATATACAATCCTGCCATGCTCCGCGCAGAACAAATCTAATCTCACTCATTCCAATCCCTCTGATTCAAATAACGAATTCCATAAAGCAATACAATAAAATAACTAAGAATCTCCGTATAGTAGACAAAAGCAGACTGCCCCGGATTGGATATATCAAGAAGTGTCACTCCCATCCAGTTTAATGAGATCGTGCTGCCTTTCTCCCATCCAAATATTCTCTGTACAAAGACATCCTGCAAATATATAAAAACGATTGGAAAACCATATACAGCCATCTGATTATGAATCAACTGAGAGATCAGCAATCCCATAAGTGCCATAATTCCTGCCAGACAAGACAGATGGATCGTACATGCCAGAAAATATAACAAATATTTTCCTTTCAGTATTAGCAAATAATATGCTGATTTTGCTATTTTAATATGTTCTATGCTGTCTGCTTTGTAATCCGGAATTCCAAGATAGAAATAAAAGGTAATTCCTGTTATAATAAATGCTACAAAGAAAACAACAAATGCTGACAAAAAAACTATTATAACTCTGGAATAAATATATGCATTACCATCTCCCCTGAGAATCATCTGCCGCTTATACTTATGTGATACATCCTCTACATAACTGGATGCGTATGGTACAGATGCTAATGCCAAAGCAATCACAATTAATACTACTTGATTTACAGATGAAACCCATCCAATAATATCTGTCTCCATATTTTTATTATAAAGCAGCGCTACATAAATCAGAATAATTGTAATCGGATTTTTCCATGTAATAAATGCACGTCGCAAATCTACTTTTAAATAACCACAAAATGCTTCCATTTTCTCATCCTTATTGTATAATAATTGCTCCAGTCTCAGCATTCACTCTAAGTTCATAACGAGAGGTCGATTCACCTTCCGGAGTTTCTTCAATGCCAAATGCCCAAACAGGAATTAATTTTTTTGCATCTTTGCTACTTTTTTCAGAGTCTACTATTAATTCTGCAGAAATAACTTTTTTTTCGACTCCATCAACAATATTTTCATAATAATTTTTTACCACATTCATAATATCGTCAAATTTCATTAACGCCACTGGCTCTCCGCTATTTTCATATGAATACAAATTTTGAAGATTGAACGAAATAATCCCATCCTTATTATACATAACAGTTAACTGTGCATTCCGATCCTCAGCAGTCTCATCAGCATATACATTTTTCTGGAAATCCCGAAGTCCACAATAGATCTTATGAAAATAAAATAAATACGTATCATCCTGATCTGACCAATCCTTTTTATATTGATCTGCCTGAATATTCCCATCTATATCTATATGTTCTTCTTCTGACTGAAGCGTTGCATGATCCAGATAATATACTTCATAAGAAAAATCTGTACTGAGATCAATTCCACAATTTGCAAAACTGTTAACAATATCTTGTCTTGCCTGCTCTACATTCCCAAAGGAAAATACTTTTTCCACGGTATATTTATCTAAATTAAAATCATCATATTTTTTATCATCTCGAACACACGCGTTTAACATACTACTCTTTACTGTATCATACGAACATGCATCTATCCCCCATGAATAAATTTGATCATACGCATCATCTGTCATTTTATTACTAAGTATACATTCCTCTTCTGTATTTATTGTATTAGTTCCATCATCCGGCATAATCATACGTCCTATCTTCTCATAATCGAGATCAGCCATATGACTTATTCCATTATTAAATTTTGCACTATTGGGATGTATATGTTCTATATCAATTGTTAACTCCTTTGATTCATATTTATATTCTGTGGGAAATATATTGTCATTTTTTCCATTCTGCACAGCTTCTGTTTTTCCCTTTTCTGATGTCACCCCACAGCTACACATACTCCATCCTACAAGAATAGTCACAATAATCAAAAGAATATTTTTCATAGTCATTCTCCTTATTTCCATACTATACAGACCTGTGTTTTTTTACACAGGTCTGTATAAATATATAATCTTTTTATATTTACTATTTATTTTATGGACAGTATCTTCCAATCCCCCTCACATTACCATATCCGGACGGCGCTAATGCGTATACATAATATGATTTATTCTTATACACTTTTGCACTATAGTCTTTACTTCTTGTATTTCCCAAACTTATTTTTTCATACTTTAATGCACCCGAAACCTTTTTATGATTCGCATTATATGAAGTAAAATAAAGCGAGGGACCATTACTAAGTGTGTTTAACGTAATATAAAAAGACTGCTCTGCGTCACTTTTTGTTGTCATCTTAGAAAAAGGATCCTTTGGAACCATTCCTGATACATTAGAAGATGTTACATCCAATGAAACAGTACCAGCAGATACATTCATAACACCTGCACCACCAATACAACCTATAATTGCGGTTGTAAGAATCGCCTTTGATAAAAATTTTTTTATCATATTTTCCACTCCTTTACATTAAATTCTTACATAATGACTTTTTCTTTTGTTAGATATAATTGCATGCTCATAAATCCCTGTATCATTACATGCACTATATTAACTCTGTATTATTTCTTTGTCAATTATATTTAGTTTTTCAAAATATAGTATTTCGATATATAAGTTTAACTTTTATATCATATAATACTTTACTTATAAAAATCCTATGTTATAATATATTAGGAATCTATAAGTCTATATCCGGAACACATAATCTTAAGAATTAATAGATTCAAATATGAGCGAGGTGTTGCTATGGACAACAACAAAAGTAATTTCAGGAGGGGATCTGTTGAACTTATGGTTCTGTATCTGTTAAGTCTGAGAGACTATTATGGATATGAATTAACTCAGATTTTAAAAGAACAGACAAATGGTGTCATGGATATACCTGTCGGATCATTGTATCCGGCACTATACAAATTAATTGATGCAGGCTTGATCTCTGATTATAAGATGCCTGCCGGGAAACGTCTAATGCGTGTATACTATCATCTGGAAGCTTCGGGTAAAAAGCGCTTAGAGCTTCTGTTAAAAGATTACCGGGAAACACACGAGGCGATCAATAATATTTTAAGCTATACAGGAGATGAGGAAATCCATGAATAAGCAGGAACAACGCGCAGTTAAACGTTATTTACATGATATAAAACGAACACTTCCTGTATATCGTAAGATGGAACGCCGTTTTCTGTCGGATATCCATTCTACGATAGAGGAATATGCTGAGACAGGTGCTGTTATTACTTTAACTACGTTAAAACAGGAATTTGGAGAGCCAAAGGATCATGTAATCAATTATCTTACATCAAAGGATGGAGAGACTCTGCAAAAAGATCTTTCAACCTCTGCATATATCAGATCTATATTAGTTCTCTTAATAATCGCGATCTTAACTCTCCTCTTTGCAGGACTTTGTTATGAATATAATATATACCGCATGGCGAATGAATCTCAGCTTGCTTATACCGAAACAGTAATTGGGGAACTTCCGGATCGTGAATGGGAAGATGGAAATCCTCCCGGAGATGCAGTATTACCAACGGAAGACTCAACGACAACAGAAACAACAAATTAACGAACACAGAGGTAACATACAAATGAAAAAAATAAGTATTATCACAGGTATTATTCTTTGTCTGCATCTAATTTTTGCACCGACAGTGGCTACTCAGGCTGCAACGAACGAAACATTGGCAAATGATACCTTATATTATGAGACAGTTATAGAAGAGACCGCTTCTGTTTCTCCTATGGCATCAAATACAGCAAAAACAAAAACCGGCTACAAAACAACTTATTGTAAGAATGCTAATGGTACAGTTCTCTGGTCTGTAACAGTAACTGCCCGATTCTCATACAATAACACAACCGCAACATGCATATCTTCGTCTGTATCCACTACTATTAAGAATTCTAGTTGGAAGATATCAAATAAATACAGCACCCGCTGTTCTAATTATGGAACAGCTACAGCAACAGCAAATAAGATACTCCGACGGTAAAATTATAAATACAATCACAAAGACCGTTAAACTGACCTGTTCCCCAACCGGAACGCTTTCATAGTTAAAACAATTTTTAACACAAAAAACACAGCCCCCATATAACTAACTTAGCTATATGGGGGCTGTATTTTTGTGTCTGTTTTCTTATTTAAGCGTTTTCTTCGTTCTGTGGAACTGCTTCCGGCTGGGATGTAGGTGCAGCTGCCGGTGCGGATTCCTGTACAGGCTCTGCCTGTGGTGCAGGTGCGACATTCTGCTGTGGTGGCATTCCATTCATCTGTGGCGTCATACCCTGTGGTGGCATTCCGTTCATCTGTGGTGCCATCCCCTGCGGTGGCATTCCATTCATCTGTGGTGCCATGCCCTGTGGTGGCATTCCATTCATCTGTGGTGCCATCCCCTGTGGTGGCATTCCGTTCATCTGCTGATTATACATGCCCTGTGGTGGCATTCCGTTCATCTGTGGATTGTACATGCCCTGCGGTGGCATTCCGTTCATCTGTGGATTGTACATGCCCTGTGGTGGCATTCCGTTCATCTGCTGATTATACATACCCTGTGGTGGTGTCTGCTGATGCTGACTGCCACTGTTCATGATACGGTGTTCCTGTTCCTCTACTTCTCTGTATTCTTTCTCCAGAGCTGCGATGTTCTCTAAGCCCTTTGCAGCACTGTCGAACAGATGCTTGATCTCCTCCGGGGCTTCTTCCTTATTCAGATTGTAATAATATCTTCCGATCTCTGTATAGATTCTGTCAAGATTTGAATTCTCAGATGAGATCTTACTTTTTATCTTTGTCTTCTGTGCAGCACATTTTGTACTGTCAACTGCCTGATTGGCTAATAACTTTGTCTTTTCAAATGCATTCTGAAAAAAATTACCTGCCATTTTCAAATGACCTCCTTACGTTAATCATCAATATATTTATTTAATGTCTCAACAACATCATTCAGATTGTATGGCTTAGCTATGTAATCGTCCAGTTTATTCTCAAGGATTCGTTCCTTATCGCCGAACATTGCTCTCGCCGTTACTGCGATAATCGGAAGTCTCTTTCTCTTTTCCTTCTGCTCGATCTCACGGATCTCCTGTGTAGCTGCGATACCATCCATAACAGGCATCTGTACATCGAATAAAGCAGCATCGTAAATCTTCTGCTTGAAGAGTTCAACTGCTTTCTGACCATTCTCTGCAATATCATAAGAGAAGCCTGCCATACCAAGTAACTTACCGATTACCTGCTGATTAACCGGTTCATCCTCTGCTACAAGGATTCTTGCTTTGCTGTGTGCATTGATCGAGAATACTGCCGGTTCTTCTTCCTTTTCAACCTCTGCTGATGCATCATCAGATGCCTTTACAACCTTCATAGGCACTTCTACGATGAAAGTAGAACCAATGTCTTCTTTACTCTGAACCTGAATGTTACCACCCATAAGTTCAACGATCTGCTTTGTGATTACAAGTCCAAGTCCTGATCCGCCGTATCTTCTTGTATCAGAAGAATCAACCTGACTGAAACGGATGAACAGCTTGCTCATGTTTGCTTCTGAAATACCAATACCGGTATCTGCAACTGCCATACGAATCTTAACTTTGTTTTCCCCTTCCATATCCATGGATGCGATCTTAACACGTACACTTCCCTCTGATGTGAACTTGATCGCGTTTGATAACAGGCAGTTTAATACCTGCTGAATTCTCTGTCCATCGCCCTTTACCAGCTTTGGAATATTGTTTCCAAATGAACAGTCGAGCTGTAACCCCTTATTATTTGCAAGTGGTACCTGTGCAGCAACCGTCTCCTCGATCGCCTGCCTGATATCAAATGTTTCTTCTTTGATCTTGTATTTTCCTGCTTCCAGTTTACTGATATCAAGGATATCATTGATCAGTCGGAGCAGTGTATCCGCACAGTTCTTTGCGGTTACAAGGTTATCTCTGTAATCTGCCTGAAGATCATCTGCCATCAGTGTAAGCTGGAGCATACCCAGGATACCATTGATAGGTGTACGGATCTCATGGCTCATATTTGCAAGGAACTCAGCCTGTGTCTTATAGGCTGCATTTGCATCAACAATCGCCTTGGACAATTTATTCTCCGTATCTTTCTGATCTGTAATATCGATAACGACCATGTTAATGTAATCTGCTTCTGACTTATACATTACGGTGTTAAATACTTTCTGAAGGGATTCCATCGTGATCTCGACATCCATCAGATCTCCTTCTTTTGTCCCGGAGTTATTATATGCCGTGAACCAGGCATTAATATCCTGAAGAACTTCGATCTTGCTCTCCTTCAGGTTCTTGCCGGTGTAATCACTGACATCCAGCTTGAAGTACTCACCAAAAATCTCGTTCGCATCTACGATCTGATAACTGGTTCCGTTTACAGGATCTTCTATGATCTTTGCCTGTGCAAATCCGATTGGCAGGTTCATAAACAATTTCTTATATTTATCTCCCTTTCCACCGCTGCCTCCGGCACTGTCACCACAGACGATAAACAAGCCTCCGAATGTTACAACCGCAGCAAGTATTCCAACGATCAGAGCTCCCACTCCTACATTTGCAACACCTAAGATACCTGCCAGAAGACCAAGTACCGCACCGGCTGTTGCGACCGGTTTCCAACCCAACTCCTTAATTTTCTCCATTGATGCACCTCTATTTCTACTTTTTTGAATCTAATACTATGACTCCACATGTTATTATATTATAAATGAATGTTAAGGTCAACGAGATGATAAAAAAACCTATAGATTTTTCATAAAATCTATAGGCCTTTTTTGATATTTTTTACTATATATAACTAACAATATCATTCTGTTTCTTTTTGTAATATGTCAGATATAAACAAATTTACCAGATGTACACCACTCGTTTTTTATCTATGTTATACATCCGATCTACAGCTTTCATATGGTCACCTTACAGATGCTCAGATTCCTGACCTCTATTTCATGTCATTGTCAAATACATCCTTAAGGATCTCATCTACATGCATGTAATAATCATCCGTCGGAGGTTCATCCTCATTCTGTGCAGGCTCCGGATGTCTCTCATTATCCTTTGATACTTCTATTTTACCTGATGGCTTCGTAACGGAAGCTTCATCTGCCCGGCTTCTTCGTTTCTTCCTGCCGGATGCCGCACCTTCCAGTCGATTCTGAAGCTGCGTTCTTCCGCATAAGAATCCGAATAAGATCCAGCATGCAAATGTAAGGAGCAGTCCCAGCTTCAATCCCGGCGGGAAATACTTGAACTCGATCACATGCTCACCAGCCGCAAGCTTCAGGGCTATAAAAGCATTTCCTACTGTATCGATCTTGTACTTCTTGCCATCTACATAAGCTGTCCAGCCCTTATCATATGGGATGGATGTGAACAGCAGTCCCGGATAATCGATCGTCATATATCCCTTTACATAACCGTCTTCCATCTTACCAACCAACATCTGCTGAGCACTTAATATATCATATGCCTGTAAGAAAGAATCCCAGTTAAATGAGGATACGACCAGTCTGGCATTTCCGTTGTTCGCCTGTGAGCTCTGGAAACAATACTCAACTGTTACAGTCTGACCCTGAACCAGATGTCCGACATGATAAGTCTGGTTCTGCAGCCTCTCATAATTCTGTTCCTCTCCGTCTACATAGATTCTTACCTTA
>ERZ808240.4923-NODE-4923-length-11300-cov-2.722188_pt1 | contig 11300 bp, 10 predicted proteins | sample MGYA00521084_ERZ808240 | MGnify/ENA primary metagenome ERZ808240 (study PRJEB31516, sample SAMN03275571) | gut metagenome | biome: mammalia-associated habitat; material: feces | host: Papio cynocephalus | place: Kenya | collected 2012-08-06 ... | reverse complement strand
TTTACATTTTTTTACAGAGCGTAATCGTTTTCCTAAGCTGCCAGCTTAACAAATCGTGGAAATAATGTGGTATAATGACATTACAAAATAAGTAGTGCAAAAAAAGACACTATAAAGAATATGGAGGAATACTATATGGCATATTGTGGACATTGTGGAAAATACGTTAAAGACGGAACGGAGATCTGTCCTGAGTGCGGCTGCCCTGTCACATCACAAAACAGTCAGGAAGCCAAAGCAGAAACACAAGGTCTGAGCGACAAGCAGAAAAAAATAATCGCATTTGCTGTGGTTATTTTGGCTGGATTATTTGCAGCTTTTTGGTTTTTCGTCGAATCGTATGATCCCACAAGTGGTTATGAAGAACAACAAAAATCAATACAAGAAGAGATAGAACGTCTTAGACCATTAACTGATGATATTAGCAAAAGTTCAGAAGAGTTGAAAAAATATGCCGACGAACTGTTGGCTGAAGCTGGAAGTATGGATTATTGATAATACCAAATGATACACATCACACTTTTTTCATAGAGGACTTCCCAGCCGATAAAAAAAGCGAGCCACAAAGCTCGCTTTTTTCCTGCATAAATTCCCCACCTCTGCAAATAATATTACTGCAATTTTGAAAAAAACAACGGAGGTCATAAATATGAAAGCAACAGGAATTGTCCGCAGGATAGACGATCTCGGCAGAGTTGTCATACCTAAAGAAATAAGGCGCACCATGCGTATCCGTGAGGGCGACCCCCTCGAGATCTACACCAACCCCGACGGCGAAGTGATATTCAAAAAATATTCCGCCATAAACGAAATGTCCGAGGGCGCAGCTCAGGCGGCGGAGGTCATCTCAAAGCTTGGCGGAGCGCCTGCCGTGGTGTTCGATAAAGACCACGTCGTGGCAGTGTCAGGCGTGCCGAAAAAAGAGTATTCCCAGCGCCGCCTCTCCCCTGCCTTGGAGGAGCTGTTGGAAAACCGCAAAACCTTTGACTATACCGATACCACCGCCGAGCCGCTTAGAGCCGTGGAGGGTATCAATACCCACGCCCTCTCTGTCGCCCCTATCCTCACAAACGGCGATATAACAGGCGCCGTGGCATTCATGGCTACCGACGATACCGAGCTTTGTACCGATAAACAGTCCATGCTCGCCAAAGCCGCCGCCATGTTCTTGGGCAAACAAATTGAAGAATAACAAAAGAATCGAGGTTTACCGAAATGGTAAGCCTCGATTTAGTATATGTCTCAAATCCGATATAAGCGCAGAATTATCAAACCGCAAGCTCATGTTCAGTTCTTGCAATAAGCTCGTCCTGAACGCCCTCGTGAAGCTTTGTAAAGTATGCGCTGAATCCTGCGACCCTGACTACAAGATCTTTGTGGTTCTCAGGGTGTATCTTTGCGTCCTTTAAAGTTTCAGCGTCAACGCAGTTGAACTGAATGTGGTTTCCGCCCTGCTCAAAAAAGCCGTCCAAAAGCGCCACCAAAGCCGCCGAGCCGTTCTCCGTCTTTAAAGTGCTTGGATTTATCTTTACATTCAAATGCGTCGAATTGTATGCCACTGAGTCGATAGCATTTGCCGCCGATAAAACAAGTGCCGTAGGGCCATGTACATCTGTGCCTGGCTGAGCCGATACGCTTCCGTCAGTAAGTGCAACGCCTTTCTTTTTGCCTGTAGGCAGTGCGCCTGTAAGTCTGCCAAAATAGTTGTGAAAACTCTTGGAATATGCGTCAGGCTTTCCATACTGACCAACATAGTTGTTTCCACCCTCCTGAAATGCGTCAAAAGCGTCCTTGTAAACTCTGCTAACTATTTCTTCGTCTTTTTCTACATTGTTGCCGTGCTTAGGCACATTGAAAAGCTGCTTCTGCAAAACCTCGTATCCCTCAAAATCAGCCTCAAGCGCCGCTTTAAGCTGAGCAAATGTAATGAGCTTTCTGTCATAAATAAGATCCTTTATGGCAAGCAACGAGTTTGCGGCGTCAACGCCTGCGTTGTATGTTGTCGCAGTTGCAGTGTAAAGCGAACCGCCATGCCATATGTCCTTGCCCTTTTCAAGGCTGCCCTCAATAAGCGCCGAGCGGTAAGGCACCTGCAAAAATTCGCTGTAAAGGAAATTGTTCACCTTTTCATGACGTCTTGCGGCTTTGATACCATTGAACAGCTGTGTCTTGTACGCCTCATAAAAATCTTCAAACGTTGCAAACGTCTCAGGCTCACCCGTCTCAGGGCCTACCTGAATTTTTGTAAGAGGGTCAACTCCGTTGTAAAGCGCAAGCTCAACAGGCTTTGCAAGATTGACAGTTGGCCCCATGATGTAAGCGGTCTTTCCCTCGATAGCTGTGGAAACGCAGCCGCATACGCAGGTCCTCCTTGCGTCCTCGATAGTCGCCCCATAACGAGCATAAGCGTCAAGACTTCTCTCCACAAGCACGTTCGCATTCATGAACTGCGGCATTCCTATACCTGTTTTAACAAGCTCCACCGCCTTTTGTACAAATTCAGGCTTAAGCTTTTCATGATAAACCAGCGCAAGGGGCGGCTGAGGAAGTCTCAGATCAAGCTGTTCGTCAAGAATAAGATAATCGACCTCTCCCGTTGCGTCCTTTCCGTCAGGAGTAAGTCCGCCAATATTGATAGTCTGCGCAGTATCGCCTGAGTTCATTATATCATAATCTCTTCCGTAGTAATAGCTGATATCATTGAGTTTGAGGAAATGATGCTTCAAAAGATATGTCGCTTCCTCTGGAGTTATCTTGCCCTCAGCCTTGTCATGCTGATAATAAGGCTCAAACACCTGACCAAGATAACCGCTGGCATATCCGCAGCCTACCTGCTCCAGCTGTGCAGTGGTGTGCAGGAACAAATGCGCCTGCAAAGCCTCTCTGAACGTCCTTGCACCCTTTTCAGGCACCTGCCTTGTGACCTCTGCAATATCAAGCAGCTGTTGTTTTCTTTCATCGTCTGTTTCCTTTTCTGCAAGCTGTAAAGCCAGATCTGCATAACGATGTGCATACGCCACAACAGCCTTTAATTCAATGATAACAGCCTTATAGAAATAGAACTTTGTCTGATTATCAGCGTTCAGTTCAAGCTCAGAAAGCTTCTGCTCTGCCTCTGCGATAAGAGATTCAAGTCCCTCCTTTATAACTCTCCTGTAGTTGAGCGTGCTAACTCCCGAAGGAGCGGAAGTGCCGTCTGTCAAAAAGCCCGACTTTGTATACTTGCTGTAATCCTCCCCATACAATTCCTTGTATGTTTCAGCCGAACGGTATGTAACGTTTCTCTGTTCCCAGTATTTAAAAAGCTCGTCTATCTGTTCTTTCTTCTCCTCAGGGATAGGGAAAGTGTCCTCGTTCTTTATCCAGCTGTTGTTCCACTCAGGGTAAAGATAGAATGCACCGAACTCCCCTGCAAGGTTGCCCACAAACAGATTATCGTCAATGTATATTTTCTTTTCAAGCAAAAGCCTTTCAAGAAATTTCGCTCTTATGATTATCTGCGGCTGTCCCTCACATTCCTCGTAGACCTCAGCCAAAATATCTGTTCTCTGAAAATCAAGCTTGAGCTTTCTGTCGATAACTTCATTTTTCAGCTTCTGAATAAGTTCATTGTTTACTTTAACGCTCATTTTTATATTCCTCCTAAATTATTTGATCTTGCTCTCTTCTGCGGAAAGCGTCTTTTATCAGTTCACGAAGCTCTTTAAGTCTGTCCTCAGACGGAGCTTCAAATTTATCTAACGGGTAATCAAGTCCCAATACGTTATATTTGCCCACACCAAGCTTATGATAAGGGAGAAGCTCATATTGCTTGACGTTTTTATAAGGCAGAATAAAATCAAGTATGGCATTTATGTTTTCGTCATCGTCATTTACGCCATGTATTATTGGAGTTCTTGTAATAAATGTCTTGTCAGGATACTTTTTGTACGCTCTTTCCAAATTTTCAAGTATCCTCTTGTTTTCAGCTCCCGTCCACTTTTTGTGACGTGCTGAGTCAAATATCTTTATGTCATGCAAAACTGTATCCGTGTAAGGAAGCACCATATCCATGCTCTCCCACGGCACGTTTGAAGCCGTTTCAATGGCGGTGGTGTAGCCGTTTGCGTGAGCTTTTTTCAGCAGCTCAGCCGTAAACTCCGGCTGTAAAAGCGGTTCGCCGCCGCTTACAGTTATCCCGCCGCCGCTTTTGCGATAAAATGGAATGTCCTTATTTACCTCGGCAATGACCTGCGATACTGTTTTTTCTTCTCCATAAAGGAATATCGCTTTTGAAGGGCAAAGGTCGATGTTCTGATGATCCCACGAAAGTCTGGCTTTATCAGTCAATATGATAGCTCCCTCACTGTCAGTCACAAACAGACCTTTCTCAAAAGGCGGCTTTAAACATATCCCGCATTTTTCACAGCCAAGGCACTCTTTTTTGTCATACGCAAGCTGTACATTCTGCTCAATGCTTTCGGGATTGCCGCACCATTTGCATCGGAGCGAACAGCCTTTCAAGAACACAGTCGTCCTCACACCCGGACCGTCATGATAGCAGTAGTGCTGAATGTTCAAAACAGTTCCCTTTATATCATTTTCTCCGCTCACGCTTTTTGCACCTCCTTAAATGCTGTAATTTGCCACAGCGCTCCTGAACGAAGATACAACGCAGGTGCGGTATTCCTCAAACTCCTTGCTCTCCCTGTTCCTCGGGTGCTCCAATGGTATGGTGAAGATCTCCCTCACCTTGCAAGGTCTTGAATCAAGAACAACTATCCTGTCGGAAAGATAGACCGCTTCCTCAATGTCATGGGTTATCATTATCATGGTAGTCTCGTTGTTCATCCATATTTTTTCAAGCTCTTCCTGCATATTATACCTTGTAAGAGCGTCCAGCGCACCCAAAGGCTCGTCAAGCAGAAGTATATCAGGCTGTCTTATAAGCGCTCTTGCTATAGACGCCCTTTGCGACATTCCTCCTGAAAGCTGACGTGGATAAGAATTTTCAAATCCATCAAGATCGACCTTGTGAAGATACTGCTTTACAAGAGCATTTATCTGAGTTTTGTCATCAGTAAGTCCAAGAGCAAGATTTTCTTCAATTGTCAGCCACGGCAGAAGCCTGTGATCCTGAAAAATAACGCCTCTGTCAAGTCCGGGCTTTTCAACTCTCTTGCCGTTAAGCAGAATATTGCCTGTATAGTTCGTTTCAAGCCCTGCGATGAGCCTGAGCAGCGTGGTCTTTCCGCAGCCGCTAGGACCTATTACCGATATAAATTCTCCTCTCTGCACCTTGAAATTTACATCATCGATAGCCTTTACTGTTTTTAGTCTTGTTTTAAATTCTTTTGAAACATGGTCTATGTCAAGTATAACTGAGTTATCTGCTGTTGTTTCTGTCGCCTGCATATCGTTCACCACCTTATTAATTTTCTTTCCACTTGAAAGCATGTTTTTCTATCTGCTTTAAAGCAAGATCTGATACCGCCGCCAATATTGCGATAACGAACATCACTGCGATAAGCCTATCGCTTTTTAAAAATTCCTTTGCATTGAGCAGTGCATAGCCAAGTCCCGTAAGACCTCCAAGGACTTCTGCTGCAACTACAGCCGTCCATGCGTCACCTACTGCAAGTCTCAGACCTGTAAAGATAACAGGCGATGCCGACGGAAAAACTATCCTTCTTAAAAACGTTGCCTTGTTAAGTTCAAGCACCTTGCTAAGCTCAACATACTCTTTCTGAATATTCTTTATACCGCTCACGCAGTTTATGTAAACCGGTATAAACACACCTCTTGCAATGATAACGTCCTTTGAAAGCTCTCCGATACCGAACCAAAGGACTATAAGAGGTATCCAAGCGTAAAGGGATATCTGTCTTATAATATCAACTATCGGCTGAAGAAGTCTTTCCACAAAAGGTACAAGACCGCTTATAAAACCAAGGGTCAGACCTGCAAGTATGCCGAAAAACGAGCCTATCAAAACTCTTTTCAAGCTTACCCACACATCAATGGCAAGACTTCCGTCCTTGACGATCTCTACAAAAGCCTTTGCTACCTTTGTAGGCGCTGGCAATATAGTTTCGTATAATATTCCCATGCTGCCAAGGATCTGCCACAGAAGAAGAATTATAAAAGGGAAAATAACAGCGTTCCCTGCCCTCTTTAATCTGTCTTTTATAGTCAGTTCCATATTTATCTCCTATTATTTGTTGAAAAATTCCTCCGCAAAGAATCCGTCCTCAACGTCTACAGGTGCATCGAAATTGCTGTCAACGCCTGTGAGCCATTCACTGAATCCTCTTGCATTTTTCTTCAGCTCCTCCAAGCTTTCCGGATTGGTGTAAAGAGTACCTGTGGCACGCTCTATCCAAAATACCGAGCTTTCAGCAGGAGTACGGTCAATGCTCTCTCTTACCTTTGCGGCGTCCTCTGGATTATTAACAAGGTAAGCGTCTACTACCTCCATAAGCTGTACATAGCCGTGAGTAATGTTTGGATTATCCTTTACAAACTGTGTAGGAGCAAAGATAACTCTGTCTCCGCCGCCGCTCTGATAAACTCCGCCGTCAACAGCAGTGTCGATTATCTTTGCTTCGCCGCTCAGCAATATCGAACTTACCTTAGTGTCAGGGTGATAAACGATAGCGTCTACCTCCCCTGCAAGCAAAGCGTTTGTGTATTCCTTTGTGTTGACGTGTTCAAAGTCCTTGCCCTTTTCCCAGCCCTCACGCTGAGCAAGTTCCATAAGCGCACTGTAAGGGCAGCCTGCCGCTGAACTTGCTATCTTCTTTCCTTTAAGATCCTTAAAACTCTTATAGTCCGAATCAGCTTTTACAACTACCGAAATAATTTCCTTTGGCGGATTGTCACTGTTCCATACAGCGATTATTTTGTTGTCAGGATCGTTCTTTTTATCAAGAAGATAAGGATAAAGCATACGGTTTGCAAATGTAAGATCTCCACGTTCCATAAGGGAAGGCTCGTTATCGTCCACCGACTGCTGTATCTCTACCTTTATTCCCGAATCGCCAAACACTGCGTCGAACCAACCCTTGCCAAGAGCGGTATATGTGTCATAATCTCCCGAAACAAGTATCTTATCCTGCTTTTCAAATTTGTATTTATTTTTCAGCAGCTCGGTAAACTCGTTTACAACGGTCTCAGTGACCTTATCGTCCTTTGTTGGTGCTCTGTCAAGAAATTCCTTTGCCAAAGCTTTTTCTTCGTCTGTCGCCTCTATATATGAATTGTTTGCCTTTGTATTTGCACCTGAGCCGTTTCCGCAAGCTGTAAAAGAAGCAACGCTTATTACCAGCGCAAGCATAGATGCCAAAATTCTCTTTTTCATGATCATAACCTCTTTCGTGTATATTTATTTTAACTATCAAATTCTCACGTCACATTTTACAGCAACAGAAATAACCTCTGTATCCGCTGTTTATCATTTGGAGCCTTTTGATCATTTCCTCACCCCTGACATAGATTTTTAGGTGTCATACTTATCCGATAGGATTTATGTATTTGCCTTACAAGTACAGTTATACACGAAAAGTCTATGAAAATCAATCCAAAAAGGTGACAACGTTGTCGTGCAAAGAGCCATAGCCTGCAAAAAGTGCAATTTTCATGGAATATTGCGTAAAAAAGTCACGCACAAAAGTTTTTTCAAAGAACAAGCGACAACGTTATCATCGTCAAAAAGCCCCGTTTTAAGGTCAATATCATCACCATACGCAAAAAAATCAATGCCCTAACATACCATAAGCGTGACAACGTTATTACCACATATTTTATTTTTATCAAATATGACTAAATTTATCTGTTTAAAACATCAGGATTTATACAAAAAAAATGTGCATTGCAAAACAACAGTTTCACAGCGCACAAATTCAGAGCATAAAAAAAAGACCGCCGCACCAAAACAGCAGTCCTTTTACCTATACCATTATATTACATTAGCCGTAGCCCCACGACATAAGTTTCCATTTGCCGCCCTCAGAACGTGCAAGCCACCATTGCCAGCTAGTGTATTCCGTATCTGCATTCCAATCTTCACCGCCATCTTTCGGCGAGTGAAAATTGCTTGTAAATCCAATGCACTGAGTAAATACCTCACCCACGTCATGATTTTTCTTTAAATCATTCAGCCACTTGATGTTATCCTCGTTGTAGCTATCATCACCGCCGTAAGTAATAACGTGCATCTCGCAACCGTCCCAAGTGTTAAATTTCTTTAGTATGAGCTTGATAGCGGCGTCCATGTCCTCCTGCGTATAAATTTCCGAAGTCCCGTAGTCTATTCTCAAGTCCTTGACCGACCCACAGCCAACAAAACCTACCGCATAAACTACCGCCAAAAGCAGCCCTAAAACCTTTTTCACAATGTCACCCACTAACTTTAAATATCTTTGTCATTAACATCATACCATATTATAGGTAAAATTTCAACCTGTTTTTTTATTCTGCCCCGTTATAAAAAAATCACCCCGCAGACCAAAGCCTACAGGGTGTCAAAAAACTTGCCAATATTAAATTATGTGCGGCCGCCCGACATAGCAAAACCCTCCGACCCATACAAACGAGTCGAAGGGCGAGTTGCGGCCCGCCGCTGCAGTGGAGCTAGTAGTCGGACTCGAACCGACGACCAAGGGCTGTTGATAAAGCGACGTCAAATCATATTATAATTTTTGTGTGTAACCGCCGTAAAATCGGAATTTACGCCGCTTCGGACAGTTCATTTCCAGCTGTGAGCTTACCTACAAATCTGTAGTAGATCTCGATCTGCTGAAACGTACTGCCGTCCTCGGTTTTCTCCCTGTGATGAACAACTATCTTGTCAATCAGCTCGTTCAGAATGGATGCGTCCAGCTTGTCAATTATGGTGTATTTCTTGATAACATTGATGAAGTTGTCCGCACAGTCGGACTGTTTTTTCAGCTCGTTGATTTGGGATTTAAGCTCGGGCAATAATCTGCGTATCTCCGCTTGCTCCGACTCGTAGCTCTGCGACATGGATTCGTACCTCTCATCGCTTATCCTGCCAAGCACGTTGTCCTCGTAAAGTCTGCTTATGATCTTGTCAAGCTCCTCACAGCGTTTCTGTTTTCTCTCATAGTCCGACTTGAGTTGTTTTGCCTGTTTTTCCGAGTCTGACTGATATTTACGGCTTAAAAGCGACTTGAATTTATCAGTGTCTTGACGATATCGAAACAGATTCCGCTGAATGTCTATCAGCACCAGATTATAGATAGTATCAAAAGTAATGTAGTGCGAGGCGCAGTATTCTTTCCCGTGAGTCTTGTACATCCAGCAGGAATATGCTCCGTGGTAACTGCCGTCCTTGTGCTTTTTCTGAGAATAGGTGAGTGCGTGACCGCAGTCTGAGCAGTAAAGAAGTCCTGCAAACATCTGAATTTCTCCTGTTTTAGCAGGACGGTGTTTAGAGTTTAAAATCTTATGAACCGTATTCCATAATTCCTGCGTGATAATTAGCTCGTGGCAATTTTCCGCAACGATCCAGTCCTCTTTCGGATTGCTGACTTTCTCCTTGCTTTTCATGGATTTATTTCGCTTTTTGCCGTAAACCAACTTTCCGAGATACACCTCATTATTCAGTATTGCCCTTATTGAAGTGACGTGCCAGTCAAACTCTTTTCGCCAGTAATCCGATTTAAAATATTCAGGATTATTCAGATTGAAGTAGGCAATTGGAGTGAGTATTTTTTCTTCACGAAAGATTTTCGCCATTTTGTTGTATCCAATTCCCTCGCTTGCCATTCTGAATATCCTGCGGACTACTTGTGCAGCAGGCTCGTCCACTATCAGATGATGTCTGTCGTTCGGGTCAATTTTGTAACCAAACGGAGCCTTTGAACCTATGAACTGTCCTGCTTTTGCCTTAGCTTTTTTCGCCGCTTTTGTCTTTTTTGAAACGTCACGGGCGTACATTTCGTTCACCACATTTTTGATAGGGAAGAGCAGATCGTCACCGTTTGTAAGTGAATCATAGTTATCGTCCGCGGCAATAAAACGAATATTGCGCTCCGTAAATCGCTGAACATACATACCTGTTTCAACGTAATTACGTCCAAATCGTGAGAGGTCTTTAACGATAACAAGATCAATTTTGCCCTCATCGATGTCCGAAAGCATTTTTTGAAATGACGGTCTGTCAAAATTTGTTCCGCTGCAGCCGTCGTCGCAGTAGAAATTGTAGTTTGTGATTTTATGGTCTTTGCAGTACTGCTCAAGCAAAATCTTCTGAGTTTCGATCGATACACTTCCGCCGTAGTTTCCGTCATCGACCGAAAGTCTGCAATAGAGCGCCGCCTTGTAATTCTGCTGTTTTTTCATAATAACTCCTTTCCCGGCGGCGGATTTAATAAGCTTCCGCGGTATTTTCCGCAGCAAAAGTATATCACAAAGATCTCCGAAAAGCCAGTAAAATCCGCTGTCCGTAAAAATATTTGTTGAATGTTACTAAGTCCGGTTGATAAATTTTCACATTGTAACTAAGGAGCAATTACTCACCCGCTTTATTCCCTCTTTAAACTCGTCGACAATCTCTCCGACCTGCTCGCCCGACTCCAGCTTTCGCAGCATCAGTCCGCTTAGACTGTCGGCGGCATTTGTTTTGCCCTCGAACGCTGACCACACTCGATATGTCACGCCTTTGATGTAGTGGTCGGTGTACTCCACTGACTGCACTTTGGGATCGCTCTCGCACAGAGCCTTGTCAAGATTGTATTCTCGTTTGTAAACTTTACCGATGTTCTTTTTTTGCATTCAATTATCGTCCTCCTTGATGTCATTCGGGTTGTTTTGCTTGTGATTTTCTGTCCGATCATTTTAAACAGTCCTTTCATGTAAATTTTTGTTCGTCTTGAAACATTACACCGCCTGAGTAAGATCAAATTCAAGCTGCTCATCAAAACAAAAAACTCGTACACATTTCAGTTTCACGATTTGGCGAAAGGATACAACTATCCCGTTGCTTTACATCGTGCCTGATAATATGTACGAGCTTAACGCTCTGAGTTTAAATATTTTATGTAAGTGATAGGCACACTATTTGATTTTCATTTTATGTTGAACGCTGTCGTTCTGTTTTTAGTATATCATTTTAGAAAGTTTTTGTCAAGTACGGCGATACTTAATTTATATTCTGACTGACTCCTGCAACAACCCCTGTAAACACGCCGATGTACCGCACTTTTTCTCGTTTGCGACCCCTTTAGCCGACCGATTTATCATTTACGACCCCATGAGGCGACCGCTGACAATATGCACAAGACCCACTCTGAAACGGC
>ERZ808240.4921-NODE-4921-length-11308-cov-23.332445_pt1 | contig 11308 bp, 6 predicted proteins | sample MGYA00521084_ERZ808240 | MGnify/ENA primary metagenome ERZ808240 (study PRJEB31516, sample SAMN03275571) | gut metagenome | biome: mammalia-associated habitat; material: feces | host: Papio cynocephalus | place: Kenya | collected 2012-08-06 ... | reverse complement strand
TTTTATCAATTTTAAGTTGATTTAATTCTTTTATGGTCGATTCTATTTGACCTGCGATTGCTTTATCAAGCTCTCCATATAAAATTGTATCTGACTCTTGAATAGTTTCTTTATCGTTCATAATTAATTCTGAATTCCTAATAACCATTTTTGCCATCTGCTATTTTATTTACAATGATTATTATATTTAGTCTTGGTCATATCGGAGTTAAATATTTGAGAATTTTTTACTGTTTTATAAATTGAGGCAAGAAAGACACAGCCATTCAAGGAAGTAACATGTCTTCTTTTTAATATCCTCCCATGATGACCAAATAGGGAATTTGTCTTAGCTGGTATTGATTTTTCAGTTTATACTCTCCATTTCTCCTCGCCTCTGAAATCAATCGCCATCGTCACGTATCATAGTATCAGGCATGAAGGCAACAAGGACCGAGAAGACGTCCGGGACCCTCTTACTCTTGAATGGTATCTTGAACCAAGCGACCAGGATCTGACACGACCCTCTTATCTATTCTTTGAGGCAACGACGAGTCGCCTCTCCTTAGACCAAGCACCTTACGTAAGTCTATTTCCTCCGAATGCTCCGATATTGGGGTCCTCTAGCCTTTTATTCAAGTATGTATTGTTTTTTGCCTCTTATGCCCCCTCCGAAGGTTTGTCAACTTTTTTCATTCTTATTTCGATTTACAAGTCAGTTTTATGAAGGATAAACAATAGTGTTGCCGTCTCTCACTTTCGGTATAATTAGCATGTTGCATTGCCGAAGTTCCGAGGCCTGGCATGAGTCAAGGCTTAAACTTTCCCTCGTGGCAGGTCCCGGAACTTCCGGAAAGAATCATCCGTATGTCTTTTTGCAAACACGTCTTCGACCTCGGGAAAAGGACGCGCCGATTTGTTGCCGAATGTTCGTACTGCCACGGCCATCGCCTGAAGAGGCACGGAAGGGAGCACGGACATCGTAGATGGGTGTGCCGCGGCTGCGGAAAGACGTTCCCGGACAGAACGGAGACCGTCCTTTCCTCCTCTAATCCAAAGCCATCACAGATCCGGACCCTGCCGTCCATGCTCTACGACGGCACGCCCCTGAGACAGGCGGCTCGTCTCCCTGCAGACCGCGCTGCTATGGAAGAGAAAAATACAGAGAATCCCGGAAAACGCCGGAAACAAGGTCCTTTCCGGGGATGTGTGGGTTGACCACACGTACATAAACGTGCCGATGTCGGAGCACAGGGGAAGGAAAATGGGGGGCTTTCCAGGCAGCTTCTGTAGGCGACCGTCAACTCGAAGGATGAGGAGGCCCATGGGCTGCTCAGCCCTGTCAACCGGCTGTGCACCTAGGTAAAGCGGAGGTTTGCAGTCCATCTCCGGTTCCACCGCAAGAGAGCACAGTTCTGGCTGTCGGAGAAGGCGTTCCGCAGGGAGAAGGGACGCGGACTGTCCTTTGCAGCATACTTGTCGTTCTTCTACGAAGGATCTTCCTCTCAGAGCAAACCATCGGAAGACGGGAGGCTTACAGCCGTTAGGAACACTATTGTTTATCCTTCTATTTAATAATGCATTTTAAAATTTCATTGTTTATTCCTTTTTCTTATTCTTTCTCTTATTCTTTTTCCTATTCTTTTCTTCTTGCTCAAAATCATCTTCACAATCACTATAAGAGAACTTCTTACAGCCATTTTGATAGTAAGATTCTTCGATATCACTAAAATTATAATCTTTGTTTTCAATATAATATTTTATTATTAGATCTTCCTTATATAAATTCGTGAAACCAAGACCAGCAAGCTTTAATAATTTTTCAGATTCTTCCATATTAAGTCTTAAACCAATACAAAGGTGGAAAAGAAATTTCTTTGAAGGTTTGACATTTCCAGAAGTCACTTTACTGTATTCTTTTCTACTAATATATGATGGCTTATATATTTTTACACTACCGGAAGGATCAATATTTTTGTCTAGGCTTCTCAAAAATTCATTAAATAAGGTTCCAAAATCTTTAATTTCATTTTTATTAATTGCTTTAAAGCATAGTTTCATAGGTGTGAAATAAAAAGGAGGCAAAGTATTTCCACTTGAACTTGAAATTATTTCTCTGTCTAAATCCAAATCATCATCTCTGTCTAAATCAAAATCATCGTCTATGTCTAAATCAAAATCATCATCTACTTTAAAACCATCAACAGGTTCATTAAGTTTTAAATATTCTTTTAACTCTTTAACTTTCATTTTCGTATTAATCCTCTTTCCTTAGTTTATAACAAAAAATTTTTTAATAAAGATTTTCAAATTAAAATGTCGCTTGCTATTCCCTTAAAATATATTTTTACTTTCCGTATACTTGTGCTGTCATTAGGGGGCATACAAAATGATACTTCCGCCACAAATAAGAGAAAAGATAGCATTTAGAGATGTAATTGGTTACGATTCAATAAAAAACGAATTGCTGGTTATTTCTGACATGTTTTTATATAAAGGACTTTATGATCAAATTGGTGCTACATTACCACATGGAGTATTAATCAAAGGTGAGCCAGGATTAGGTAAAACATTATTAGCAAATTGCTTTATAAAAGCTTGCGAATGTACAAATTATTTGATTAGAAATGATTGTTCTTACGATAATTTGGTTAAGAACATTACAAAAGTTTTTGAATCGGCTAGTAAGGAAGCAGATAGAGGAAAGTCCTGCATCATATTTTTTGATGATCTTGATAAATTTGCTGAAGGAACAGAAGATGAAGATAAAAAAATATTTGTGAACATTCAGTCCTTGATGGAAAGTATAAAAGGGAAGAGAATTTTAATTTTAGCTACGGTTAATAATATTGATAAGATTCCAGCTTCTTTATATCGTAGTGGTCGCTTCGATAAAATTTTTGATTTGTCTGTTCCTTCTTTAAAGGATGCAATAAGTATTATTAAATATTATCTAAGTAAAAAGAAAGTCAGCCCGTTTCTTAATTATGATGATGTTGCCAAAATGGTTAAATATCAATCTTGCGCAAGTTTAGAAACATTGATAAATAATAGTGCCATTCGAGCTAAATATAATAGAAGAAATGAAATAACCATGGAGGATATTGTTCTTAGTTATGTGGGAAAAGAATTAAACTATTTAAAAGATGATGAAGGTGAAAAGGTCAAAAAAAGCGATGAAGATGAAAATATGGTCGCTCTTCATGAAGCAGGTCATGTTGCTGTCTTTGAAATCTTAGTGCCTAATTCCATAGGATTTGCTCATGTATTTGATGAATCAGAAGGTACTACTCGTTTGTGTAAAAGTGTTAATAGAAGACCACTTCTTTTATTAGGAGCATTGGCAGGAAAAGCAGCTTGTGAATTGTTTGATAAAGGAAGGGTAGCTTCTGGATGTGATAATGATTTAATGAAAGCATATCATCTTATTAGTGATGGTATAAAAAATAACGCTACACTCGGTTATCAATCTTTATTTGATCATGACTTTGATAGTCAAACATCTGAAATTTCGCTTTACCAAAATGAAGCGGTTGTAAGAGCTGAATTGCAAAGAAATGATTTCTTAGTAAAAGATATCTTGATGAAAAATAAGGAATTCTTATTTAAGATTAGAGATGTATTACTTAAGAAAAAATATATTCTCTTTTCGGATATTCAAAATATTAAGAAAAAGACGAAAATTGTCCCATATACCATCTATTAATAACAAAATCATGCATTACAATCATCAATTTGTTATAATAAAATGAGAATTAAAGATGAGGAGGCATTATGGGAAAATTAGATAATAATGGAAATATAAATGTTATTTGTCCTGAAGTGTTAAAAAGCTTTATTGTAGAATCATCTCTTTCTAAGCACCCTCATTTTATGGATTTAAAACAAGTTGAAAATGCCGCTTTTGACGATTGTTCTAGAGAAGATGTTGTTCTTTATGCATCCTACAAAGAGAAAAAAGATCCTCGTTATTCTTATGCCACAGCTAAAAAGGAGATGAATCAATTTCTTCTTTTAAAAGACAGACCGTCTAAAGACGTGCCATCTCCCATCTTAAATTTGTTTACAAAACGCAAAGAGTGCAAAGATAATGGTTTTCTAAAAGGCAAAGATGAATTGGATGCTTATACTCTAAAAAAATATCCAATTTATATTATTGGCTATCCCTCTAATCATTCAGCTTTATTGTCCGCCTTTAAAGTTTTAGGAATAATGAAATATACATTCTTAAGTCAGGAAGATTTAAATCTTACTAAGAATAATTATTCAGTTCATGTATTTTCCGACGCTATACAAGAGGTCTTTTATGGACTTTCTAATATGCGATATAAGTTGTATAGTGATAAAAATAATAAACAAAGAAAAGAAAAGATTGATATCAGAGAATATGCTATTCTTTGTCCAACTTCTTACAACACACTTTTAAAGAATGCAGCTCCATTATTTAAATTGCACCTTGATATATGTGATTTGAAAGTGAATGAAGTACCATTAATAAGAGATTGGATTAACAATGATTTTCCACACAGTGACTTTAATGCTTTCTTAACCAAACTTGGTGATAACATTTCTTTATCCGAATACGCAAGTAAGTTAGCTGAAGCATTAACCTCAATTAAATACATTCAGAAAAAAGATAAAGATATTGATTCGAAATTATTAAAAGAATATCTCAATTCTTTGCTCTCTGGGTGCGTAGTTTCTAATGATGGTTATACGGGTATTCCTGTTTACAATACAATAGAGCAAATAAGACATTGTAAACATCTTTTAATTTTGGGCTTCTCTGATGATCTTATTTCATCGGCTAAAGATAATGGACTTATTCCAGATTCACTTAAAGATTTATGTAGTTATCAAGAAACGTCTATTATTAAAAATGAAGTGACTGAACAAATAACTAAACTTCTTTTCACATTTATTGGCGATGTATCTATTTCTCGCTCTAAGATAAGTCAATTTAAAGAATATAGTAATGTCTTTTTTGTCAAAGATTTAGATGATAAATCTACTAAATCTTATTGGATTAAAGAAGATATAAATATTAATCCATACTTTGAATATCAAGAGAAAATGACTGAAGAAAAAACGAAGAATGAATCTAATTCACTAGATTTAGTCTTTCTCTCATCATATTTTCAAAATAGATTTGATTCTATTCATGATGTGAGTCCTTTACTTTTGGAGATAAAAGAAAAGAAGCCACAGTATCTTGAAAATTATGGTTCATACAATCCATCTTTTGATTCTGATGAAAAGACAAACAACTATTTTCATGATTTTTTTGCTAACAAAGCCATTGATTGGTCTTATTCTAGACTTACTCCTTATTTAACTAACCCTTTCCTCTACTTTGTTAAACATATTTTAAGCTTGAAACCACGTACACCTAATTCTTTAGTTGCAGCTATTGGAACATTAGTTCATTCTTATTTAGAGCAACGTGGACTTAATTTCAGACTTAAAGAAGAAAAGAAATATGTTTTAAATAAAAATGAAAATAATCTTGGATCTATTTCTTTAGAAGAAGCTGATTTTTTCTTAGATCAAGCTATTGGACAAGTTGAGAAAATGATTCTTCCATCTTTAAAACAAATGGAAAAAGATTGTCATATTAAATTTATAAAACCGACAAATTCTCAAAATAAAGCTCATAGAAATGAATTTAGCTTTGATAAGGTAGATATAGGTAATAATGTCACTATAACTGGGTCCTATGATGCTATTTATGAGAATCAAAATAGTAATGCTGTTATTGTCGACTTCAAGACTGGAAAAGATTTAGATAAATACTATAAATTTTCTAATGTTTTAGGTCATGAAGGCCTTCAGCTACCATTTTACGTATTTGCTTTTCCTTATGTAAAAGAGCAAAAACAATATGCAAATGAACTAAAGCAGTACAAGAAAGTAGGTGGAGCATACGTTTGTTATGCTTTACCCCCTGATGGGCTTATTATTAAAAAGAACATTATGAAGGGATTTAGTTTATCAGAGACACCTTTAGATGCACGAGATGTTAGACAAAAATGGGTAAAGGAAGATATGCTTTTATTAGTTGGAAAAGATATGAGAGAAAAGCCAGAGAATTACAAAAATATTCTTGATAAGTGGATAAAGATAGGTGATTTAAAACCTACTGATTTGGGATATAAACCTGATGGATTTTTCTTAAAAGATGATGGAAAGCTTGACTTTTCAAGTAAAGGTAAATTGATCGTTAACATTGCTGGATTAATGGTTATGAAATCAACTGATTCTTTGAGAAATGGTGTAAAGCTAGAAAATGGAAATATATCTTATTTTCCAAATATGCCATCCTTTGTAAAAGTCGGATCAACTCTCAAGGATATCCAAGAAGATGATATAGCTGATCTTACCTTTCAAAAGGATGAAGATGTTAAAAATGAAATCGTTGTTGTTGATTGAAAAGCAAGGATCTAGAAATATATGCAATTAACAGAAAAGCAAAAAAAAGAAACATTGAATAGGCTTTTTATCAAGTGTGATCCAGAGAAGCAAGTAGCTATTCAATCTTTCGGTGAAAATGTTCTTCTTTCAGCAGGAGCTGGCTGCGGAAAAACAAATGCTTTATCGAAAAGAGTTCTTTATGAAGTAATGTTTAAAAATCTTTCGGTCTCTCAAATGCTTATAATGACATTCACCAATGCTGCTGCTAAAGAAATGAGAGATCGAATTCAAGAATATTTAGAAAAGGAAGCTAATGAAAATGCTTTTTTAAACTCTGAACAAAAAGAAGAATTAAGACAAGAGGCTTTAAAAGTAAAAACCGCTCAAATTCAAACCTTTGATTCTTTTGCACAAGCTATTGTTAAAAAATATGCTGATCATATTGGAATAAATAGCGATTTTACTGTTATGGATAGTAGTGTCGCCGATTTCTTCTTTCAAAAAAAGGTAAATGAAATAATTGCTGAAGAGTTTAAGGATAAAAAAGGTTCTATAGAAGAATTCTTAAAAAGATATACTGATCTTAATGATGAAAAGTTAATTTCTTCACTTTCAACACTCGAAAAATTTAGAAAAAAAGATAAGGATTCAGATGGATTCTTTAAAGATGTTCTTGATCCTAAGCAACGAGAAGATAAACTTTTAAATTGTTATTATTGGATAGTAAAAAAGATTGAAACATATTATCGTGGTTTTGAAAAAGCATTAAATCAAATAAAAGTTGATTATTCTCCTGCAGTTGATAAGAAAAATAGTGATTATGATTATTGTAATGCTCTTTTAAGTAAAATCCAAAAGGTTATAAAAATCGCTTCTAGTTTACAAGAAGGTAATACTTCTTACACTACTTTTGAAGAAATCAAATCTATTATTTCTGATGAGATGTATAGCTCTTATCAAAAAGATATTTATAAAGATGTTATTGAAGCTGGGAATGCTATGCCTCCACGTAATGTCAATCAAACAATATTTGGAAATGACAGTGATGCAAAAGAAATCTTTAAAGATTTTAGAGAAAAGCTAAAAGACTTTAATTCAAAAATCCAACTTATTTTACCTAAAGATATAATGTTAAATATCTTTTCAAAACAAGGGAAAAACTTAGAGTATCTTATCAATTTAGAGAAGAAAGCTCATGAAAAGCTGGAAGCTTTTAAAAAAGAAAAAAATGCTTATGAATTTTCTGATATTTTTAATATGTGTCTTGAATTATTCCGTAACTTTGAAGATGTAAGAGAAGCCGAAAGAAGTCGTGCTCTTTCAATTATGGTTGATGAGTATCAAGACTGTAATGATACAAAAGAAGAATTGTTAAGAATTCTTGGCTCTACAGAAAATGGATATCAAGATTATCTTAAAACTCATGATGAATCAAAGAGTTTCGATAGAAATTGTACTTTTATGGTTGGCGATGTAAAACAATCTATTTTTGGCTTTGTCGATTCTAAACCTGAGTTATTTCTTTCTAAATATAATGACCCTAAAGGTCATAATGTTTCTTTGATTTGTATGAAGAATAACTACCGTTCTTGCCCAATAGATATTGAGGAAGTTAATACATTCTTCAAAGATGTCATGACAATTAATAATGGTGGAATAAATTACTCAGATCCTAATCAACAAATTATTTCAGCTAACGATAAATTTAATGGTATGGATAAGAGTATAGGTGGAATATCCTCTACTCAATTAGATAAAGATATTTTAAACCAAAAAGGATTAGGAAAGTCTAATGATATTAAAGCTGCAGAAGCGGAAACCATTGCTAATCTTATACAAGATTATGTTAATAAAGGCATCAAGTATAGAGATAAGGAGAGTGGTGATGATCTTCCTGTAACTTACAATTCTTTCTGCATTTTAGTTCGTAATAATAAGGATCAAGAAATTTATGCTCGAGCCTTAGGCCGAAAGAGTATTCCTTTTACAACCGATATTGATCAAAAACTTCAAGAAACAGACACCTATCTTGCTTTAAAGAATCTTTTGATTATGGAAAGTATTCTTCTTTCTAAACCATTGTGGAATAAAAATTTAGAAGATAATAAGCCAACGTATTTTAATAATAAAGAAATTGATGACCTTTCTTACTCTTTATGCTCTGTAGAAAGAAGCTTCTTAATGGATGTTCCTGATATGAATCTTGTTAATGATTCTCATTATTTTGCTGATCCTAAAAAATATAAAGAACCTGGACTGGTTACTAAGCTTTTGAAGCTCAACAAAGAAATTTCCTTAAATTATTTCCCTTTAAATGTTGTAGTAAAAAAGATTTTCAAAGAATTTAATGTTATGGAGAAGATTTCTACGCTTGTTGATATTGATAAAAATATAGCTTCCTATGAATGGATTATTAATATGGCAGATATTTTCTCTTCTATGTGCTTTGGCATTAAGGATTTTTCTGAATTTATTATTCAAGCAAAAAGAAACTTCCAAAGTGACGATAAAGATAGGAAATCTCGCTTATATGTCTCTTCCACAAATGCTGTGAATATTACAAATGTTCATAAATCAAAAGGCCTAGAATACCCCCTTGTTTTTCTTCCTATTAAAAAGGAAACATCAGGTTCTAAAGGTAAACAAAATAATGGCTACCTCTCTCTTAATAGAGAACTTGGCTTTAATCTTGCTCTTAGCATAGAGGAAAAGCAATGTATTAATAAAGAATTGCCTTCAGATCCTACAGCTAAAACAGATTCTACTTGGAATTCCGATTATGATGAATGCCCGTTCTTGTCGCCTTTTAATGAAGCAATGGCATTTCGTTCACTTAAAGATTCCTGTGATGAGGAAATTCGATTGCTTTATGTTGCGTTGACTCGTGCACAAAATAAAACAATTATTGTCGAAGATATAGATGATCATGCTGAACAATTTAAATATTCTCACTATTATGAAATGCCTTCTTGTTTCTTTGACATTTTCACTTTAAGCAAGCATCCTTATTGCCCTTTTGGAAAAAAATCTTGTAAAGGGGATGAATATTCATCGAAAGTATTAAAAAATACATCAACATATAAAATTCATCAGCCTTTGCCAATAATAAAGAATGAAAATGAGAAAGAGATTCTGTCTATTGAATTTTCGGATGATTTCTTTAAAGAAGCATCAAATGGAAAAGCAAGTAAAGATAGTCGAAAAGTTGCTGACCTAGAAAATGAAGAGTTTGGTACTAAGCTTCATAGAGAGCTTGAACTTCTTGATTGGAGTGATTTTCCAAATGCACTCCCAGATATTTCCTTTATTAAAAATGATAATGAAAGAAAACTAGTTCAAGGTTTCATTCATTCAGCATTGATTGATTCTTTAAAAGAAGGCAGTTACATCATTTATCAAGAATATACTTATCTAGATTTTGAAAGACACAGTTTAGGTTCTGTTGATTTCTTAGCAGTAGATGAGAAAGATAAAAAAGCAGTTATTGTTGACTATAAAGCCTCTAATATTATCGATGAAGCTTATAAAAAGCAGGTTTTAATATACAAAGAAAATGTTTCAAAGAATTTCGAAATTAGTCTAAATAATATTTCTTGCTATCTTTATTCTTTAGCAAAAAGTGAAATTAAAGAAATTCCATTTGAGGAATAGATTTGTCGCCTTTTAAATTGTCGCATGTTGCTTACTTTTATTGATGTTTATTAAAGCATAAAATATTACTGTATTGAGATGATTGTATTAATGGAAAATAAAGAAAAATTAATAAAGAAGATTTCTGCTAGAGGTGAAAATCAGGGAGTAGCATAAAGTTTGTGTAAGGAGGGAAGGACAACGATATAGAGAAGCCTCCTGGAAGGCTAGCCTTCCAGGAAGCCGGCTGTTCCGAAAGGGGCTGCAGGCCTTATCTTTAATATGACCAATAAAAACAAGGAGGATTTTAGCCATGAAGAGGATAACGCAAACCTGCCAGCTAAGCGACGGGGAACGAAGGCGGTGCTGAGAGGGGAGGAGACCGCGGAGGCGCTCGCCCGGATCCTCGGGGTGGGCGTATCCCGGGAGAAGGTCCGAGGGATCGTGTAGTCCACTATAGGCGAGGCGCTGAAGTTCAACGAGGGGGCCGGTCCCCCCGACTGCCCCATCGTCTACCTCGACGCGACCTGCGTGCCGAGGAAACGTGCCTATTCCGGCGGGAAATCCGTCGAATCCGAGGGGGTCATGGTCGCCATGGGGATAACGCCCCAGGGGACGAAGCTGGTCCTCGGATTCCGCTTCGGGGACACGGAGAGCAGGGACAAGTGGGAGGGCCTGCTCTCTTCGCTGAAGGAGCGGGATGCCAGACGCAATCCGCCGCAGGTTCCCCAAGGCCCTCCGACGGCACGACCCTGAGACAGGCGGCACACCAGGCGCACGTCTCCCTGCAGACCGCGCTGCTATAGAAGAGAAAAATACAGAGAATCCCGGAAAATGCCGGAAACAAGTTCCTTTCCGGGGATGTGTGGGTTGACCACACCTACATAAACGCACCGATGTCGGAGCACAGGGGAAGGAAAAAGGGGGCTTTCCAGGCAGCTTCTGTAGGCGACCGTCAATTCGAAGGATGAGGGCTGCTCAGCCCTGTCAACCGGCTGTCCACCTAGGTAAAGCGGTGGTTTGCAGTCCATCTCCGGTTCCACTGCAAGAGAATGCGGCTCTGGCTGTCGGAGAAGGCGTTTTGCAGGGAGAAGGGACGCGGACTGTCATTTGCAGAATACATGTCACTTTTCTACAAAAAGATCTTCCTCTCAGGGAAAACCCTCAGAAGACGGGAGGTTTACGGCCGTTAGAAACAGTAATGTTTATCTTTTTTTATTTTTAACTATATAACCTCAAAAAAGGCGATAAAACTGCAAGAATTTGGTTCGAGCGTTAAGTTATCAGG